>Ga0306872_100005_pt1 | contig 120690 bp, 98 predicted proteins | sample AntRauMeHopE1498_FD_190455 | JGI IMG/M metagenome (GOLD analysis project Ga0306872, IMG submission 190455) | Saline lake microbial communities from Rauer Islands, Antarctica - Metagenome Hop E1 #498 (v2) (version 2) | ecosystem: Environmental > Aquatic > Non-marine Saline and Alkaline > Saline ...
TTGTCGCTAATTCACCCAGGCTTGCCAATGATAAACGCACATGCATGATAAATCATCCGCGCGATGAACTTACCGCCGGCGACTTGTTGTACTCGGGAACAATAAAAAATATAAAAAGAACAAATCCGAAAATAGCAGTATATGGTATACGTGCTGATGCAAAAATTACTGTCACATTAAATTGGCGATTGCCGATTGTCGATTGCCAATCGGCAACATAATTATACATTCACTGCCACGACCAGTTCAACAAGTACAAGCTGGAACCGCGCGCGTATATACTTTTGTTCATTCGCGTGTGCAATTAATTTCAATCTGTCAATGGTGTGCTGAACAGTATCGTATTCGGTCAAGTATTTGTTTTTTATCAAAATTTGCATCAAGCATTGGTCAATCGTTGTTTGGTCGTTAATTTCAATGGCGTTGTGTGCCACGGTGTGATTTACATGCTGCACAGTATCACTAACTTCATCAATTATTTCACTGGGAAATACAATCACAGGCATGTATTGTTTACGTCGCAACGAGTCAAGATTGTCATAAATATAGTTGTATTTTTCAATCAATGCGTTATAATTGCTTATTGCATTGTCGCGTTCGATTCCACGCTTGAAGCAATCAATGGATGCGCCGGATAGCTCGCATGTGAGCTGGTCGTATTTCTTTTGAAGCCTGATGATTTTTTGCTCATTAATAATGCAATCATCACATTGTTGGTCCGCTTGTTGTAATTCTTTTTGCAATTTTTCAGAATACGATAAAGACGCTTCAAGATGATTCAGAGACACTATATGCTCGCGTTTTAATTTCGCATACTTTGTTTCAATGTCAGATAGTTGTTGGTAGTTTTGTTCAAGCATGTATCTTTCTTGTCTGATTTTGGCAAGTTCATCAAGCGTTTGTTGGTTGCTTATTTGAAGAATTTCAAATGACTTTTTTTGTTTATTATATTTTTGTTCAAGGTTGCCGCATACATCCACGAGAGAAAGATACGATTGCTCCAACGCATCATTGGATTGCTTGAGCCAGTCATTGGTCTGCGCCATTGATGCATTTTTTTGCATAATCGTTGCATTTGTTTTCATAATAGTTGCATTGGCATGCTCAAGATTTGCATTGGTACTCTCAAGCGCCGCATTGGTACGCTCGAGTTGATTGTTGGTGTTTTCAAGCGCCGCATTAGTACGTGTAATCGTTGCATTGTCGTGCTCAAGATTTGCGTTGGTACGCTCAAGATTTGCGTTGGTACGCTCAAGATTTGCGTTGGTACGCTCAAGCGCTGCGTTGGTACGCTCAAGCGCTGCGTTGGTACGCTCAAGAGCTGCATTGGTACGCTCAAGAGCTGCATTGGTACGCTCAAGAGCTGCATTGGTACGCTCAAGAGCTGCATTGGTGCGCTCGAGTTGATTGTTGGTGTTTTCAATCTGCGACATGATTAATAACTGTGCGTGACTTATAACCGATATAGTATCTGCGTATTTTCAATTAATCAAATTCAATTTTTACAATTATATAGCGTCGATGGGTCGGGTGGAATCCCGCCCGACCATCAAAGAATATTGGCAACCAAAGACATATTTGTCAAAAAGACACATAATATTGCAAGCTCCAAGTTAACTTGTGTTTAACACACGACGACACATATGTTGTATATTTGATAAAATTTGAATTAGACGTGCTTAAGATACATGTAGTGTGCATGTGCATGTGCATATGCATGTGCATCATGACGCCTGCGATATTACCCAACGAGCCTTGTGGTTTTAATGTCAGCACATATTCGTTTGATAGGAAAAGAATGTACATGTTGATGCTATTGATATATCTCGTTTATTCATTCGCGGCAATTCTTGCATTTATTGTTGAGCAAAATAACTTTAACGAAAGTACGCAAAAATCTATCAACGGTTATAAATTTACATTGCAAGTTTGTCTATATGTGATTGTTCCTGTATGGATTATCGTCTTTGCAATTAATTCGTACATCGAGTACATCAGCAAAACGGTTATTCGTCTTGAATATTCTCGCGAAATGTACGACAACTTGATACCATTTAACAACGGCAACATGATGTACATTGATAAAAATGTAAAAAAGTTAACAATCATGGTGTATTATAATGATGCTAATGGCGCTATTGTCGTAGATATAGAATCGTTGAATAACGGCATCAACGGCGATACCGGCGGCAATGGCATCGCCGGTAATATAGCCAGTAACAGCAACGCCAGTGCCAATATTAACAGCATCGCATATAAATTCAATTCAAGCTCGGAATTGATTAAATATGCATATTTGCTTCAAGCGCAAGCTTATTATTGGTACAATCAAGATATTTCTCAGCCAGTGCCTGTATATAGACGTCATGTAATTTCGCAGCCTTGTGTATTGTCGCTGGTCGCAAATAAATAAATTGCATTGATTCATAATAATTTTGTTTTTTGAGTGAAAAAAACAAATGATTGTTGTTGCATGCTTAGCATGTATATGTATGGAGTATTTATATTAATACTCAACCTGAGCATGACTCGCAGCCGATATAGCATGCGGCTGGTTCTTCCGCGGGCATGTTGCCAGTGTTGGCATTAGCATTGCTGGCATTAGCGTTGCTGGCATTAGCGTTGCTGGCAACGCCGGCGCTATTCGCAGATATGTTCTTGAGTGCGCTAAATGCAGCTCTGGTTCGTATATAGTAAGAGCCAGTCTTTAGTCCAAGACGATGTCCCGCATCAAAGACCGCATTAAGTACGCGGTCAGAATTATCCGACAAGTATATATTCAAACTTTGCGATTGGTCAATATATGCAGACCTAAGTGCAGACCGTCGCATCAATTCTGATTGCGGCATCTCCCAGACGGTCTTGTAAATTTCACGAACATCCGCTGGAATAGTTTTTATTTCCATTACGCTTCCGTTGTTGTTGATGATTTGGTTCTTCATCTGCTCCGACCACAAGCCGAGATCCAACAGATGCTTAATCAGATGCGTATTGACAATCGTGTTCTTGCCTCGGTTGGTAGTTTTGGTAAACAAATTGCTTGATATAGGCTCAAATGACTCATTGTTGCCAAGAATTTGGCTCGTTGAGACTGTCGGCATGTACGCGACATGCAAAGATTGCCTGAGTCCATCGCGGACCACTTGTTGCTTAAGTTTGTCCCATTGCAATGTCTGTGAGACTGACAAGCGCTTGCCGAATTTCTCCTCGAGCAATGCCTGATTTTCTTCCCAAAGGTCAAATTGCAATCGGCCTTCGGATGCTGGGCTGCCCTTGAACTTTGTATATGGCGCAATTGCGACTGCGCGAGCCGTAGATGCACTAATCGCTGCATGATAAATTGTCTCTGCGATTCGCATATCAATTTCAGTGGCACGGTCGCTTATGAATGGAATGCGCATCAACATGAATACGTCGGCGAGTCCTTGGATGCCCACCGCGATAGGCCTAAAGTCGCGGCTGTTCGGGATGCATTCTGGAGTTGGATAGCGATTAACGTCGATGACGATGTCAAGTGACTTGACGACCTTCATGACGATTGCATGAAGTGCATCATAATCAAAGCTGGCTTTGCCCATTGCGTCGACGGAGACGAATCTGCGCAAGTTAATGCTGGCAAGAGTGCAGCACGCGTATGAATCGTGAGAGCTCCATTGGTAAATTTCATTACAAAGGTTGCTGCTCTTGATGGTGCCAATGTTGCTTTGGTTTGTCTGGCGATTCGCATGGTCCTTGAAACTAACGTAAGGAGTACCGGAGTCACGTTGACTTGCCAATATTGCCTGAAGAACTTCACGCGCAGGCAATTGCTTTATGGCTCTTCCTTCGGCTTCGTAGCGAGTGTAAAGCTCGGTAAAGCAATTTCGGCGCTTCCATGTATGTGGGTGTGCGTTGAGTTCATCCACGGTTGGTTCATCCACGACGGGTGGCCCGAAGTAAGTAGCGTATGCGCTATTCGTTGAATAGTTTGTATCGCTGCATACTTCGATGCCGTCGTACATATCGCTGAGTCCCGGAGCGGTGTCCTCGGAGAACAAACTCCATTGGGCATCAGCGCGGCAACGCTCCATAAACAAGTCATTGACCCAAACCGCGTAGAATAAATCACGCGCGCGTTCAGTCTCTGCGCCATTTTGGAGCTTCATTTGCAGTACCTGCATGATATCGCCGTGCCATAGTTCCAAATAGATGGCAAAGCTTCCTGGTCGTTTGCCTCCTTGGTCCCAAGTAAGTGCAGCTTCATTGTATATCTTGAGCTGCTGAGGGAGTCCGCTGCTGCCGCCGTTGGTTCCCTTGATGAGGCAACCGCGAGAGCGAATGTTGTGCATATGAATACCAATGCCTCCAGCATGCTTGCTTATCAAGCTTGAGCTTGTCAAGTTGTGCATGATGCCTTCGATGCTGTCCTCGGTACCAAGCAAGAAACAAGAGTTTAATTGCTGGAACCTACTGGCGGCATTGAGAAGCGTCGGAGTTGCATGTGTATATAGCAGATTACTCATGTCAGTGTATGCGGTCTTGATGTCATCGAGCGTACCATTCATATACAATGTGATGGCAATGCGCATAAACAAGTACTGGGGGCGGTCCATAGTCACGAATTTTGCAGTACCAGTGCCATTGGCATTGCCGTTGGTTTTAATCCTATGCAGATATTTGCCATTTTCCAAGATATTGATACCCATATAGTCAAGCAAGTAGTCGTTGTCGTGGATAATCATAGCATCGAGAGCATCGCGATTACGCATCACAAAGTCATAATGAGCATCAGAATAGGCCGCTGGATAGTCCTCGCGGACAATCTCGACACACTTGGAAAAGCTGCTTGGTGTATTTTTATGCATATTTGAAATGGCAATTCTTGAGGCAAGTATAGAATAGTCAATGTGAACAAGCTTGTTGGAGTCGGCGATACGGGCAGCAATTTCATCAAGTTCTCGGGTAGAGATACCATCATAAATGTTGCCGATGACGTCCCTGGCTACAAGGACCGGCTGGACCCCTTTGAGGTCATGGCTGAGCTCAGTTAGGCGGTCTGTGACCTCATCGAACTTGAATTGGGCCTTGCCCGTGTTGCGCTTAATGACTGACATGATTGATACGTTAGGTTACACTTTGATATTTATAGTATCAAAGTTTCAATTTTAATTGAATTAAAAAAAATTGAATTTGGTTATTTATAAAATATACAACCTGAAACTGGGAGCCAACTGCCTGTAAAATTACATACACAGTACGCATACATACACGTATACACACAGTACACAGTACACAGTACACAGCACACAGTACACAGTACACAGTACACAGTACACAGTACACAGTACACAGTACACAGTACACAGTACACGTACACGGTACAAGTTTCTCATCAAAAATGGCCTCCAACGACGATATCATCAAGGTAGTCAATGAGCTCTTCAAGCTCCACGAGAAGGAAATCACTCACCATATGCTCAAAGATAAGGAGGAGTTAAAGGTCATGATTGCCGAAATGACCATTAGGCTGGCTCAGATTGAGTCTGCGGTCAGCGACAAGAAGAAGCCGGTAAGCAAGAAATCAACCGCAGCTGCAGCTAATGCCGCCGACGACGCCGCCGATACCGCAAGCAGCTCAGCCGCCGATGTCAGTCCTGTTGCGGCTAAGAAGCCCTACAACTGCGGCATATATTTCAATGAAATGTACAAAAATAATGAAGCCTTTCGCAATAAATACTTTACTGCAGAAATGATAGCTGGATTTGCCAGCGACGAGTCAGTGCTTGCCAAGAAAGAAGGACCTATGAGAAAGAAGGCTGAAGCATCACTTGCTTGGAAAGCTCTCAAAGAAAATAAGGCAAATCACAAATTAGTCGATGCCGAATTCAAAGCAATGCGTAGTGCTCCCGCAGCAGAAATGCTTGAGGCCGAAGACGTCACTCCGCTTAAGCCGCTTGCGTAGCGAGCGTGCATACAATGCGCAGCATAAGCATGATTACAATCATGTATTGCAATATTTGTTTTTTTAGTTGCTGTATTCAGTTTGTTTTTTTATTAAAAGATATAGATATAAATAACCGAACAACGTTATGTATCTCAATTATAATTTAGATGAGCTCGCCGACGATGTTAATGAATTTATTATTGCAAATGACCGCATGTTATTTGCGCCAATTTTTAAGACCATCGAAGAGTACTGCATCAAGCATAATTTAATTATCGGCGGTGATGTTGGTCTTGATTTGCAAATGGATAAGCCATTGAACAGGGACTCATTCAGCTGGCAATTGTACTCGACACGCTCTTTCGAGGATGCAAAAAATATAGCCAATGAAATATTTAAAACAAAATCACCACATGTTGATGTAACGACGACTGCGCTTGACACAAAAATCAAATATAAAGAGTTTGAAATTTATGTTGAAGCTCGACTGATTTTGAAAATATTTCAACTTGACAAGTACGATGGCGTTAGCATCATGCAGGTGTTAAAGCCAGCGACGCGCGTAGGATACTTTACAAAGAAACCCATCGCTTGTATGGACTCGACGCTGCAGCTTGTAAACATTTATAGAAAAATATACTCGCCGAAATATACATCAAACATCGCATCGTTGTTGGAAACCGAGGCAAGTATTTTTGATAAAGCAATGCTAAAGACCGGTAGCGGCACCATCGGCGACAGCACCGCTGCAAGCAATGATGAAATTATTGGCGGCAGTGCAAGCATCATAAGCATTGATGCAAGCAACACCGACGCAAACATAAGTGCTTATGATGCATTTGTGATGTCCCTCAACTGCGTGGTCGTCGGCGACTATGCAATGTACAAGCATGGCTTGTTGAAGAATCCAAAAAAATTGTCTGTGATTGTTGATTGGCCCGTTGACGAATATGAAAAGAGATTGACTCAAAATGCACCATCGGTGATGCGCGGCACCGTTGTTAAAAAATACAAGAAATTTATAAATCTTTCAAATGATTTTCAGCTAATGAAATATACTGTCAAAGTCGGTGACAAATCCATAGATGTTTATAATTCAACAACGTTCGAATTAATTCCATTTATTGACCTTGATGGAATCGCCTGTGGAACATACTGGGTGCTGCTGCGATTTTTAGCAGTAGAGCTATGGTCAACTAAATTAAAACTACATTCGAAGCCACACTTGAAGGCCCAATTTGACCAGATTCATAAAAATATAAATACAGTGCGTGAGCTTGCACTTGGAATGATTGCGAGCATCGACAACACCAATGGTGATGCCAATGGCGCTGATGATACCGCAGTCACAAAAATTACAAAAATTCTATTTCCAATTAACTATGCTGGCGTTTATCTTGACGAAAATGTAACAAAAAAGAAATTAATCAAAGAGCAAAGTCCAGAATTCCTAAAGACTTTTTATCCGGCTCTTGCAAATCACGCAAGCAGAGAGTAGCCGTATGCGATGCTATGCGAGTATGCAAGTATGCGATGCTATGCAAGTATGCGATGCAAGTATGTGATGCGCATACTCGCATACAAAGCTAAAGAGTAAGCTCAGCAAGCAAGTCGTCGATGGGTTCTCGATAAACTACTTGTTCTTGAAACTTTGTCTTGTACTCGTTGTAAGAATCGTTTATCAACTTGACTATCTCTGGATGTTTTTCATTATTGTACGCGGCTGAATTGCGCGCATACTTCTTTTTTTGCTCAAGAGTAGTGCTTGTTAATCGAATACCATTACCAAGCGTTTTCCAATCAAGAAAGCCACTAATGACAGATGTGCAAAAGCCAAGGATACCTTCGGATGGTTTATATCGTTGTGAATGAAATTCACCAATAGATATGCAAATTTTGCCTCCTATGTCATAAAGACCATTTGGCGTTAAGCAAACAAAGCTCGGCGGCTTATTTGGAAACTCAACAGGCATAGTTAATTTTATAATGTACTCGCCGGAAGCAAATTCATCATCAGTGCCAAGCAAATTAGTCATCATGATGTACCAAACGCGTACATCTTCAGGGTCCATAGCAAATTTAAAGTATTCCGACGGGTACTTGGTAGCAAACCTAAACTGACCAACTATGGCGCTTGTATTGCTGTTTGCGTTTGGCGCCATTATGTCGATGTGCGTATACGTGTGTGTGTACGTGTGTTTGTGTACGTGTACGTGTGTTTGTGTACGTGTGTTTGTGTACGTGTGTTTGTACGTGTGTTTGTGTACGTGTGTATGTGTACGTGTGTTTGTGTACGTGTGTTTGTGTACGTGTGTTTGTGTACGTGTGTTTGTGTACGTGTGTTTGTGTACGTGTGTTTGTGTACGTGTGTACGTGTGCGTCGATGATATCTTACACTGTACTTTTCATATATTTAAATTCAATTTTAAAAATACCAGTTGCGAATATATGCGCACGTATGCGTGCATGAGCAACGATTACGCTAATAGGCTATCAGCGGAGATAAGCTCAGTATCATCAATATTCAGCATTTTTAGCTCATCTTGAAGCTTTTTAAGCATTTCTGTATCATGAGCAGCCATGTCTGCGGATGCGTCGTCGTCGTCGGATGCAATAGATGCAGTATATGCATTAGATGTATTAGATGCATTGCTGATAAACGCCGGTGATGCCACCGGCTCCTGCAAGAGTGCATTTCTGCGTTCTTGCATATGTTTAGCTAATATTTCAAGTGAATTTTCATCGGTTTCTCCAATATTACTAAACTGTGGCGCCGCTCTACCCGCATCAAAAGTAGCTTCTTTAACTGTTTCTTTAACAACCTTATGCGCGTCTGCGCGTGGCATTGCCAGCAATGCTGGCACTGCTGACAATACGTCAACGTTGTTGATTGAATCTAAACTGGATTCAAAAGTAACTAATGATTCAATTGCTGCCGCAATTTTGTCTGTATGTGCTTGAATTATATCAAATTCTTTCGATATTTTAGCTTTTGTATTTTTGACCAGTTTATCTAATTTTGATTTAAAGTCGCCTGTGATGTCAGTTGGCATGTATACTAATGCATTATCATAACTATCACCAACGGTGTCATTGTCAGTGATACTGCCGGCGTTGGTGTCATTATCGGTGTCGGTGCTGGCTTCACTGTCAACAATACGACTGCCACGAGTGGTTGCATTGCTTGCAATTTCATCTGCATATGCATCACAATTGCTTATTTTGGGTTTATTAAAGTGACTCTGAAAGAAATTTGCATCATCGTCATCAGAAGTTTCGTTGAATAAACCAAACATCGCTCTTATTGTGTATCGTTAATTATTTAGTTGATAAATAATTTTCATTTTAAAATTGAATTTGATATATTATAAATATACAAGTGTGTTTGTGGGCAAATAAGCGCGTGTTTATAAGCCAATAAGTGCATATTTATAAGCCAATAATCACGTGTTTAGTCGCGTATAGTCATAAAAATGTCAAATTCAGATACACAAACAGTTATTCAATTGGTGCGAGCATCTCCAATAATTAAGCCATCGAGTGCAGATAAATGCACAAATATTGAAATCAAAAATTCAATATTGGTTGAATTTTGGAGCCCTATCATCAATGATGTACCAAAAAAATATGTTTCTGTGATATTCAAATATAGACCAAGTGTGTTCATCGGCAATAACGAAAACATTACAAATGCTATTTGTTACCATATACAAAATAACAGCATTCGTGTACTAAAAACAATTTTGGTTTCATTGTTCAACAAAATTAAAAAATGTCCGAAATCATTGTCAGTTACCGACGACGATTGCAAAATAATTGCGATGTTTCTTGTTATACAAATATGCTCATATAAAATAAAAAGTTCGGACAGCTTGAAAAATAATATTGAAAATAGTTGCCTTCTCATTGATAATATAAAAAATGAATTGAAGACGATTACTATTGAAACAATTATAGATTTGTTTAATTAATCACATCATTTGCAAGAATTCTACAGCGATTGCTGTTATTGACGCAATTGATGTTATTGACGCAATTGATGTTATTGACGCAATTGACTTTAAATCATGTAATTGATTTTACGAATAAGTCTATTTTTTGTAAGGCCGCCAAAGGGTATACCTAAACTGCGCGCGACAAATTGCAATTCAGTCATGTTTAATGAGTTGTTAACGCGTTTTCTTTCGCGAATGACAGTATTTACATTAATTTTAGGCATCTTGGTATATTTAGTCGATAGTTTCGACTTTTTCGTGGATTTTGATTTACGTGTGTGTGATTTTTTTGAGTCACGTTTCGATTTCTTGGTTGCTCCAGGCATATTTACACAGGTATATATATGCGATTATTTTTTATTATCGCAATAATTTATACAAAAAATTGTACACGATTGTACAAAAAATAATTGCGATAACGTGCAATCATGCGATAACGTGCAATCATGCGATTGCATGCAATCATAATTATGATTTAAACTTTAGGCCCAGCGCATACGTATCAAGCAAATGTACGTCAGGACCAAAGTCTTTATTTATGAATCCTTTACTATAGCACAGTGCTCCCGGGCCCCACACAGATACATACTTTGCGGCCTGAGCCATATTTGATTTGTAAAGATAATTAAAATCAGTTGCGATGTAATCTTTGAAATCAATCCAAGTGATGTGAATGCCATTCACATATACGGTATCCGCGAATACTAAATCTGGCGTAGATATTGGCCTTCCATATAATTTTGTTTGCTCCACAACGAGTTCTGCTTGTGTGCGAATACTTATCCCGAGCTTCATAAAATAATCAACAAATATATCTTCGTTTGTCGCCGCACGTGCAGCAATTTTGAGCTGGTTACGTGGACTATCCGGGTCAGCATCTGATGCTGCATTAAATTCTTTTTGAGTTGCGCCGACGGCATCGGCGATACGCAGTTGTGGAAAATTATATTTTTTACTCAAATCCGGAATACTTACCCCATGCGAATAGTCTTTGATAATTTTATCTTTGTACATCGGTAGCTGATGCCAACGCGAAATAATTTCATTCTTTTTAACAATTTCACATAATGATGTCACTTGTTCTGGAATTATTTTGCATTTGTAAATGCGATTGATGCGGCGCAATTCTGCTTTTATGGCTTTGCTGATATTATTCATGTTGCCATTATTAATGACATTTTGTTCACGACAAAATTTTATTAGCTCTCGATAGGCGCCAATATGGATGCTTGAACATGGCCATTTTATATTGTATATCGGGTCCAAGTGATGGACGTTCGATACCGTATACGTCAAAGGCATAGCTGTTTATTTATTAAATATATCTTATTCAAATTGCTTTTATTTATTATTAATGATAATTATAATTGGATATTTATAATGGGTAATTTCGGGATTGCAGTTATTGGCATAGTCGCTGTGATGTTTATTCTTGTGTTTGGAACACCATTTATTGCGAGTACATCGAGTTCACAAGCGGCTGTGGCTGCATTTAATGAAAGAGAAGCCATGCGTAAACTGAACCAGGAATCGGCTTCATTTTAACACACGTACGTGTACGTATCGTATACGCATGTTGCAAAAAATTGAATCAAATATGACTAAATCATTAGCATGTGTTGGGAAATAATGACACATAATGGATATACTATCTGATGATATTTTGACAAGCATATTATTAGAGCTTGATTGCGACAGTCTGCAAAAAATAAGTGAACTTAACGCACGCGCTCGTAACTTATGTTTGAATCCGGATGTGCAGCGCAAATATGTTTCTATGAAAATGCGAAACATCGTTGATATGGTTGTGAAAATGACACGAACAATAAATGAAGAAGTATGGAAAATGACTCAATTTATTGCAAAGAAAGGTGAGAAAATTCATCCAGTATTTGCGTCAAATGAACTATGTATCGAGTATATTGAAAAATGTCCAGCATACATTGTGTTCTTTCCGCAATATTCGTTTACAAATTTCAGTCCAGAGTCGAACACGCACAACGACACGAGCGTCAACTACGAACTCATGTTGACAAAGGACACTTCGACATTGCTCAATAGCAACTCTGAGATTGTCAGAGACGAAACGTCGGCTCCTATTCTGCAGCTGATAAAAAAGCAGACTTATAATGTTCCAGAATCAACACAAGAACATGTCGTAAATAAAATAATTGACGCTCGGAAACAAAAGTTTGAAAGCAAGAGTTTTGATGATGTAAAAAGCTATCAAGATAGTCAAGACAGTGGCTTTGGAGGAAGTCAGCAAGTATCTTTTGACAACATCAGCGAGTATGGTTCAATGGAACAATTGAACGAAGCAGTCGAAGCATCAAGCGTTGGTTCAACTGAACTATTCGAAATCAAAAAAATAGCTGCTAAAAATTATGAAAAATTTATCGCAAGTCAAAAGCAAACACACGAAATTAACAAATATATTTCTCAATATACTCAAATTTCTGTTGGCGTTCAGACTTATCTGATAAATAAGCATCGCATGCACGACATCAGCATCGTCGAGGCTTTCTTTAAAAAGGAAGCCAGTAGTTCAAACTTTGTTCATAGAATTAGCCCAGTCACGAAACACAGAGATAGTAGATTTGTTATCGGAGTCATTGAAAAAATGGACGATAATCAAATTTATACTATTTATAATTGTGAATCTTAATTTTTACATATAGTTAATATTATTGTATTGCAACCGCATATATTCCTATTGTAATATCACGTAGAGCATACCCGCAACCATACACATTCCGATTGTGTACGTATATATTTGCAACCACTAGTAATGCAAAATTAATGTATTGTTTTTTAACATAAAAAAATAAACCAAAGTATATCGCTATGGATTTCATAAATACATTACGCGAACCCAGGATTGCTGGAGTTGTCGTCGCAGATACAATCGCGACAATTATCGGAGCAGCTTTATTAGCGCGCATTACTAAATCTAATTTCTTTATTATTTTGCTATTGTTGGTTGTGTTGTCGATTGTGTTGCATTTCTTGTTCGACGTCGAGACCACAACCAATAAATTTCTTATGTCGCTGACAGAATCGCCGGGGGTTACTGATTTGTCATTGAATAAACCAAATGCAAATTCGGCAGTAACTGTTGTGTCGCCAACATCGTGCGCGGATACAATAGTGACTTACCAGCGCGATACCGATTCATATCAAAAAGAATTAAATGTTATAAATTTATAACATGATTGAATCACGTAGTTTATTACATTTTGATTCTATCTCAGCGCTACTTGCTCGACTTAGCTCTACACTTTCAAGCTCAACTCTAAAGGTAACTTTTAATTTTTTGTCTGTGATTTTTAGACTCATCGCGTGCGTGTCTTTGTTAAATTTTAGTACCTTTATCTTTATGTCCGCGTGTGGGTATATGTCCTCGATAGACATCAAAAAGTCAATGAGTGTGCTGCATTGCATAATTTGGTCTATAAATGCTTTGTCCTTGCGCAAGATAATTATATGCAATCTCATGCCGAATACTGCGAATCGCTTGGAAATCATGGTTAATGAAAACATAGTATACAGTTGCATATACAATTATAATTTCAAACACGCGCGATTCAATTTTTTGGCGCAAAAAATAAGATTATACACGTATATCTTATCAATTACAAATCTAGCCACGTGTTTATTTTGGAAACATAAATGGGTTCAATTCGAACTTCATCTTGACATTCATCGCGGATGCCTCTTGGAAGAACACATTGGCGACCCAGCTACTTGCTACATTGACTATATCTGCGTTGTCTCCGCAGTGCTTGCACTTGTACAAACCAAGTCGTTCATTGACAATTGCGCGATTGCCACAAAGCCTACAGATGGGTAAGTTGAATCCATCCGAGTCCGTATAGTATTTTTCAAACAGCGCACGTAGACTTCCTTCGGCGACGAGACACCAAGTCTCCATCTCTCCGAGACGCAGGCCACCATCCGATGACTTTCCATCCAGCGGCTGCCTTGTCAACGCACTTGTAGGGCCAGTTCGTGTCGCATATTGTTCATCTACTACAAATTTACTCAATCGCTGATAAGTTGTTGGACCAACAAAGATAAGTGTATCGATGTAATCGCCGGTCTTGCCATTGTACATGCGACGATGGCCGCCATACTTGACTCCGTGGGTCTCAAGTTCTGCGATTGCGCCATCGATGTCAATGTTGCGAAACGCAGTTGCATCTATGCTGGCGCCGCGGATTGCTGCGAGTTGTCCAAGGACACACTCGATAATTTGATTCACGGCCATTCTGGTTGGAATCGAATGCGAGTTCACAATCAAGTCAGGGACCAGACCATCCTCACAATAAGGCATATCGCATCGTGGAACTTTCAAGGCAACGATGCCTTTATTGCCACTAAGCGACGAAAGTTTGTCTCCGACCATAAGTGGTCTATTTGCTCTGGTCTTTACTTTGGCAAATTGCGCAGAGTCGTCTTCGTTATGGCCTCGCACAACACGCTCAATGAACACAGGCTCATCGCGTTTGTACACGATTGAACGGTCCATGTACAAGAACTGGTCAGTCGGCTTTGGAATTTTGACTGTCTTGACAATAAGTACATAGCCGCGCTTTGCGACAGTGCCTTCGGCGATAAAGCCATTCTGAGTATACTCATAGACGGCATCGCGCTTGATGTCCATTGTATGGACTGGGTCTGGATTGCCAAATTGCTCATCCTTTTCAATCTCGGCTTTTTCATAGCTATAGTATGAAGCGTTGTAAGCGCCACAGTCGACTGAGCTGGAATTTACAATGATTGAATCTTCTTGATTGCTGCCGCCGTATAGCGCAAGTGCAACAATCGCATTGTATCCGTTCGGATACGTGAATGCATTTGAAAACGTCGATACCAAGTTACGTTCACAATAATGCTGGAAAATCGCCGCTGACTTGTCAATGCGAAATGGATAATTCAATGCAAACCAGCCCACGGATTGTTTACGATGGTTGGTGTACATGGTATTACGAACAGCATTGCTGTGGTTTGCGAGCGGACCCGCAAGAGTAACGATGCCAAAGATGGCTTGGTCAATATCCATGTGCGTGTATGCGCGTTGAATATTGTTACGCGCAGCGCGTAGTTCATTGATATTTGGTGCAATGAATGCATTCTCCTGTTCTTCAGGACTAATATATTCAATGACACGCATCTCGCGCAACGCATCCATGGTAAGCTTACCAGTACGTAGTCCGCGAATATGTTCATGCGTTAGCTTTATCCATTGCTTGAACTCGACCTTGCGGTCGGTGCGATATTCGTCGATGTTGTTATAAACGATGACAAGTGGGCGCATCATTCTACCGACATCTGTCCAAAAGTAGACTTCGTGCGCGTGCAGTTCCCATACTATGGTGGTTGTTGCATGCACATGGTCGTATCGCCGAAGCATACGATAGCGCCGGACCAGTTCATGCGATTGCGCATTGCAACCAATCCAGTCGCCGTTGACAAACACTTTTGTGAGATTTTTAATCTCTGACGGCGTTATTGTGTCCAAGTGCAGTATAGCTGGGTCGGCAAGCAAGAACTTTTTAAGAACATAAGAACTACTTGCGCCACATACCGAGGCAGTACAGGCCATTTGTTTGGTCATGCCTACCTTTTCACCGCTATCCGCGGATTGACTGATGTCAATATATCCAACATAACTTGGATGTACACGCCTCATTTCATCTGCACGCTCATTTTGCTTGCTTGCGGAACTGTTGGGTGTATTGACTGTACTTAACGTACTCTTAACTTCCATGTCATTTTTGTGGTACAGTGTCTGTGTGGACATCCGCTTGGCCATCTCGTTGCGCTTGAGCGTAACTGTCTTGGCACCACTTGATATAACTTTGGATAAGGTCTTTTCGAGGTCGTCGCTGTTAATCGATGCCTTCACAGACTCTGCAAGCTGCACTTGCGAAAATTGCGTAGACTTGAAATCTTTTGCAAGCTGCTTACGCATGGTCTGTACAATTGCAACGTTGAACTGTGTCTTGAACGTCTTTGCAATACTGGTTCCCGCGGAATGGATGCGCTTATTCTTGTAACTATCGCGGTCCGTCGGGTCGAGGATTCCCATATAGACTCCGAGAAGCCTATTAATGAGATGGCCCAAGAATCGCATCTTTTTAATGCGAAACTCGGGTGTGCTGCCGATATGCGGGAACACAAACCTGTCAATGGTGCTCAAAACGGCATTATTGAGATACTTTGTTGCATTCTCATCGCGTCTGACTCCGGCTGGATTGACTGGCTCAAATATTTTATGCGATAAGTACTGCGCGATTTCCACGGGGTCTGTTGATTTTTTGATGCTTGCGTATTCGCCATCATCAACTTCAAACGCTTTTTCAAGCACTTCAAGCATCGCGACCGTAGTGGTGTCTTTGTTATCGACGCCGTAAACAATATTGTCCACGATGTCGTAATCGCGAGTCATTCCCATGAGTCTAAACAGTATGTAGAACGGGATTTCAAACTTGTTGAATTTCGTCACTGTCTGAATTTCCACAGTGATGTTGCCGTTGTTAAGATATCGCAAAATTATTTGATAAGAATTTTCAAAGGCATCGCCGGGCTTGCTTAAGAAAGTGCCTCTGACTATTTCATTTTGATACATATTTTTGTATACGTGGAATGTATTGTTTGTAATGTTTTCAAGATTATGGACAACCCATTCATTACCTTTGAGAATAAAGTAGCCGCCGATATCCAGCGGGTCTTCTTCAAGCAACGCGAGCGCTTTCTTGGTACACTTGTATGTGTTGCAAAGTTCAGTGCCAACCGCGCAAGGAATAGAAGCAATTCTATGGTCCTTTATTTCCGCGGTGCGTGTCTTGGTGGTTCCATTCTTATAAACGGCGGTTGCTTCAATAGTTGCGCTAATTCTGATGGTCGCGCTATAATTGAGGTTGGCAATGCGTGCCATTGATGGTGTCAACGGCTGCACATTACCGGTGCGCGGCTTGATAATCGTAGGTGGGCTCAAATTGGCATCGGTGAATCTTACGATATAGCTAATGTCTGTAATTTCACGGTCTTCATCTGTCTTGTCTCTGAGATTCTTTTGCCTGCCTTCAACCGTATATAATTTTGTGACAATTTGCTTGATTCCAATGCGATTAAACGCGTTCATGCTTTGAATATGGTGTCCTGCAAATTTGTTCTTGTTGACTTCACTATATATCAGCGAGAGCATATGTCCGGTGGTCAACTCAGGGTCAATTCCAACATCTGTTTCAAGTTCAGGTGTAAATTCATAGTTTGAAATAGCATCATTGCCGCCAAGTACGTCATCGTAGATAGGTCCAGAGTCGTCGTTGATAAGCTGTTCAAATTCATCGGCCACCAGTTCAGTATCTTCGTTGATAATTTCGTCGGCGTTGTCATCGGGATTATCATCAATTGCAATATCATGATTAAGAGCATCAGCAAGATTAAATTCATAGTCGTTAGAGTTGAGAATATCAAAATCTGGCTCTGGCATTTCAAAATCATCCAATGTTGCAAACCCAGCATCTGTGTCAGCATAATCATCGGTGGCATCCGCGGCAATATTATCTTTGGGTCGCTTAGAAGCCTTTGGCGTTTTAGGCGCTTTAGCTGCTGCGGCTTTGGGAGCTTTTGTGCGTGATTCCATGGTGTTAGTATTGCTACGCATGCTACAACATAAAACAAGATATAATACTATATTAAATATTCAAATTTAAAATGATAATTATACGTGTACGTGTACGTGTACGTGTACGTGTACGTGTACGTGTACGTGTAACCGTGTACTTGAGTGCCAGTTATAAGCTTGCGTGTAACAAGCAAAAATATTGCCTTTATTAAAATTGAATTTATATCTTTAATTAATAAAAAACCATGTCTGACGACTTTGATATTGCGATTAAGCCACATAACACGCGCACTATGCCCGTACACGTATATAAAGTAAAAAAAGAATTCTTGTTGAATTCGCTCAATCAGTTGAACGCTGAGCTTGCTCAAGAGACTAATCCTGATGCAATAGAATCCATCAATTACAAAATTGCAGCAGTACGAATTTGCCTAATGAACATTGAAGCAAAAGTGATGAATGAAATTGAGTACGTGGAATAAAATCAACGCATATTGATTAGCATTTTGCACACACCATCGACATGTAATTTTATGTTTTCTTCAGTAGGGTCTTCAATGGTAGTGTCGTTGTCGTCGTTGTCGTCGTTGTTGTCATTGTTGTCATTGTTGTCATTGTTGTCATTGTTGTCATTGTTGTCATTATTGTCATTGTTGTCATTGTTGTCATTGTTATTTGAGGTTATGTCCATGGCATCGGCACCAGCAACGCCACCAGCATCGCCACCGGCATCAGCAATTTCATTGCCGGCATTCGTGTGTGGCGTTGGTGTGTCAAGATTACATATTAATATATTTTCAAATATTCGCTTGATTACGCATCGCTTGTTGTAAACGCAAGCGGTGATTAGCATTGCCGCAACATGTACTTGTATTGTTTTTTCTTTGTTGTAAATAAGCTCACGATAAGTACGCGTTGACGCAGCCGAGTGTAGTTGTGTATCAACATCAGCTTGCATGCGTGTAGTTATCGTATGTTGCAAATTAAATAAATTACATATTGCTCTGTACTTTATGCGCCTACTTGCTGCTTGGAAACATCCTGTGATTAATTTTATATAGCCGGCGTCGATGAGGCTCACCAGCATAGTCCTGCGTTTCCACAGTGTTGATTTAATTTTTGCTTCCAGCTCCGCTTTATCGTATGTGCGTAGTTTATCAATTAGCTCTCGCCGAGTACTTGCATTAATTTCAAAAGCATCAGCGATATCACTCACATGGTCTTTTTTTTCTGGAATAAATGGCGCGCCAATGAGTATTTCCATAAGTAGGCATCCAAGACTCCATATGTCCACGGCGGTTGAAAATTGTATGCGTCGCGATGATTCAGTATCAATTTCAGGAGCTCTATACGCACGCGTACATACACAAGAGTCATGATTTTGTTCCACAATTAACATAGAAATCCCGAAATCACTAATGACTGCGCGACCATCTTTAATCAATATATTGCCAGGCTTTAAGTCGCAATGAATTATACCATTAGCATGTAGATACATAAGGCCATCAATTATATCTCTGGCGATGCGGTCAAATTCATCGAAATAATGAATCATACGCATATGCTGCTGAAGCGAGCACTCGTATTTAGGCATATAGTATGCGAATGTTTCGAATGTATGAAAATCGACATCAAGAATTTTCACGATATTGTCATGATTGCAACGCTTTATCATAAAGATTTCACGAATCATCACATGATTAAGGCCTGGATTTATTGCTTTGATTACACGATTGTCGCCGGCATCAAACACACGTGAATAGCCGCCGCGGGAAATGAATGCATATTCAGCCATGGTTACGCACTATCACAAAGTAGCTGCAGTATTCATTTATCAAATTAAAAGTTCAAATTTAAAAAAGAATAGACTATGTGTCTTTACACATACTATATTTTACAAATAGGACATCGTTTAATCTTTGTATAGCAGAACGCGCATATTGGTTGTTTACAACATACTTTCGCGCATGCACTATCTTCATAACATATGATGCAGCGTTCGTAGATATCAAATTTTATGTCGTTGTGGAAAATTTTTGCCAAGAATCCATACTTGCGTAAACTTTCTTTATCTTTAACGTATTCAAAAGCGGCTCTGTGTGCGCGCATCGCAGCCAAGCAAATCTCTGGCGTTTGCACGCGCACATACTTTAATGCATAACCGTTTTGCATAACTGCACGTAAGCATATTTCCGGCGTTTGTATATGCACATGCTCAAGAGACAAGCAATTTTGAGTCACTGCAGTCATGCACATTTCCGGCGTTTGCGTAATCGCATACCGTCGCGCTGAAGGCCGCTCATTGTTGGTTGTGGTTTTTTATAACTCATTGTAAATATATGATGTTTTTCATAAAATGAGATTCAATTTTTTCATGAAAAAATTAAGCAATACATGTTTATGCGTATTGCTTGCAATAATGCTTGCAATAATGCTTGCAATAATGCTTACTTGGTGCCGGTTGAGCCAAAGCCATTATCGCCTCGAATCATCTGTGTGGATGTGGTGTCGTTGGTGGCGCCAGCATTGCTTGCATTTTCATAGTAGCATCGTTCGATAACCAGCTGAGCAAAGCGCTCTCCAGCATCAATCACATATTCATGGTCATTTTTGGTGCAGCTAACGATAACTCCAAGTGGTCCCGAGTAGTCACGGTCAATGACACCTCCGGAGACTGTCAAGTGTTGCTTGACGGCAAGGCCACTGCGCATGGCAATTCTACCATATACTTCCATATCTGGCATAACCACAGATACGCCTGTTGGAACCATTACGTTGCCGGCTCCGCCGGTGATAACTGTGCGCTTAAGTGCATACAAATCATATCCGGCCGCGTGTGAGTTGGCTCTGGTTGGTATAATCGCACATGCGTCAAGCTTGATGAAACTCATGACTGTGTGTATGCGTATGTATGCGTATGTATGCGTATGTATGCGTGTATGCGTGCGTGTACGTGTGCGTGTACGTGTATGCGTGTTGTATTACGGTTGTTGATTATTTCTATATTGAATTCAATTTTTTAAATCACAATATAATGACGTCTAAAATATCCGAGCAAGCGCTTTTTACCACACCGAGTGCCTTTAGTAAATCGCCAAACATTGGCTCAATTAATTTACCCGCAGCGACGTTTGGTGACCTCGTGGTCACTGGGACATTCAATGGTGGTGCTCTCGCGGGTAATTTCGTATTGACCACCGGCGATGCAATCATCGAAGGAAACAAGACTTTTACAAATTTAAACCTAAATACACTTGCGGTTGGTCCAGCGATAACATCACAGACTGGCTCTGTAGCGCTGTTTGCAAACACCAATGCAGATAATCAATATCGCGCGCAATTCGACAACTATAAATTAACCGGAGGCGTGTACGAATACAATAATTCAATACGTAATAACTTAACGGTCAACGCGACTGCGGCAGTTGCTCAGTACGTGCCGTTGATTACCGTAATCACCGCCGAGGCAAAGGAAAATAATGTCTCCCCGCTGTTACCGGTATACAATCGTTCATATCTTGTGCAAATTGACGCAATCGCAAGATTCGATGATAAATCTGCGAGTTATTCTTTTAAATTTCGTGCTGATACTGTTAATACAATTACAATACTGCGAGCAACATACAACGAATGGGTGGACGACCCGACGCCAATTGGAACATTAACAAGCGCTGTTTTTAATCAAGCTGAAATTGGACCCGGCGTTGTTATCGCTGCAAGCACAATTGGCGTAACAATTACGCCAATTGAAAACTCCACATGGACCATCGATGCAAATATAATTTATTCATCACAATAAACTTGTAAAAATATTTGCAAATGTATACTTGCGATGAAGGTAAAGATAACCAAATCACCGAAAGAAACCAAGCGGCTTGTCGCGGTTTTTACATCGACGGCATCTGAGCAAGCCATGGGCTGGCCAAAGACGCGAACAGTGCATTTTGGATTTGAAGGCGGTAGCGCGTATCCTGACCATAAAAATCCAGTAACTAAAAGGAATTATTTAGCCAGGCATATAGTCAATGAAGATTGGGATGATTTTATGTCTGCGGGTGCATTATCTCGATGGATTCTTTGGAATAAAACAACAATTAGAGAATCTATCGCCGATTTCAAACGCAGATTCAAACTTGACTAATGTATATGTGGGTGGCTGCATATACTTGGTTAGGCACGTGTGCCTGCGCGTGAACCTGCATGATAAGGTCTATGTACTGCAAGTGGTGTATTCAACAACGGCCATACGACAATCATAACAATCATTACAAATACAATCAACACGATTATAAAATAATTCATGTTTATATATTTGTAAATTAAATTTACAAATATAAATAAATACACGCCGCCATGCCAACATATCGTGAGAAATTTTATAAAAAACACAAAATAGCGCGCGATATAAGTCTGTCCATGTTCGAAATCAGCAAGTATTCGGGAGTTCCTATGGATATTCTCAAGGAAGTATTTGCGCGAGGAGTCGGTGCATGGAAGACAAATATCGCCAGTGTTCGCATCAAAGGAACCTTTGAAAAGAATTATGATTTAAAAAAGTATCCGAGGAGTGCAAGATTAACTGCAGAACAATGGGGCTATGCACGCATATATTCGTTTGTTATGCGCGGCAAGACATTCAGCACCGCTGACGCGGACCTTGCGCGAAAGCTTAAAAAATAACAACACACGACTGTGTGATTTTAAATAATATTAGAAATCTGTTTTCTAATGTTTATTTTTTTAATTAAATTCTTATTAGTGATTATTAAATGTCAGACGTTGTATTTAATCCTAATGGCAAATTTAGTGCAACAATAATTCTCGATAATGGCTTTACTACCACCGGAAACTCGACAATCGACGGGTCTTTAACCATAGACGGTGTTGCAAATATTCTTGATACTTTATTTGCAGATGCTGGACTTGGAGTTACCGGAAATATATCCGTCGATGGTGTATTAAATTTTGTAACAGACGTCGACGATAGAATTTATTTTACAGAAAATAACGCAGATGGTTCAAAAATTGCACACAAAGCCGGTAATGAACTTGAGATAAGTGCAGGTACTTCTTCAAGCGATACTGGGCTTATCACATTTAAAACCGGTACGCTGGGTGGATTCGTTGAGCGAGCGAGATTAACACAAAATGGAAATTTAGGTATTGGAATATCACCAACACAACGATTGCATGTCTCTGGAAATACAGAAATTACAAACGGTACTTTAACTATGCGTAATCCAACACAAACCGCTGGACAGCGTAATGATTTTTATTTAAGACACAGTAGTGAAGATAATTCTATTTTTACATTAATTCGTAGTGAACTTACGGCAACAAATATAAGTCGTTTACAATTTTATCTTGCAAATGTTACAGTTAATTCTTTAATAGCTGAATTAACTGTTAATGGACTTTCCGTTATAGGAAATATAACTTCAACAAGCAGCATGAGAGCTGTTAAAGCTCTCATTGGTGGTTATGTTAGTGGCGATTGGGCAATATTTAAACACTTTGACGTAGATACAGCTACAGGATATGCGTTAAGGCAACAAAACGATGGCGCAACAATACTTAATGCAGCCGATGAAAAAACAATCGAGTTTCGGCAAAATAACATCACGAGAATGAGCTTGACAAGCAATGGTAATTTAAACGTCGTCGGCGATGCAGATGTCGGCGGCGATCTCAATGTAGATGGAAATGCAATAATTATTGGAAATTTAAATGCAAAGTTTGTATCATTATTTGGAAATGCAGACACAGTAAACTTCTATGGAATGACAACAGAATCAGATACTTTATTGTTCCACATTCCTAGCTCAAGTCAACAATTCTTATGGCAAGCGGGTAGTAATGGTGTGATGACTCTCAGTGGTTCCGGTAATTTAAACGTCGTCGGCGATGCAGATGTCGGCGGCGATGCAGATGTCGGCGGCGATCTCAATGTAGATGGAAATGCAATAATTAATGGAACTTTAAATGCAAGGACTGTATCAGTCCTTGGAAATGCAGACACAATAAACTACTATGGAATGACAACATCTTCAAATCTTTTATTGTTCCAAATTCCTAGCTCAAGTCAACAATTCTTTTGGCAAGCGGGCGGTAATGTTGTGATGACTCTCAGTGGTGTCGGTAATTTAACACTCGATGGAAACGTCCGTGCTGGCACCAACTGTTATATCGGCAATTATAACAGTGGAAATTTTGCATGCTTTCGCAATGCATCAACTGCTTCTGTGCAATCCGATTATGCGTTGCTACAAGACACAACTGGACGAACGATACTCAATTGCAGTTCTGGTCAAACGCTTGAATTTCGCCAAAACAACAGCACTCTTATGAGCATTACAAGCTCTGGCAATGTAAACATAGTTAACGATGTAGACGTCGACGGTAACCTGAACGTCGATGGGCAAATAACTGGCGCCAGTAATTTGATGAGATTTCCTAGCGATACTACTGGTACTATCAATCGTACGCAGATATCATCCGGTACAAATACGGACAGATTCATTCGATTCCGCAGCGGCGGTGGTTCGCCAACGGGTATTGCAGGTGTGCAATTTTCACATTTCGATAGCCCCAATATTTACATGTTTGCATCTGGCCTAGGGCTAGAAATATATCAAAATACAACCAATTCATCAACCAAGGGTCAATTTGGCGACCGATTGGTTGTATTGAGCCCCTCTGGTAATTTTGGCGTCGGTGTGTCTGCACCGACAGAGCGGTTGCACGTTGATGGAAATGCAATTTTTACTGGCTACCTGTCTGTAAATGCAGTTAAGCAACAATTTGACAATCGGACCTTAGCACCTGACGATATTGACGCCACTGAATTCAGATTTGGCTTTGGTTCTTACAATAACAACAATGCTACACCCTGGGCTGACGTTCTGCATTTAAATTCATTCAATAATAGCACAGGTGGTGGCACGAACGCATTGATGATAAAAAAGAATGGTCTGGGTATACGACAGTATCAAGGTACATACAATTCAGCCAATAATTATTCCAATTATGCTGATGCGATGATGTGTGATTATGCAGAGCCACGGTCGAAACTATTGACGGGCACTCAGATATTACCAGGCAATAATTCTGTGCAGCAGTACGCCTTTAGTCATAACCTCGGAGATAAATGGGAAAATGCAACGTCATTGAGCGGTATGTATAGATACGCTACAAGTGGTCCGTGGCGCCCAATGCCGTATTTTAATGGTGTAACGACAGTTGCGCTTTATGCAAATTTAGAATTCATCAATTCCACAACTGTTGTGATTCGAATTACAAACGGCGGCAGTGCTGAGATGCTTTATTATAAAATCGTAATAAATTATCAGGAGTAGGAAGAAGTTCTTGTGGTGTTACAACAGGTAATAATAATATAGGTATAGGATTTAACTCATTATACATAGTAGGCGCAGGAACTAATAATATAGGTATAGGATATAATGCTGGCTCTGATGGTTCGCCATTTGCTGTCTTGGACAGTGATAACAATATAATTATGGGTAATAATAGTCATCAATCCGCATGGATAAAAATTTCATGGACGGTTACTTCTGACGCGCGAGATAAATCAATAATAGGCAGCGTACCACTCGGCTTAGAATTTGTAAACAAACTTAAACCAAAACAATTTCAGTTCTTAACTGGAAATAGAGGTGAAGAAAAAAGAAAACCGGATGGAATTGATAGATATGGATTTTTGGCTCAAGATATTCTTGAACTTGAAGGCGAAAAACCAATAATTGCTAATAATAAAGATTCTGAAAAATTAGCAATTACTGAATCATATTTAATTCCAGTACTGGTTAATGCAATTCAAGAATTAACAGAGCGCGTGCGTATGCTTGAAGATAAGCTAATGATGTAATTGTTTAAAACAAGTACTTTTGTTTAAATCCGGTACATGATAATTAACAACATACGCATACACGCACACGTACTCGTTTTAAACAATTGAATACGTATTTTTGATAAATAAACAACCATGAGTTTGAATGAACAGCAAGCAGCGGCAGTACAAGCAGCGTTGGCTGGCTCTAATTTGCTCATCACTGGAGCCGCTGGGACAGGCAAAAGCTACCTTGTCAAGCACATCTGCGAGCTATACCATGAACAAGACAAGCGTATACTTGTCGCAGCGACCACCGCGAACGCCGCGCAGATTGTCGGAGGAAGAACTATCCACAGTCTCTTGGGACTTGGGATTGGCAGCGACCCTGCTCATATTATTTGCAATAAGCTCAAGCGAGGAGGTATGGCTAATCGCACACGTTATCTTGACATTATGCAAGCAAGCGCAATAATCATTGATGAAATTTCAATGTTGAATTCAAAGCTACTTGAGCTCATCGACGAAGTCTTAAGGATGTGCCGGGACAGTACCAAGTATTTTGGAGGAATACAAATGTTTTTCATAGGTGATTTTTGTCAACTTGAGCCAGTCAACGGCGACATGTGCAATACGTCTAATGTTTGGATTGGAGCCAATGTGAAAGTATGTATGCTTGTGCGTTCAATGCGTAGCGTCGATGATGAATACAACACGGTGCTTGAAGAAGCACGCGTTGGCAAACTAAGCACGGCATCTATTGCAAAATTGCGTTCAAGGATGATACAGTGTCCGCGTGATGGCATCGAGCCAACCAAACTTTACTCGAAACGAGTTGATGTTGATGCAATTAATCTTAGGGAATTCTCCAAGATAGACTCGCCGACGATTGAATATCGCGCAAACGTCTATGTGAATCCGGCAAAAAAAGACAAGACGTCCGCGCATGCAAAAGATTGGCAGACACGAAATGGCATCGTTACTGTGGGAATGAAAATAGGTGCACAAGTACTTGTCACTTGGAACATCGACCAAGAATCCGGGCTTGTCAATGGAACTCGCGGAGTAGTCACGGAAATCGCCAACGACCGCGTTGTTATCAAGTGCATTGCTGGAAAAACGCATACAATTACTCCACTGACTCGCAAAGACTCTGAACGCAACTGGTCCTTTAGCGCCACATATATGCCATTGATGTATGCATGGGCAATTACTATCCATAAATCGCAGGGAATGACCATTGACCGCCTTGCGATTGACCTCGGCAATAGTATTTTCGCGACTGGTCAAGCATACACAGCATTGAGCCGTGGTAGGCGCCTCAGCGACATATATATTACAGAATTTGCTCCGAAAGTATTTAAAGCAAATGCAAAAGCACTTAAATTTTATGAAAATCAATCAAAGTCATCGTCGGAGTCATTGGCGATGTCAACATTGTCGACGCAGTCAACATTGTCGACGCAGTCAGCATCGAGCTCAGAATCGAATTCAAACAAATCTTCTGATTCTGCATCGGAAGTTGGTTGCCAATCATCGTCTGTTGAGTCGTCGGCGGAATAGCTCATGATGTCATAAATTTGATATTTAATTTCGGCAATATCGCTGATGTGAAGCAAATCAACAGCATGCTCAATTTCTGCGCGTGTTGATGCTGGCAATGCTGGCAATGATGGCAATGACGGCAATGACGGCAATGCTGGCAATGACGGCAATGCTGGCATGCATGCATTGTCTTTTTTTTCAATATAAAATCTTTCAATGTAAAATTTTATTATATTTTCTTTGGTGACCGTGCGTAAATGCTTACGTACATGTGCGATAATCTGCATCAACTTGCCGCCGATAGCGCGAGTAACTTGCTCATGTGGGGTGCCCGTGAATGCAATTGCAAGCCCAGCTTCAGTAAGGATAGTCTCGTTATTGTTGTTTTTATGAACATATTCGTATTGGAATTCGCGCGGCTTTTTTAAAAGTTTTGCAACTATATCGTCGTTACATTTAAACATTAATTGCGACAAATTATCGGCGGCGCCATTGTCTGCGGCACCAGTGACATCAATGCCGTAGTTGCTGAATTCATATTTTAGAATATCCATATTGGTACTGTATGCGTGCGATAATATTAATATACGTAGTCTAAATACGTAGCATGCGATGCTTAAAATTGAAATTCAAATTTGAATATATATAGTGTATTGTATAACATTCGTACGAATCACATTTGCGTCAAAATAATTTAAAAATACAGACCTTGATTTATTCAAATATAAATATAAAGTACTTTATACAATGACTGACTATACAGACATGATGTCGAGTGCATATGTGGACGCGACTATGGGTGCGAATGCAGTCACGGATACACAGCGTATTGAAATTACTCAAGATGTTCACCCGATTCTTAAAGAATATTTCGAAAATTATTCTATTCGAGTCGCCGGCGATGCAACTGAGCCATTATTTTGCGTCAAAGATGTCGCCGAGTACATCGGTGATACAAATTACAAACAAAGACTTGTATCTTACAAAAAATATATCAAAATTTTGATATTTGGCGGACCAGTAAGCTTCTTTACAGAGGCAGGTCTGTATATTTACCTATGTCAACACCGCGGGGAGTTTTTTCACAAAGTATGTGGCATATTGCGTGAGATACGAAAAAAAGTAGTCGATGATGCAACACTCGAGTCAAAGATAACTCAAGATGGTATTGTCTTGCTTGAGAATCGCACCAAACACTATACGAAAATTAATAAATATTTAAACAATTCTGATTATCACGACGTCGACTTGAAGATGGATATTGCAAATGCAGTTTGGCACTTTACTGCGCGCTATATCTATAATTTTCACAACAACAATTGGGACCTCAACGATGATGTCACAAAGTCATTGATGAAATTGAAAAAACCAAGGTATGAAAATGCAAGTTACTATCTCGGCAATAATGTGACAAAGATTTTGAATGATTTTTACAAGCAAAAAATAGGATATGATTGGTTCTTAAACTAAGAGCCATGTGTGTTGCTTTTGTTTTTTTAATAAATTGTTTACTCGACGTCGACGTCGGCAGCTTCATACACCGCCTGGCTGGCACTGTCTTCTGACATTTTTTCTGTAAATCGGCTACCGCTGGCTGCATTGCTATCAACTGTGTCGCATGCGTCTGCGCCGTTGTCTACGTCTTTATGATAATATGCTTTTCCGTTTTGGTCCACATAATAACAAAAGATACCAATACGATGGCTACACATCGAGTCAAAGTACATCGTTGACGGATTTTCCACATCAATGACCAAGTTTTCAAAGTTAACATCGGGTCTTAATGCTGCAATTGAGTCAACAAGTGTTGGGTAATCTTTAACAACTTGACGCCAGTAAGCGATTGCAAGTTTTTTCAGCATATTGTATTTTGCATATAAATCATTTTTATATTGTTCGCTTGGGATACCAATCCTTGTTATGTATGTTCGCGGGACCAAGCAAAGTGTGATGTTTAGCTTGAATTCAAAATCATCAAACTCACATTGGACATAACCAATTGTCGGTGGCATCAATTTTTCCAACTGCTTAATAATACTATCACGAGCTTGTGATTCTGGCGTGGCTTTTACAACGGCAACAAGCGCGCTAAATACTGCCTTGGCAGTAAGCGTGCGGGCCATATTGATAAACTCTCTGATTTCATCTTTGCTAAACTTATCGCCGAGTGCTTCATTAATCTTGTCAATTTTTTCTTGAGCTGGTTCTGCCATCGTGTACATTAATATTAATATTTGTTTAATAGATATTAAGCAACTTTGCACGGCACTTATGTTTGTATATTTTTATAGTCGAATGTGTCTCATTAATATCAATATTTGTTTAATAGATATTAAGCAACTTTGCACGGCACTTATGTTTGTATATTTTTATAGTCGAATGTGTCTCATTAATATCAATATTTGTTTAATAGATATTAAGCAACTTTGCACGGCACTTATGTTTGTATATTTTTATAGTCGAATGTGTCTATCCATATATCCGTTTGGTCCGGATATTGTTTATTAATCATTAATTCCGCGTACTCTTTAAATGCAATATTCGATGCAGATTTTTGCAATTTTGATATTAATTCGGCCAATTTTTTGCTACGTATATATCTTGAATTGTATATTTCGTCATTTATTTTTATAATCAAACCAAGCGTATGTTTGAATTCTTCTGAATCAATATATTTTTTTGTAAATAGGATATTCGATAATGAGCCGGTTGCGCAGTACGCGTACATTTCTGTATACGGTAGTTCCGGCGCTGTGAAATTTTTGCCAAACAGATAAAGAGTATCGCCGGCATGAGTGTGTATCAATTTGACAGTTTTGAAGCAACATGTAAATAAATGAATGGCGCAAATTGTCTTTGAATGAGTGATTAACGGCAGCGTAATCAAAGCATTTCCGTGCGCACGTAGGTTCATCAAAGTAAACATTATTTCATTCACCGAATACAGTTCGCTGTTGTTGTTGAAAATAATCACATCAACATCGCCGATGGATTTTGAATATTCGGACATAGCTGTGGTTGTAAATTTAGTATCTGTGTGGTGTTGAGTTTTGCACTTGACGCCGACATGATTGCAAAATTTTTGCATAATTTGCACATACGCATCGGTTTCGTCAACGCAAAATACACGCATTGATGTTATGCTATTCTTTGATTTTTCGAGTTTTGAAATACACGGATATAACGACAAGTACATGGCCTCGTATTGGCTCAGCCATTCCATCGAGTGGTCTTTTAGTAGTTTTTTAAATGGATATATGCGTTTATAAACGTAGTGAGTGTGCGAATCATTATTACGTAGTGTTTTAAATGAGTTTAAAGGATTAAAGCGCAATTTATAGTTGTGCTCGCTACTAATGTCATCAAGTTTTTCAATAAATGATTCATATTGGTCCGATGCGAATAGATTAAGTGTCTTTTTAGATGTCCAACTGTTAGACATAGGAACCTTTGATTTGTTTGTCAAATTATAAACAGACATTGTATGTGTACACGTATACACGTGTATATATTTTATACATGTGTATATTTTATACGTGCGTATATTTTATACGTGCGTATATTTTATACGTGCGTATATTTTACACATGCACGTGTGCATGTACACAATTATACATAAAAATACACATAAACACGTAAAAACGCCCGCTACACGTATAGTTCACGTGTAATTTCAGTTAGAAAATTGAAATTAATATAGTATAATAAACAAGATGTATGAAGAATTCGCAACCATCGTGGCAAAGCCAGACAGCGCCGACGACACGTCGTGCCTGGAAAACTATCTCCGGCTTAATCCCAACTACTTGCAAAACAAAGTAGTTGTTAGGCATGAGACGGCTAAACGCTTTAGGGTGTACACGCATACGGGGCTTATTAACTATATCTTGGCCAATCCCAAAGACCGATTGTTGCATGAAGTTGTTTTTGATTTGCCGCAAAAGCTAAAGTTTGACATTGACGCCAGCGCGGATGCTGTACGTGACTCAAAAGTAAGCTTCGATGATATATTTGATGAAATTTACAATGCTATTTGCTATGTATTTAACAAAGTTTATGAATGTGTCCCTCCGGATTTAATCGTTTGTGATAGTAGTTGTGTACGTGGTGCCATTGCAAGCACTTGTGCAAGCACTTGTGCAAGCACTTGTGCAAGCAACGGTACTGGTGCAAGCACTGGTAAATATTCCAGGCACGTTATTGTGCCCGAGTATTACGTGAGTAATTCCGAGCAAGCTCGAGAATTCACGCGACTACTTATCGAAAATCTATCAACGGTTGCAAGGCAATTTATTGACCAAGAAGTTAACAAAAATAAGCACAGTTTGCGAGTGATTCATTGCTATAAAGCCGCAGAACCCGAGCGAGTCAAAAAGCTGATTTCAAATCACGCCGATATTGACACGCTTATCACATATATTAAAAATTGTAAAAAATTACCAGACATCACCGAAGACGTCGTTGACGCTATTGAAGAAATTCAAGAAGAAGATGTCGCGGACGTACTCAAGGTCGCCGCCGCTGAAGGTATTCTTGATGACCATGAATTTAGAAATTCAAGCAGGCAGTTCTATATGTTTGACCGCAAACGTAGTTCGTATTGCAATCTTTGCGAGCGATTGCACGACAGCGACAATACATTATTCTTGAGTACCGTCGATGGTGTTGTCTTTGAACATTGTCGTAGAATCAAAGGAACCGCAAGAAGAATCGGCGTTGTTGAAGGCAACAACGGCAACAATGCCAATGCCGGCGGTGCTAACAACAACGACGTTGACGCAGTCGCAGCTGAACGCTTAGATATTGCTCAACTTGCTGCAATTACATCGCCAAAGCCGCTTGAGCCACTCAAGTTTGAAACTATGCCAAAGCTTGTTTATGACGAGCCAACGTTGAGGCCATTTACAAACGAGCCTACACTTGTGATTCATGCCGCGATGAAGATGGGCAAAACCAAGGCACTCAAAGATTACTTGAGTAAATATTTCAGCGACGGCGTGCTACACAAATACGTTATTAGATTTGTTTCATTTAGACAAACATTCTCCAACAGCGTCAAAGAAATATTCACAGATTTCGCGCACTATAGCGATATTGCCGGGCCTATCCGCGAATCTCGCGTGATTATCCAAGTGGAGTCGATGCATCGCCTTGCGATTAAGCCAGGCGACCCGAGGCCAGATTTGCTTATCCTTGATGAATGCGAGTCTATCTTTGAGCAATTTAGCTCCGGCAACATCAAGACGTACAAATGCTTTGCCAACTTTAAATATCTTGTCGCGCATAGCAAGCATGTGATTGCCATGGATGCCAATTTGACCAATCGCACTTACGAAATGCTTGACAAGATGAGGCCCGGCTTTCAAGAGCATGGTCTTTACTACCACAATACACACCAGAATGCAACCGGCGACGATTACTTTATTACCAAAGATAAGATTGTCTGGCTGGGTTTGCTCTATAGTTGTTGTGAACGCGACAAATTGGCTATTCCAATGAACAGCCTCAAAGAAGCGCGAGTGCTCGAACGCAACTTGCGCAAAAAGTTTCCAAACAAGTCTATCAAATTGTACTCAAGCGAAACCACATTTGCAGAGCGCAGAGTTCATTTCGGCGACGTAAACAAATATTGGGCCGAATACGATGTGATGATTTACACACCCACTATCTCCGCCGGAGTCTCATTTGAGGTCAGGCACTTTGATAAAGTTTTCGGCTACTTTATGGACAAAAGCTGTACCGTCGAGACATGCATCCAGATGATTGGGCGCATCCGCGACGTCTACGATTGCGAGCTCTTTCTGTACATCAGCGGAGCCCATGCTAAGCTTCCAGTGGACCGCGCGCGGATTGAAAAGACAATCATTGAGTCTCGCAAAAAGCTCGGATATGTATTCGATGCATCTTGGCTAAAGTACGAAATAAGCCGCGATGGAGTATGCGAATACATCCGCGACGAGTACTTTTATCTACATATTGAAAATATAATCAATAAAAATCTCAGCAGGAACAACTTTATGGGCAGATTCACAAGCCTACTTGCGGTGAATGGTGCCCATATACATCCGATAACCAATGAACTCTTTGAGGAAATCACCGATATACCGGCGACAGTCAATGGCAAGCAATCGGATTATCTATTGAATATAAAGTCAGTACATGCGACACTGCGGTCCGAGATAAAGACCGAGGAATGTCTTGCCGTGGCAAACGCCAACGAACTCGACGTCGAAGCAGCAGAAGAAATCGCGGTCAAGCTCAAGTCGGAGACGATTGACTTGGAGCCGTGGGAAAAGCATGCATTCGACAAGTACAATTTGCGCAACGCCTATGAATTTCGCGATGTCATCGATGATAAATTTGTGGCAACGTACGGCGATTATCGAACACGCCTACAGTTTAGAAATTTGCGACGCATCCGCTGTGACCATGATATCGAAGTGGCCTTAAGTATGATTGCCCGCGAAGACAACGCCGTCTACAAGTTTTCGATGTCGTTGCCGGATGAAGGCACTTTTATTGACCTCAATCGAAAGTATGTTTATGGTAAACATCGTGTCACACATGCGTTGTTGAAGCTATGTGGATGGACATCCTACGCGGATATGAATATTTTGCACAAGACTGTGATTATGGAAAACATAACTCGCGCGGACCCGCATGCAGGCTGGAAAGCAATCATGGATGCACACGGCGAGTTTCCAGATTCTAAGCGAATTGAGCGTAAAAATTCCAATGAAGCGCAGTTCGAGGCGGTAATTGCGTGCGCGCATGAACTCGCCATGACCATGTATGGTGTTAAGGTGCTACGCGACGCCGACGAGAACTCATTTGCATTGAAGCCCAACGACAAGTTCACGGACTGTCCGTATATCTCTGCGGCAAAAAAAATGCCAAAGTTGTAAATGATGCACTCATGTGCACTCATGTGCGCGCAATCGTTTGCAATTGTACGTGTATAAGTGTTGTTTTTTATAAATTTGAAGATTAATAATCAAATATAAAGCAATCATGACTGACTGGCTAAATAAAGTTAATGATGGATATGCACTCAGGTACATACCTGAGTCACAAATAACACGTGAGATATGTGTGGCTGCAGTCACCGAATGTAGATATGCACTCGAGTATGTTCCAGAGTCAATAATGACACATGAAATATGCATGGTCGCAGTTACCGAATGTGGATTTGCACTCAAGTATGTACCTGATAAAATAATGAATCATGAGATATGCATGGCTGCTGTTACTCAAAGTGGGGTTGCGCTCAAGTTTGTACCTGTTGCTTTGAGGACTCATGAAATATGCATGGCCGCAGTCAATGCTTGTGGATATGCTCTTATGTATATCCCTTTGTCACTAAGGACTCCTGAGATATGCTTGGCTGCGGTTACTTGGCACGATACTGCAATCGGTAGTGTACCTGGGTTGTATTCGATTGCAAAACTATTCGCGGTTGCAAGACCTGATTTTATGGGGCATTTTGATAATCTTAATGATGAACAATATATGAATATCGTGGATATCAATCCGCGTATCGTCTGTTACTTTCAACATCACGCGATAATTTTGCAATCGGTGCTACGTACATGAGCATTGTGCACATGTGCATATATATGCACGACACAAGTTGTGCAAATTTGAATTTCTTTTTTATACATATAACGCAATACAATTGTAAGCTATTATTAAAGATGTCACATGCTTCGCATGCGCCACCGCATACTGTATTCAACGACCACGAAGTCGATTTCTTACAGGACTATACAATTTTCAAATTACTCGAAGATTCATCAAAAACGCCATTTATGTGTATCGCCGTCGCGCATATCGACGGCGTATTTGCGCTTGAAAATATCCCACCGTATATACTTACGCGCGAAATATGCATACATGCTGTAAAATCCAATCCAGCAGCGCTTGCTCTCGTGCCTGAACACTTTCAACATCGCGAACTTTATTTGCATGCGGTTGATGCTGGACTTGAATTTAACCATATTCCTGACAATGCCAAAGACTACCAAATGTGTATTCGAGCAGTTGCTGCATCTGCTTGGAATTTAAAACACGTTCCGATGCGTTTTAGAACTCGCGGGCTTTGTCAACTTGCAATAAGGTCTCAATTTGTGGTATTTGACTATATTCCGCTATGTCACCGCGATAATGAGCTATATTATGAGGCAATTAACTTTAATAGTGAATTAGTACTGTATATTCCTGAAGAATTGGTTACCAATGATATGTACTTGTGTGCGCTTAATTCTTCCGATGAGCGGCTCGCCAAACACATCATTGACAATATGCCCGCGTGTGTGGCAAAAAATATCACATGTGTGAATGGTACTTATACTCTCAAAAACAGATTTAAACGAGTATGTATGTGATACAACAATGTGTGCATGTGTGTGCACATGCACACGTGTGTGTAAAAATTGAATACATATTTTTTAATAAACAAACATACAATATTACATAAACATACGTTTCAATGAATTCAGATAAATTACCAACGTACCAGCAAGCGATGGCGGCGCCTGTGCATGCTCGATGCTACAATACAATTAATGTTTCTGATAATTCTGAATGTTTAGTTTATGTAAGCAATAGCAACCATGCCAACGTTGCCACCATTGACACCATTGACACCATTAACGGCGTTGACGATGACGCAATATTCAATTATCGCCTCTGCATTAGTCTTTGTATAATTATGTTGGGGGTATTTATTGTTGCAAGCGCATTCTACAATAGAGTATAGTGTATTGCATTTTGAATTCTTTTTTGAACAAATAAAAAACGTTATCTAAATAATGCAATTATGAAGTCGTTGAACGTGAGTGCCGGCAACGCAAACGCAAACGCAAACGCAAACGCAAACGCAAACGCAAGTGCCAGCAACTCCAACGCCATGTACAAGCAAGCGCTTGCAGCAGTCACTGCCGATGGAGCGGCGCTTGAAGCAATCGTGGCAGAATTTCCAAACATCGTCGATGCCAAGTTGTGCGCGCGCGCTGTACAAAATTATTCACGTGCACTCGAGCATGTTCCCGAGTGCTTGCTCGATTATGATATGTGCTTGCATGCAGTCAAACGATGCCCATCAATGATTAAATTTATTCCAAAGTCATTATTGGTTCAACATAATTGTGAATTATGTATGTATGCGGCCGCGGCCAACGGAGATTTAATCAAACATATGCGTGGAATTATTTTGCGGCCGTACGTGTACACGCATGCGGTCTTGAATTCATATCGAGCTTACAAACATGTGCCGGATAGTCAAAAAACGGCGCCGATGTGTTTGCATGTAGCTGCACGCGACGGCGCCTTTGCACTCGCGCATACACCACACGCGCTACTTAACATCGATATTTGCAAAGCCGCATTCGAATGCAGCCTTGTAACTTTCAAGTCTATATCGGATAAATTCAAGACATACAGTATGTGCACGCGCGCAGTATCTTGCGACGGTAAGATGCTAAAGTATGTGCCTGTATGCATGCGCGATTATAAACTATGCATGCGCGCGGTCGACCAAACCGGAGAAGCACTCGCTCATGTGCCTGTACACATGCGCGATTACAACATGTGCACGGCGGCTGCATTCCCGCTATGCGCGGACATGCCAACGTGTGCAACTTGCGACTACTCGGCGGTTCCAGATGCAATTAAAACAAAAGAATTCTACACGCGTGCGGTCGAGCTCAACGGATGGAACATCGAAGGAGTTCCAGATGAATTTAAAAGCGTACGTGTATGTGACCTTGCGCTGGCAAGCATCGGCGCGGATGCACTCGCATATGTTCCAAACCGTGTCAAAAAAATCATAGATTAAGACACATGCACGCATACACATGTGCATAAAATTTGAATCAAATATTTTTAAAAATAATACGTATATATAATGGATTGGCTTGACAGCTTGTGTAAAAAAATAAGTGCTTGCGCTGGTACCAGTACGCGTACAAGTACAAGTACAAGTACAAGTACAAGTACAAGTACAAGTACCAGCGCAAGCACAAGTACGCATGCGCGCGCACGTAAGTATACACTCAATAGCGCGCAGATGCTGCGTGATTTACATGTTGCAATAAATGAAGCAGCGCACGATGATAAAAAAATAAGAAATAAAGCCAGAGGAATCACCGATTGTTTGATTTGTTGGCAAGAAGTAAAGTGCAGCAAGCGATGCTGTGGTCAACAGATTTGCAACAATTGTTTTCAAAGATTATATAAATGCCCTATTTGCAGGAGCACACGCGATGTCTACTTGCGTGATTTTTAATCAATTGATTTTTTGGCAATGATGAACACATCCGCGAATGCATCCATGATAAGCTGGTCTCTGCGAAATTTCATTGGAACATAAACAAGAATACGCAGATATAAGAATACGATGATACGCCGATACGTGGATACACGGATATAAAATTGAATTAAATATTCAAATTTGATTAATATCTACTGTTATAGCAAGCGAACGTGGTCAAGCGATAGTGGTATAATTGGCACCAATGGCACAAACAAGTTCAAATACGAGTGTGCATGCGATGATTATTGTCAATGATAAAATAATGAATTATTACGATTATGATACAATCGATTATACCACAAGCTGGTTGCATTCTCTTATAGATTTCTATTCAAAAAATTCAGCAGGTGCTCTTGATATTGAGTCATTTATTGTTATATAAACTATTACAGCATAAATGCTTGTATATTTTTTTGCAAAAATTGAATAGCTATTTATAATTTTAACAGTATACATGTATGCTGAGCAATCACTATGGCGCCGATTAACGAAAAGTATGAGCAGCTTATTATCAAAGCGATACATAAACGTAAGCTTGACCTCGATGATATACCTGAGCAGTCGCTGAAGATATGCAAATACGCCGTGGACGCATATCCGAGCAATTTACGTGTTGCGAAAATTCAAGACGTGGACATGTGCTTGCGCGCGGTCAAGTACAATGGCAAATATCTTGAATTTGTGCAAACGCAGACTGTTGAAATTTGCAATGCATCAGTGGCGCAAAATCCAGCAGCGTTTAGGTTTGTCAAAAAAGAAATGCAGACGCTCGACATGTGCAAGCGCGCAATAACGCATATATACACTCATCGTTGCACTTGGGAATGTCGTAATTGTTGCATTGCTGACGTCAACAATGCAGTTATCCCGGCGCGTGAGCTCTTTAGCTTAATCCGCGAAGATTTGCTTGAATCTCTTGATGCATATTTGGATATTGTTGGAATTAATGCAGGACTCTTCGCGTATATACGCGAAGAATTGCAAACTCATGAGATGTGCGAAGATGCCATTGACTCCGACAAAAAGTTGTTTAAATACATACGTATGGACCTACAAACGCAAGATATAGTTGATTCACTCGGCGACAAAATAATAGCTGAGCAATTTTTATATATTCGCCAAGACCTCCAAAAGTACAACTATTGCATACGTGCAATCGAGTACAATCCGACGAATATAAAATATGTATGTACGCGCATGCAGACACCATTGATTGTTACTCTCGCAATCGCATACGCAATTGAGCGCAAATTTAATCTCGTGGATGTATTCAAATACATCAATAAAGACTTGCAGTCACGGGAATTATGTCTGCATGCGATTGATTACGATGAAGATATACTTGAGTATATCCGCGAAGACATACTTGATGAAGAATTTTACAAGCAAGCAGTACGCGTGCATCCATCGGCGCTTGAGCACATTCCGGAGCATGCTCAAACATACCACGTATGCATGAGTGCTCTGCACACCGACGAGTCCGTGGTGAAATTTATCAAAAATCCAAAACGATTGCGAGCCAATATGAATCTCTTTAAATATCTTGAATTGTTTGGTAGAGAATCATTCGACATTGATGCAGAAAACCCATCCATCGACGAGTGCATCGTTTGCTACCAACGAGTAACGTGTATAAAGCCATGCTGCAGACAAGCATTATGCGCGGAGTGTTTTGACAAAATTGACGTATGCGTCATTTGCAAGAACTGAGCTGCGTATTATAAAAAATTAATTTGTTTTTTATCAATTTAACATAGCCAAGCGTTGAAATATATTGCAGAGTCACCACGGGTATTCGAATAAAGCCATCATGGCATCATGGCATCATGGCATCATGGCATAATGGCGTCCAATGAATCCTACACGTACAAAGATATAAGATACGATGAAAAAATAAAATCAATAGTGAATTTCGTTTAAACAAGAATCAATCATGTATTACTTTCAAGCATAGCTGCTGTCATATTGCTATTTTCCTAAGAACTTGATTTTAATGATTTGTTGCAAAGATGTGTCTCTGATAACATCTTTGATTAATTTTTTAATTTCGGAAACCCCCGATGCTTTGGCGCGCTCACGTGTGCTTAATTTAGCAGTAACTAATCGAAAGTCTGCATCCGCTTGATTGTCCTTGACAGCTTGGATTAAAATCTCTCGAAAATGTTTAAAAGTCTTTTGAATTACAACATCATCACACTTATCGTTTGGAATTACCAATGAATCAAGAATTTTTATCAATTTATCCAAAGTAGTATCGATGGCAGCGGCCGATACGCCGACAGCTGATACACCATCGGCTGATATGGTGGCTGATGCGGTTGCAGCACTTGCTGATGCTGATGCTGATGCAACGTTTGCATTAGAATCATCAATTGTTGAATCATCAATTGTTAAATCATTTATTGATTCTGCAATTGTGACATCATCGATTGTATAATCGGATGCAGCATCGCCGACGATTGTATCGTCAGCGACATCATCGCACGCACTATCCGGCATGATTATCAATGGCTTGTTCGTCGCAACAATTAAATCTTTATTGAATGAAAGCACTTTGATAGGTTCGTGGTCATTGATTGCATCTGTATCTCTAATTGATTTATATTCGATAAAGTCAAATGCTTTTCTGTCTTTGATTAAATCAAAAACTTCCACTGATGAGCCGTACATGTTGTCAATGTACGAATGAATTTTGTCTTCAAGCTTATTTTGTATCATATATTCGCAAAATTTAACAATATCGAGCAATATATCGAAAAGGTCGTAAAAGTTCATATTTACATTTTCTTTACGAATATTTTCATTCTCATGAAAAGCTCTCAAGAAATTTTTGATACATGCTTCAATGAAACGATAATTATGACAACGAATTGCTGTTATAATTCGCATAGGCATAGTAACGCTTCTGCCTGTATTGTATTTGTTTTCTCGTTCCTTAAGTTTGGCAATTGAACTACTTCCTCCATATTTGAAAACATTGTTACAAGCATCATCGTATGATGCGGTGATATAAACATATTGTGTTGGTTCAATTATGGCGATTTGTTTAAGATGATTTTTAAAATGCATATTGGCTTTGTTGGTTTTTATATTTTCTTCAGTAATTTTGGTAACCATCTCTTTATTATAATCGCTGACTGCCTTTGTTATAAACTTTGCCAAACGCTCGATATTCAAATAATATCGACGAACCTTTTCGCCTTCGGCGGTTCGCACAGTCATTAGAATCATTTTAATTGTTTCGCCGGAAATGATATAGTATTTTTTTAATCCTCCTCCACGAGTTTCTGATTTTTTACTCACCCCTAGGGGTGAGTAAAGTTGAGTCTCTGCATCATTCAAGAGAGTTTCTCGTTCTCTGCCCGCCCCTTGAGGTGGGCAGGGCGAGTCTCTGGTAGCAACCGGTTGAGTTTCTGATTTTTTACTCACCCCTAGGGGTGAGCAAGTTGAGTCTCTGGCATAATCTGGTTGAGTTTCTACATATTTTTTAACAAGTTCGTGATTGGCATCGACAATCATGTAGTCCGCACCTTCTGTTAAATTTTTCAATTGTTTTTCGTAAAAAATGATTCATAGTTACTCTTGTGTTAGTGTAGCCAAAGTACTTGACCACAAACTCCTTTGAACAATATACCCAAGATTCATTAAAGGCTGTTGCCCAGAATAGATTCATCAATCGAACATCGTCATTGGTGAATTTCAAATACTCGGCGCCGATATACGAGGCCAACTTTATAGCAGCTGCGTCGTCGCATGCTGTCTCCGCGAGAAGGTCCATCGCGTGCTTATTTTGCTTGAGCTCGGCGTATGAAATCATTGACATGATTGCGTATGTGTGCACGGGTGCTAAGTATGCGTAGGTACTTGCTTGTGTACGTAGGTACTTGCGTATATGCGGGGGTGCTTGTGTGCGTATATGCTTGTGTGCGTATATGCTCGCGTATATCAGACAGTGATAATTATCCGATATTGAATTCAATTTTTAAAATACTATAGTTTTGCTGTTCACACGTGAACAGCAAAAAAACAAGAGACCTTTCACAGTCGGATGAAATTGTTGCCACGACTTGATTTACAACGCATTGTCGATGTGAGCTGGTTGTATTGTTCTATACTTGCTGTATAGCAAATCCAGAAAATCTTTCGAAGATTGCAATGTTGGTTCAAGTAAGCCGTCGATGTAGTCGATGTAGTCGATGTGGTACAGCGCAAAGCCGTCAATCAGATACTCGGACAACCATTTATATTTTTCATACTCGGCAACGTAGAATTTCGGATACTTGTACACAAGCATATATCTTATAAAATACGTTGCTAATTGAATCACCAGCGTTTCATAAAGAGCACTGTTGTATTTTTTTGTATGTGAAATATTTTTCAATGAATATATTATGTCATTGATATCGTATCCGGTTGATTCGATATATTCGGATGATGTTTTTAAAACATCACAATACTTGCCAAATAAATCACCACGCGCGATTGTATCGAATATGATATCGTTTGATTTGCGATAATAAGGACAATATGTATTCACGCGTATATAAGATGAATGCGCTAAACAATGCAACATAACGGGCACCAACAGAGACCAATGAGCGTTATTTATGTATACGGCAAAAGGCATCAACACGCACATGGCTATGTTTTTAAACATCAAATTGGTCCAATTGAAATAAAAGTCACTGGTGTCATTGATGTCACTGGTGTCATTGCTGTCGCTGGTGTCATTGCTGGTAAACTTCCACAAAGCCACGTCGATAGAACGCCTATAATAAATACATGCTGTGATTATACATGTACAAGTTATAAATCCGTATATAGTGTACGTGTATGTCAATATACCAGCGCATGTGCAGAATAATATAAAATTATATTCTTCACACATATGAATTCTATTATGTGACTTGAGTTCACGCGTTAGTAATCTATATCCAAATAGATAGCATATACAGTTGGACATATGCAGCGGGAACAGTAGACCAAATGTAAAGAATGTCACTATTTTGTGTGGAAAGTATAATGATAGCTTTTCTCTCTCGTGGTCCGCAATTATGTCCCAAAATAAAGCCAATACGAATATGCTGTAAAACAGCATTATGCTTGACGCAATAATCATTGTGTTAGACATTGTGTTAGACATCGGGTTAGCCATTGAAATAACAATGATTATTCTTGTATATGTAATTTAAGTAATTCTAATTCAATTTTATATTTTGTTATTCACATGTGAACAACCAAGATTTTCATTGAATTTATCGCTTTGTTTCTGCATTTTTGATTAGAATTACTTTGATTTCTATGCTCCTCATCGATGAGGAGCTGGGATTTTTCATTCGATTTATCGCTTTATTTCTGCATTTTGATTAGAATTACTTTGATTTCTCTGCTGTTCACATGTGAACAGCTAGGATTTTTCATTAATAGAAGGCTCGGCAAAAAATTGAATCCAAAGATTAAAAAGTATACAATTGCATTGACAAGCACACGTGGTCAATTCTTGCAACCAAGCTTATCATGGAGAACTTCTTGAAATTACAGCAAGAATGGCAAAAATACGATGATATTATACGTGTACTCGATAATGTGCTATACGTGGGCCTCAACGATAAACCCGGCGGTACAGCAATATACAACGATACTCCAGCTGGAGTCAAAGGCAAGCTATTCGATTTATGCGATTGGCTCGCTATACGCCACAATCACAGAACTGCAGATTTTGAAAAGTTTGATTCAAATACGGATATATACATGCTTAAAGAATTCATCTACTCTGGTTTGCCTATACTTGTAAAGTCGCACTATTCTAAGGAAAATCCTAAAACACCATTTAATCACGGTCAATATCCCATGATTGGTGTTCATTCGATTAGCGCATTTACCGCATGCGAATCTATTAACTTTAATGGACTCACGATAATGAAGCATATTCAAAACGCAGATACTGATAATTTGTTTAAAGCACCATCGCCGTATGAATATCAAAATGAAAGAGACAATGATAGTAAGCGATACAAATTACCTGACCATCGTAAAATTCCTAAACGGAATTGTCCAGATACACAGGAGTTCGCGCCGTCACATGCAGTTCATGGTGACATTGGTTATTCTCATATACTCGTTACAATCGCAAAGGCTCAGAAAGAAAAGGCACTTGTTGATGAAAAGCTTTACAAGATGTTCAATATTGAAGCCACGAGCTTGCCAGATTATGATACAATTGAAATTTCACCATATGTTCAAGTCACTGAATGCATTTCCATACTTGATGAAAAAATTGGAGCGATTACCAGCGATGAAAAAAAGAAAATCGTCGGCGACCTGCTTAATCTCGTTATGAAGTATCGTGACTGAATTGTATGCAATTATGCATTATTCAACCTCACTATCATGCGCATATTCAGTCACGGCGTCAGAATCGCTGTCATCGCTGTCATCGCTGTCATCGCTGTCGTCGTCGTTGTTATCGCTATCGTCGCTGGCGACGCCAGTATCATCGGCGTTGTCAGCATTGTTGTCATTGTTGTTATTGTTGTCGTCAGCGTAATCGGCACTGGCTTCGTCAGCGTTGTTGTATCTTTTGTTTTTTTCTTCATCGTCGCTGCTGTCGTCGTCGTGCGCATCTATGTCGTCTATGATGTCTATGCTCCGCACGGGTATATCGGCGCCGACTCTAAATACACAGTCATGATAAACAAGACCATATTTTGCAATCGATAATAACACTGTTGCAAATATTTTTAATCTTTCAAGCTCGTCGTAAGGCCTTCCATTCAAATTTAAATTATATTTTGTTTTCTCATCATCCGGGTCCTGTATTTCAATGTCAAGTTTTTTAATCTCAAGTATCGCCGCGGTTGCTCTATTTGCCACTTCCAATCCAGTCAAGTCTTGTAAATCCCTGATTGACCAATAGTGCCTGAACTTTGCTTCGTAAGTCATTGAAAATTCTTTAACTTTACGATTACGAGGCCTGCGCGCGTCGTCAGTGCGTGTGCACGCAGCAAATTTGTACACCATGACTGCCGTTTATTTTATAAATAATTTGTATTCAATTTTTTAAATCGCGATGAAAGCACGCATACCCGTAAATAAAAAAACAAATTAGACAACCTCAACTGTGTTTTTGTATATAAAAGACCTATATTGAATCATTATTAAACTATAAGTTCCTACTATTTCTATAAACATGTAAATTAGAGTTACCGGGTGCGTAAACCTTATTATATTCCAATTACTTATTATTAATGTTTTAAATATAATGTAATTTCCCATGATAAACATATAAATTACCCATAGACAATACTGTAGTTGCCGCTACCACGTCTTGATAAAATATATAACGATATGTGGTATACAATCACAATTAAGAAACATTTGATAAACTCAGAGTAGTCATCGAGGATTAAATCGATTCTTCCGTTGTACGACATGGTTGCATTTTATATCTCGTATAACTCCGATTCAATTTTTGGATATATTACGTGTACATGCGATGCCGTCGGTGATATACACGTGATGCCGTCGGTGATATACACGCGCAAAATTTGAATTAAAGATTCAAATAGATTATATACGATGATATGAGGACCCGTGAGAGCAATAGCAATAGCAATAGCAATAGCATAACATTAAGTAAGTTTAAAGCCGTCAACGCTTGCAAAATGAAGTACAACGTGGAAACTTCCAAAATTGCTACTATGCTGCTAAACGCATGCGGCTGGGAGTCCTTCCTTGACAAACAAGAGATACATCATCAGGACCTAATGGGCGCGATATATAACAACATTTATTCATTGACCGCAACGCTTGCACGTGTACGCGTGGACTATCCGGAGCTTGATACACGCATACTTGACGTCGTTAACGATATATGCGTATTCAAAGATAACACTGACCCGAGTTGTATGATTTCGGGTATGCATACGTCACTACGTGCATATGATCACGCATTATCGATACGTACAAAATTACCATACGAAGAAATAATCGGTTGTATCAACAAAATTATCATGAATATCTGCGGATTCATGATATTCAAAGTCAACGATAATTATAAATTGATGTCTATTTTTGACTAAAATAGCCTCGGCGCGCATATGCGTATAATCATTCAATTTAAAAAATTGAATTTGCTTTTTTTGAATTCATAGTACTGGTACCTGTGAGCGTATTTTACATACATACACTGTGCAAGCACCGTACAAGCACCCATACACGCACCGTAGCACCGTGCAAGCACCATACATGCACCGTACATAGCACCGTACACAGTACAAGCATACGTATCAATCATGACCGCCACACCCGACAAGTTTATCAACAACTACATGTCTCAATTGGTATATGCCAAGCTAAAGGACACCGAGCCTACATGGCAACACCATATCAACGACTATCCGCACGACATATTTAATTTCTATGATAACTTTATCGCAGACAAAGCAATCGCGATAAAGCTCAAAAATATCTTTACTATATCTAAAGATGCACGCCGTGCTCTAATTATGGTTCAGCTAAAGATTGTTTACGACTCGGTCAATTACAATTTGAGAGGTGTTGAGTCGCGTCAAGATTTGATTGATTTGGTAAACATTGGCGCAAGCGATAATGTCGCAAGCACTAGTGTCGCAAGCACTAGTGCCGCAAGCGATGCTGTCAAAGCCAATAATGACCAGAGTGGAATAAGCTGTATGATAAAGTATATACTTAACTGCCCGAGTATGTCGACACCTACTATGCGTGGAGTAAATACAAAAAATACATTCCACACTCGACTCATTGGCCATATGACTACTCTTGCAGGAAAAGAAGCGAAACCAGCCACGTATATGAGTTTGCTTGCTGATGCTTACATCAATTTCTTAATGACAATTGCAACTCAATGTGCCAATTTGATTTTGCTAAAGAAGCAAACAATTAATGAAAAGATGATTTATGCACTGATGCTAAACACAGGCGCAAGCAACACGCTTGTCGTCGACACTCATAATGCTCAGTTTTTAAAAGTAACTGGCAATCCCAAGGAAATCGGCATGCTTGATAAAAAAATTACAAATACAGCAGCGGTTGCAAACACGAACGCAAGCACGCCGGCGAAGCCAGTTGTTGAACCAGTTGTTGAACCAGTTGTTGAACCAGTTGTTGAACCGGTCGTTGAACCAGTCGTTGAACCCATGGCCGCAAAAGCACCAGCTGTCTCCAAACTTGCCAATAATGCTGCCGATAATGACGCTGATGCAAGCGACGACGATATTGAATTTACCGATGGTAGCCTTAGTGATTCCGACATCGACGATGCCAACGATGCCAACGATGCCGACGAGTAAAGCTACTGTACAATACATGAATGATGGGGCTTCCAATTAGTAACTCAACCGCATCTATATTTTTTTATTAATTTCTTTTTCAATAAACAGCTCTACAAGTATACAATGAATATTTTTATCGTGCCGTTGATTGTGTTAATTATTGTCATCTATTGTTTCGCTGTTTGGAATACACGCGCATACAACAACTATATGACCGGGCTTTGGGTAGCTGATGATGAATTTTGCGAATTATCTGATGTCGACTCCATCGACATGATGATAGGACCTTATGAAAGCAATGCTGGCGGTGCCGCAAGTAAAAGCGCTACCATACGAACTGGATATATATCTATTGCGCCAAACTTGACAAATCAAGTGTTTAAACTTACTTATCAAAATGGCATCAGCTCTGGCTGGGCGCCAATAGGTAGCCACGTATATACAATTGCAGCAAAAGTTGAATTCGAAGAAGAACAATTATGGACAGATACAGTGTACGTGACAGTTGATATTTTAAAATCACGTATAATCATCAAGGGCACCGACGACGTTATCTACGCAAGCTTGATAAAGTCAACACTTGAATAAAAACTTTGCTGCATCAGAAACCAATTTCTGATTAAAGTTTTGAGCCATAATTAAAAAATGGCGCCAAAGATATCGAGTCATCTGCATGCGAACGCTGGCACGCGTATCGGCAACTATCAAGTTGAGAAACTTTTAGGAACTGGGCGTTTTTCCAGCGTCTATTCTGTAGTGCCTACGGGTACAAATGCAAGCGCCAACGCAAGCACAAGTGCTTGCGCAACATACGCTCTTAAAGTTTATAGAATTGGGTCAACCAATATGCGTTACTATGAAAACGAAGTCAAAATTTTGAATGATTTGCGATATCGCTATGGAAATAATGAAAAATTCGGAGGCAGCACCGATGGTATCGCTTGCAGCCATGATGGTAGTTGCCACGATGCCACCATTGGCATCAATGGCACTCACGAGATTGAAAAATCTATGCGCGACTTGGAATTGAATATAGATACTAAGAATGTAAAAATTGGCGCCATGAGTACTTATGGTACCATGAGCACCCATAATCCCCATAATCTTATTGATTATTTTGGAACATTTGCACATATTCGAGTATGTGAAGATAACTCGCCGCGGGTTCATCCATGCATACTTTTTAATCTTGCCGCTGGTTCCGTCGAAGATTTGCTTGAACATTATCTTGACGTTGAAAAATCAGCACTGCCGCCGCTGATTGTTAGAACCATTATCAGAGATACACTGCGAGGCCTGCAGTCGATACATTCTCAGGGATATATCCATACAGACATCAAGCCAGGAAATTTGTTATTGAATATGCCTGTACATGCGATAACTGAAGAGACCGCGCAGTCGTCGTTGGTTATTCGCTTGGGCGATTTTGGGTCAAGCGTACACCGCGATGAAGAAAAAAGTTATCACATTGGCACACCCAACTATATTCCGCCGGAAATTTTGCTAAAGCGAACTGATTATGACACAAGCATTGATATCTGGGCAACTTTTGTTACTTGTTATGAACTACTCACGGGCGACCATTTGTTTGATATCTTTGATGAATGTGATATTGAATATTCATATAATGCAGACCGCATGAGCACTGACAGCAATGACAGCAATGACAGCAATGACAGCAATGACAGCAATGACAGCAATAGCAACACCAGCGATAGCAATGACAGCAGCTGCGGCAACACCAGCGACAGCTGTAGTAGTGACGGTGATGATAGTGTTATTGAAGAAAGTGATATAATGCATATTGTATTGCTTAAAAAATTAATTGGAGAGCCGCCAGAGTCATTTAGAGAACTTATGGACATCCTTGAAGTCAATGATTACGAAATAGGTTGTAAATATAATATTCCAGTTAGTATGGAACCGTTGAGCATCGGCGATTTAATGGTAATCAACTACAACATGGAGCCAGAGATGTACAAAGTTATCCCAGCATTATTGTATAAAGGACTCAAGTATGAAAATAGGTGTACAGCCGCACAGGCACTTGAAGACCCTTGGCTAAACTGGTAATTTTGTTAAAGAATTATTGACCGTATGCATTTTATAAGATTTTATAAAATCTGCTTGCATTTTATCAGATTTTATTTTTTATAGCATCTTAATTTACAATTTAACAATAAATTTGTACATATTATCAACGGTGATTGAAGTTTTATATTTGATTCATTGATTTAATTTACAATTTAACAATAAGCAAAAAATTGTAAAATGACTGTAGAAGTAAACGGCAACAGCATCAGCGGCAACAGCATCAGCGGCGGCATCGCATGCATAGTGTGTGGCTCAACTGGTAAATTTTCATGTGGTCGCTGCAAACAACCAAAGTACTGCAGCAAGCAGTGCCAAGTCAGCGACTGGACATTGCATAAAGACCCGTGCAAAATATTTATTGCAAAGCGAGACCAGAGAAATTACAATATATTTAAAAGCATCACCGATGCACTTAAGCAAATATCCGGCGATTGTATCATTGCATATGCACACTATAACAGCGACGTCAATGTCGTAATCAATGAGACCATTGACGAGTTTATCATCAGGGATAGATTTCATTTTGCATCAATTGAACAATCAATTGAACAATCAATTGAACAATCAAAGCCAGCACTTGTACGGGCAAGTACAGATGAAGAATTTGTAATCGTTGATGATGCCAGTGTTGCCAACGGTAACAATAATACAAGCAAAAAAATAAACATTCACATGAAATTCACAAACTACACACATACAATGCAAATTGATAAGCCGGATGATATCGCATGCATTAAATCAAAACATAAAATTCCATCCGACGGATATACTGTTTACTTTGAACAGTAATTTTGTGCCATACATTCGCAAGCACGTTGTGCCATGCATTCGCAAGCACGTTGCACAAGTGCTTAGCGTTTCTTAGTACTTATTGGCTCAAGTGGAATTTTGTACTTGTTAAAGATACGTGTAAAAGTTATCATATGTTTATCAACAGCTTGTGAAAACTTTACAAATGTATTCTTTTTTGTATTGTCGCCGGCGGCCTCGAGTCGCGCAGAAGTTATCTTTAGACCACAATGAGTGATTATTATCCAAATGGCGCCCAATACTTTGCTTGATATTTGCGAGTTCATTCCAATCCGGCAACGCTCGGAAGTCTCGATTACTTCAGTGATAAATCCAGCATAGTTTTCGCGCTCAATCTCAAGGTCCTCAAGATATCTCTGGATATGCGCCTGCATAGTCTCTGTTGATTCAATCTCTGCAATACGGCCTTCAGACACAAGACTACGTAGTATATCTTCACCACGACTAAATCCAGCCGACGGCAACTTCATAAATTCCGCAATGTCTTTTTTCTTTCGCACCAACTTGTGCTTGATGCATTCTGCGTGAATAAGCGCAGCCAGAATTTCATCCTTGATATTGCCACGTCGCACAAATTTCTGCTTGCCGCATATATTGCCTTCGGTGTCAATTCGGTCTTCGGTGATATCTTTTTGAATCGCGTTATACTTGTCGGCGACCGCGGACAGTACATGATCTGGAATATTTGCATGCTTGAACTCGGAGCGATTGCGCATCAATTGGTCCTCGATAAGCTTACGCTGAGTCTTTGTGTAGTCGCCGGCGATATTATAAAAACGCCCTTTATGCGCGCCGGCTCCAATGCGTAGCATACTCGGCGATGCTTCCGCGTGGTCAACAAATGAGTCTGTGGCGCCGATAACTTTACCACAACGTGTGCAGTTGTATTCGGCAAGAGTAAGAACCATTGGGATTTGACATTCTGTACAATAGTTGTATGCGAGCTCATGCTTGGATGCCGAGCATGTCGCTGTCGCGTATTGGTCAGCAAACGCCTTAAAGGCTTCATCATCGGCGAGGTTAACTTCCATCTTGTTATTTTTTAATCAATTGATTTCAATTTTAACAATAGATGCGTTAGTATAACCCCGAAGTTATATTTCTAAATGGGAATTCAACTCGACGACAAACCATACGAAGTTGCATATGTTAGTAAGGACCCGTTGTACGAGCAGATGGTCGCTGCCACAGAGATAGTTAAAATGTTTATTTGCGAACGTGGTTTGATTGTATACGGCGGGACCGCCATTGATATGGCGCTGCGATTACACGGTGACCGTATCTACCCGGATGACTTATTGCCGGACCTCGATTTTTATTCCCCGGACAATGTCAAGGATGCTTATGACCTTGCGGATATTTTATTCAATAAAGGATTCAGCGAGGCGCGTGTGATTAATGCGCTACACATGGAGACTATGCGAGTAGATATTGGTTCAAATCACTGGATTGCGGACATCACTTACAAGCCCCGTGAGGTATTTAAAAAGCTTCCATGGATTGAATACAATCATATGCGTGTCATTGCGCCGATTTTTCAACGCATAGATATACACAATAGTCTTGCATTTCCATACGACGACCCGCCGCGAGAAGTATTTTTTAATCGTTGGCGCAAAGATATAAAGCGATACAATTTGCTTACAAAATATTATCCAATCGGCGAAGTATACAAAAATTCCAGCGGCGCCACCAGTGATTGTGCGGGTAATCAACGCGGCAGCGTAAGCGTGTCGCCGCTGAGTGGATTTAAGCAATCATTGTTGATTGCGAAACCGCATAAGCTGGTGCATTGTGGTTTTGCCGCATATGCGATAATTTGCAATGAATTTGTTGCCGCGATGAAGGCAGCAGGAAAACCCATTCCAGACATAACCATGGCGTCATTTGAAATAACCCCCGACGGCAAATTTAAATTCAACTCGATGAACAGACAAATTGAAATATTACATTATAATCTTGACAAAGCTATCGCGCAATTAAAATTCAACGCGAGTGCCAGCGACGCCAACGATGCCGCAGATACCAGCGACGTCATGGCTGTGGATGTTCGAAAATATAGAACATACATACATATAATTCCAGAGCGCGCCGAGTGTACAATCGACGGCAACAATTACACAATTTATAGTGGAAAAAATAAATTAGCAACTGTAAACACTTTTGAATTTACAAGCGCGCGTGCACATACAAGCGCGCGTGCACATACAAGCGCAAGTGCGCATACAAGCGCAAGTGCGCATAGCGCACAAACATACATACGTGTTGTTAGTGTTCAATATTTATTAAAATTGTTTTTGGCTCAGTATATCGCGCACGACAATAGTATATATCTTGCTCATTACAAGTCGTTGTTGACAATGATTGAAGCTTGCGAATCCATGCACGTTGAGTGTCCGCTGCTGTCGCTTGCGATTGAAACATACGGCAACGAAAACAAAAGCATGTCAAAACAAGTACTGTTGAATAAAATAGATAACGATATTTATGGCACAACGTTGATTAAAAAACCAATAAACTATAGACCGGCAAAAAATGTACCGACGGGTAAGCCACATCCGCATTTTGACCCAAATGAAGTTGACTTCTTTATAGAGTCCGGAGAGCCTTTCGAGTAACCGACGTGGAATGTTTGGATTATGGCCGTTGCTATGTGCAAACAATGCATTTAATACAATCTTACTGGACGCAACACCCACGCGCGAAGCTCTGCAAAGTTCTTGGAGCCTTTGTATATTTCTGTCTTTCCATTCTCAATTTTTTTGATTGTTGGATAGCTATTGATACCTGGAGTCTTTGCAATATCTTCATCGACTGTCTTAAACTTTATCCCCGCGTCGTCGATACTATCAACGACATTGGTAAATACTGGCTTCATATTCTTGCAATGGATACACCATTCGGTATAATGCATAGTTATTTCACGTATTCCTCCCATTGATTCAATCAGTGACTTATTGTAATAGGCAATGATACTTATTAAAATGATAATTATTAATATCAAGTATGTGTTATTCATTTACATACAAAGATAGAAAAAAGATTTGCAATTATAAATTGCGCATGCATGTCTTTATTTTATAAATTGAAATAAAAGAAACATGATTATATAGACAATGTCGCTACCAACGCTAAAAATCGCAGGCAAGTTGGTTGATTTCAATGGTGCTCCTGATGCCACGCTTGCATCTGTTGTTCCCATTGACCATATTTTGAATTGGTTTCAAGCAAGGTATTCATTAACCGGTATAGAAAATCGTGTACTTGTGCTAAAATCCGAGACCGCCAGTGGTAAGTCAACGCTGTTCCCGCCGGAGCTCTATAAAAAATTCAAAGATAAACTTGAACTAAAGAAGCAAAATATTATCTGTACGCAGCCTCGGGTACTCACTGCAATTCAGAATGTTGAAGAAATTATGGTTCACAATTACAAAACTTTTAAAAAAGGAGACACTATTGGATGGCTCACCAAAGAAAATAAGCTATCCACGGACAAAAACAAGCCATCGCTGATTTCCGCGACGGTCGGCACGCTTACTGAGCAACTACGCACGCGTTCCGACGACGACATTATGAAAAAATACAAATTTATACTCATCGACGAGACTCACGAGCGCAATCTACAGACAGACATCACCATATATATGCTTAAAAATCTATTGTTGCGCAATGCACATAAGCCGCAGTGTCCATTTGTGGTGCTTATGAGCGCGACCTTTGAACATCAATTATTTCTGAATTATTTCAAGCTTACCAAAGATAATTTTATTTGGTGCCGCGGAAGCACTTTCCCAATCGATGAAAAATGGGAATGGACCGGCGAGTACACAAAGACAAATTATATCACTGCGGCCGCCGAGACCGTCGCGAGGATTGTCAAAGAGAATCCACATGACGACCCGTCGTCTGCAGATATACTTGTATTTATGCCTGGCAAAGCCGAGTTTACCGAATTGGTCAAAAAATTAGAAGCGGTGCGCAAACACGAAACCAGAGAAGGCCGAGGGGCTTTCTCGATACTTCAAATAGATAGCGAGGCAGTCAACAAGGATAATTTGGACCATCAATTAACTATTTACGTGCCCGTGCACAAGCACAAGGTGACCGTCGACGACAAGGCCTACGTACCGACGCGCAGAGTTATCATTAGTACAAATATTGCAGAGACCGGGCTTACTCTGAAAAATCTCAAATACGTCGTCGACTCCGGTTATAACAAGAGCAGCGAATACGACCCGATTCACGATATACATAGTGTTATTTCAAAGCCGGCGCCGCAGTCAAGAATTAAGCAGCGCCGTGGAAGAGCCGGACGCAATGCTGCCGGTATCTTTGTACCATTGTATCCAAAGTATGTACATGCGCGATTGCAAGAGTTTCAATTTCCAGAGATACTCGTCGAAGACTGCATGCCCGTGATGATGGATATTATCCAAGAACAGATAAAGATGAAAAAATATATGCGGGAGCCAGTCGGTTTTTCAATCAATGACATTGACATGATTGATGTACCTGGCGTAGATATGCTCGTGCGTGCAGTTGAACGACTATACTCGATGGGATTTATCGCCCCGAACAATATCGTTAATGAACATGACGATACTCTCGCAAACGGAATCGAACAAACACTTATTGACTCAGGTGTAAAATTAGACACACGTGCGGTTGGTGAAGTTGAATCAAAGGTCGCCGATGGTACATTTGTTTTAACTCCGCTTGGAATTACTGCAAGAATGATTCACGATGTGTCGCCGGCAAGTGCACGTGCAGTACTTGCTGCGTATTTTTGGGAAGCATCTGTGCTTGACATGATTACAATTGCTGTATATATAGAAATAAGTCTCGGCAGTTTTATAACAAGACATAAGGGTGTTCCGGCTCCCATCGATTGGTACGATATTTACAAGAAAGGCTTGCCTGGATTCTTTGCAAATCGCGCCATGGTTATTCGTACGCGAATGCTTGTATCCGACGACTTTATCGATGGGCTTATTATCTTTAATTCAATTAAACAAATGACCGGCGGAGCATCTGAAGGCTCTGATGCTGTGATACGGCTCGAGGAATGGTGCGACAAAGTCAAGTTAAAAAAGGAAACCGTATATGAATTTATTAAAGCCCGCGACGAGCTTATAAATAGCATGATAAATGAAGGATTTGATGTATTCAAATTTGAAGACCATGCGTTGCATAACACAACCAAAGAGACACTCATAAACACAGTTGTGAAGCTCAAGCACTGTATTTATGATGGCTATCGCGATAATTTAATTGTCCGTAAAGGCTCGGATGGCGCAAATGCACTATCGACAATCGCAGACAACACAAATGCTATTCGCGGCGGCGGTGCCAATGGCAAAGCCAGTGCCAATACAAGCACACATGGCAAAGCCAATGGCATCGCAAGCGCAAGCGCAAGCACTGCTAATGTATATATGACACGAACTGGTCAAGTTATTGCGAAGCCGGCGTTTTATCACACAGCATCTGTGATAAATCCAGAGTATCATTTTGCATTCAACAACGAGCCGAGCATGATGATTTATAACAAATTAAATTTAAAGTATAGTTCAAGTACAAATACATATACTGTTGTTGCCGACCGCGTATGCACACTTGATAGCTTTGTATCTATGGACCCTGAATTTTTAGTATAGGCGCATACTATGTATACATGCGCATACTATGTATGCATGCGCTATGTACACGTGCTTGTATGCGCATGCATACTTGCACAACACGCACGTACATAATTCCTGTTTAGAATTAAAAAATTGAATTTATAATCAAGTATATACTTAACCATGAAGTTTTGTAGCCAATGCAAGTCGCTTATGACACGGTCTACGGCCAGTACGACCAATGTGTTGTTCCAGTGTAGGTGCCAGTGTGTCGTTGAGGGCTCTCCCGATGACACGCTGATGGCCAGTGGAAGCATCAATGAGTCAAGCAACATCAAGTATGAAACGCTTATTTCAAAAGTTCCATTTGACCATGCTGCGAATATTGTGCTTAATGACTGTCCCAAGTGTGATTCAAGAATCATGGCTCTTGTGCGTATATCTGAAAATAACATAACCATGTACTCTTGTGTTTGCGGCTATAAAGTTTCGGTTAATGATTATCTGCGCAACGAAGATAAATCGAGTGCAAATGTTGCCACGAACGCAAGCAAAGCGCGTGCTGCAAGCAATGCAAGCGCTGCGATTAAGAAAGAAAAAACAGCAATTGCGCAAGCAGATGCGCAAGCAGATGCCTAATTCTTTGCAAGGATTCAAAGAATTCTACGAATCGTAGAACCTAAAACCTGTTTGGAATTTGCATCTCATTTACGTTCCATTGTTCAAAGTGAGGGACTCCGTCAACGACTCCAACTTGCCTGGATAAGTAAAGTGGACACATTTTGTTTTTTATTTCAATCCGCGCCATTTCGATTGGGTCAGTGATGCCGGGAGTTGGCACCATGCAATTATTATGCTGCGATATTTGTGTGGCCCTAATCGAAACTAGCTCTGTAATTTCAAACATAGACAAGCGGTTACTTGTCTGTCTGTCGTCGCCGGTGATTTCCACATATTCCATCAGCTGTTGCTGTTGTTCAATATCATCGGCGATTTCCGCGTCTGATTCTGGTTCAGATTCTTCGGCGTTGCCGCCGACAATGCTAACCTCATCGTCAGATACATACTCGTTATCACTCATTTCTACAAGCGATTATATTTTATAGGTCAAATTTTTAATATGGATTCAAGTGCATGTGCTCAGGTCTATTTCATATGTAGTATAATTTCTACAATTTCAAATTCAATTTTAATAAACGACTATATGTATTTATAATGCAATTTAAAAATGGACACAACTAATTTTTACAAGTATATACGCGAATGCACATACGTAGCTGTTACGCAAACGCAGATTATTTATAAACTTGTCAGTGATTCATATACGCAAATTTTGCCCAATCTGGTATCGATGATATCGCGTACATGTACCAAGGCAAAGTTTAATGCTTTAATATCAGATGCGTTCTGCGCTGCACAAGACGTATACTATACAGTCAAGGACTGCCTTGACGAAGCAATCAACGGATGCATAATTACGCCTGCGCTTGTGACTCGAATGGATAGATGTAAAAATTCTTCAAAGCCGAGGATTGTAGCAGTTTTCTCAGATACATCTATGGATATTGAGCCATTATTCAATCATTTTTGGGAATCAACGGACAATCATGGATGTAGCAATTTTGTAAACTTTGCTGAAGAATTTTCAAACATCGCCGAGTACTATTTTGACAACATCATTGAGATACATTATGTAATAAAGGACCAGATATATGCCCTTAAGATAGACTTGCAGGCCGAGATGGACTTGACAAATAATACAAAACTTGATTTTGGAGAAATAGTGCTAAAAGCGGCTAATAAACAAGAATAATATGCTTGGATGAGCCGTCGGCGATGGCGATGTCGCCGGTGATGTCATCGTCATTATCATCATTGCCATCATTGTTGGCTTTATTGCCGCCTATGATTGTGTCATTGATTGCATAGTAATTTTTATATTTAAAATATACGTTAAGGTCTGTCTTGGGAATAATTATTTCTATTTGCGATGGCGTCAAGTCGTTAATGACATGTCTACGATTACCAATTCGTAGTGTACAGATTTTAAAATATTCAACAACACGTTCGTCCATGGTATACATATATACTTTTTTTGTTTAAAAAAGTAAACATGATGCGTGCATGTATGCACACGGCTATGCCACGGCCGCACCACGATTACACGAGTGAAAGCAGCGGATGTTGTTCTATAAACTCCATTTGGTCAATGAATTTATAGTTGAGCCATCGTTGGTACTCCGGCGGAGGAGTAATCTTGTATTTTTCAAACAATTGAAATATTTTTTCGATTGATACAATTGGACCATAGTTATCGCGGTCGTCCATGGTGTACTTGAACTCGTTGTTGTAACAATAAATATCAATTATATTTTGTTCCACCGATGGGTCAAATCGAAATTTTGAAAAGAATTCTTCAAGCATCAAACGGTTAGGCCACTCAATATCATCGGCGAATCTAATTTTGCAATTAATTGCATCCGTGGTTTTGTCAATGATAAAATTACTTGCATATTTGGATATATTTTCCAATTGGCTTACAAACGGAGGCAGCGGAATGTCCATTGACTTTACGGTTGTATTCATAAAGATATTTATATTTGTAAATACCGTGTATACATCAATAGCTGTAAGAATTTTAAACATTAGTTCAAAAGAGTCTCTGAGAAGTTCTTGAATTCGCTCTGCATGCTCGGTCACAAAATCCGGGAACTTATTAAAGAATATTTGAAATAGGTCTTGTTGCTGACTTTTAAAGAATTCGTCCGCGTATTGCGCTGAATATTCTTGCTTTATCATTTCATAGCTTCCAATGATGGAGCGGCTAAAATCAATGATTCCGCTGACGACCCCGTAGTGTTTAAACGAATATGTGTTTTTTCCAACAACGTACACGACTGTTGGATTTTTATACAACATAGAATGATCAGGCTTTCGTACATGACCAATACAATACATAGTAATGTTGTTCATGTGTGGGTCGCCGTGAAGCGCATGTGACTTTGTATTAAGACAATAAAATCCATAAATATATTCAAACATATGCTTGATGAATAAATCTTGAGTAAATGCATCTTTGATTCCAACACTAGCTTCTTTTTGCTTTACGACTTTTGGCATATCTGCGAGTGTGCGTCCGACGTATTCAAGGGTCATGCATAATGTAAGGTCGGTGAGTCGCAAATCTTTATTAATTTCATTTAGACTCTTTCGTAAACTTTGACTTATTCCAGAGAATTGTGAATTAAGCGGCTTTTCATTGACATAATTGTACTTGTCTGCGGATTTCAATGCACCAAATAATTCTTCAGCGGTCTTTGATTGTTCATATTTAACATGCATTGCATTATTATCGTATAGGTCATGACCATATTTTGCATCCTGATGGCGTATGAAAAAGTAATCGTTGTAAAGAGGAAAACTTGGGCAGATTCCATTAATTACATTATTGGATGCTTTAACTGTGATATAAATTTCACGCCATAAACCATATTTGATATCTTCAATGTTGGTGGCTTCAGAATAAGAAACTGGAATAAATTTTTGACCACATTCAAGCTCAAGTTGCTTGGGTGTTGGTGATTCGCGTACATTTTGTCTGTATTTTGATAAATTTACAAAAATTTCAATATATTTATCATAACCAATCTCGCTTATTATGTACCAAAATAATTCATGACTTTCTTCATCGTCTATGATAAATGAATATTCTTCATGTATGTGGTTCTCTTGATAATCCATCTCTAATTTAATTATTTCGCAGAACCATGTTGCCATGTATAGCTTAATTGCAAGTCTTTTGCAGTCGATGTTGTCCAATAAATTCCTAACTGACTCGCCTTGTTGATGCACTTCAACATTAAAAATAGCTCCTGCGTTAATTTTGTCAACGACCATTTGCTCGACCGGCTCAAGTTCTTTCTTATAAATTTCCATACAAGCCATAAATTGTGCATATGGAATAAGTCTGCTTCTAAATTCACCATCCATCGATGTGTATGTTGGACACGCACATACATATTGATGTTCAATCGGCGGGATGGCCGCGTGGGTCACTGTATTATTTTTGCCATTGGTGGATTCAAATTCTTTAAATGAATGAATATAGCCATATATAGCATTAACTCCTTTATCTATAATTCTAAAACAACTTGTAACCGTGCCAAGTTTATTGAATGTATAGCTGTATTTTAAATCTTTTGCTAAACGTTCAACGCGTCGCATATTTTGTAAATTTAACACATCAACTGATTCAAGTTTTTCGCGATACTCATCATCGAGAGCACTCAAGTCCATGTCGGATTCATATGAATCCGTAACATACTCGCGGTACTCTTTTACAAACTCCGGCGGTAAGTCACTCATTATATCTTGTATTTTTTATTTTTTTAGTTTAAATTCTATACATGCTTGCGCACACGCGTGTGCATGTGTATGCATGTGCACACGCGCATAAAAATTGAATCACGCTGTCTAAAATTATACATATACAATACATGCTCGTAATCAAGCATAATTAATATTAGTTGATAAACATACACGTACACGCGCACATGCACGTGCATGCACAAAGATGTATATTGGCACCGACGACGTCGACACCAAAGTCACCTCATTGGGTCGATAATAGGTGATTTTGATACATACTTGTACATATGTACAATTACATATGTACGTGTACATATATAAGTGTAAAAATTGAATCGCAGTATCTAAATACATATATAACGTATACGTACACGTGCACGCACATACGTACATACACTCGTACATACACATATCAAGATGTATATTGAAATCTATGACGTCGACACCAAAGTCACCACGGGTGGCCGTTAGGGCAAATTACACGTATAAAATGCCTATTATGATGACCTCGTATGCGTAATTTGCCTATCAATATGGCCTTTGTTTTTTAAAATTGAATTTAATATTTGTTAATTTAATAATACCTAAACCTTCTATATATAGGTAAGATTTATGCATATTGAAATTTACGATGTAGACACCGAAGTTACCGCAAGCGGCCTCTAAGGCCTCTGAGTTGTGACTTTCTATTACTTGCCGGGTAGTTTTCACTATATCTCTTACGTTTAGATTATTAATACGGAGAAATATTCATTAAATTGAATTACAGCATATATCTGTAAATGTATACATTTGCGATGCAACGCTGCGTAACTTGTAAGCCTACCGAATTGATTTTTGAGGGCCAAGGCAAACTTTATGTGAAACGCCTATAAATCAGAGTTCTTAATGACCATGTATGCGGTATATACTAAGTCGATAAGACAATAAGACATTAAATTCGTGTGTAAGTCCCAGACTTGCCGCGGAACCATCAAAAACTCAATCAAGTGTTTAAAAGATAATTCTTTTAAACACAAGATAACACAGAAGATATGGATTACACATTAAAACCAGGAGCAAAAACCGCCATCGGCGGCGCTGTACCTAAAGGAAAGCAGTATACGAATGAAGATATTCAGGCGTTGATTTCCGAAGGATACATAAATGTTCATAGAAGTTTGTGGGACAGAATTCCAGCCGGTTCACATATTCGTTATGTAAACAAAGGCCCCGGAGACATGACAACCCGATTCAAACCAGGTGGATTTGTAGCTAACCATTTCATAAAAGATGACAAAACGTTCTTGAGAATTGAGACCCGTAAAGGCGGCAAAGTAGGCCAACCAGGATATATTAGTTTCTCTATAGCCTTTGAAAACGTAGAGACTATATGGAAAAAATACGACGCCTCGAACTTTATTGAGATTCACTTGATATATACTTCGCTGGCTCAGAAAAAAAAGCAAATTGCAGAGCTTGAAACACGCACCGTAGCACTTGAAAAACAAATCAAGACACTGGTGCAAATAATCAACACTCGCAATGAAGCTTAAACATTATAATTATACTTGTAATTGTAATTGCATATGCATACATATGCTTAGCATATACGCATATGCGCATGCGCACAAGTACATTAATTTATTGGAGAAGAACATAAAGTTACGCGCATGCACAATAACAAATACAATACGTATTAATCACAATGCATACGCGAATCATTTATGCTTAGCCGCAACAATGTTTTTTGCAATTATTTTTTGCAATTATTATTATTTGCATCAATTGCAATTATTTTTGCAAATTTATTTAAAGCTAAGGCTGTCCTGAAGCAATGCGTGTCTGCTTTGCTTAGAATTTATTTTTTGAAACTCAGTCACGGGAACGCTGCTGCCAACATGTTTAAATTTAATGGTGTCGGCGTTGCTCGCAATGTCTCCAAACTTGTTATCGTAAACAGTGTATCCGCGCATCGCAGATACACCTTGATTTACAATAGCACTCGCTTCCGGCTTTAGGCCAGTGGTACGCGATTGGTAATGACGCATATTTAGGTCATCTCTTGAATCATCCATGTTATATTAATAGTATACATTTAATTTCTAAATTTAAATTTTTTATTTAAGTCACAAAAAAGAACGACAATGCGTTCAATTTTTATGTATTTGTGTATTTGTGATTATGATTGTATTTTTATTTTGTAACTGACCGCATGTATGCATGCGCGCATATGTTATTTATTCATCACATGCGCACACGTACATCGTATATGGCTCAATATATCTAATCGTTGACAACATTGGGATGATTCTATCAACTATATATTCGGCACTTGATACATCAACGCTTGAATGCAACAACGGCGGCGCCAACGGCATCGTTGGCGTTGCTCGCGAACGTAACATCATACGCGCATGATGTTCAATATTTAAGACACCCATAAATACATGGTCCAAGTTTGTATCAAAGCCAAGTATTGCATCAGCGCTTGGAACTCCGCATGCGGCTACAGACTCTGCATATGTTGTAAATTTCTTTTCAAGCGCTTGTACGAGTGCTTCAATATTCTTATAAATATGTGCAAATTGCGGAAACAATTCCAAGTACAGTTCGCGGTTTTCACTAAAGTATGCTGCAATTGTTGCCGCGTATACTTTTTGACTATTATCATGCCATTTGAAATTATAAAATAATCCACGTAGTGCCTTAAGCAGAGTACTTTCCATTACAATATCTTCGCGTGTATTTGAATTTGTTCTATAGATGTATCCGTAGTGAACCTGACGAGTCTTCAAAAACACATCAAGAGCATTGTCATTTTTCTTCACTTGCTCATTTATCGAGTGCATACCAAGCTTACTCACCGGTTGTGTCTTGAACATTTTTACATGTTCGTGGTCGATGGCGTCGCCATTGCAGTTGCCGTGGACATTGCGAGAATTGCACGCGTGCTTTACCAGCCACATATCTTCGGATGTACTCGCGGTGGCATTGTTGCTGGCATCAGCATTGTCGCTGGCGATGCCAGCATCGCCCGATTCCAAGCATACAAGTGGATGGTATTCATGATAACGAAAGCCAAATGTATAGTAATAGTCGTCTTTAAAGTCATTGAACTTAAAGTTGGGATAAATTTTTGCAAGCATATATTTAAATACTTGCATAAATGTAAGGTCGCCGAGCCACTTTAAATCTGTCACATCATTACCACGAGCAGTCATTAGCCTCCACTGATTGCTATGACTATAGTCATGACCATGGTCATGCAACGCAGCGTCATCATTAGCATCATTGGTAATCTTATATAAAGTAACAAGTGTTCCATCAAGAATTTCATAGCAAGTGTAGGACTCATCGACGTACATCGGCGCAACCATAGAATTCATCAAGTTTGTATGCGCGGCAACAATACGCCACTCTGGAAAACTAATAACTACGCCATTGCATTGCTTCTTAATAAAGCCAGATGGAGTTGTATTAATCTTGTTAACTGGAGTTGCTTTGGTGTACTTGTGGATGCTTGGATTTTTGACAGTAAGGGAAATAATTCCAGGAATATTGTTCTCCATCTTTGTTTTAAAATCCATACGTGCAACATCAACGCCATGAGTAAGTTGATTATTTGTATGCGCGCTATACGTGCAAGCAACATCATTACCAAGAGTTTGCTTGAGCAATTGAAACTTTTTAAAATTATTTAATGGCAGCACAGACAACTTTTCAATAATTGATTCAAGTTGATTGGTGACCGTTGCAGACTCAATTGTGTTAAGTTTACATATGGGCGTACCCGCGGGTGCAGATGTGGATGCTGACATAGTTGCTGACATAGTTGCAGATATGGATGATGCTGATGTTGATGCGATGGCGGTTTCGCAATTTTGCATAGTTTATTATGCTGTTATATAACAATAGGGTTTCATTCCTTTATATTGAAATTAACCACAGATAGCTAAAATACATTAATTTAAGACATTTATGCTATGTTATGCATCACGCATGCACATGAGTGCATCATGCATGCACATGAGTGCATCACGCATGCATACCAAATACTTAAATGCTAAATTATAAATTATAAGAATGTTGGCTTATATAAATTAACCAAGTACAATGGATGAAATCAAAGTTCTCGCAGATGGAGCGATAGACACCGTGGATTTATACTCGGCGGAAGAACGCACCATATACTTTGAAAATTTGGCAAAGCAAATAAAGCTCGATAAATTTACAGTACAAACATTTAGTGAATTGGTGACCGCTTCAATCAAAGACACAATAATCAAGACAAAACCAGAAATAACTGAACTATTGCTTCGTCAAGTTGTCAATATGGGAATTAATGAAAATATCATGTACAACACAAGCGCCAATGCAAATACTGTGATTTATACAAATGCAAGCATGCTTGGCACAAATGTACCTGGTACACAAGCGCCCTCGGCCACATGCAGAACAATAATTAATAGCCTTGTTATTCCAATTATCCCAAACATTAAAAAAGTTGCCAAGCGCGGCAATGCCACTGGCGGGTTTGTAGATACTGGTCGCGTTATTCAATCAAAAGTAACTTCAGATGCTATTCGCGTTAGATTTGAAGAATCAGTCCTTTGCTATATGGAAAATGGCGTCGATTACGTAAGCGGCCCAAATGAAGAACTGGAAATTCTTGGAATTATTGTTAACCCAGTTTGCGACGACGTTATTGCATTTAATAAGCCAGTCACTGCAGTTAGATTTGCATCCCCGAGTGCAGATTCATATGGATTGTATGGCGTTAATCCGGCAAATGATTGCGCGATGTACTCGCCGGATGCATTTACAATCGCGCGTGAACAAATTATGTTTAAAGACCGAGCACACGCACATGCACAACTACAAAAAATATTTGACTATCTTTTGAATATACGAGAGTTACGCTCAAGTCAATCGACTGCTCGCGCGTTGCTATTCAAACTTTCCGCGGAAATTCAAAAAACAACATCAACAGGCTTACGTGTACCCGGGGATATTGATGCACGCGGCGATAAATCATTTCAAGAGTTAATCAACTCACTCGAACAAGCCGCGGACATCAAATTTAATGCAGTATTTAAATCGGCACTCATCGGCGATATATATAATCGTAAGCTCGTCGATATATACAATGCTTGGATGTACCAAAATTTAGAACAAGTGCGCGGCCTTATTAAGCGGCATCAAATTAACAAGTCCAATGCGATGCAGGCGCTTACGGCCAGTCAAAAAGAAGTCGCTAACGCCAACGCAGTCAGCATCGCCATGGACTTGATTGCAAAAACGCTTAGCAAAGCAAGATATGAAAAAATAGCGCAAGAATTTCACGAAAAACCATACATGTCGCAAGAAATGCTTCTACAATTGCTTACCGCGCAGGAGCAACGCGTGATAAGCGCCGAGTACACGCAGTATATGGCAAAGCTTACCATAAATAACAAATGCGCGCATGTAAAGCTTTATAATAAACTAAGGCAAACCAAAGATAGGTCCGAACTTGCCAAAATTTATTCAGATTTATCCAAAATGTTTAAAAAAAGCACCCATGGCACCACTGACGGCACAAGTGCAATGATTAATTGCAGCGCATGTGATTATCCAATTATGTGCAATCACGTTCGCGCGCGGACTGAGCTTGAAATCGCAAACGCATCGCATAATGAAATTAGGTCCCGAATGGCAAAATTTGTTATTCCGGTTGCATTTAGTAATCGACTGCATTGCAAACAATGTGGTGAACTTGTGTCAAGCAGCGAAATTTCTACGCTTGAAGTTGACAAGATTTCAATGGATGAAGAACTGGCTTCATTTATGTGGTCCGAAGTAGCATCGGTTGTTAAACATATACACTCATTGACAATTATAGAAATGCCCAAGCTTATCACACACATCCGGGATGCTATATATAATTACATAAGTGGAGTTGAAAAGCAGATACTTAAGAGCAAGACCAATTCGCCCGAAGAAATAAAAGCAAAAAAGCGCGTGTTTACAACAATATATGCATTTGCTTACCTTATCCACATGATTACTCATGACAAATCTGGAAATTTATCGCTGGCGCCGAGCAAGCAAAAGAGCAGCAATAAGGCACCGGCTCTCGTCGATATAATAAAGACAGCTATCGATATTATTTTAAGCACCAAGAATGTGGCCATCCGAGAGATTCCCGGAATGAGCGCAGACAGCATTAAAGTTAAGCTCATCGAGGCTTACAAAACCATAGACGCAGACGGCTCATCAAGCCTGGTGCATCAAAATAAAGTAACTGATGCTGTCGCAGCCATCTTGATTGACCCGATTTACAAATTTATTTACCACATGTATACTCGCGGCCGGGGATTGCCAGTAAATAAGCTTGGTAAATTTGACATCGTTGACAAGATTAATATAATTTTGCCATCGATGAATAATGCCAAAAAGAGCAGTCGTGCAAGCAGTAGCGCAAGCGCGAGTAGTGCAAGCACAGGCACGCGTAGCCGTGTAAGCAGCGCAAACAGTACAGTTACTAATTTATATTCCGTTGATATAAAAACTGCATCGACTGATGATTTTGATAAACTTGAAAAAATTACAAACGGCGATGCCGTGAAGCCAATCGCGCATTTGATTCCGTATGCACAGATATGGAAAAAAATACAAACCGCGTATACATCCAAAAGCTTTCAATTATTTATGCAGCGAATCAAGCAAAATCTACACATGTTGCCAATGTATGTAGAAAGTAGCAGCGCCGATAGCAAAGAAGTAACTGCTGTTCTTACAAAAGAATTTCAAATTTATTTCAAAGAATGCGACAAGGCTCTTGCCATCGAAGACTCATTGAACAAGTATAAAAAATTAACAAATATGAAAAATTGGGCAAAATGTTATAATGAAGCGGCGCCCAGAAAGTTTAAAAATCCCGAAGTAAGTTTGGGCCGCAGATATGGAGTAGATGGCCATAAACACAAATTTGATATATTTGTATACAACGACGGCAGCACGCGAACACTTAAAGAAATAATCAAAGACTCCGCGGAGTCAAAATATATGCCGGCGCCCAGTGATAAGCAATGCACTATTTGTAAAGTGTTGTTGTCACGCGTGGACACCATCGACCAGAAAAAAATACGTGAGAATCTTAGCGCCGTCCACGATATTAAAAACTTTTACATTTATTTCGAACATAGATGCCCAAAGGCACCCGCGCATGAATATAATGCAACTGCAAGCAACAGTGATGGCGCAAGCAACAGCAACAGTGATAGCGCAAGCACGGGTGCACGTAGCAACAGTGCAAGCAACGGCGATAGCAACGGCGCAAGCGCACAATGCATACATTGCTCGATTACCCCGATGATTATTGCAAATAAGGACTCCGATTACTATCAGCGATATCGCCGCGATTATGAGTCAGTTACGCTTGTTAATATACAGCCGGATATTGGCACAATACAGTCAGCTGACAAATATAACCGTGCCAGCAGCATTGATGGCAACGACACATATTCTGCCGAATACGCCGACTGGTCATTTAATTTCAATATTGTGCTTGACCTTGCAAATAAACTGAAAATTAATCATAAATTGCTATACGCGATGGGAGCCATTGAAAAGCGCGAGTACTCGGAAATTGCATCAGGTGCATTTATTCCGGCAGAAGTTGAGTTTAGAGACCACACAAGAATTTTCATCATTGACGGACATATCAAAAATCTGGTCACCGAATACAACTATATTCGAGGTTTTCACAAGTTGTTGAAGCCGCCGCAGGATATCATCAACGTTATTGAAAAATCGAAAATAAACAAGTACAAAATTAAAGAACTCGTGGAGAACCTCCCAGATGTCGTCGATGAGTATACGCAAAGATATGTGTGGTTTTATAAAAATAAATCTGCGCAAGACCTGGTTATGTTTTGCATCCAGTCGTTTTGCGAGACATGTCTGCGAATTTATGATTTTAATCACCGCGACACAGAGACACTCAGGCATGTATTTGTAAATTATTTTGTAAACAAAACTATTCATGGAGAATCGCTCTTATCCAAGCCTGGACAATTCAATTGGAACTTGATTTACGCGGACAGCCGCAAAGAAGCCACCGAGTCAACGGCCGAAGAAGCATATGGAGAAGAGCCCGTCGACGATTCCAACGATGATGCGTCGCCGATGGAGTCAGGATTTGATATGGAAAATGACACCGAGAACAACACTGAAGGCGTCGATGATGACCTGACGCCGGTTGACGAAGACTCCAGCAATAGTGTCCGCGCCGGCGAAGATTATGGACTTGACTAAACGATTGCGTATATGCACACGCACACGCACACGCATGCATTTATTTTTTTGTTTTGGATTATAGTTGACTTGGTATAATAAAATGGATTATAATCTTGCACCGGTGCGCGAAAGCGACATAACCTATAGCCTTGATAGAGGAATGAAGCATGGCGCTATTCCAGACAGTCTAATCATGTCAAAGTTTGAAGAAACAGACATCGGCGATGATGAACATGATTTTAATAACTATGCGCGTGAACTCATCATGGACAATTCATTCGATAAGCCACTGTTTGAACACGAGCAACCGAGAAGGACAACTGCATCTGCGGGTAGTCTCAATTTGCGTTATAATGGACATCGCGGAGCCGCTGATGGCCCGCACCACAGCGAGATGTTTCTTGGCGATACCGAGCGAGAACTTAATCCAGCCGGGCCCAACATGACTACGTTCCGCGAGCATAGGATGGCCAGAGATAGGTTTACGCGATTTGATAAAGATTCATCCGAACATGTAACAAGCGGCGCCCGTAGCGAGACACAAGTGATTAAAGATATTCGCAAAGGCAACGAATGGGCCAAGCGAAGGCTAAAAATATTTGACAGGTCCATTGATGGACGCACGCCAGTTTCCTATCGTGTATTCAAGCATAAATCCGCGGCCGAAAATGCAATCAATACTCGTTCGCGTTCACTCGCCGACGAGACTGCTAATTTTCAAAAGCGCGCATCACACGCTGACTTTGACACATGGCGCAGCGTCGGCTATCTAAATGAGACATGTCAAAATGATTTTGCAGTCGCCAAGTACAGCGATTGTAGAAAATCCATGGGCAAGCCCACCGACGATAGTCACCTAAGATATGCCGAAACAGATACTGACTTTTCCAAGGCAATTGCAGTAAAAAATAGACGCGTCGCCGTCAACTTGATGAAGGACTTGATACAACAAAAGCACGCAATTGACCGCAGCATCGCCGACGGAGACATTAATTATTCAACGAGCGCGCAGTCTGTTGCTGCAAAATCCGCGCAGACCAAGCGCGACTTGATTGCAATCATGAATAATATTGTATCTGACCAGCAACTGGGCGTTTCCGCGGGTACTCCATCAAGGTCAACTGCACGTAGACAGTACAAACGTCAAGGCGCAGATACAGAAATATCTCACGAAATTGCCCGTGAACGCGCACAGGCTATCTTTAAATCATTGAAGCCCGGCGCAACTATGGAAGCGATGCGGGAAGTCGTTGCGGAAGTTAATGAGCCAACGTGGACACCGCTGACCGCCGCAAAGTCCATGTCAACCAAAGTGGCTGGAGTGGGCCCGGCCAATGCAGAGTTCACAATGGACTCGAACAATACTGTCAATTATAAAAATAAACTTGCTCCGGGTGAGCTCGAGCGTGTGCGTAACTTTGCCGGCGAAGAATTTAAGAAAGAATCCATGAACACCGCAATGTACTCGGTGAATCATAAAAACGTTGCGCATGCTGAGAAAAATACCGCTATGGATTTGCGTTTCTACGATACTCGCAACGGCAATTACGATAAAGGAGGCACTCGTATGGGCTCAAAATACACAATGAGAAATGTCGCGCGTGAAGAGTCCGCGAATGAACTCGACGAAATCACCGGGTTCAAACAAGAACTTTAACAAGATATAAAAAAATTGTTTACATTATATATGCTTATAGTTCCCAATGGAACAAATTTCAGATACTCAAGTAGAATTAGATATACAAACAAACACACATACGAATGCAGACAATAATTGCGTAGATATGCAATTGGACAATTATGTGGATATGCAATTGGACAATTATGTGGATATGCAATTAGACAATTACGTGGATATGCGATTGGACAATTACGCGGATATGCGATTGGATGCACATTTGGATATGCAATTGGATGCACAATTAGATATGCAAACAATTGCACAGATGCCAGCAATACATACGCCAGCGACACAGACGCCAGCGATACAGACGCCAGCGACACAGACGCCATCTACTGAACGCAGAAAAGCATTACGGATTTTGCAAAGAATATTTGCTTCATTTAGATTTTGTTCAGCGCAGACACGTATATATACTGACGAAGAGATTGATAATTTTATTTCAAGCGCCAATCCGTTGGATTTGATTGTGTTTACAAGTGATGTCAAGCCGCTGATTGAAATAACTTCATCCAGAAATAAGCACGGCTTGAAACAAATAACAAATACAGACTTTATTACTCATGCTGAAATTATTATTAATTCGACTTGTTGTTCATTTGCACCAGAGCCTAACACGCTGCATGCTTGGACTGGTTCCGAGAACGGTTCAAAAGTGCGTAAATTATCCGATTTGATAAAAAAACATCTAAAGAATAATGGCGCAGATGTAGGCATCTGCAAGCTCACCATTAATCCATTTAGTAAATCAAATAATGAGCATTTGGGCGATTATGTTGTTAGAATTAACAAACTTAAGAATGATTTGAATAGAATCAACGACACATTTATGATTGCAAACGATACTATTTATGATGCAAGTGTATATACACTCGTCGAGGGTATATTTAAACTAAGGCCGATTAAAGAGTTTACAAAAAAGATGTTCGGGGGCAGACTCGATTGGATTAATGCAGTTGAATTTGTATCCATGGTATACAATGCAATTGGAGTAATCGACGTCGAGACAAACATCATTGATTATATTGTTGACCACCATATACTTAATGAATGCGAAATAACAGACATTATTTGCAACCATCCAGAGTGGTTCCGGCAAAAACTTGTAAAATAATCAATGCATCAAAAGAGCAAAAGCATCAATGCAATAATGCATCAACGATTGCATTTGCGCGCGCACCTAATGACCGCGCGGTAGTAGGCGTTGCAATACCCGTGTTGTTTGCAGTACCTGTGTTGCCTGTGTTGCCTGTGTTACCTGTATTATTTGCTCTTTTGACGCTTGCTTTACTTGTTCTATTTGTTTTATTCATGGTTTCTAATTTAATTTTTGATAGGTCAAGTTCCAACAACTCCGGTATAGTTGTATCTGCGAGAAGTTTTTGTGCAGTCGCTTTACTTACTCCAGGAACGGTTGCAAGTATGCGTATTTGCTGCGCATGGTCAATATTTTTTAATGATTTTAAAACACGTTTATTAATAGGTTTGCCTCTTATTTTTGTAGTGTCAAGATTAATGTCGCCGCGAAGTAAGTCGTTGATGCTTCCAAGCGATATGTAGTCGATGGCAGTTTCAAACGTTATGCCTTTAAATGATGCCCATATTTTTCTCTTGATTGCTTCTGGACTATCTTTGATTCGTTCAGTTAAATCAACGGGAGCATGTGCACCAACAACAGCATTGTTGGCAGTGGCCGTAGCATCGTTGGCATTGTCCATGGCATTGTCCATGGCATTGTCCATGGCATTGTCCATGGCATCAGCTATGTTGTTGGCATTGTTGGCGCCGTTGGTACCCACGGCACTTGTTTTTAATGTTTCTGCGGATTTTAATAATCGTACAAGTCTCTGCGCGGTATGCAATGTGTCTTTGGTATAAATTACACTTATCTTGTCGCGCATAATTAAATGGTCGATGCTTGATTCGATATTTTTATAAGCGATGCGTGCGAAATATTCATCAGGCTCTGGCCATGCCTTTCCTTCAATTATGTAAATTAATGAGCAATTTGTTTTTTGCCTTAATGTTAAAAGTTTTGTCTTGTTGTTGCATCGACCATCTTTAAGACTACATGCATAATCTTCATAGGATTTGCGTTCAATAGCTACTTTAATTTGGTCGCCATCGGCGATGATGTAGTCGGCGGTCGTTATCTGCATAACTTCAAGATTAATCGTATTAAACTCACTCTGATGCCTAAGCACCAGTTGCTCGCGAGTATCTGCGATTAACTTCATCGTAATGTGTATAAGTACGTATAACACACAGTCGCTGTTATTATAAATGAAAATTATTTTGTTTCAGTTATTAAATGAGCTACTACGACAATGATAGCTATGAAATTAGCTACGCTGAACACGCCGTCGACTATGAAGTCGACGGCGGCGGTATTTTTGATGACTTGTTGGAGCGAGTACAAGTAAATATTGGCAATAATGACACTGATACTACGGCAAGTAATTCAAATAATGAAAGTGAACAAGATTGGGATATTGATTATAACGATATTAATCAAAGAACGCAATTGGAAGTTGCTCGGATACAACAAAATAATAAATATGTTGAAAGTAGCGCACGTCCGAATGCAAGCACGCGTCCGAGTGCAAGCATGCAACAGAATGCAGCCGCGCGCGACAACATGAGTACTCGATATGCATTGACACCCGGCGATGACAATGAGTTGGTGAATACATTAGCAAAATACAGAAGGGCTAATCGCGATGACAGCGATAGCGAAGATGAACAATATGAACAGGATATTGATAATATTGCGTCGCAATCACATAATAATGCATCGCAATCACACATTATAGACAATATTGCTGATAGTGATATTTTTATGGAATCGTCGTTGGATGTACCTGTGTACAATGATGTACCTGTGTACAATGATGTACCTGTGTACAATGATGTACCTGTATACAATGATGTACCTGTGTACAATGATGTACCTGTGTACAATGATGTACCTGTGTACAATGATGTACCTGTGTACAATGATGTACCTGTGTACAATGATGTACCTGTGTACGACGATATAGTCGTGAATAATTATTCACGACTGGAACCAATGCCGGCAACATCATCCTCGCCAACTTCAGTGCCAGCAACAACGTCAACGTCAGTGTCAGCAACAACGTCAGCATCATCTTTGCCAACAATATCTTTGCCAGCATTATCTCCAAAGCCACTATTGGCCCCGACGCCGACAGTGCCACAAGCTCGTAAACGCAGTAGACTATACAACATGTATGAAAAAAATAATCCGCATTTGCCCAAAGGTACTTTTGCAGTAACTTGCGGTGGTTACGACGACATGCCGCCGACATATGCAGAATTAACATCCGCGTACGGAGATAGCTACGCCGCGACAATATGGGACCATTACATTTTTCACTTAAAGAAAATGGACGAATATTACAAATTCAGAGATGGAATACCAAGCGCTTATAACCCTGGCGACTACGATGACGAAGGATACGACGCCGACGGCTATAATTTACAAGGATTTAATCGCAACGGTTACGATAAATTCAACAACCATATGCTGATGTATAAACAATCCTCGGAAACATCTGTGAAAATTTCCAGCATTGAATATGAATTAACAAAATATCCAACTACGGCGCCGGTTACGTATGTGAAAAAATCAAACGACGATGCAGCCGTGACATGCAAGGAATGCACTTTATTTGATATGTATTTGGAATACATAACCAATGAGTTAAATTATCGCAAAAAACTTGCCAGCGGTAACGCCGCGGACGCTAATCAATTCACAAACAACGGTAGAAATGAGCTTGGCTTTGATAAATACGGCTACGATAAATACAATAAGCATTTCACTTACTATGCCAAAGACAAGCTTAAAATTGACTATATTCAAGAACTAAAAATTGCTCTAAATAAAAGACTAAAGAAAGACATATACTCGCCACTTGATGGTAAGAAATCCAAAGACTTGGACGAATATGATGAAGAACAAACAAATAATTTATTTACAACACTTATTCACTTTACTCCACTTGGTGTTGTAACAGCGCCAGTATCTATAGTGGCAACTGCATCACGTATGTTGCTTGGAAATCGCAATTACAATAAAATTAGAGAAGGGTTAACTCTCGGCACTGCACTACTCAATGCCAGTATATTTGGATTCCTTAACCCGCCGGCGGGTCCTATGATGCAGATTGGACTGCTTATAGTATTTACAATTATATTTGCGCTGCTTGGCCAAGGATACAAGAGCATATTTCAAGCACTTGCGCTGCAATTTATCATATCTGCAATGGTCTACTACTACGGAATTAAATGGATTTCGCACTATATCTTGAATACTTAATTAATTAATACGTATTTGTGTATATGACTATGAAAGACCTATAGTTGCTAAATCAGGACTCGGAGCTATAGCCAGGGTCTGTGAAATTTGTCGGATATAATAATCTTGTATCATATGTGCCTAAATCTCAGAAAATTCTTATTTATACAAAAATCGATATAAATATCCCGAATTTAATAAAATATCAAAAAAGTATACGGTTACGACTATATGTCTAAATATACGCAAATAAAAAGTATGTGTTCTTATGTATACTCAATTTCATGGAAGAGTTTGACTTGAATTATAGACATTTTCTTGACCGTAGTACCATTATTTATGGTGAATCCGGCACCGGCAAGAGTTACCTTATTGTCGATGTACTACATGCGCTAAAGCCGCATATTGAGCAAATTATTGTTGTATCACCAACGGACCGACAGAATCATACGTACGACCGCGGTATCGTCCCATTGCCATTTATTCATTACACGATAACTCCCAAACTACTCGAAGATATTTGGGAAAGACAAACTGCGCTTAGTGCCATTTATAGCAAAACACATGGAAATGGACTTGTACAGGCATTATTTAATAAAATCCCGAATAACGAGCAGTACAAGCAGCGAATACAGCTACTTAAAGAAGCTCTTGACAGATATGAATCCACGGAAAATGACAAGAAAAAAATAGAAGAATCCAAAGAAGCGTACAATTCACTTGTTGCACTTATCCAGAAAAAACAAATAAATCTTAATTACAAGCGATTGAGCAACCTGGCGCTTACCTCGGATGAACAGATGACTCTCAAATACATAAATTTAAATCCCAAGCTTGTCTTGATTTTCGACGACTGCACTGACTTGATTAACAAATTCAAGAGCCATCCAGTGATGCAAAAATTATTTTACCAAGGTAGGCATGCCAACATAACATTTATATTTGCTTGCCACACAGATAAGGTGCTGTCGCCGGAACTAAAAAAGAATTCTTTTGTAAACATGTTTACAAGCGAAAAATCCGCACGTAGTTATCTTGAAAGAAAAAGTAATGATTTAAATAAAGAAGAAAAAAATATACTTGATAATGCTTGTAAACGCGCATTCACACCTGCAGCCCCACATCAAAAATTAGTAATGTGTCGTGAAGGCAATCGTATGTACAAGTATACTGCCAAACTCAACAAAGATTTTAGATTTGGCAGCGACGTACTTTGGAACTTTAGCAAAGAGATACAAGCTGACGCAAATTCACTAAACACAAATAACCATATGCTTCAAATGTTTTTGAATACATAAACATAGCATGTGCTTAGAAATTTTTTGACAAAATATTGTTATTGATTTTAATTGGTACGAATGCATCTTCGATATCGTATGTGCTGCTGGCGCCGCCGGTTACTTCACTGGAAAATATTTTATCATAAGCAGAATTATCATTGATTATTTCTTTGTCATTTATCATAACTTTGTTGTATACCAATAACGTCGAGACCATCATAATAAATATCCAAAATCCACCACGTAGTGCCAAGATAGTCACTGATTCCGCGGACTCTACATCTCTGAAAATAAACATAATTATCAATACAATAACTAAAGTTATGATTGCTGCAGTATATATGGGATTAGACGCAATAGTCTTAATTGTGTTATTTGATAGTGCGCGTTCAGTCGCGCCATTTATTGTGTCTCCAACTGAAAAAGGCATCAGGTATTTATATATAGTTATTTTTATTCCTTGGAAATAATAAAATCACAATGATTGTCACAATAATAATACAATGATAGTTTAAGCAAAATTACCAAGTATCATCGTCGAGTCCACTCATTTCAAACGCAGATTTATTTTTGCCAACGGTGCTTGACACAAGCGGAGAAACATCTTCGGTATCACTTGCATCGCCGCTGTCGCTGTCGCTATCGCCAGCACCGTCGCCGTTGGTGCCATGGTTACCATGGGTGTTATTATTCATTGCAAAGTTATTTTTAATATTGTTGATGAGACCGTCGTCGCTATCAGTATCATCTGCGCCGTCATCATTATTGCCATCGGTGTCATTGTCAGTGTCATCGAGACCAATCATTTTATTATTGCTGGTTATTGTGCGGCTTGTTAACATCAATGGGCCTTCAACATGTTTTGGAGTATATGTGGCAACCGGTGCTTGCATTGTGGATTCTGATACTCCAAAAATATCTTCGTAATCATTATTGCTATCATTTTTTATGTTATCTGCGGGTCTTTGATATAAATCCAAAGACATTTCATGTTCTTGCTCGCGCTGTGCTTGCACAAGCTGTTGTTCGCGCTGTGCTTGCACAAGCTGTTGTTCGCGCTGTGCTTGCACAAGCTGTTGTTCGCGCTGTGCTTGCACAATCTGCTGCTGTTGCGTAAGCTGATGTTCGCGTTGCTGTTGCTGTTGTTGTTGTTGCAGCTGCTGTTGTTCACGCTTTGCTTGCAGCTGCTGTGTAGCATATTCATTGGTCTGTCCGTTGAGTGTACGCGTCGATGACGAATGCTGCGACGACGACTGCTGCGTTTTTGGCATCAATGCCTCTCTTGGTATCCTTTTGACCAATTGTTGAATCATTCCAATGGCTCTGTCACGGTCACGTTCGGCTTCAATTCGTTTCTTCTTTTCTTCAACAAAGGCTACCTTGAGTCGCTCCAGCAAGTCTTTGGATACTGTACTTGCAACAGAATTTTTATTCACTTCTTGTGCAAACTTGCTATAGTATTCTTCGCGTATAGTGACAAAAATATCCATTATTTTGTTTTGCAAGATATCAATATTTAATGTATTTTTGTGGTCGTCGATGATTTTGCCAAGATAAGGCTTTGAAACTATGGTTACTCCAAGGTCATTTACGGTCTGTACAATAATTTCACGCAATACACTATCTTTGTTGTTTTCGTTAAAGTCTTTATAATATTCAGCGGGAATAAATTGCGATAGAAATTTATCTTCAAATTCGCTAAATATAATCGCAACAAATCCACTATTTTGTTGATAGTATTTGTGCAAGTCCTTGACAACGCGCACGTATAGGTCTTTGCGACTTGCTACTCCACGCATATAGTTGATTACATTGCGCCTGTATGCTTCAGTTATTGAGTCTTGGCGCCCACTTTGAACATCATCTCGAGCCTTCAAATACAAATCATTATAGTATGTGTCTATGAAGAATGCCCCCATAATTTCAAATACTGCAATCACTTTGGTGCTATAGTTTTTACGGTTCATGTTTAACAATCAAATTGATTTTTCTAAATAAAAAATCAATATGTGGAAAAAGTATCCGCGTGTGTGCATGCATGCGTTTTGTTTTTTTTGTTTGTGGTGAATGCGCATGTATATGCACACATGCATAAATTAAGCTTTTGGTCCTTGTTCATCAGGGACTTCCGGAGCAACCGCTGCAGTATAGAACTTTGTTCTATTGAATGTTTGTTCACCATCAGCGTTGGGTTCTGCGAAAAACATGTCCACTTGGATACCGTCATCGGGGACCGCATAGTCTTCAGCGATGTTGTCCAAACGTTGCTTGCTCGCAACAAGTTCTTCTTGCTCTTCTTTTGTAAGTCCCTTCTTTGCACCGAGCGCGGATACTTGGTTCATCGTCTTTGAATATTGAGCAAGCGCAGGATGGTCAGGACCTTCCTCAAGAATATTCTTGGTCTTCTTTATCTTGATTTGCTTCTCCATAAGTTCCTTGCCAATCTTATGGTCGGCCTCAACTTGGTCAGTCATGCGCTTAAGAACTTCGGTATTTTTGTTATAGTAATCGACGCGAGCGCGGTTCTGGTTGAATGGACCAATCAAAGTTACGCAGTTGTTCTCGACGGTAAACACGTCCGACCGGAATTCTTTCTCATGCTGGTTGCGGTAGTTCTTGGCTTCCTCCTCGGACTTGAAGGCATCGTAAAAGACAACAGCATATTCAAAGTCCTTCTTTTCGTTGTAAAGCGCAGTTACTACATCGTTCAGTTGTTCATAATTGTTGTTGATGTATCTCTCGAAATGATAGAATGCGTCCGCGGGAGGGTCAATCTTATAGCAGCTGAGTGTCTCTGCGGCAGCAACAGGATCTACAATTTTCTTCATGTCATGCTCGATATTACACAATTGCATGTAATTTTTCATAATTAAGCTTTGGGTTTCTTCGGAAATATCGGTACGCAACAGTGACTCAGCCTGTGCACGCAATGCAACTGCGTTTTGATAAGTATGTGCGAGCATGCTCTTCATGTATGCAAAGGTCATGTCGGGCTTGCTTTCGAGCTTGGCCTCGACGGCGGCAGCACCGCTTGCAACTGCGCAATGCTCGCGGATAATTTCTCCAATGTCGCCGCGGTCAGGGTCGTCTTTGTTCTCGGAATGGCTTCCACGCACATGCAAATCGGGATTGTACTTGAAATTCCTGTTGAGCCAGTCTCTAATTATACCTGTGCTTGTGTCCTTGAGTGCCTTTACTCGTGCCTTGTGAATGGCCTTGAGCTCGGCCTGTGCTTGCGTTAGCAATTTCGGGTCAATATTGGGGTCATTTGCAAGCGCTTCCATCTCCACGCGTAGTTTTTGGTTGGCTTCGTCGATTTGTGGGACTTCATAATCACCAACGCTGCGGTAAAGCATACCGACGAGCGCAGTCATGTGAAGCCTACGCAAATACTTGTCGCGATAGTTAATCACAGATAAATTTGCATATGTCTTGTCGGCCTTAATGACATTACCCAGTGGATTCATGTGCTTGCGCAGCTTCAACATCAATTCTTCATCGAATTCATTTATCTTTGTAGGATTCTCAATAATCTCGCGAGTGAGTTTGTTCAATTCTTCTACGGTCGTCATTTTATATTAAACTTACATTGTGTTTAATTTAAAATAAGATGTCGTTGACAGTCGAGAGTATGCATAAAAAAGTGCTTGAAAAAATAAGATTGGTTAAAAATATTGTCAAAGATATTGAAAATAAGCATATGGCGGCGGCATTGCCCACGTATAACAGCGCACATATCACAGATATGCATAAAATCATTGACGAAATTGAGACAAATTACACCATGCAGACCATCGAAGCCTTGGTAAATTATTATAAAAATGATGTGACAAGCACACGCGTTTACTATCGTATTCTTACTGAAGAAAATTACTTTAATAAAATCGATGTACTTGTAAATACCATCGAACGTAAAGCATGTAGCTGCGTCAGCGATACGTCCATGACTACGTCAAAGATTGAAGTATGCAAAAATAAGTGCACTTATGCTGTCTATGGCTCAAAAATTGCCAACGATATTAATATTGCCAAGAATATCAAGATTATTTTTGAGCTTGAAAAGACAGTCTATGAAAATTGCATATGTGGCTCGCGCATGCATGTACGTCCGGAATTGTCAGAATTAGTATGCATGGACTGTGGAATAGTAAAGACAATCATAGGTACTGTATTTCGCGATGAGCAATTTTATCCACAAGATGGGCAAAAAACCAAGCACTGCGGATATGATATTGGACGGCACTATCATTTTTGGATGGAACGACTCCAAGCACTGGAGTCCAAGACATTCACCGATGAAGAGATAAATGCCATGGAAGCTATACTTGACCGCGATAACGTAGATAGACGCAAATTAAGATGCGAAGATATACGGGCTTTGTTAAAGAACCCAGCTATAAATTCCACCAAGTATAACGACCACGCGCCGCTGTTGGTAAAGATACTTGGCGGCGTACCTCCACCTCAGCTCAATTTTGAGGAGACAAGGCTATGCGGGACCAGATTCAACATAACTATGCGTTTATATGATATAGTTAAGCCATCCGGCGGCAATAAGCCTTACTATCCTTACTTTATATACAAAATTCTCGAGCATATGCTCAAGGATAACCCGGAAAAACTACGTATACTTGACTATATACACTTGCAATCCAGGGAGACCGTGATTAAAAATGACAAGTATTTCAAGGAAATATGCGAGCTGGCCAGCGTCAAAGACGGCCTCGTGTACACGCCTACGGACCCTACTAAACGTATTAAATAATGCACATATGGTGCACATGCATACGTACACAAGGTGCCTCAAAAAATTGAATCTGAGTCTTCTAAAATTATAAATTAGACAATATATGAGAATAATACTATGGCAAATATGCAACGCCGCCTTAAGACCGTGTACTATAAAGAAGAAGATGGCCATCAAGTCATTGATTTTGATGTTAAGCCAGTCAGCACTTGGAAGCCCCAGCACCATTCAAAATACGGCGAGACAGTATTGTCAGATATTCCTTACAAGGACCGAATCATGAAGTTAGCGACAGTAAAAGTCCCTGAAGATGATAAATTTGATGTTGAAAAGTTTATGAGCAAAGTAAACGCATCAAAAAAGAAAAACAATAAATAAATATTGCATACGTGTGTGCATGTGTATATGTATATGGTTGTGCATGCAAGTGCGCAAAAAAATAATTTATTGCATGTTGTATATGATAGAACAATAAGTCCAGCTTGTCACGCAATGCATTAGAGGATTTATTTTTTTTGGTATTATGAGATTGCATGCGTGCATACACATGTACATGCATACGTATGCAATTAAGTGCTGTAACGCAGGACAGCGCTGCCGTCGCTGATGAGCAAGAAGTTGATGGCGATGGCCACAATGACAAGCTCGCAGGGAGTAGCTCCGCTGATATAAGCACTGGTATATGCGATGTAGAATTCACGGCTGCGGGAGATATTGATGTGTCCAGATGGCTGGTAAGTTCCCGGGTACAGACAGAAGTTAATCATGTAAGCACCAGTATCTTCGGGAGTGTTGATGTTGGCACCTCCAAAGTTGTAGCTGATGTAATCACGGAAGAACTGAGTCTTGTATGAGTCAAAGATGACAATAGCATGAGCAGTGACCTTGATGGTGTCGACGGTCTCGACGGCCGACGGGAAGGTAAGGCGCTCAGCAGACACTTGAGAGTATGAAGTCTTAAGGTTGCCAGCGGCAAGAGCAGCGACATAACCAGCATCAGTGTTGTCAATGACAACATCAGAGTAAGACTGAGCAGACGTATCGATGACGTTATCGGACATCGCGGTAAGTCTGTGCCAGTCACGGTATTGGTTAGGATTGGCATCGGCCTTGTTAAACAATGGACGCATACCAAGGTAGATGGTCTCGACGGGCCACTTAAGCTGACTGCAAAGGAAATCACCGCTGGAGGTGTTGAAGTTGGCAGTCTGGAGACGATGGACACGGATAAGAGAGAAACCAATACGCTTAATGTAGATATCGTGAATTTCAGGAGTAACAAAGATATTGTTGGTGTACAAATCAATGGTGTTGATGGTGTTGAGCGAGTTGTCAACGACACTGCCAGATGCAAGCACTGGCGTCAGAGTCACCCATCGCTTGACATCGGTGATGGCAACAGCGACGGCGGTACCCTGTCCGGCAGCGGCGGAAGTGCGCTGCTCAACGGTGAGCTTCAAGAACAAGTTTCCGGGAGCCGTGAACAAGATGTTCTTGCGCTCATCCAAGTCGACAGTGATGAAACGCTGTCCATATGGAATGGACACGCTGGGAATGGAAAGTCTGCAGTCACGGTTGAACCAGAACAACAGAGGAATCCAGAGGTCGAGCGCAGGCTGGGTAACCTTGGGCGTCTGGGGACCGTGGACGACAGTGACAACCTTGCGGGATGTAACTGCAGCATTACGGGCACTTCCGGCGGCAACGGCTCCGTTGGCATCAACAAGCTCGGTGGCGGCGGCACCATAGTTGGATTGACCTTCAATGGAAACCAAATCCGTGAAGGCATCGACGGGCACTTCCTGACCAACCAGGCGCTTCCAGCCGACCATCTTACCGGGAGGAACGCGGAACTTCTGGTGGAAGATAACGGCGTCGGAATCGTACGAGTCAAGGGGATTTCCGTTGACTTCGAACTTGACTTTCTTGAACAGACGCTGTCCGGGGTATTCAGCATAACGGACAAAGTTGGATGCGGCGGCACCGACTTCAAGGACGGTTCCTTGGATGTTCACGTACTGGTGAGTATACTTGGTGTACACACCGGTAACTGCGTTGGCAACCGCGGACGTCCTGGATGTGGCAGTAGTGGCCTGGTCGACGTCACCGATGTATGCTGGGAACGCGGGGACAACGCCAACGGTGGCTGAGGCAGCGGGCAGAGATACATTCACGACCATGTCGTTGAAGAAGTCACCAAACTGAGGAATGCTGAACGTGGTTGAGCCTCCAAAGGTAGTGCTTCCAGACGCAACTCTGGTCTTGTTGTATTCGTAACCGATTGCAGCGAATGGCTTAAAGTGCGCATTCACAAACAAGATATGGGTACGTTCGATATCCACAAGTGTGGGTGTGGGGTCAGCGAATCCCTGCTTGGCGCGCATGCACATGATATCCTTGATACGGTTGTTGATAAGTTCGGTGGCCATAATCATTCTGTCGACCTTGCCGTCGTTGGCAATAATTTTGAAAACTCCTCCTGCTGACATTTTCTACTGCTTATATAATAAGCCCACAAAAAAATAATATAAAAATATTATTCATAGACTATAAACTATAAACTATATTGATAATTATTATGCAACTGTAATTGCCAATATGAAACATATGTGGCAATATTTATGTCATTGGCATCGCCGGCATCGATGACATGCCGCGATGCATCACAAGTTCATGACGAAGTGTTTGTAGTGTTGTGTAAAACATAAAATTCATGAAAATTATAAATATAAAAAGTCCCAAAATAAGCAAATCTCGGGAATCCATCGATGCAATATCTAATGTACTTGTACCGCAAGCGGATGTGCATCCGCTGTTCTTTTTGCATCCGCAATTACATGCATATGATTGTGCTGACCCGCCACTATGTGCAGTGCATCCAGTCATCTGTTCGTATGTGCAAGGAGTGTGTGAAAAATTTGAAATATTTAAAGGCGCCACATACTTGCGTCGCGGGTCTCGATTGTGCATCGATTCTGTACGCGCGCGCACGGCGTCATGCGTGCGCATGGGGTTTGAGCTCATGGAGTTTGAGCTCATGGCGTTTGAATAATAATTATCAGAGTACATCGGTGGCTCAGCATAAATAGGGTCTCCCAGAAATATATCTGGCGTATATTGGTCTTCTGTATATCCCATTATAATAACAACTATTTATTATTTCATCATAAAAATGCATTTAATTAATATTGATTTAAATACATTGGGCGTATGTGCACACAACAACAACTGTTTATTATTTCATCATAATTGCATTTAAATATTGATTTAAATACGACGCCGGGTATTAATAAATGGACGCCATTCCAATTAGTGTAAATTTTCTTATCCTTAGAGGCGTCTTTCCAGGTGATTTTAATACAACAACTCCCAAAAAAGTCACTCCTGTTGAGACCATCTATACGGAAATTCCCAAAACGTTTACTGGAGTTGCAAACTGGCCTACTTCTTCCAACTTGAAATGCTGGGAATGCGACCAAATGCCCGATAGCTATCCTAAATTTATTCCGCAATATCCGACTATGAACCAATCCGGAGACACATGTAGTGTATTTGGTCATTTTGACGAATGGAGCTGCGCAGTACGTTATGTACGTAGAGAGTTCCCGGCGATGCAGCAATGGGACACTCTAAAAATGTTGTGTATCTTTGAAAGTAAATTCAGCGGCAAATTAAAAAATGCATTGCCTGAGGCACCTCCAAAGACACTTATGAAAGCATATTGCGGCAGCGGCGGAATCACATTGCAAGAATTTAAAGCATTACAGCAGTTGTAGTACAAAAAAATAAATAAAAGGATGCACACGCATACTTATAGGAACCTAAATTTATGGTTTATTAGTTGCTGCGCAGGTACATAATTTGACACAACTATATCTTTGTTGACCGAATTGATATAGTTGAATATATTTCTATTTGTTTTTGACATACTAACATCGATGTAGTTTTCGCGAGTGTTGTACCAACGATATCCTTGTATTTCATTCGGGCATATATTTATTGTCGGCATTGTATCAACGTGAACAATAAAATATATAGTAATGTCTCCAGGACTTCTTGGCTGCACAAACACAATTGGTTCAAACGATAGGCGCGGATTGCAATTTCTCAAAGTTGTGCCGGCTTCTTCATAGCATTCTCTGAATGCAGTATCTATGGCAGATATATCCTTGGGTTCTCGTTGCCCTTTAGGTGGGCCTTCGTAGCCGGTCTTTTCTTTAAGCAATAATATATCAAGCTGTGTACCTTGATGATAAATCAAAAGACCGGCTCTATAATTTTGACACCATACAAATACTCTGTCAAGTTGCGAATACTTGAAGCAATTGTATAGGTCATTGAATGACTTTGCAGCATCCAATTGTTTGTACCATTGAGCGGCGCGATTGCTCTGCATTTGTTTCGCGTACATAAATTCTTTTTTTGCTGGCTCCATCGTAGACACATTGCGAGTCATGGTCTCAACGACTACAGCTCCTGATTTTGAATAACTATCAATATTTTTAGTACCGATATATTTGGCACACATTGCCTGTTTAGCATACGATGCCTGTTTGGCGTACGACGCCTGTTTGGCGTACGACGCCTGTTTGGCATTGACTTTATCATTCGTGTGTTTTGCACACACGGCTTCACTTACGCAAATGTCTTTGGCGATTGGCATATGCCTGATGGCAATATCTTGAGGAGTTGATTTCATGGTGATATGTTTTTTTCAGCGTAATAAAGCTTAATTTATAACTATACGGCTGCGATTCAATTTTTTGATATTTTTTGATTATTTTATATACGGTGTTATATACGAACAATGCTTAGACTAAGAGGAAGCATGTCATTGATAACCATACTTATAGTTGCTGTACTATTGTTTACACTGGGTTTCTTTTTAGTGCCTGAAAATATAATGACAGTTTATACCTCACTCTCAGCGGTGGTCATTTTTGCTATGGCCGGTTTCTATATATTTACTAAATTTGTCAAAGTAAATAAATGATTTTATTCATAAACTCAAAATTATTCTTGTTTATGTGTTGTAAACTTCTTTAAATAAACAAGCCTCTCTCGCTTCTCTTGAGTATCAAGTCCGTTTCTCCATCGAATCAATAATTTTGGCTTTAACCCATTTACTATTTTTACATCATCAAAGCCCTTACCATCTGGCGGTTTTGATAAATATATTTTAATCAAATCCGTATAGATAATTATTTGGGCATCTTCTTTACTTAAGTTTGCAATATTAAAAGTTATCGGTAGGTCATAAACTATTGAGCTAAATCCAGCACTATGTGCAGTCAATATTTGTGAATCGATGAGCTTTATTTGTTGCCGCACAATATCTTTGATAACTTCATTATGTTTTTTGCGCTCCAAGTCTGTGGCTTTTAATCCATACATTTTTTTATTCTATGCTTGTATCTAATTGATTAAAAAATAAACTTAAAACGTGCACATGACCGAGTCTAATCGCTTAGATATTCAAAAGCAACTGCCTGCAACGCCGAGTCTAATCGCTTAGATATTCAAAAGCAACTGCCTGCAACGCCGAGTCTAATCGCTTAGATATTCAAAAGCAACTGCCTGCAACGCCGAGTCCGCAAGGTCATCTAAATTTTTGCTACGTATTCCTTTAATCACATGTTCATTATTTGTTAATTTTATTAAATCCAAAAACATATCTTTGGAATGTTTCTTACGTGCTCGATATTTATCTGTATTGTAATCGGTGATTGCTCGGCCTCCAAATTTTAATTTATTTTTAAGATGCGGACTCACCAAGTGAACTTCACGTGTAGAACTACCGCCATTGACGCCACCCCCGACAGCAATGATATTATTCATTGGTTTATTTACATAATGATACATAATTTGATGCTCGACCATCGTCGACTTGTTGTTTGCTTTTGAACCAATTTTATTTGGCTGACGCTCTATAAGAATAATCGTATCATCGCTTATTTCAATTGTATTTAAGAATGCAGCCAGTCTTTGTGTGCGTAGTACTGGGTCACAATCTGTCTTTAGTCCAGGAATCAAATCAATCACTCCTTGAGATTTAAATGTGACAAAATTATCCATGGATTGTTTAATTTTTATGAGCCGTTCGCGTAATATTTTGCATTGCTTTGCGTCAGCGACAATGAGTAATTGCGTGCACTCAACGATGTCTTTTTTAATCGCAGCAAGCTCATCGGCACTTTTAACATCGATATACGACCAAGCAAGACTTTTGTACGCGCAGTCAAAACTTAAATACATGTTGCTATATACTTTATAAAAATATTCACAATCGGTAAGTCAATTAAATAAATGTTTTGAATTCTTTATACAAAATGTCAAACGATGCGTACATAGTAAAGGGCATGGATGCAATTATAAATCCAGACAACATACAGCCAGGTATCGACCTCAAGAAATTAGAGATGGATTTTATAAATGGAAATTTAATTGACCATGAAACGAAAGATAATGCAAGTAAATTTAATGATGAACTATTGAAATCTGCGCGAGAACTTGGTATTAATTTTGGAGAATTTACTAACAACGACAACAATGACAACTCTGACGATTCCGACAACGAATATAAATCAAAACCACACAGTAACTATGCAAGCGGCAACAGCTATGCAAGCGGCAACAGCTATGCAAGCGGCAACAGCGACAACAGCGGCAACAGCTATGCAAGCGGCAACGGAAACTCAATTATCAATGATGATTCCGGGTCAGAAAGCGGCAGCGACAACGACGACGACGAAGCGCCCGCGCAGGCTTGGTCAAGTTCAATAAGTCGCGATAGTGAACTTGGCTCAAAAACTATGGAGCAAGAACGTAAATCCCATATTAATTCTGTCATCGGTGGCTCTAATTCTAATTTTTCATTTGAAAAAGAAAAGCTCGAAGACAACAAATATTCTATGCTTGCCGAGATAGATACACTTATTAGTACACTTAGCGAGGACGACATCGACCTTAGCAGAATCCCCACCGTCGATTGCAAGTCCACGTACGAAGAAGTAGAAACTGTACTTAAAATTCTCAAGCATAAACTGGACCATGCGCGATATACTGGATTCGCTGAAGAATTCTTGATGTTTGGTGCGTATGGTCTTGAAGAACTTTTTGATGGCAAACGCACTTGGTTCGGCAGATACAATATAGACCTTACGGGTTGGCATAATCAATTAAATATGAAGCTAAAGCGAACGCGTCATGACACAGGTATGTTGGTCTCTGGAATTATGCACGACTACAATATTGGTCCTGGAATGCGTCTACTGCTCGAGTTGGTTCCTAATCTTGTCCTTTATTCAAAGTTGCGTTCACAACAACACGACCAACCCGGCGCATTCAGCGACGACGAAATGTCGCAAGCAAATAATCGACTACGTAGCCTTTAAGTTAAGCAACGGTGTGCGAATTTCATTTAAACAAATAAACATTTATAGTAAACACCGGCGGTGTCAATTGAATTTCAATTAAACAAATTGAAGTCTTAATTGAGAAAATTTAAATATCGTATACGGTACCATACATATAGTACACGCGCACGCAAGCATACAGCCATGGAAGACGCGTTTAGTTTTATGAATAAACTGCTCGACGCAGAAACGATTGAGACTCCCGAGTATATCGCGGAAATTAATCAACTTGAGACCAATATTGCAGAAATGCAAATCAAAGACTTTCAAATTCCAAAGCCGCCCATGGACCCAATCAACATCAACGTTGCGGACCGCGAACACAACTTGATTTATGCAAGCTCACGTGCGGATTTTCGCAATGAAGTATTGTTCCACGAATGCGATTTGTTTACTGCTCCGTTATCTACAACAAACACAATGGAAGGATATATTTCCAACCTGGTATTCCACGAACGCGATTTGATTGAACTTGTAAAGCCTGATGAGCATATTGTCATTATTAAATGCAATTACGGAATCAAGCGTAACCCAAACTACGCCGAAGCAGTAAAGCCACGCATGTCCAATCGAGGCCGCAAGAAGAAGCCAAAGACTCTAAAGTTACGCAAGAAGCAAGGCGCCGGTATTGACTTTAATTCACAAATCACATTTGTTGTACGCCCGCGAGTCGACCAAGACCAGGTATATAAATTTAAAGTGTTTAGAACTGGCAAAATGCAATTGCCTGGAGTTATCAACAATAACATCGACGACGTCGTTGACTGCAGCACTTTAATTGTACGTGGAATAAATTCCGCGATACATGCAGAGACGCCGCTTAACCAACTATCGACACTTGTTAGCTTGAGTCCGGTGATGAAAAATTACAAGTTTCAAATAAAAATTCCACAAGACCACATCATTGACATGTTGGCGCTGCAGCGTTTAATCAAAATAGATATTGCAAATCCAGCAAATGTCAAACACTTGTTGCACGACAACAGTATCTTTATGTTTAACTATACTCGCCAAGACACCAAGGCATCATTGAAATTTTCAACGCCTATTCCAAAAAAGCCAAAAAAGAAGACACGCATAAATATCTTTATGCGCGGAAAAGTAAACATACTCGGCGCCATGGACATAACCAGCACACAATATATATGCGATTACATTCGCGATTTGTTTAAAAAAAATAAAAATCTGATTATTCGCGAATGCATTGACGAAATCCCCACGATGCAGCATGAGCAAAATATCTTTATTGAAGATGAAGAATTTGCTGCAATAACCAATGACATCATCAACTGGTGCCCGGGCTATGATTAAGCACACGCATTCTTCACGCGCTTGCTGAATTAATCAGCGCGAGATTATGCTTGTGAACCAACTCGGTTATCTTGCTCAAGGTGCCTCTGAGCAATTGAACGGCTTCAATCTCGTTGATAATTTTTTGCATCTCCGCGGATAGCGCTTTGTCAAGAACAAGCACCGGATGCTTGCCTGCACGTAGCTCAATGATTGTATTGTTGAGCCAAACGGTTATCGTGTTTGCGGTTTGCTCAAAACGCTCACGTAGTTCTGCTTCTTTTTCATTATACAAATGCAAGCGCAATTTGAACATGCCGGCATTGCCGGCATTGCCAGCATACGCGCTAAACATATATTGATTTTTTACAAATTCAAAGCTCGTTATCGATATGAGATTTTGCAAAAACTCCTTATTGATTAATGAAATCTCTTGCCGGCAACACGGATACATATTGTCAAGCTTGGCCAGCGGAAAGCTATTTGCGGCAATTAACTGTTTGTATAGTTGCTTGAATTGCTCTCCTTGTTGTTTCGAAGACGTTGATGCAAAGCCATATTCGGCCTTTATGCCTGTGGCAATATTGTTTAAAAATGCAGTCGCGGACTTGATGCTGTATTTGTCTCTGACTGAATATTCAATGGATTCCGCGTTGCCGAATGCACCGCATGGCATCTGAAACATGTCATCGGATGCAATAAATCTGGCAAGTGTTGCTATGGTTGTATCCAGGTAGTAGTCGGTGTCGATACGAAGTGGCTCCGGCCATTGCAAGCTTGCTTTGTATACAGACATTAGTTCCATTCGGTCTGATTTGCCAAACTTGGCTTTTGAGCCATTAATCTTGAAATGGGCTTCTGGGGGTCTCTCCACACACACGTATTGAAATTTGTCTCCGCGTGCCGGCGGTTCAAAGACTTGTTTGTCTTTGTTCGATTCTGCGATGTTATTATATCGCTCGGTTGCAAATTCGATAAAGCTATTGATGGATATATTTGCTTTATCTGGCTTGTATCTGGCCGTTTGGCAGAACAAGTGATTTGAATTTGGGTCACTGGCAAGCTCATAAAATCGCCTGATTTTTGCAATCGCCAGTTCGATGAGATTCAAGTAGTTGTCGGGCTTGAGTATCTCAACGGTATATTCGTTGCTTATTTTTTTGGTTATTTCGGTAGTGCCTTGCTTGATTTCCTCAAGGCCCCGCTTGAACACTTTCTCAGGATTGTTAAAATTAACAATCGCCTTGTGCTCGGTCATAAAGTATTTCTTTTTACCACAGAATACCGTAGGCATGCCTACTTCTTCGTAAGCCATGCTCATGTACGTGGTGCCATTGTCTGCGACCAGGAAGTCTTTGACAATGTGTTGGAGTCGGTTCATATATTCCATAGTTATCTCCACTTGTCGGGTCCACCATGCGACTCTGGCCGGCGTTGTGTCTGGGCCTGGTATGCCCGTTGGTGACTCTGCGACCGCGCGAAAGTACTCGGCGTCACATTCCTCGAATAAGTGTTCGGGGCAACTCAAGTACAACGAGTCAGTATCGCCATAGTTGACGATGCAACCCATGCCGGTCACGAGTTCCGCGACCGCCTTGATATTGCGTTGGCCCGCAGATGTGATTCCAGCGGCCACGAGGAGTTCATAACCCCAAGTTCTATAGTTGCCTGCTTGTCCATAGAACGTATTTGCGAGGACCTTCAGCGCAAGCTGTTTGGCATTCACAACGTTAATTGTAAATTGCGCATATTCCAAGGTCATCTTTTCGCCATTAAATATGCCCTCGGTAAGTTTTTCGGTCTCCAAGTGCTCGATAAATTCTGCAAGAGCAGTCCATAAGGCCTTTACAGGCTTACGCTTCTCAAACAATTTATTAACCACATATGGAAGGATGCCCATGGATTCGCATGGAAGCGACGGGCCATCTTCGACCGCGACGTGCTTGCCTTCGGCGACGCGTTCATAGCGTATGCGTGGCTTACCTTCGGACATAACACCACGATGCTTGACTGTCCATCCGGATGCAGTCGCTGTTTGATTGCCTGACGCACCTTTGGTTGCGCCAATTTCGTATTGAAATGGTTCAATGTGATGCAAATCGTATCCGGCCGCAATGAGTTCGCGCGCATGTGCATGTGTATAGACAAGTCTATCCGGACTGATGTTGAACGCGCGCATCAACGACGGATACAGCGACGAGTAATCGAGACCAGAGATTGGCCTTGCGCGTACCTGCTTGGTTTTTACGGCGCCGTTGTTTTGCAACATTTCTTTGGAATTATCATTGACGCCGCTCAACGGCACAGTAATCATGCCATCCGAGTGCAGTCCGCGGATGGGTTCGTAAACCCAAGCGCCTGGATAATGCTCTCGCATGCTATCACTTTTGTTGATGCTGGTGACGCTAAAGGCTACTCCGCGTTTGTTGCAGTATGCTCCGATAAGGTTGCTTACTCGCATGCCATCGGCGTTGTAAAAGCTATTGTATATTGTAGTAAAGCTAAGGTTGCTGGTTTCTCTGCGGTTCTTAATGACCACTCGCTTGAGAAACAATTGTTGCAGCCGATAGCAATCGATGTAACAATAATGAGCAACTTTGCTCATGTCAAGCAGCGACTGTTCGCTGCCATCGGCACGCGCATAGATGTCAAACATCTCTTGGTAGGGCATATCGTCTTTGCGTGTGATTCGATTCTTCTCCAGGAAGTAGTTCAGTGATGCACCCATGCGTGTCTCCATCTTTGGATAGAGCTGCATAAAGATAAACATAACGTCCATGTCGATGCATCCAGGAAAATTAGCAATACATTTCATAATTTGCTTATTGTCCGCGGCCACCTTTAGCGTCGCTGACTTGAAATTGTACTTGAGAATTTTGTCAGCATTGCCGCCGCTGGATAATGCAGGCCAAGACGAGAAGCACTCGTTGAGTTGCTCCACCATGCCTGCGCGCGCTACTTTGTCTTGATATATGGGCCAATCAAAGCCAGAGCCATTGAATGCGCCCATAAAATCCGGCGAGAACTTTTTAATCATGTTCATATGTGCACTTAGTAAATCCCGTTCAGTATCGCATACGATTGTTACATCGATGCCAGGGGTTGGTGCAGTTGGTTTATTAACGACGCATACACTCAACAATGGCTTCTCCGAATGGTACCAGAAAAACGTTGTACAAATCATAAAGATAGTGTAGTCGCCGCCGGGCTCTGGAAATTCACCAGAGTTTGAATAGGTTTCTATATCCCACATGGCAAGCAAGCTACGGTCGGTGTCAATGTATGGACCAAGCACAGACTCTTTAAGTTTAGCACGGTCGGCCTTCTTTACTTTGGTGTAGTTGTTGATGTCGACATTTAAGTGCCATTCACAATTGGACATGTTACTGGTACGTATTTTATAGTCAGTGAGTCGAACCCAATCGGCAGTTTTGAATCGATGCTCACGGGCAATTTTGTTGTGGTACTTTCCATCATTGCCGTACGACGAGTCGTCGCCGGAGAGTTCTTTTTTGTAATTTTTAAAGACTTTGATAGCTTCATTGCGCAATTGCAATGAAGCAAAAGATATACGTTGGTAAGCCACCGGAGTTGTTGAAAAGCCGTGAAAAGGATAAAGCATAACTTGCTCAATCCGCTTATACTTGATATGTCCAACATCAACAACTGCTTTAATATCTTCGATGGAGCCGAGAACATCCACTGATGGATAAACACCAGTGATGGTCACGCAAATTTTGGTACCGCAAGGCAGTACTCCAAATACATTAGATGTATACGGAGCATAGCTGGCAGAATCAACAACATCGTTGGGCATAAAAATAACAGGTTCATTATTTTTTAGTTTCTTTTTGAATATTTTGTTAATCTTTGGCTCGACAAAATCACCTCGTGTTGGCACAGAACCAATCTTGTTAAATGGAATGACCATAGGCACGGAGCCTATATTGTCAAGTATTTCTTTGTGTAAATCTGCCATTATTGGTGTGTGCGTGTACGTGTATGTATGCGTATGCGTATTCGTATGCGTATGCGTATGCGTATGCGCGTGCTTTGCTAACGTGTCTTTATATAGTGTTTAATTGTTTAAGATAAATTCAAATTTATAACACGTGTGTATGTGTATTTACACGTGTAAATACGTGTAAATACGTGTAATTACACGCGTTAGCGTAAGCGCCATTAGCGTAAGCGCTTGCGGTCACCCAGCGGCTGGTAGTCTACGATGATGCCACAATACACTTGTGGATTTTTTGAATAGTCCACGGGCACATAGATGCCTATTTCTACGGCTTCTTCAAGAATAAATGCAAACACATCCCAGAATCGCTCATCATGGTTTATAGAATCATATGCGGCAATATGCGAAGCCTCATGCAATATCACAAACAACATTAATTGTTCAGGCACCAATTGATGTGGATTTGCTTTATCACGCAAGCATATATGCATGCGTTCGCCTTTATTCACAGTATACGAAGTAGTGCCTGTTAAATTCCCCGGGTCATTCTCGTAGAATACTTCGAAATTATAATTATTAAGCAAATGCTTTACAAGACTATGTCGGTCCGCATGCGTGCGTCTAAATTCTTGGTCCACAAGCACATCTGGATATGAAATTTGATACTTTTTGCGCAAATGCTTCATTAGCTTTATCATGTCTCCGTTTATTTTTGATAGCAACTGCGCGGCCTCGGTGTTGTTATCGAATGCGCCAATGACATTCCATTGGTGCATGATATCGCTGCCATATCTTGACGACACTGGAACATAAGTGCTTGAAAACATAAGCAATAAACTTATCACAATCGCAACAGCAATTAAATACTTCATCATATATAGCAAATTAAATTCACACACATGCGATTTAAAAATAAAAAGTACATATGTATACGATGATTGAGAACTATCTAATCAAAAATCCATTGAAAATTATTCATATAGATACAAAGTCATCGCAGGTAGAGCGCGTCTACTGTGTGCTCGGCGATATACCTAATAAAATATTTGCAGCAATTAAAAAAATTGACAAGTCGAATGGAACAGCTGAGCAAGTAAAAATACTGACTGATTTTTATTCAAAAAGCTACAAGAGTAAGCTTGGACTACGGCCAGACTTTTTAAATGTATGGATGCAAAGTGGCCGCAATGACACAAACGCTGAGCGCACACGCGCCGATGCAAGCACACGCACACGCACCGGCGGCAAAAAAGCCTCTGATGATTTGCAAGATATTGAAAATTTACTCGCAGGCGTCGTTGACAAGTCCAATTCTAATAATTATTCTGGCAAAAATATCGAGTATGTGCTTGACTACAGTATCTATCCCGAAGACAAATTTACAGAAGTTAAAGAAAAAATACAGCTCATCACGGGTATTCCTACTTATCGCCAGCATATTTATATGTACCATAATGGCCTTCCACTACATACACATAAAATTTATCTGGATGGCTCAATTGCAAATTTAGATATAAATGGTTTTAGTAAAGCCAGCACTACTTTTGGAATGCCTGTAAATAAAGAATTTTATGATAAGCGCGATAGCATTCGTATTGAAGCCCAGGATGTGTTTAGTATCGTCGGCGGCTATCCCGTTGAAGTTATTTTTGTAGTGGACCTCAATGACTATATAAAAGCTAATCATTTGCATCTCAAGGAAATCATCAATGATTCTTATCAATTTGAAATGCTTTATTATGGCTTTATCATTATATTTTGGCCACAATTAACCAAAGAATGTTTTTACGAACTTATCGCAAATGAGATGGATTTTCATTACAAGTATCCGGAGTTGTCCAAGTCCAGCGTTGATTTAGAACGCATATATACTGCCGAAAAAGAACTCATCGACGAGAACTATCGATTGCTGCCGCGAGTTAATGAGTATCCAAAGATTGCAATTACACAAATGGTTGCAAAAATGAGTCCACGCGAGGCCACAATTATAAATATTCGTAATCTTTTCGATACATTCAGAGTTACTCGATTTATCCCAGAAATTCATGCATATGTCGAACACAACAACGCACATTATCTGCTACGCAAACATCATCTTAAAAATGGTAACGATATTCAATTCCCAACAGGCGCTTTAATGAAGTCTGGACTTATCATGGCAGTATCGATAAGAAAAGAGGACCAAAAGACATTCCACGCAAAAAAGAGCTTTAGTACTGTAGAAAATGAGCTCACGCACTTTATCTTTCTAAATATTGCCGCGGATGGAAATTATTATGTAAAGGCGCTATGGAACGAAGAAGACGAGATTGACTTTGAACGTAATCTAAAGTTGATAAAAAAATATATCGACCCGATTATAAATAGCATCAATGAGCTCGGTAAATACATATTTGTCCTCGGTAGCAAGCTGTCAATCATGAACTCATCGGTTTATTATTCGAGTCTAAACATGAGTATCTTTTGGAAGCGCGTGATGCTCGAGAATAGCTTTAAACTTTTAAAGGACCTTTTTGAGCCATACAACAAGGCACGTATACTAAGCTTACGTGCATCACAAGGAGACAAATACGAATATATTTTTAGGAAAGGCATCTATTTATTTGACTCCAGTTTAATCGAACGCATAGTTATGGCCGGCAGCAATATACTGCTGGATAACCATTACGCGTACTTGAGTAACAGTGCAATCAAACAAAAATGGGACCAGAATTATGATGGCAGATTGATGCGTATGGTGCATAGAACCACAGATATAAAGTTTGAAATAATTAATGCGATGAGTGAAGAATTTGAGTATTTTTACGACTATATAACGGTCTTCACGCACAAGGCGATGCAAGACCAGAACTTTGTAAAGTCATTGACGGTCTCTAAAAATTACACAGATATTCTAAAGCTTAAAAAGCTGCGCGAGCAAGACCCGGAGCTGTACAATCTTAAGAAACATGGAAGCAAAAAAGTATACTCGATGATTTGCCAGAACCAAAGGCAGCCCGTTATCTATACCGCGGATGAAATAAAAGCAATGAATCAAACTGAGGTTAAAAAACTAACGCAGTATTGGAACTTTACATTGAATCAACCTGCGTATTATGGTTGTCCATCCAAAGAGTATCCGTACTTGAGCTTTACCGTGAATGCACATCCGAAAAATTATTGTTTGCCTTGCTGTAGCAAAAAGCCTCAAGACGATAGCAATCACAGCAGCATGTACAATATTTGCCTAAAGACGCATCTATTCACGGATAAGCCAAAGACAACTTCGCGGCATATCGTCGGCTATGGTAAAGATGTCGATATTGCACGACTTTCAAAGTTACCCGAGGGAAGTCTAAAGACAATTCTTGGCACATCGGGACCTTATTTTCTATATGGAGTGCCTCAGAATGTTCCTGGAGTTGAGCATATTGGCGTTATCTACGCAATCGCAGAAGCATTAGAAACAAACGTCGCCGAAATTATCACAAACATCGTCGACGGCATTAAAAAATCGCCAATTGTTTTCAACACATTATTCGATGGGCATCTCATTGATTATTTTGATACACACGAAGACCTATCGACGGCGCTGATTGATTTATTTGTATTGAATGCGCCCATCACAATAACCAAGAAAAATTTTAATTCATATGCTGGGCTCATCTTGGAATTATTTCATGCATTCAATAATCATCGTGTGTTTATATTTGTTGATGAGCAAGGCACCGGCGAGTCAATATCGTTGCATCTGGATGAACAAATTCGCGATGAATTAAAGTACGCGTACGACACCGGATATATTGATGATACACAAAAATTTATCATTATTGTCAAGCGTCGCAATAATTATTATCCAGTTTTTCACATAATTCCCGAGAATTATTTTAAAAGTTATGCGATTGAACGTAAAGTTTATGACACGCAATCGACGGTCGCAAAGACACTCATCGATATGGTTTTATTTTCTGCACAGTCCGTGGGAACCACGGATAATCCAATTGACTTGGCATTTATGACCGAGTTTACCAAGGCGACCGCGTACAGAATTGTTAAGAAATTTATAAATAGACGCAACATATGCTATGCAATTATGTGCTCGCGCAAGGGTGCTCACGATGACGATGCCACAGATACAAATCTTATATATGTACCTATTGCATATAGTGCTTATCTTGTTGATGGAATTCCTATCGAACACAATGCACTTTCAAGGTCCGCTCAGATATTAAATAGAAGTGACTTGGAGATGCTCATCAACGACATCAACAACTATATAAAAACCAAGCACAACATAAGCACCATGAATGCAAGCACAAGTAATGCAAACAATGTAAGCATTAGCGCCGCCATATACAAATATAAATTACTATCGCCGACGCATTCTATTTTACTTCAAGACCAGTATATAGGCATTGAAGTAAATGGTCTAAACTTTTATCATTCCGTTGAGGACACGCCGTGTACACTTACAGCAAACAAGCGAATACTTAAATACGACCCGGACGACATAAATAAAACTATTCTTGGCAAACTACCTTCCGCTGATGACCCAAGAATCACACGACGTGGCTACGCTTTCTACAATATATATCTGTATCAGTTGTTTATTATTGAATTTGTAAACTATACAAAAAAGGAAACCAATAAAGAAATTCGCAACAAGTTGACCAATATGCTTATGAACGTAAATTCGAACGGGCTTCCAGCAACCGTGGAGAATATCAACAAGCTACTTGCGGATTTTCCAAGCGACCGTTCTTATTTCCTAAACGTTGCTGTGGAGATTGGTAAAAAGAAATTGAAATTAAAGCAAATCATTGACGATTATCTTGAAGGTCGCTTTGATTTTGATGCAGTTACATTAAACAATTTAACAAAGATGAATCATTCGCAGATAGTTGAATATGTCAAAAAGATAGTAAATGAATTTACAGTTTATGATAAAGATTTTGGTAAAAATCCTTTTGAATTTCCCAATATTTATATTCCATGCGAGACAGATTCGGATGTAACGTATTGTGATTCAACCGACCATAAGCTAATTATTGATAGACCACCAGAAGAATTAATTAAAATTCTCGCTTACGATATACTGGATAGTCTCAAAAATAAATATATCCTTAATAGTATTTGGCACGATACGGTACACGATTTCTTCCAATTTATAACACACATCAATGAGACCGTGGATATATATGTGCTATAGAGTGTGCATATATGCAACATGCCAACATACAATCGGCAATACTCTGTTGTGAATTAATATTTAAAACAAAGATAGATATTCATTATATAATGACGGTCGATTCAGAGCCATTGCAAAAGCCAGCCCCAAACAACTTTATGAATATGATTCATGCAGCCGTCGGCGGCATACAATTTAAACTATTCGGTATAATTTTAATCGTATTTATGTTTTTGTCGTCGGATATATTTATAACGCGAGTGCTTGGTAAATTCAGCGGCGCCGTTGAACAAAAGTGCCCAACCTCATGGGGTACCCTTTTACAAGGATTATTTTTAGTGGCAGCATGTATACTTATTGATACTGCGGTTAATCAAGGAATAATTTAACACATACATACAAGCATAACAAATTCAACAAAAAACAAACAAACATTATTTCAAGTATAGAATTATTTTTTTGTCAAATTAATATATTTACGATAATATAATAACCATGAGTCTGACAGAAGGTTTGCTATTAATTGTGATTATAATGCTTGCATTCATATACATTATGACCACGACTGGTCAATCAGGCAAAACATACGACTGCATAGACAGGTCAAACGGTAGCCTTGTTACATTCAATACTGGCGTTGCCAGTGGTACGCCCGATGGCGGCATGCCAGGCAATATGCCCGGCAGCGAAATGGCGGCCGCGCCAGATAGCGCCTCCGGCGAGATGTTCTCGTCGGGATGTTCTCTTGACAACATGCTATCATCATGCAGTGATGGCGAGCATACATATGCATTGCATGATTTTGGCAAAGCTGGTCTGGATTACCAAGACTACTTGGCAGAGCGCACCATTGACCCTAAATTTAAGGAAAATCATAAAGAATTCGTTTCCGACCGCATGCAAAATAACAACTCCACGGGACGTACTTTTGCGCTTGGAGAGATTGAAGGTGCCGACCAAGTCCCATGGCAGGGAATTCGAGGTCGCCCTCAAGCCATTCCTGACTCTGCCAGACTTGGCTCACTTCAAGTGCCCGACGTAGACCCTAATGCTTTCACACACAAACTTAAACATTTGCGCCAATAGCATTAGCACGGCATGGCATAACATGACTGCATAATATCAAAAAAATAAATTTACTCGTAAGTATACGCGTATGCAATTGTTAACAATTGCTAATAATCATTAATAATCATTAACAAGTTTACTTACGTGATGTCTTTTTTGCCTTCTTGGAGCCCTTGGCTTTCTTTGAGCCGCGACCACCAGTTTTCGCCGACTTTTTCGATTTCTTTGAGGACTTTGCGGACTTTTTGCCAGATGAGGAGCTCTTTCTAAGAGCAACCTTTGCTTGAATGTCCGCAGGAGCCTTGGCAGCAGCAATGAATGTGCTAATGGGGCCATTGCATGATGTGCAATATCCTTGTACCATAACTTGATTACGTGGAGTAATCGAAAACGTTGGGCTCTTTACGACGCTCTTCTTTTTTTCTTTAAAGCAATAACCGGTTACACTCATGTTTATACTTTGGAAACATAAAAAAATTTTAAAATATCAAATCAATATGTGATGCTCGTGTGCAATTGAGATATACGCTGCTGATTGTATATTTATGCAAATATGTATTTATTCGCGAGTGCATGCTGGCAAGTCAGTGAGTGTCATGTGGTATGCAATCATAAACACATTCTCATTGTTTGTTAGCGGCCGCATTTCACTGACTCGACTATCGTCGAATGTATACCATGAGCATTTGTTTGCATGCACACGAACAGCATGGCAAATATAATGTCCACCATGGATGCTTCCGAAATGCTCAACAATTGCAACTGCATCATATTGGAGAAAGCCACCATCGGTTGATGGAAATCGCATTGAATCCGGAAAGTAGTGATTGGATTTGCGTTGGTACTTGTCAAAAGTAACAATAATGACTTCGCCGAGTACCTTGAGACGCTCACATTTATAGTACTTGGTCAATACGTGGCCGCAATCGGCTTTAAACTCATTAGTACATAAGTCGACTCTGCACTTGATGTACTTGGTAAAGTTTTCCGGACTCAGTGTTTGTCTTGTCTTGAGATAGATTTGATAAGCGTCATCGCGTACTTCAGATACTGTTGATTTGCACTCGCCGCATGTGATGCTTTGTTCGTAAACGTTTAAAAACGTGTTGTTTATTGTCGACCTATTAATGGCGTCAATGATTTTAGTGAATGCTTCGTCGGCGCACTCTTGTCGATTCGTTGAGATTAATTTGGCGATATCGACGGTTCCTTTGGATGCATCGCCGGAAATTAATTTTATCAATGATTGAATCGCAGGTGTTTTAAACGTATGCGCGCTTTCAAGCATCAACTTGTTAAAGCTGGGTAAGCTAACCAATAATTGGCAAATAGAATTGCACCAGCATATGGAGCCAGTAATATTTGGCAAGCCAAAAGGCTCAGGAACCGTTGCGTCATAAGTGTTGTACATGATTGTAGGTGCGGCGTATACTGGCTATTTTGCACGTAAATACTTTGCTATTTTGCACGTAAATGACGTTGGCTATGTTGCACGTAAATGACGTTGGCTATTTATCAAGCACGTATACAGATACATTTGTATTGTTTAATTCAATTTTTGATACTTTTGTAGTATCAAGTAGACGCCGTGGACCTCTTCACCTAAGGTCCTTGGATACCTTGAAATGAACGAATATTTGCGTGTCAACACGTGAAATTCACACGTAAGGCCGACCAGCGCCTGAATATCCTCAGGTACGCCATGCACCTTACCGAGGCTTATGTTAAAATCAGGCTCACATTTGACACCAGCCCGTGTCAATTTTTCCTTATCAGGCGTGTCACACATACATATCATTTTGTTGCCTTGGATATAGCTAACAGTGGCCGTTAGCTTAAGTATCATCGAGTAATATATATACACGTTATTATTTAATATAAATAATACGCATGTGTATGCTGAGCAAAAATTGAATCGCATGTTTAAAATATATAGATGATGTTGTGCACATACACATATACATACACAACACGCATACAATAAGTACGCAAATATGTCTGAGATTACTGCCAAATACATGCTTGATATCTTGGTCAAAGTCTTTAAATTAGACATATCCGAGTATGCAGACACACAGACTCTTTTCGACGATATTGTTGAAACAGCTGTGAAAAATTACGACATTGTTGAAGATTTGGAAAAAAATGGTCATGAAATTACCAAAGCATTTAGTGATGCAGAAATGTATGCTAAACTCAATGAACAACTTGTTGCTAAAGAAAAGGAAACTGCACAAAAATTAATGCAATTGGAGTTAAAATGCAATATTCTTACCACAAAGTTAAAAAATATTGAGACGCAATACAACGCACAATCGCAAAAGCAAATGCATATTGAAACGCAGATGGCAAAAATGAAGAATTATTTGTTCGACGATGCCGTGTACGAAGCAACATTCAAAAAATGTATCCATGAAAATAACCCCGAAGACCTAAACACAGTTGTTGAAATATTCGCAAAATACTTAAAAGACAAAAAAATAAGATTACGTGTTGAGAATTTCACCGACTATAGAATTAAAAATTGGTATGATTTGTATTCGGCACTTGGTGGAATTGTCAATGTCGACGATAATAAGGCATATCGCGACGAGCTCCAAGACCTTCAATTTCAAATGAAGCATTTGTGCAACCTCGGTTAGACAAATGCTATCGCTATGCTATCGCTATGCTATCGCTATGCTATCGCTATGTATCCTATGTTAATGTCTTTAGTATCTTTGTCTATAGTCGTTTCTCTTTTTTTGTATTTGATTTCCGTAGAATTCTGTAATCTTTGAGTCAGTGATGGAAGCTGACCTGGCAATCACATCGCGATTGTAGACCAAGTCGCGGCCGAGCTTTACACGCACCGAGCGGTACAAGTTGATGACAAACATAATGTTACGCATAAGAACAGTATCGAATCGCATGCGTCCATTATCTTCCAAGAACTGACCAACTCCTCCAACTGGCTCAGTAATGACTCGAGAGTCATCATCGAGTCTGCTCAGTGTATATGCGATTCTACCACTAACGTCACTGGCAACATTACCAACATCGGCAACTTGATAGTAATCGTTCGCGGACAGAACTCCCACGGTGCCTAGACCGCCAATGACTGCGCTGCCGAGCCTGGCAACTTCGCTAACGAGTTCCATATGCATCTTGGCATTCTCAGAACTCATTCTGTATGTGGCTCCGGCGATGTTAAAGACAACCGCTGGCTGATTTGTAAGCGCGAGAGCACCAGATGTGTTGCCGGAAGTATTCACGGTAAACTCGGGTCTGAAAGATACTCCGCTGATTCTTGCAGCGACATTTAGCACCGCGCGAGACACATTTACGTAAAGGTCGCTCGTGTATGTGTTGGTGTTGCTTTCGGTGCTTGTGTTTAACATATGCACCAAGACAAACTCGAGAGCATGTGCGACAGTTCCGTCAAATCCAGCAGTGAACCCGGAGGCATTTCTACCATCGCTAACTCCATCGGTGGCTCCAGAATGCGCAGGTGTACCTGATGGTGTCGTTAAGCCAACTCCAGCCACGAACGTGAATCCAAGACGCCCCGCATATTCCACCAATCGCGTTCTAAAAGCATCTTCATTTGCGGATATGTTGCGCAGCTGGATAACATGGGCAATGCGAGCATCATAAGGCATGACTGTACCCGATGCAAACTGACGAGCAAACGTATACTCGAGACTTGCAAGAGTATATAGAGCATGACCAGTGCAGTCCTTGAAAATCTTATCGCTGGTGTTCTTCAAGTTGAATGAGCGCGTTGCTTCAAACATATGCTTGGCGATAATCTTGACAATCGCAGCAGTTACGTGAGCGACTTGAGTAACGTTAGCGGTACCCAACTTTACCGGAGCAAACTTGGTACGCGACAGCAACTTGCCCTCGATTTCGACAGCAAATTGACCCATGGACACATTTGGATTGTTTACGTTGTACTCGGCGCAGAGTTGGAAGTATTCGCGTCCCACCGCGGACACAACCGTGCCTGTGTTGAATGACTCTGCCAATAGACTTCCACTCGTTGATTGCTGCGACACAAACTTTTGAGCAAATGATGCAATCATGTTTATAAGTGATTCCTTGGATATCTTTGTCTCGTGCGATGGTCCACGCTCAGAGACATCAGAGCCGCCCGAGTAGAGCTCTCCAAAGATAGCCTTGTTATAAACCTGGTCCGAGAGGAACTTGGGCCTGCCGAGCTCACCATCGGGAAGTCCAGAGAGCATAGACTTTACATAGTGCTTGAACTGCTGGTCGTCGGTTCCAGCGACATTCTTGTAAGGGTTAATCAACAGCGCAACCAACATATCTTTGGTTGATGTGACGTTCTTGAGGTCGTCGCAGTCCGCGCACAAGTCCTGAATCATAGCTCTGGCTGCCTTATCTTGAAGACCATAGTGCAAGTCAACAATCAGGCGGTCAAAGGTGTAGCTGTAGTTGTATAAGTTTGCCAAGGGAATTTCGCGCATCAGCGCATGCACATTAATAGGAATGATGTTCAAGTCAATGATGTTTTGAATCTCAATAGAGTTGTGGCTCTTGGATTCGGACATAAAGTGCTCAACAAAGTCCTTGATTTTGTCCTGCTTCGAGGTCGACTCGGTTAGTTTGATTACATCATTGAGGTGCTTGGCAAGCGCATAAGCTACAACCGGTGCTGCCTTGCAGCCGAGCTGCTCGCGGGCAGAGTTGTGTCCGTCGCAAACCAAGCTAATATCGGCAACGTTATCGATGCACACAACGCCGTCGGCATGTTGTGTGTTTGATTTAGTATTTCTTCGGATTTGCTTGCATCCGCGCATGGTCTCGACGACAACCAAGTCGTCGCGGGTGAATGCACCATCGACGTGCATCAATGTTGCATGGGAAGCATCCGGAGCAACCAAATCCGCGTTCGGATGGAACACACTACCGGTGGTGTTGAATACATACGGAGTCAACAAGCCCTTGAAATGCTTCAAGTTGTAGACGTATCGTAGCAACTTTGTGAATGATTTCAAGTACTCTTCGCACTTGCCTGGAGCCATCGTGGACTTGCCTTCGGTACTCAAGTTGTAGTTGGTGATGATATGCTCGAATCCACTTATAGTAGACATTGATGGCTCGCGCTTCTGCTGCTGCAGCAAAAGCCTGGTTCCGTACATGAACTTGAATGCATCTTCGCCGAGATTGTGAATCGGCAGGTGGTCAGCGCAGTTGTCGCTGGTTACGTTCTTGAATGCATGCAAGCTGCTGCTGAGTGGCATAAAGGGGTCAACTCCGTTCATGCTACGATAATCCTTGATGCTGCCAAAGCTGAGCTCGAAGAACTTGGGGTCGTCGCCGATTTCCTTAAGAGCTTGCTCGGAAGAGCTGATGAGCGTTCCACATCCGTTAATGACTGCATCAAGAATGCCCTCGAATCGCCGCTTGGTATCCGAGCTGGATACCGTCGGCGCCTTTAGCACATACGGCCATGGGTTGTGCGCGGGTGCATTCGCGTACTTGCGGTCCAAGTTGACTTCGCGACAGTTCATCACGCTTCGCAAGAACTCGCAACGATGAATCAACTCTTGGAACAAATTCACAAACACTGGCAAGTTTGCGCGCATCTTCTCCTTGAGATACAATGGAACATCCGCGACATCCTCGAAAAGACGCTCAGAAAGTCCTTTGCCATCCTTGCTTGTAATGATGTTCTTGAGGATAACGCTCAACGATGTAAACAACACATGGTCAGCGTCGGGGTCGGCGCGATGTCCGAAAGTAACCATGGCGTCCAATCGCTTAGATGCAGCATCTCCTCCGTTGACGCCAAATCGGTCAATGGTGCTGCCGATTGGTAGACCACCGATGCCGTCGATGTTTTCACTACGTGCTGCAATGATGGCTCCTTCAGCAGTAACAAGCGGAGATGATGCAACAAAGTTATCATTGTCGACGGACAAGCTAATTATCTGGCCGTAATCAACAAGCGTCGAGAATTGGTCAGCTCCAGGATTGGATACCTTCTTGATTGTCAGTAGCTTGCTTACGCTATCTTGCAATCCATTGGCTTTAGTCATAAACTCAGAAACATGTCCGGTTCCAACAATGTTCTTATCTTTTGCCTTTTCAACCAAGGATTCGCGAGTCTCTGCAAATTCCAGCGCGAGCTTGGACACGAATGCAGCATATACGGCACGAACACTTTCCGAATCAAGGCTTCCAGTGATTTGCGGATAGTAGTTGATTGCGTTTACAAGCATGCGGCCGAGTTCTTGGTTGGGAACCATGTTAGCGCCGACTGCCGCAGCACCGCCGGCATTCAAGTCGTTGTTGTACTCGACGGCTTGACGACGCAGCGCCTCTGCAAGTTGGGCATTAATTAATACCGTGGCCTTGACCGTAGAGTTAATGCGCGTAATAGTGACGGACGTTCCACCATTACCTTCTGTACCTGTAAGTGTACTCATTACAGGTACTGGTACAGCTGGCGTGCCAGCTGCAATTTGCTTAACTGCATTCTTGACTGCCGCATACGAACCGCCATTCCAAAAGTTTCCAGACTCAATCAAGTGCTTGAATAACTTTGGTACTCTGCTGCCGAATGTACCTTCGTAGCCGGCATCAAGGATATCTCCATCGCAGTCGCCAAAGACTCTGTTGGCGAGACCAACTCGGTCATTTACAATCGTAACCATATGTCCTCCTTGGTCGAAACCATGTGCGTATGCGACCAGTAGACGTTGGTTAATAGCAGCCATACGCGCATTCGGGCGGCCGTCAGCCGCATATGTAAGCACACCAACGACGCTCAATACTGTGTCACCGAAAATAGCCTTCATGGCATCGAGGTCACCAGCGCTACCGGCCAGCGCTTGCAGCAATCGCAATGCCGCCGGAGACACCGTGGAACCGAGCAGGCTATTGATAGACATTGCAAGTGCATATACGAGCATCCACATGTACAACTTGGGAACTCTATCGGAATCTCTTGTCGGCAACGCATCGACGTTGGCTGCGTTCCAACCGGCACCGCCGAGTTGCTGAGCATATGCGGTGTAGTTGACCATGGTCAATGTGGCATTTCCAGAAATCAACGGGTCTTCAAGGGCAAACAAGCGCTTACGTCCAGACGCATTCTGTTCAGTTGCGTTCTTGCCTGCGTTCGATACAAGACCATATTTGGACATTTCCGCCAAAATTGCTTTCAGGGTTGAATAGTATTCGGTCATTTCACTTGAGAATCCGCTCATGATGTTGGTGGTCAACGATACATGTGTACCTGAAGTACCGGCATTGATTGCAATTCCAGGCACTGTGTCCGGGTACGTATGTAGCTGGTCAGTCACGGACCTGTTGAAAGTTCCATTGGCAAACTTATCAATGACTGTGTTGTACATCTTTCCGCGGGTAGTGTCGTAGCAACTTTGAATAAACTTGGCAATCAACTGGTTGAACGAGAACAACACTGAGCGATTCATCGTGTATTCATCATCGAACGAGTACAGCTGATGGAACCTTGCAATGTATCTGGTATCGATGGTGGACTTTCCTTGTACGTTTGAAAAGTGCAGAGATTCATAAGAATTAGGTTGAGCAAAGTTAACCAACTTGACGCCGCCGCTTGACTCCAAGTCGACCGCGGTAGTCTCGCGACTGCGAATCAATCCAGAGGAAGGCTTGCTTCCATCGTAGAAAATCATCTCTGCGAGCACCCGTGCGAATGAATTATGGCTCTTATCAACGGCAATTGAGAGTTTGGTTTTTGTCACAAATGCCTTTGCACTCACGCTGTACTCGCGAGTGAGCTCCTTCCAAGTGTACGACAATTTGTTAATAAGTACATCAATGTTGTCGTATCCGTGCATGCCAGTGGTTGCGTTGGCGGGCCTTCCAAGGATTATTTTCTCAATCAGTTGCTCCTGCAGCCAGTAGTAAGAACCAGGGATTAGCTTGTTAGTGTACTTGTCAAGCAATTCTGTAGTTATTTGCGGGCGCAAGAGTTCAATGTGCTCACCAACACTCTTGAATAGAGCTTCAATGCTGTTCTTGAGGCCACCATAGTTGATGAAAATACGTCCATTTTCAAACTTGACGCCGACAAGTCCTTGCAAGTCGTGGCCGATACCGAACAAGAGCTCGAGAAGTTCTTTCATGATGTGTTCGCGATTAAACACATAACGCAAGAATACTTCCACGGCATGGTGCGCCGGCGACCCGTCACGAGCCTTATAAGCACGCTTGAGCTCATCAGCGGTGAAGCCGTCAAGCACAGTGAACAAGCCATGTGAGCCAGCATATGCAATCTTTTTGTTATCACCGACAATCACTGCACCGCCGGACCTTGCAATATCTTTAGGCATACCATCAATGTCCTTTAGCATATATTCACGTGGCGTCGACGAGTTATTTGCGAGATAACCGCCATTGGCAACGAATGCTTCATATCGGCCGAAAATCAACTCCAGCAGAGACTTTAGTTTTGCATTGTCGTGTGTGATTTTTGCCTTAGACACAAAGTGGTCCCGAACATGCGCGACTAAGCCGTCGATTGCCTTGCTTCCCGGGGACATAAAGTATTCAAGAGTGCAATTTTGCAGAGTCTCTAATGAAATCAAGCTCGCGCGTAGCTTGAATCGCGCAAGCATGCTATGGACACCACTTAGTACATTGAGACCAGCAATAACTGTCTCATGGAACATAACGTACTTCATGTTATCGATGCGGCTAAAGACATCAACTCCGCGAATAAGCGCAGCAACAATCTTGAATCGCTCCTCGTCGCTGGTGGTTCTGCCGACTTTGAGTTCGGCTGCCTTGATGCTCTGCTTGAACGTAAAGGTCTCATCGGGGTTCTCAAAGTACTTGTCGATGGCGCAACGGAACTTGTAAACGAGCTTCTTGTGGTCGTTGGTGATGTTGAACATGCTCTTGGTTGGCTTGAGCTTATCGAAAGATTCACCGAGAAGACGCTCAGCAGCACTGGGGCGCACAATCTCATCATCGGTCTCTCCGGGCAAAATAGCAGTCTCAAACTCTGGTGCGGTATCGTACCGGTCCAATCGGTTGCTGGAGTAGCTGTAGTCGAAGCCAAACTCAGTTTCGTAGTTGTCGCGGTCCGATTTAGTTACAATACCGTATCTGCGGTTAATCTCAGCCACAAGTTCATAGATGGTCTCCATGGTTGTGTTCTCGGGATACTTGCTACGCATGCGCTGGTAAATCAAGTTGCATTCGCGAATGATTTCCTTGACATCTTCGTCGCTGTATGCGTCGTTGTTCACAAACTTGGCCTTTCTAAAGATAATGCGAATAAGCCCGGCAAAGACACCATCAACGTCGGGAACCATAGAAATCTTCAAGGACTTATCCTTGAGTCTAATTTCGCTATAGTTGTCGAAACCTTCATTGGAATCGAATCCAAAGATGCCGCGGTAGAACTGCATCAACAACGGCAATCTAAAGTAAAGTGCGATGGCTCCAGGCTCAACCTTGGGCATCTCTGAGTTACCTCCGGTAATCATGCGAATAGGGTTGAATCCGTTAAACTCCATGGGACGGTCCATGATATCGTACATGCCGGTGACCGTGAATATCTTGGCCGCGATGGACTTTAGCATAAGCACAAAGTACTCGTCTTCGAACTTGAAGCCAAAGCCTTCCATCGACTGCAGACCTGCATGAATACCACGCATATGCACACCAAATCGCTTGCGGAAACGAGTCTGCGCATGCGCGGATGTTTTGAGGTCGCCGACGTGCGCACTGGCACTCACTCCAAGCTGATAAGTGCGTGAGCCATAAACTCTGCCATTGTCTGGATGCTCTGCGCCAGACAAACCATCGGCGCGGGTACTGTTGGAGATTTTATATGTGTTCTTGTTGAAGCTGACCGAGGCATCTTTGGAGTTGTTGAAAGCATCAACTGGTGCCTCGCCGCCGAGGTCACCAACACCCCAACCTTGAGCGAATGCACTCGCTTGCATGTATTCGATGATGTTGTTGTACATTTGCGTGGGAGTCATAAACACTTGCTTGCGAATCTCCTCGCCGCCAAACTTACTACCGATATGAATAAACACAGACATCAAGTTCTTAAGCACTGCAAGTCCATTCAGCGTGGACTTGGCGAGGTCGCGGGCGTTCTTGCCGCGAACAGGGCTTGTAACAAGGAAAGGATTTCCTGGCAAAGCCGCACGAACAACATCAGGTGGCGCCTCGCCACCCTTGGTAGCGCGAGCGCTAATCAACGAATAGTAATGGCTGGCGCCGAGTCCCTGGGTGTATTCTACCGGCGAGTAGTTGAGCTCGGCATTGGCAGCATTTGTCTTCATCCTGATGGCGCCGCAGCTTGCGTGTGATGGGAAGCATTCAAACACGCTAACGAGATTGTTTCCGGTGTTCTCGTTGTACCAATCGCTGATAACGTCAATTTCATCAAGCATAGACTTGATTTCGCGAATATCTGCGGGATTCTTAACAAGTGCATTGGTGAATACGCGCATGTACATATCGACTGCCTCGATGGTCGCCCAGAACTTGCGCTTGGCCGCCCATTGTGCATCTAAGAAATCTTCAGCGGCTTGTCGTTGCTCCTTGACTTGCTCAACGGTCTCCATCTCGCTACCAGGTGCTGTGTAGTTGGAGGGGTCTCCAAAGGGTCCAGACTCTAATTGCTTCTTGAGCAACTTGTACTTGCTCTGCTCGGTTTGGATAACATCAGCGATACCGTTGGCGATAATTTTCTCATATTTATCGGAATAGTGAGAAAGTTCAGAGCCAGTCTTGCCCAAGTTGCGGCTGATTTGTGCAACGCGGTACTTGTAGTCGAACTGCCGAATAGAGTCATGAATAGACTTGGTGTTTGCATAACGAACCGTAGGTGCTGCAAACAAACCAGTCATTGGTAGCTCTTCACTTCCGAAAGCATTACCGCCGGTGACTCCCGGCGCACAGTGAGAACCGCGACCAAACTTGGCAGTGATTTGCTCGCTGTACTTTTCAATCATGTTGTAAATAGCATCCAGATGCGACTTCATCGACGTGAAGTAAGCGGCGCTTGAGCGGTACATAGGCAATGCAATAATCGAGTCGATAAAGCTGGAGACCATCTTGAGTTGTCCAATGAGAGCATCACGCTTGGACTTGCTGTTGGCGTCGTTGTAATAACCGATGAGTGCATAGTAAATATCCTTGTTGCGAATCAAGTCCTCGTTGATGCGCTGCAAGACATGCCTGAAGCCATCAAGCTCTTCGCTGACTGGAATTTCCGTACCTACCTTCATACTAACAACATCCAATGAGTTCTTGAACTGGTCGAACAACGAGTTTAGTTGCTTGTAGAACGCGCTAAAGATAAGCTTGCGAGTCTGGTCACGTTCGGAAATTCTGCGGTCCATTACAGTCTTCTTATATTGGGCATCGTCGGCGCCGCCATTTGCGTAGGCACCGCTGCGCGAAAGCTTGCTGGCAATTTCGTCAGAAAGATGAAAATTACTGTTGAGAATCTTGACATAATCAAGGAACTTTTCGCGTTCAGCTTGGTCGTCGATGGTCATTATCTTTTCAGCGACCTTGTTGCGTAACTTGGTCACGGCGCCATCGGAATTGTACTCGTTGATGGTCATGCCGACCGCCTTGAGGGCATTCTGAATAGTCAGGGCAAGTCCAGCGGTGGTTCCCATTCCACGCAAAACTTCCGAAATTGCCTTGGAAAACTCTTCAGTACCTGCCTTAGCGTCGAGTTGATGCACAAACGAGTGCAAGTCCTTCTTGTCTTCGAGTAACGACGCAAGCTGACGCTCACTTGGCATAATCTTAACATTGAGAAGGTTCTTGAGTAAGAAGATTTGCCTCTCAGTTTCAGCAAGCAATGTCCGCGTGACGTCTCCGGTGATATTCAAGTTTTGCTGAAGCGCAACATCGTCGCTGGATGCGACGCGTTCATGCAAGTTCTGGTTGCTCTTCTCAAGCAAATCCTTAAGCACATACAGGTTCTTAATCACAGAATGAATATCTTCATAAACCGCCAAGAATTCCGAGTACATTCCGGTATCCAGCGAGGAGAGTACTTCGGCAATACGGCTGCAAACTTGCACTGGAGTCATGTTATCCACATCAATAACTTTATTGCCGTTGGCAACATTGATTGCTTTTGCAATACCGACGCAAGTTTTAGCATGCACGGCTTCATTAGTCTTGAATCTATCCGCGGATGGAATTGCGGCAATCAAGGACTTAATTTTTTCCGACTGAGTTGAACCAGACACATTGAGCTTCAAGTTAGCGGCGGCTTCGAGGATTTTATTGATGATATCATCTTTGGCTGCAGAATTAGCCGATTCATCATAACCACCTACCGTTGCCAACTTGAACTCGTACGGGTGCATAGCGCATCCACAGCCGCCGGTATTGCCACCACCAGATACAGATGTGTTTTGCATAACCGCCTCGAGGTAAGCACCATGATACAATGGGTCATAACCATGGTTTTCGTAATCTTGAACAAACTCGCCAGATGCAAGAGAAGATGAGCTACTGCTGCGGCTAAGATTGCCATGAGCTAAATGTTCGTCTTGCGTAGGATAGTAAGCGGGCGATTGCGCATTTTCGCGACTTGCCTGTGAATTTGCGTATTCCTCGGTTTGCATATATTCGCGTCTAAACTGATTATCTTCTCCATACATTTCGCGCATTGGTGTGGTATATTTTAAAGATCTCCTGTTAATTTTATTATCAATACTGGTATTAATTGCATCTTGGGCAGCGTAATGAACGCCATTTGACAACTGTCTGGTAAATTGGTTGTCGGCTTTGATTTTACGCATACCCACTTGAGTAGCTGTAGAGGATGCTGCAGTTGCGGCTGGTGTAAAGAATTTGGTACCATATAGAGCAACATCACTTGCACGGTCCGCCATCAATTCGTTGTCGGTAAGTGTTCGCACAAGAGCATAATGTACCCCATTGCTGGGGTCTGTATACTCTAACAAAAATTTATGCTTTAGAGGCAAAGGCTCATCCATACTCAACCGCTTATATGCCTCTGGTTCTTGCATTAGTTTTTGGTGAATTACTGACTCTGCTCCTTCATAAATATCAAAATGAGATCCTCCTTTATTATGCCATTTTCCAATAACCATGCCATTGCCGCTTGCTGGTATGTTAAAATCAGAATATTTTAAAATACTTCTTGGTGGCGTTCTTCTTCTTTCCGGTGTACTTGATGATGCTCCCATTATGTATATAAAGGGAGAGATTAATTTCTAATTCAAAAAAATAAATGAAGTGCGTGTATTTTTAACACATAATGCTTAAATTACAATGAGTGCAATTTGCACAAGCGCGTATACTTGCACTCATTGTGAGTATGTATACTTGCATGCGCATGTGAATTATACACGTGTAAATTTACAAAAAATATTTATGTTAAAGAAAAATAATATTAACCAGTATATATAATGGCACCGAGTAAATTCAAAACCTTTTGTAGAATCATCGACTACGTCGAGGCAGTAGACAGTGAACTTGCCGACATTCTAAAGGGAACATGTACCGTCGGGTCCCTCGGAACCAAAGGCAAAGCTGGAGTGACATTTTTAATGCCTGTTGATGCAGCAACCAAGAAAAAACTTGCAGACCTCGCTTATTCTGATAAGCCAGAAAATATCCAGAAAGCCAACGATATGCTTAATGCGATGATTATTAAGGAAGCGATAAAGACCCCTCAGCAGTGGTTGCCTGCGTCCAAAGACATTCCTAATTCGCTGTATCCAAGCCAGATTTGCCAAGTCGAATCCGTCGATGGACCCGTTGTTAAGTTTGCCGGTGGCGCCACTGCAGTTTTGAGCGATTTCAAAGATGCAAGTCGTGATGGCAATCTCTCTGTGTGGAAACTTACCGGTGCTCTTCCAGTGACCACGGACAAGCCGTCAAAGGTAAAGTATGTTAAGAAGCGCGATGTCAAGAAAGGTGGTTACGACGTGACCGCAGAAATGTCTCGCAATGTTCGATTCAAGATTGGACTTGCCGTTGAAAACGCCTATATGCTGCACAAGCAATCTGGTGAGCCTCGCGATTGCTTCCTCGAACACACATGTAGTTTGTTGCATTATGTAATTAATGTCGCCAAGGACGTTACGTTGTTCCATGAGCGCATTGCTCCAATGATGTCTTTTGACAAGATTGATTTCTATTTGTTTGTTGAGCCACACAAGTTTGGCGGCGAGTACTTGATTCCCGATGAGGTTATCAGCGCTTGGTATGAAAATCGGCACAAGAACACTTGTGACCCCAAGTCGGTCATGGCTCAAGCATTTGCTCTTGCGGCCAATGGAAACTGCGCGTGCTTCAACGATACCGCCAATGTTCTTGCGGCGATTCAGCAAGCGCGTGAGGAGCTTATGGGACGTATCGAGAGCAGCCCGCGTGCAGTCGTTGATGCCATCGATGTTCATTATAAGCAACTCGAGAATAACAATGAAATCGGCGATGTCAGCGGCGTATATCCTAATGGACTTGCCACGTACTATAGACAAAATCCCGGCCTCAAGATGGCCCATGATGAAGCCAGATATGTCAGCCATTGCTTGTTCTCGCAATTGGAACGCGGTCAATTTGACCAAGGACAGTTCAACGAAATTGTCAACTTTATTGGAGAACTACTCTTTGCCGCAGATTCCGAGACGCGTAGCAAGCAGCACAAGTTGCTCAACAAAGACACAATCAAGATTATGATTTTCCCAATTGAAAAAGTTTCCGAGATTAAGCAATTTATCAACAGCACTTGCTTCTTGCATATTGCTCTCGGCGCTGGCTCCCAGCCGGGTTCAAAGAGCTCAACGACTCGCCCGGAGATGGACAAGAATGTTATATTTAACATTGCTGGCGCTGTCTATGCTCGGCATGAGAGACTTCTCAGCAACAACAGCGAGTCGGTTGCGCGATTATTGTTGAGCATGGACAAGTCACAATTGCCCCCGAATCTACGCGAAGAATTGGCAAAAAAATTCAACGCGTAAAGTTTATCACATGTATTAAAAACTATAAGCGCGTATGTGCTCGCACAAGTATATATGTGCATGTGTACGTGCATATGTAATTTTTTTAATACATTTCTTTAAACTCAATTTGCGACATCATGTGTGCGCGGCAGCAAAGCATGTTCAAATTGAGTGCATCCAAAGTTTTGCCAAGCAATACCTCTGTATCTTCGCTAATTGGTATCATCGCCGGGTCAATATATTCTTTGGATTGCAGCGCGTATTCGCGATTACGCATGGCTATAAATAGCCTATATAGGTTGCCAAGGGCTCTTCCGCAATTAGGGCAGACTATATAGTTGGACACCATCTTGATAGTATACTGTTATGTATTTAAAGAAAAAAATAAAAGATTCAAATTTAACAACACGTGTGCGTGTGCATGCATGTGCGTTTACGTGCGTTCATGCGTGCATGTGCGTTCACGTGCGTTCAAGTACAACTGTACTGTGAAGCTCAATATAGAATACATCTTCTGGTGTTAATGATTTATCAACACCGCCGACGGTCATTGGCTCATTCGATACCAATTTAAATCCAACATCAGTCGCAACGTCAACGACTGCGTCGATGTTGCATAAAGGTTCTTTATACATTTCTGAACTAAATGGCAGCTTCACAGAGATAAGTTGTCCATGTGTGGCAAATTTATCTCCGACGTATTCGCGAGTAATCGCGTATTTTATAACACCGTCTTGAACTGATGTCCATTTGGGGTTCTTCTTCAATAGCTCAAATATCTTTATTCCATCCATGACTGTGAACACAAATACACCCCCGGGGATAAGCATCTTTGCATTAAACATAAGTAAGTTGCGAATATTTTCAAGTGTGTCGCACATATAGTGGAATGCAAAATTTGACACAATGCCATTGCAGCTTCCTGGGATTATTCCAAATTGATAAGTCTCGATAACAAGGTATTGATAAGGAGTCTTTAGGTCCGCGACGAGTGTGTGTGCGGTCAAATTGCGTCCAGATTTAACGATAACTTTATCGTAATCGATACCGATAAGTTGCTCTGGCATCACTGACGTAGACGCGCCGCCGGTAATTGCATCGATGTCGACGTCGGTAGCGTCCATGGCGTCATTGCCGCCGCGCTTGCGTTTGCGGAACATATTGAATTTTCTACGGATTAGCTCAGCAATGGCGGCGGCATCAATATCTATAAACAATGCATGCTCGATATTTAGATTTTGATAACGCATGAGGTCACCTCCGCGGCCGGCGCCTTCATCAATGACGTATTTGGCCCCTTGCAGATACTTTTCCATATAGCTGCTCATGATATTGCGCTTAAATTTGTTTGTGGCTCCATACATATCCGAAGTTATGTTTGTAAAGTAGCTGTCGGCGCGCACAAATAAATCATCGAAATGAAATTCATCAATAAAGTTGATATAGGTAAGCTCAGCGACTCTAAAGTCATTTCCATAGTAATTTTTTTCCATTTTGCGGTCGTCGCGGATTCTATGGAAAACCCACTGAGCGGCGCCTGCTTGTTGACCCAACTCAATAATTTGCATATCGAGTGATTCATGCGCGCTTGCATCAGTGCTTGCACTGGCATGATAGTAAAGATATGCAAATGGGTTTGCACTCGGCGAGAACTGAATTGGAAAATAAGCAGCGGGCGGTGCCGTGGCGCCATTAGCGTCCGTGGCGCCACTGGCGTTCGTGGCGCCACGTGTTGTAAATACATCCATGATGACTCCAAGGCCCAGCGTATTTTTCATTTCATTATCGATGCCTACAAATAACAAGTATAGTTCCATACCAGGTCGTGGCAAATAAGGCTTAGTTCCAAGCAAATGCTCTGGGCATTTCTTTGCCAGAAAGTCGATGGTGTTGAACTCAAGTGGCTTCCACTTGTAATTTTTCGTGTCATTGTAGCCGGCGTTTGGTTCACTTATGATGAGCCCATCGATGATGTAGTTGACGTCACGCTTGAATGCTTTATTAAATCCAAGTTCAAGATTTTGCTCAAGAGTTACGTATTTCTTAGGCACGCACTTGATACACACGATGGCATCACAGGCTTCTTCGATATACTCGATGCGCTTGCTCATGGGCTCTTTACTCACATTTTTATCACATACGATTACATCAAATACATGATAAACACCATCTATAAACTCTGCATCGACGATAACCACACCGGCGTGGTTATCATCGGTAGTATTGCGTGTTTTGTTATTTGTATTGCGTGTGTTACACAATACAGTCATTGAGTCGCTGGCGATTATTCTACAAACGCCGCCGCGTAATGAAATAATTACACGCTTACCATCGGCTTTGTCAGTGACAAGATAGCCCACGGGCGGATAGATTTCATTATAGTAATTGCTCTTGGTAAGTGCAATGACTTGATTCGCCAATTTTTTCAATCGGTGAGTTGGCCTATGAAAGCTATTCAACATTGGACCAGAATGTAAATGTGTCGCAACGTGATAAATTTCATTTTGAAGAGCCATCTCGGTAATCGAACTTACATTGATTTGCCTAAGTACATCAACGACTCCAAAGTCAATGTCGCCACTGACATGTTCAATCTCAAATTCATATGCCGTTATCAAGTCTCGTGGAAGCTTTTTAAGGAATTTATTTGCAAATGCCACCGAGTCATTGGAAAACATCTTTGCAATAATTTCTTTTGTCTTGGTCTGGTCCATTAGCTCCCATTGTGCGCTACGCACCGCAGTAAGGTCAATGCGCCATATACCTCCTTTATATTCATAATCGATTGAGTACCTGAGTTTGAAACGAATTAATGAATTTGTACTTGTGGGAAATTTTGGCATTGGCTTTTCATGACTTACGTTAATGGTATACTTTATAAAATCATCAACGGTTTGTCTACGTAGTTGATTTTTAAGCATGTATTCGTCGCCTATTTTGGCTCCGTTGTTAAAAGTCAGCTTACGAACATAAGTGTTGGTGTCTTGCGATTTTTCATAAACATTTCTACTTATCATGTTCATCGACTGCTCGACTCTTGGATTTTTTAGTTTTGGCTTAATCGATGCAAGTCCATTGAAAATTTCATCAAATGCTTCTTGGCTTATTGAGCCAAACCGAATTTCGAGTTCATGGTCGGGCCCAGCTTCGCGATATGCATCAACGATTGCATTATCGATAAGTTTTGGCAAATCAGCAGGAATTGTCTTTGTGGCGTCATTGATGCCATTGATGACATTTGCATCCATGGCTGCGCTTGCATGTGTGCTTGCATCTATGGCTGCGCTTGCATGTGTGCTTGCATCTATGGCTGCGCTTGCATGTGTGCTTGCATCCATGGATGCGCTTGCACTCGGGACCGTATTGCTTACTTTTGGCATGTTTTTATTACGTGTTTGTGCGTTAGTTTTTTTAGTTGATGAACTACCGCTCATGGTTTATATATATTGCAATATTAAATTCAATTTGCAATTGACATACACACGTGTACGTGTGTATGCGCACGTGTGTGTGTATGCATGTGCTTTATTGCGTGTCAAGTTCAGACGATACGCGTAAGAATGGCTCAGCTACTCTCGGTTGAATGTACAATTCTGCGTCAATTTCGCATAGATTTAAATCACTTAATCTTGACTTTAAATAGTTTTTCCAATGCCGCCTTGGAAGCGACATATCAATGACAATAAGATTTACACCATGTTCTGCGCATTTTGCAAGTTTGAATCTGTCTTTAAGTACGCGTTCAAAGTAAGCTTCGTAGGATTCTGTGTGATTGGCAGATGCTGGCTGTATCCATCGAGTGTGTAATGGACCAGAAAACTCCAATGCCAATTTTAATTCTTGATTATAGCCGTCAAGTTCAAGAGTTCGTGGGTGCATCGGTGGTGCGGTTGGGCCATTTATGTCAACTTGTTGCTTTATTTTTTCACGATCTGCATCATCATAAATTAGCCAATCTGGATTTACCGTGGGAAACTTTTTGCCTGTCAACGATTCAAGAATTTTAATTACAGCGGCTTCGCTCTTGCTACGTGGATTTTGTTTTAAATTTTTGCGCACACCAGTTTTCGCAGGTTTGCGTCCACCAATATATGACGCATTTAACTGCGATGGTGGTTTCGAAAACTCATTGACTGATATTGTGCGCAGTAAAAATGCAATTGCTGCAATCGATATTGATACAAGCAATAAAACTACAATAAATATAATTAATGATATCGTATCTTGCGACATCTATACAAAAAAGAATAGAATTTGTATTTAATTCAAATAATGCGCGTGATATGTAATTGTAAATATTGTAATTGTAAATAATGAAATTGTAAATAATGAAATTGTAAATAATGAAATCATTCAGCGTTTAACATCACTGAAATCAATCAGTGATGCTGAGACCTTGTCACCGCGCGCGGGTGAGTCGACTCTCGGAGGAAGGTCAATCAAATCTATATCGGCGCTGCTGCTTGCGGCGCGGTCGTATTTGCTGTCTTTGCTGTCATTGCTGTCGTTGCTGTCGTCGTTGCTGTCATGAGAACCTCCAGATACGCCTTTAGATACGCTTCTAGCTACTGAAGATAACGTGAAACTAGCTACTAAGGCTGCTATTAGCGTTAAAAGCATAGGGAACCAAATAGGCGCCGTCATTAAACCAAACATAACTACAATGATAATTAATATTACTGCCCACCACCTCATGTTTAATTAACGAACTAAAAAAATATTTAAAATAAACAAAAAAAATCATAAATAAAAATAATATAAACATTATCGCAGGATATGTATACTCATGAATAAAGAATCAGAACAAGTACTTGCGTTATTTATGTCAAATGATAATCGTTTAAAATTATTCGAAAATGGCATTAATGCTTTGGCTTTTGTAAAGTTTGCAGAAAAATTAAAATCTGAATTGGAGTCATCGGATGCTATCCCAGGGATGACCCCGCGGATGACCGTGCGAATACTCAATGAACAATTATTACAAATGCTTTCCCCAGACACATACTCATACATTGAGACTCCTGGAGCAAAGCCATTAACACATAGAGCACCGGCCGGCATTGGTGGTAATGGAGGTAATGGAGGCAATGGAGGCACAAGCGCACAGTCATTACTTGATTCTTGGGCAAATTCCGCGAGTAGTGCGCGCGCTATGCGCGATGACCCGCAAGGAAAAGATGCTGCAGATTATCAGAGTGTGCACTTGACGTATACGGACCCAAGTAACGCATCCAATTATGCTTATGATAAATTTATGGCAAATGTTGAACGTTTCAATGACCCAACTAAGGAATATTTGCCATTCGGTGTATCTACGGCAGCCAGTGATGCGCGATTAATGGCACGACGAACCGAGCGACGACCAGGTAATGGTATTTGGAATAGAAATGCGGCTATGCATAGGCGTAATTTTGAGTCAGATATCGGCGAAAGCATGGCCGGCGTCGAACGCGAGACACGCGTATACGGATACAATATGCAGCCGCTGTATGCTCGAGTTGACAAAAAAAATGCAAGGACTATGCGTGATTGCAAAACGATGCCGTGAGCGTTTGATGCGTCTGCATCTTATGCCATGAGCATTTGCTTAGTCAAGCAATCTGTTTGAACCCATCGGTTTAAATTCAACAGCTGTTATTTCTTTTTCTGTAAATGGCGCAACATCAGATACAATTGTATAGGTGCCGGCACGGTCAAGTGTGTCCTTGGCTACATTTAAAAATTCAACAAACTCCACTCGCTGGCGTTGCTTTAGCGTTTGTTCATATTCGATAACTAACGCATCTGCGGCCTTTACGCGTTCATTGAATAATTCACGTTCTTTTGTCAACAAGTCTTTGATATTTTTCTTCAAAGTTACAACTTGAGACAATTTATGGCCTGGATTTTTTACTTTATAAAGCAACGCAACATATTCCGCTTGCGACTCAAGATAAGCATCTTCGGTTTTCCATGAATCATAAGAAAGATTACTCAGATACTCTCTGAATGCACCTTCGTCGTATTCTTGCATTTGACACATGTATCGAATAACAATAGGATATGCTTGCGCAAATTCCGGATTTGTTTCATAAAATAATCCCATCAATTCTTCAGCGGCGTCGCCATTTTTTTGTTCTTCAAGCGGAGGTAATTGACGATTCCTGATTCTGCTCTCGACAATTCTATATAAACTGTTGGCTTCATTAACTACATCTTCGAGAGTTGCCTCGGCTGCGATAACTTTAACGTTTGTCATTTCTTAACATACAATCAGTTTTTTATATTGAAAATAAATTAGATTGATTTTTTGCATAATTATGTGAGTGCATCAGTGATGCTAAATCTATCAAGTTTATCTTGCTCTATTTGAATGAGCAAATTGCGTTCACAGCATGATTTTTCAGAATCGTCATATGTACAGCTGATAAGCCCTTGATTTATGTCAAATATATCTGAACAATCACCGTTGGTGCATGTGACATCATTGGCAGCAGTGACGTTGTCAGTGACATCATCATCGTCAGCAGTGACATCATTGGCAGTGACATTATTGGCAGCAGTGACATCGTCAGCGACATCATCGTCAGCTGCAAATATATCAAAAGATTCATCATCGTTTGTGTCAACGGTGACGTCGGCGCCTCCAGTTTTAAATTCTGCAATTATATCAAATAATTCCGGCTCTACTGTACTCGCGGTGTCTGGTCGTATAACTGTACGTGTATGTATGCGTGCATGTTGTTTACCGGCACCGGTATTAGATGCACCACCGGCGACAAGTATAGGATATGATTCTTCTATTTGAAAATCGGTGTATCCTCCGACAATCTCTGCGAATTTTTTGAATTTTGTGTCATTATTTTTTACAAATTCAACGCCACTGCCGTATTTGGCGTCAGGCGCATATTTATTTTTATAGTACTCGAGTTGTTCAATCATTTATAACTAACTATATATTTTGTAATTGAAAAATCTATATCGATGGTTGTTCAATCATTTATAACTAACTATATATTTTGTAATTGAAAAATCTATATCGATGGTTGTTCAATCATTTATAACTAACTATATATTTTGTAATTGAAAAAT
>Ga0306872_100008_pt1 | contig 107736 bp, 98 predicted proteins | sample AntRauMeHopE1498_FD_190455 | JGI IMG/M metagenome (GOLD analysis project Ga0306872, IMG submission 190455) | Saline lake microbial communities from Rauer Islands, Antarctica - Metagenome Hop E1 #498 (v2) (version 2) | ecosystem: Environmental > Aquatic > Non-marine Saline and Alkaline > Saline ...
GTCACAACCCTCGAGGCTGTGGTCGGTAATATTCAAATGGACGTCGACCTTACACCGCTTGTAAGCAACATCGACATCAATCGAGAACGACTTAGTAACCTTCAAGGCAATGTCACAACCCTCGAGGCTGTGGTCGGTAATATTCAAATGGACGTCGACCTTACACCGCTTGTAAGCAACATCGACATCAATCGAGAACGACTTAGTAACCTTCAAGGCAATGTCACAACCCTCGAGGTTGTGGTCGGTAATATTCAAATGGACGTCGACCTTACACCGCTTGTAAGCAACATCGACATCAATCGAGAACGACTTAGTAACCTTCAAGGCAATGTCACAGACCTCAAGTCTATAGTTCTAGGGAAGGACGGGAACGACACTACAACCACACCGGGTCTCGTCAATCGCGTCGGGCTCCTTGAGGCTGCGGTCGGTAATATTCAAATGGACGTCGACCTTACACCGCTTGTAAGCAACATCGACATCAATCGAGAACAACTTGGTAACCTTCAAGGCAATGTCACAGACCTCAAGTCTATAGTTCTAGGGAAGGACGGGAACGACACTACAACCACACCGGGTCTCGTTTGGGACGTCCAAACCCTTCAAAGCAATGTCACAACCCTCGAGGCTGTGGTCGGTAATATTCAAATGGACGTCGACCTTACACCGCTTGTAAGCAACATCGACATCAATCGAGAACGACTTGATAACCTTCGAGGCAACGTCACAAACCTCGAGTCTGTGGTCCTACCGGGTCTCGTTGGTAACGTGACTGCTTTACAATCGAGTGTCACGGACATACGCGGGGATAATCCGGACTCTAGTATCAATCTGAGTCTATTGTACGGTATTATATTGGATTTACAATCAAAAGTGAACGTCTTGAAGGACCCTTTTAGCGTTCAGGTCGTCTCTTCTACAACGACTGAAATTAAGATGAGACTACAAGGTCGTTCTTTGGGAGACATCACTGTAAACATTGGAGGTCAAATCTTTAAAATTATAAACTATGATGGTAACTACGAACTCTTGGTTACCGGTTTACAACCGACTACCATTTATGATGTTACGGTGAATTTTGAAAACCTGTCCTTCACGTACGATATCCAAATGACTACAATATAGAAATACTAATTGCAATTTTTTTTTTGAAGTCTGAATTATAAAAAAAAATGCTCGACGTGCATATCATTAATATGAATCGTTCGAAAAACAGGTGGGTCCGGTGTTCGCAGCGGTTTCGTGACCAAGGGTTTCGTGTGTTTCGACAAGAAGGGTACGATGTTCGTCATTGGGACTTGTCGAGATACCAGGTGGGGCAGCACAATTATGGGATACTAGGGTGTGGGTTGTCACACCGCGCCTTGTGGGAAAAACAGTTACTGAACGACCCCAGTAAGAACTATCTCGTCGTGGCGGAGGACGACGCCGTGCCTTTGGTTTCGAGTGAAAGGTTTATGGAACAAATCAGACAATTACCACTAGAAGACGTCGACTTTGTACATTTCGGATGCGGCGCACGGTGTAACGAAAAAGATCCGTTTATCGGAACTCATTGTTACTTGGTTACGCGCGCGGGGGCACAAATATATTTCGCGCATTGGAAAAACCGATTAGACGTACCCATTGACAACGCAATAGGGGAGACCCCCGGAGTGCGTCTGTTGCTCGTGAAACCGGAAATAGCGACATTCGAGAGACTTCGGGCGTGGGACTCGGACATCATCAATACAAAAAATCCGCTTGCGAAACTGCTCGACTACATTCCGTATGGTGAGAACATGACGGTAGGTTTCTTCATGTTTTACCCGGGTAATGGGGGGCGACCAAGGAAAATCGACGTATGGTTGCCTTTTGTACTGTTGGTCAGTTTGTTATTAATAAAAAAACTACAATAATAAGTAAAAAATGCTCGACGTGCACATCATTAACATGAACCGTTCGAAAAACAGGTGGGTCCGGTGTTCGCAACGGTTTCGTGACCAAGGGTTTCGTGTGTTTCGACAAGAAGGGTACGATGTTCGTCATTGGGACTTGTCGGCATACGATCGACTTAACACACAGCACCTAACGAGCTATGGGGTACTAGGGTGTGGGTTGTCACACCGCGCCTTGTGGGAAAAACAGTTACTGAACGACCCCAGTAAGAACTATCTCGTCGTGGCGGAGGACGACGCCGTGCCTTTGGTTTCGAGTGAAAGGTTTATGGAACAAATCAGACAATTACCACTGGAAGACGTCGACTTTGTACATTTCGGATGCGGCGCACGGTGTACCAAAAAGGAACCGTTTATCGGATTGCACTGTTACTTGGTTACTCGGGCGGGGGCGCGTAAATTTTTCGCGCATTGGAAAAACCGAATAGACGTACCCATTGACAACGCAATAGGGGAGACCCCGGGGTTACGTATTGTTCACACTAAAGTCACGTGCGCAACGTCCGAAAAACGTGCTGCTTGTACATCGGATATCACAAACACACGAAATCAACTTGCTTGTTTACTAGACAATATACCGTTATATGATGACAAAACGTTAGGATATTTTTTGTTCTATCCGTATTTTGGATATTTCAATATACACGATATTTCAATGATGGCGATAATATCAATTCTTTTCACAATTAAATTAAAACAAATCGGGTCCGGGGTAAATTAATTGTGTCTTGTATTCAATAAATGAGATCATTAATACTATTAGTATTTTTAGTATTGTTTATTGCTTTGAAACAACAATCGTACGAATTAAAACGAGGAAAATATCTTGTGATTGGAAATTGTGTAAATTGTTTACCTCGTAATATAAAGCAAATAGTACAACAATTTGACGGAACGGTTATACTGTTCAACAATAACAAAAACTTTGAAAAGTTGAATACAAACACGATTGTCTTGTGTAACTCTATAAATAAACAAACGTTGTTAACGACAAAATTAACCGAGAATTGTCCGCTCGTGTTTATCGACACACCTCACGACAACGACCCGTGGACTCATCGTTTGTTTAACGGTGTATACTTGTTTCTGTACTGTTTGCTTCATAACAAACTGGTTCGTTTTATGACAATAACCGTCGACGCGCGCTCAAGCATCCGTTCTGCTCGTCCGACGACCGGTTTTATGGTTATGATGCATTTGGTATCCAACGGATCGGAAGTTTATTTTACTGGGTTTGATCCGAACGACATGTCGATCAACGGTGAAAAAGACATAATACGTCATGATTTTCACACCGAACGAACCGTCTTGAACGAGCTTGTAAACAATAATATTATCACCGAACTAAAGGACCCAAAGGACCCAAAGGACGACTGGAGGAACTTTCGCGTGTAACGGTTCTTTTTTTTAAAAAAAAATAAAAACTTTTTTAATATTAAAGAAAATGGCTTTCTGTACACTTCTGAATTTCATGCTTATTTTTGTGATTGTGACGATTATGTTCGGTGTAGGTATGCTAGGCGGAATCCCCGCATGGTACCGCAATATTCGGGAGAATCGCTCTACTTGTATTGATATGAAATACGCCAGTGACGCAGACAAATGGGACCCCAAGAAAGGTACCCCTCAAAAAATGCTAGACAGACACATGTGGACCCTCGCGCGAACCGTCCAAGGGGACGACCCTCAGTTTCGTCAAAATCTACAGACCAAAACGGCGGAATGTGCACAAGTAAACTCGGGGGAAGAAGACCTCACGAACTCGGGGCTATAAAAAAGGCTATTTATTAGACTAGCGTTCTCAATAAGGAGTCGTTCACAGGGGCGTTGCGTGGGAGAAAGTAAGGGATAAACGTGATATCAAACTGGTACGTTTGTTTCATATAAGCGGAAAATTGTTTGATATCTTCGTAGACACGATGCGAGTTAAAGCCGGGTCCTGTACGCAACATGTGTTTATGAAACTGGTGCCATTCCGAGTACCCTACGATAATACCTTTACCGTTCTTAAAGATCCACGCACCGTATTTGGTGAATAACATATGAATTTTGTCGTTGCGCATAAGGTCTTCGTAAGAAGGCCACCACCCCGCATTTTGTGGGTGTGTATGCCATACCATTTTGTTCTCTTCAGTCGTTAACTTGATCGACATGCGGTCGTTACCCGGTCGCATTTCGGAATACACTGTTTTGTTGAAAAGCAAGGAACCGTTCGATAGGGTTCGGAACGTACCACCGATTTCATAATCGACATAAGGGTCTTGCGTGTGTTGGTGAATATATGATACGGAAATGATGGTCATTTTTTATTAAATTAACAAAATAAATAATAATTCAAACAACAATAACAAAAAAAAATTGTTTACACCGAAGCCGGTCTAGGAGTTACGACAGTGTCGTGCCGTTATAGTAACAGTCTGTAGCAGGAAAAGTCCGCGTTGTCGAGTGATTTTGTTCTTTTCGTTTTTTTTGTGTGAATCTCCAAGAACGTACCTTTTTTTTGTAACAATCGTTCAATATGTTTTTGTGAGTATGTGACATGTGGTCTCCGTTCTTTAAAAAGAAGCTGCTTTAAGCTTTAAGTTGAATTTTATACTTCCCGGCGTTCCAATCAATGCGTGTGTTCTCGGACCCTAGCGTGTGTTTGGTGCGCGCCAGACGAACCGTCTTGGCCTTCCCGTGCTTGGCGAGTACCTCCTTCACAGTCATCGGGGTTTTTTGGGTAACACGAACAAGAGGACGACACGCGTGTTTGCGTCGAGCGTGGTTTCCGCAAGGGACGACCTTCTGTTCGAGAACGTACGGACGCACCATGGTCCATCGTTCGCGCAACCAGCGTTGTAGCGCACCCCCCCGTTGAGTGCCGGCGTACTTTCCACCGAGTTGCTTGTACGCTTTGACAATCGCCATACTCCGGTACGCACTCGTTTGTGTGCCGTAAATTCGTGTCACTTTGTCGTACGCGTACCGGTACAATAAAGGATTTAACACGTTACTAGGCAACTTCATTTTTTTTTATAATATCTAGTTTTTATTAAAAAAATGCCATCTTTCAATAACGCGGTCCGAACCGGTAATAGGATTGAGAAATATCGAACAGGGTTTCAATTGATACTCGCCACTGTGTTGGCTGTGTTTCTGTTTCCGTTTGCGTTGTATGCTCTGTTGCGAAAACGTCGGTACGATATGAAAACAAACGGGACTGTGTTGAACGTGTCCGAAATGAAGTGCAACACGGGTTGTGAGACGCATTACACGTACAAAGTGAATGACAAAACGTACAAAGGAAGCGCACCGGGTGATCTTCACGTGGAGGGAACCACCATCGAGTTGTACTATAATCCGAAAATCCCGAGCGAATCGGGTCTACAAGCCGACGAAGAAACGTTCTTGACACAAAAAGTCGCCGGGCGTGTTATGTACGTAACGCATGCGAAGGACGAGTATAAAGGGTGCCGTCGGTACATAGTAAAGAAGGAAACAACCACCAAATATAGCGGGGGGTCCGACACCACCACGAAAGACGTTCCCATGTACATGTGTTACATCACGTATCAGTACATGGTCAAAGGGAAGACGTATATCAAAACGGGTACACTCGACACGAAAAACGAGTACAAGTTAGGAAGCGACGTGAGTGTGTATTACGAATCGAAAACCCCCGAAAACTCAACGTTCAGTCCCGACGATTATCGTTTTGCCGGTGGTGTCGCGTCATCCGTCATATGCACTCTAATCATCGGTTTGGTGGTTCAATATTATGTAGTTTCCAGAGTAAAAGGGGTCGGGTCTTTGATGATAGCGTCGCGTGTGGCGAGAGGTAATGGTATTTTTTAAACAAAGAATTCTACCGAATAGATTTCCTCTATGTAATTTAAATGTTTTTACAACAAAGAATTCTACTGACTAGAAATTCTAGGTAATTAGAAAAATGAATGTAACCATACTCGGAAAGTACGTGTAACTAGTTGCGTCCATGTGCTCTTCTGGAAACCCGTGGTCTTCTAAAGAGTTTCCGGAAACCCACTGTCGGATCGTAAGCGGTTTGATGGAATACTCCGTATCAAAACAAGCTTGGTACATCTCGCAAATGATGTCGCTAGTAAAGTCGTCCATCGTCTTTTTCGATCCTCGTGCAGAAATGGTGAGTCGTAGAATTGCTCGGTCCGCGTAAATCTTGGACCGAAGCCGGTTCAGTACGGTGTCGCGCACAGTGACCCAGCCACAGCAAAAGTCCGCGTTGTCGATGACGACCGACCCGTTGGGTACGAGTTTGTCCAAGGCGGAGTAGTCGTCGTGAATGATGAACGTCGTTCTTTTTTTGGCGGACTTCATTTTATCAAACTCGTTCTTGTCGTGTTGCGCGATTTTTACGTTCAACTTTGGGAAATGTTTTGAAATAGCATTCGTCGACCCAAATCCCGCGTCGTCCAGTACAAACACGTTCCCGGTCGTCTCTCCAACATACCGTTCGTAACACCGAACCACACTGTCGTTACAGAAAGATTTTGTCGGGTCGTTCAATTTGCGTTGCTTGGAATAGTGAGTGCGTGACATTTTTTTTTGAGTGGAGAGAGAATGAGAGTAAGAGAGAGTAAGAGAGAATGAGAGAGTAAGAGAGTGAGATAAGCGAGAGTAAGAGAGAGAGACTCTGTGTTACCTTCTCTATTCGTATCGCTTTAAGTGAATTCCTCAAAATATGTTCATAGGATACCCCGTCCCTTAGATACCCCCCCCCCCTCTCCCCTCCTCACTTAGTTTTTTTTTAGTAGGTTGCTATCGCGCAATTGGTTTGTCGATCAATGATCTGTAAGTTCGTGGTTGCGCGGATATTCAGTAGTACGTACACCATGGAAAAGTATGCGAGGAACAACGCAAAGTGTTTTCCGAAACGATTAACACACTGTTTGTCGTGGATGTGGTGAATCGCCGCCATAGACGATCCTATCGGTACCATGATGTAAACCAGAATGAGCAACAACCACAATAACATAAAGGGTACATGATAGTACAACTGGTTACGGGCGACCGACACGAGATCGGTACTGAAAAACAACGTGCTGAAGAGGAGCATGGTGTACAACGCAAACACGGTGGTGCGATACCATGGGAATTTCGTCTTTTTTGCGCACGCGTTGTCTATATAGTACATTGAAAGTAAGTTGACGAGTGTTAGCACAACGGGGATAAGGGTGGACATTATTATTAGTGTATATAAACCTTTTTTTTCACAAGATAAAGTATTCGACACAAGGCGCTGGTTTCTGTGAGAAATTGATAATCATGGATAGTGTAGGGACAATATTCATAACTTCCAAACTCTTGATGTACTTTTTCAACTGAGGTATCTCCGTTTGTTCGCGGATACCGGCCGTTTGCGCCTTGAGTTCGAGCAAGACGATATTGTTCGTAAAGTGTGCGAGGATATCCACGCGTTCGCTTCCGATCGTGTGGGTCGTTCCGTTCGTGTCCTTGAAAAATACCGGGACATGTTTCTCGTACTCCACCGAACGCGCACCGTGGTTGTACAACTCGATCACGAGCGCTTTTTGATACACGCATTCGTTGTGGGAAGGTCCTAATTGGTCATAAATCGCGTTACACAAGTCTATAATAGTAGCTTCCATTTTTATGATTTAACATTTTGTTTGTTTAAATGATTTTTTTTTAATTTTTTGCGTGTGTTGTATTCTAAAAATTCAATTAAGAAATAACATATTATTATATAATATAAAAAGGGGGTTCCAATAACTCAGTTGGTTAGAGTGTAGTGCTTATGTGAAGCTTGTAAAAAATGGCTTAAAGTAACGCTAAAGTCGTCGGTTCGAGCCCGACTTGGAATACAAAAAAAAAGGAAGAAAAGGTCATCATGGCGGAGTTTGGTCTAACGCGTGGTACTTAAGATACCATCCTCTCACGAGGGCGCAGGTTCGAATCCTGCTGGTGACATTATACAACAAAACGCGCGCTCGTATAGCATAATGGTTATTGCGATCGCTTTGTAAGCGATAGGTTGTAGGTTCGATTCCTACTATGAGCAAATTAAAACATTATACACCTCTAATTGTTTTTCGTTTCCTAGCATACACCACATGTGGTATACAGTATCTACACATGTGGTTTGGGCTGATTCTGTGATATAGTTGAACAAAAATTCGTTGTCTTGAAACGTCTTCGAGAACCCTTCGTTCAAGAATTTGCCTTCGTTTAGCGTCAGTAGGATATCATTGTCCAACGACGCGAGCGCGGTGTTGCCGTACAAGTGCTTGTAGTGATCCATGAGGTTTCTGAAAAGATCCATGGGTTTTTTGACGTCGTCGTTTGTTTCTGTGTTTTAATTAATTTACTCGCAATTTCTTTAAGTCGTAAAGTATGTAAAAGACGGCAATTTATGACCGACCGTCACCATGTAAATGAACGCGAAGGACGCGTACACCAGACTATGTTTTTCCGCGACACTCGTTGGTTTTTTGAGAATGTACACCATCACGAAGTACATCACGAGTCCCAACATACCAGCATGCATCAACATCGTGAGACCGCGTTCGTGTTTCATTGGTATATAGTATTATAAACGATGATTATTTTAACGGGGATTACATTCCTCGCGACAATTGTTTTCGCGTATGTTCTCGTATTTACAGTATCCTTTTCGTAACATTTCGTCACAATACTTTTTGAAATTATCGAGAGACGTGCCCGGGTACGTGCTCGTAGAATCGTACTCTGGTCCGTTGCATAATTCGGGTTCCGGACAATCGATATATTTGATGTCACCGTCCTCGAAAGCGCAACTGGTGCCCCCATGTTCCATTGGCGTAGTCACAGAATACGTCTCCGTGACCTTGCTCGCCAAGTGTCCACAATGAACAGGACATTCTGCGTTCTTTTTCCAATAACCGACACAGTCTACAGGTTCTTTGCATGATTCGGTTTCCGGACAATCAATATCTTTGATGTCACCGTCAACGAAAGCGCAACTGGTACCCCCATGTTGCATCGGTGTAGTAACTAAATACGTCCCCGTGACCTTGCTCGCCGAGTGTCCACAATCAACAGGACATTGTGCGTTCTTTTTCCAATCACCGACACAGTCTATGGGCTCTTTCTTAAAAAAGAAGAAGTAAACCGCCACAACAATGCTAACCACAAGCAATAAAGCGGCTCCTATAATCGGGAGTTTTGAACTCGGTTTTTTGTTGAACGATTTATTGTAATTGTTTAACGATTGATTGTTGAACGATTTATTGCGATAGTTCATAAATTTAAATTAAAAGATACATAACATTTTTTAAAACCCAATAAACCCACAATGTTTAGAGGGTTCCATGCGTTTTATTCGCGTAAAAAAAATGTTGTCGTCATAGTACCCAGTATTCCTTGGTAGCTCAGTGGGAGAGCAATCGGCTGTTAAAATAGTTATATATATTCTACACAGTTACCGATAGGTCGCCAGTTCGAACCTGGTCCAAGGAGCAATTTTTTTTCCAAACTAAATACCTTTTCAAAAAACAAACCAAAGGTATCTAATTTGAAAAACTTTTAAATCGGTGTGTGTGTGTGTCCTACTTTTTATTTTTGTTGTCCATGGTTCGAGTGCGTGGCTCGAGTCGCAAAGGTATCTTGTGACATCTTGAGACTACATTCTATTTGTTTCTTGACAAACTTCAGACGCAAGCACACTTTACGGTACGCCCGCCAGTCTTTGGACGCATGGTCGTGGCGGGTTTTGTAAGCGTAATGACATAATTTACTAGACTTGCGTTCCAACTGATTGAGTTCTTGTATCAATGTTGCCACGCGAGCGACACGAGCGAGTTCCGACATTGGTTTTGGTTACGTTTGGTTCGTTTTGGTTACGTTTGGTTCGTTTTGGTTACGTTTGGTTCGTTACTTTTGGTTCGTTTTGGTTACGTTTGGTTCGTTTTGGTTACGTTTGGTTCGTTACTTTTGGTTCGGTTACTTTGTTCTTACCACATTGGATTTTCTTTAAGTGAAATTAAAATAATAATAATAATAATAATATATTAATAAAAAATGAAAGTCGTACGAAAGAAAGTGTTTGTCATTCCGTACTTGAACGAGAAAGTGATGCTCGTGAAAGACCGGACCACCAAGGAGTGGGGGTTTATATCCGGTGGTGTGAAGCGGAACGAGTCGTTCCCCGAAGCGGCCGAGCGCGAGCTTTACGAAGAGACTTCCGGTTTACTGCGTTCGATGCGCGGTGCGACCATGACCCATTTCGAGACGGACTACCGACCGGAGGAGCTCTTGGTGAAAAACCGACAAAAAGGAGAACAAGTGTCGTCGGTGTACAAGGTGTTTTGGGTACCGATCACGGAAGCGACGGTGCGTCGTCTTGAGGACCGTTTTGTACCGAACGAGGAAATCGAGAGTCTAAAAGTCGGGAACTATTACGCGTTCAAAAACCGATGGGTGGTTTGTGACGAGTACATGAAACAGGCTTTTACCACCCCAGCCCAGCCTTTTTAAAAGACCCAGCCTCTGTAAAAAATAAAATGGTACTGTATAAAATGAATACATACATCGTTATTTTTGTTGTTGTTATCATGTTGTCGTCAGCAATGGTGGCTTACGCTTATTTCACTTCAAGAGCTTTTAACGGTGATAAGATCGGAGAGCCGTGTGCGCTTGCGCCCGCAAAGCACAACTGTCGCCCGGGCTTGATATGTGATCATGAATCCGGTACGTGCCAAAAACATGAACTGTTCTCGTGAATATCCACATTGTGATTACGCACCTAACCTATTACGTATTATGTGGGTAATACAAAAAACTTACTAGAGACTACACACTGGATTGATTAAATTAAAAAATATATAAATACTGTTATATATGCAACAATCGCGTGCGTCAGATCCGTGGACTTTGGACGATCTGAGTAACATTCCGAACACCGACCCGTCTGTTTTTGTATTTAATCAAAATAAAAAAAGGTACAAATTTTTAACAAATTCTGTTTTAAAGGCGTACAAATTAAACCGAAATGATTTCCGCAATCCGTTGACAAGACAACCCCTCAATAACAAGACTATACAACGTATTCGTGATTTAAAGAATACGTCCAAAAACACACTTACCAGAAACGAAGAAGAGTTCATGGAAGGTATACATGCGTTATATCAAATGAGCAAAAGTACACGAATGACATACAACCGATTGGCGGACGAGTACATCAACGACATTGTCAATTTTTCAAACAATCCAAACCAAAACAGAATCAATTTGAATAGAACCCGCCGTTCGTTAAGAGCTAAGGGTAAATTAACCTGATGACAACAAAAAAAAAGACCAACCGACTCTCATGTCGTTGTCGTCGGTGACGTCAAGTAGATACTTTCGTACGTGGCTCGTAACAGTGTCATGTGTTCTTGGTCTGTGAAATGGTCGTACAAGGTAAGGTCAACCACAATCCCGTTCATAGACACGGTATTTGCCAGGACGTTGAACGTTCCTACTACGAAAAATCCGATATGGGCTTTCAGGGACAATGACAGAATGGCGTCGGCGTCGTTTAGGTCGAACGGCGCGACGTCGTACAATTCGCATAGATACTTAGGTATGTGGTGAATTTTTGACGTAAGCGCCAAATGGCTCATATTGACATCGATGGGATAAACCTCCTCGGTTTTCCACGTATCAAAGGCGTAACAAGATTGAACGGTGCTCTGTTGAAAACGCGTGGCGTCTTCTCGGCATTTGAAAACCGGGATCACGGTGCGTTCCGAATTGTCTCTACGAAACATTTTCAACGAAGTGGATCGGTCGAGGTTGTCGACATGCACGTTGAAGAACTGCTTATTGTTTTTCATAAACACGTAGGGTGTTTGGGATACCGTAAAGAAATCCATCTGTGTTTTTTACTAATTAGAAAAATTTATTTTTAAATGTGAATATAGTATATTATAAATTAACATGGTCAATTATATCCGTGTTGCCGCAAAGGTCAAAGATCCGTACACTAAAGTGTCCAAGATACACTCCACCGCATTTAAATCGACCGACGGTCTGAGTGGTCCGTTCGGTGCGATGGGAAGCATGACCCCCGCAGATAAGACAGCTTTCGTCGCATTTATCGACAGCGCGCTTTTGAATGACGGTGCGCACAAAGAAATGCTCGTACCGACTACGAACGCTCGTGAGACGAACGTGAACGTTGACACGAACATGCTTGCGTTACACGACAAGGTTTATGCAGCAGACGGATTACGAACGTCTCCCGTGGAGGACGTCACCGAAACAGGTCAATTGTATTACGTCTACATCTACGCGAAGAACGAGACTGGGTACGAGTTTATCCAGCCGTCGGACGTTGTTGTGATTTCTTAAAATTCTGGAATTTGGAAAAAAATAAACGTAGTATATATTATTATTATTAAATGAAAGTCCGCGAGAAGACGAATACCGCCGCTCGGGTGATTCAGACTCAAGCGAGGCTCCGTCTGCTACGTAAAAAGATTAAAATTAGAGACGAAATCCAGGCGATGAACGCAGCCGTTCGGGTGATTCAGGCCCAGTATCGCGCTAAAAAAAAACGCAAGAACACGGCGAGTGAAATACAAGCAAAAAATTTACACAACGAGCGTAAACAGAAGGCGGCAATTAAGGTGCAAATCGCGGTACGAAAGCACCTGGAGCGTGCGAACAAGCTTCCGACCGACTGGCCTACCAATTTACGGACCCCGGGTGTGAGTAAGTATCTGTTGGAGTATTCTCAAAAGAAAAAATCACAATGGCCTGTCAAGAGTTCGGGGAAATTTGGAAGCGGGTGCCACGAGAAGAGAGACCCGTTGTTCACCGCTCCTCAGGCGATTTTACACGCGATCGCACGCGGTATGAAGTTTACCCAGAACCGCGGTTTGTTGGCATGGCACTCCACCGGGTCGGGCAAGACGTGTTCCGCGGCGGCGGTGATGGACGCGTACTGGAAAACAAACAAAAATATTGTTTTTTGTACATCCGTGGAGGCGAAACAGGTGAATCCACCGGAGACGTTCCGCAAGTGTATCAACACGTTCCTGAAACGCGGGATCACCGAAACCCAAATGACGAAACGCGTACAATTCTTTTCGTTCGCACAGCTATCGCACTATCTGCAATTGTACCGAGGATCCGGACCGGACGCGAACAAAGCGAAGCGTGCGACTCTATTAGACAACGCGGTGTTGATAATAGACGAGGTCCAAAATCTTCTCAAGCCGTTGCCGAACCAAGTGATGGAACACAAGGCGCTTTATAAACATTTGTCGAAAAGCGACCTTCCCGGACTCAACGTGTTTATCTTTACGGCCACTCCGGGAGAGTCTAAACAAGACGTGATTGACCTGCTAAATCTAGTGCGCGATCGACGACATTCCGAAATCACACTGAACGACACGACGGAGGACTTCCGTACCAAGACGCGCGGATTAATCCAACATTACGACACGAACCACGACCTTTCGCGTTTTCCTCACGTGATTACTCAACCGGTGAACGTGTGTCGCATATCGCCGAAGCACCAGGAAACGTACGCCAAAGCGCTTCTAGAGGATCTCCAAAAGAAGGCCAAATTTCCGAGTCCGAAGTACATGGCCTTGTCCAGAAAGTACGCGAGTCACACGTACACGCGCGAAACCGGGTCCGCTTTGAGTGACTTTAGTTGTAAAATACCACAAATTCATCAAAAATTGGCCGAGTACCCGAACCAGAAACATTGGTTGTACAGTGCGTTTTACGAATCGCGCGGGTACGGTCAAGGTGTGATGGCGGTCAAGCGGACGCTTCTGGAGGACCTCGGGTACGAGGAGCTCACGCCGCTCTTAGCGAAACAGATTACCACGTCGAATCACTACCCCCCGGGCAAGCGCTTCTGCGTGATGACGACCACGAACGTCAAAGATCGTCAGGAACTCGGGTATCTGGTATCGGTATACAACAGTCCACAGAACGTCCATGGTGCGATATGTCACGTGATGCTCGCCAGTCAAAAGTACAACGAAGGGATGGACCTCAAAGCGGTGCGCCACATTCACATGTTGGAACCGTTGGTCACAATAGCGATGCGCCAACAGGCTATCGGGCGTGCTCGGAGGAACTGTAGCCACTTTCAATTGAATGACATGAAGGACTGGACGGTAAAGATACACGACTATCATTCGGAACCGACGGTGGCCGCCGCAAACGGCGACTTGATGGGACGTCGTTTGCGTGCCGAACAAGACACGCTCGAACGCATCACCGCGAACCTGGACGCTATCAAAGGTTTGCGCGGCGTGAAACCGCAACGCGACCGACTTACGGAAGACATGAAGGTGGTCAAACGGAACATGAAATTAATGAAACAGACGCAAAAGGAGACCGACGCGTCTCGAGGGTTGTTTTCGGTGGACAAGCACATCGACAACCTCGCGCGTGTGGAGTACGAACCGGTAAAACGGTTACTGGACGTTATGCGCGACAATTCGGTGGACCGTCTCATTGCGTAAATCGCGCGGGAGCCTCCGCCATGCTGTTGATTTGAAGATTGTAATTGTGTTTGAAATCACTGAATCCGGAGTTTTTTAGTTTGTAATTATTGGGTAAACGATTCAAACGATTCAAGTTTACTCCTAGGTTAGACAAGCCTTCAAAGATTTCCGTTTCTTTTTCGAGTTTCCGGCTGAGAAACGAATCGGTACGGTCGGATACTTTAGAGGACATGTGTACAACCGGAACAAGAAGGGCGGGTGTTGTAGTGGAAGAAGAAGAGACCGCAACAGCCCCAGGGACCGCGGACCGTTGTTCTTGTTGGGGTCGCGACGACATTGTGATTTTCCGGAAATGATTTACGTCGGTGGTTTTGTCGGACACGAGCCATATCTTCTCGTTGGTCGCGTCCTCCCATAACAACCGACTGACAGCCCCGGGGATTAACGCGACACTGATGAGGTATCCCACGCACGCGAGACTGTCGCCGCTCGCAAACACGACGTTATTATAAATACTATTGACGGCGTTTAGAAAGTCACCCATATGTTTCGACAAGAGATTGGCGTACGTGTCTTTCAGAGTATTTTTGTCGACGTTTTCGGACTTGCGAACAAAGTGGTCTTGTACAAACACGTTACGCGTATCGTTTCGGTACACAATATTCGGTTCCAACATTTGCTTAATCTTGACGAACGTGTCATCGGACGGGGTTTTCACAATTTGATTAAAAACGTACACGTTCAACGACCCTATGGAGAGTTTCAAGGGGTCGTCGTTGTAGTGGACGGTATGAATCGACCTATTATTGTTAGTTCTTGACCTATTATTGTTATTGTTATTCACAGTCTGTATGTTTACGGTGTTATTGTAAAGGCTCTTGTTGGTGATGTCCCGTCGTATAATTTGCTTGATGATCAATCCGATATCGCGCTCGGGTAAGAAAAATTTACCCTTGTCCCCAAAGTTTATTACATGTAGATACTTGTGATAACTGGCCGTAAAGTCTTTGAGGCGTCCACCGTTCGTCATGTCGAGCGACAGAAGCTCGTGACCTTTCACGCGAATTTGAACGTTCTTCTTACGGGTTTGGAAACGGCTCGAATAACGCGACACGAACTTGAGCACGTTCACGAGAATACCGCGCTCGTCCGGTTTGCCGTACAGTCGAAGGATACCGTCCTTGCGAGCAAAGTGTGAATACACAATCATGATACGCAGGACATTATGAAAGAAATAGACGTCCTCTTGTTGTCGATACATGTCACTCAAGCAAGACAGGTAGTTTTTCTTACACACCTTGTTTTTCACCAACCATACAATCTCGTTACGAACAAACTTGCGGGCGAGAGTGACGTCTTCGGATTTATAGAAATGGGACCCTTGTACCATATCGCAAAACTTTTCCCAAGACCCGAGGGCGGGCGTCGATTGACTACCGTTATCGTGAACCATGTCGATGTACTGAAAAAATAACAGACAAGACCATTTCATTGAATGTCCGAGGTCGAACGAAACTTCGGTATGTTTACCCGGCGACCCCGAAAAATAGATATGTTCGTCCAAAACGCGGGGGTCAATCCGAGTGATCTTCGATACAATATCAATAAACGTTTTTTTACGATAAAACCCTAGTTTCGTGAGTTTCGTTCGTGCGTTTTGAATACTTTTTTGGCGTGCGTTCTGCTGGCGTTTCACAACCGCTGTTTTCCGCCTGACTTCCGCCTGTTGTGTAAACCGATTCTGGTTCCGCGATTTCGATGACACTCTTGTCTTAACAACCATCTTGTTTTATTATTAAAATAATAATAAAATAAAAATGTAAAAACTTTAATCGCTTTCGCGCAAAAGACAATTGTATCGTGGAACGTTTCCGAGACGGATATATTTCGCACCGAGCTCGAGCGCGAGTGTATACTCGAACGCGTCGTCGGTATCTCCGGTGCGACTGCTCACGATAATAGTAGACCCCCCGGTGTACGATCTACACGCCTCTTCTTTGACCCGCGTGACTGTGCCGTACTGGCTCGGTTTCAAACAAAAACATTTGTTTCTCGGATGACTCGACAAGTAATAGTCACGCGGTTCGAACGCTTCTTCGTGGTCAAACGGGTTTTCGATCCATTCGATGGGATATTCGGAGACCCATTGTTTGTACATGGCGTGCATCTCGTCACGGTTTAGCTTGATTTTTTCCATTTCATAATAATTGTCTTCGGTTAAAAAATCGGACGCGTTTACGTCCACGACGATACGAAGTTTACCCGCGTGTCGGGGGTTAATAGCGTTGGTCACTACGGAGAGCCCGTGAACGAGTGTGGTACATGTACGGGGACACGCGTGGTACACTTCCACACACATACGCATTGCGTTTTCATGGTCGATCCACGAATTAACTACAGGAACCACAAAAAGTTGCTGGGATCGTTCCGTGGTCTCACACACTTTCAATATAGGAAGCGGTTGAATACTACTACTACTACTACCCAATTTATTCCCCGCTTTGTACACCGCGACCGAAACGGGGTACATGACGTTGATGTACGAAGTGTTTTCCAAAAGAATATGGTCGATTTGTTCCTGGTCAGTGGCACGTTTGCCAATTACCAAAGGCGCAATCTTTTCATTGATTTCGTGGACCGCACGCATCACACCTCGTCCGTTGTACTTGCCCGCGTCGTCGTCGCGGTACTCCACAAACTCACTCAACGTCTGAAACGAGGCTGACGGACACGTTGCGCGATACACCCCTTTCGCGGTAGTAAGCTTGACTTCCGTAGTAGGTACGCCGCGAGAATCGAACACGTAGTACGCTTTACAATCGAGTATGTCGTCATTTGTTTTTTTCAATAAATAATCCGCCATATACACCAACGGGTTATCCGCCCGCGCTTTAATACACTGGTTCAATGTGTCCGATAACACCGTGTCCAACTGATGCTTTTTGATATAGTCCGATAGACTCATTTTAATGCTTAAACTTGGAGTTTATTTTTTTAAATTAAGGATCTTTTAGGTATTGGTTCTTTTGACTTTTTATGTGTTTTTTATATTAATGAAAAATATAATACTACCCGTTATTGCGACTTTAATCGTGATCGCTGTGTCGTATTATATATACGCGCGTTTAGCGGGACTAACGTGGACGGATATTAAAGCGGGGCACTATATGTCGCCTCCCTCCGTAAAACCGTCTTCAGCAATGTGTAAATGGGGAACATGGCTTCCGTGTAACGACGGTCAACAAACACGATACGCGACGTTCGCGTCCGAGGGCGAAGCAGCAGAAAACGCGTTCGAGTGCGGTGAAAAAGTCCGTAAAATGGAACAGCGGGCGTGTAATCAAACCTGTAGTGCTGAACACATGCCGGTGTGTGCGTGCACCGAGTACGACATGAACGGTGTTTGTCAAATACACACCACGTTTTCGAATCCGTGCCGATTAGGGCCCGATACGTCGCCGTTCGTCAACGGTATGTGTTAGTAAAAAATAAATATATATGTTATAATTTATAAAAATCATGAAAGACTATATGCTCAACTTTACTAGAAACGGTAAACCACAAATGATGAAGAGGGCTTATGCGAAAAAGGCCCCGGATCCTCGTTGGATGGAAAGGACGTGTCCCGCCGGTAAGATGATAAACCCTTTGACTGGTCGTTGCGTCAACCTGCTTCGTATCAAACCACCAAGGGCGGCGTGCCCCTCCGGTAAGATGATCAACCCTTTAACCGGTCGTTGCATCAACGTGCCTGTTCCTAAACGGCCATGCCAATGGTTTCAAATGATCAACCCCAAGACCGGTCGTTGTATTAACAACCCCGTGCATACTAAACCAACCAAGGAGCCAAGGAGGTGCCCCGCCGGTAAAATGATCAACCCCAAGACCGGCCGTTGTATCAACGTGCGTGTGTCCGCCAAGAAGAGCTCGCCTCCACCCAAGTACATGCTCGATTTTTTGTCCAACGGCAAACCACAGATGATGAGGAGGACGTACACGAAAAAAAAGCCTCTCGCGAACAACTGGATGTTGGATTACCATCGTTAAAATAAAAGGTTTTCGAGTTACATAGAAATAGAAGTTTTATTTGAAGGGGGTGTGTGTGTGTTTAGGAGGAGGGTTTTTTGTTTTCTCTAAACAGTTGGGTTTTTTTTTTGAAAGACTTTGTTTGTTTAAAACTCGGGGTCGGAAAAGGACTCTTCTTCTTCGTCGTCCGATTCGTTATGGAACGCAAACCCTTGCAACTTTCCAGCAGGAAGAGAGACCACTTCCAACTGAACGATACTGAGAGTCACACCGAACTGTTTGTTCACGAACCAAATCGGTGCAAAGTCGACGATACACTTGACCGAGCTACCCGATTGGAAATCCGTCATGTCGAAACGTTCGTGTTTGTTGTCGAACGCTTCCACATTCATACCGGCACCGCCGTCGCGTGCGGGGCGAATCTTAAACTTGATGGTCGGCGCGTACTTCTCCGGCTGCTTGGAAGGCTTTACGAGCGGGCGATAGAGCTCTTCCACAACCTCACGGGACATTTGCTTACCGAACCAAGCCTTGGAGTTTTCTACCGCCAAATCAATCATGCGGGTGTCGATTGCGTTCGCGGTGTCCAAAAACCGGTTCAGACGCGTATCGTCGGGTACACCTTTGAACGAGGCGTCCAAACTGTACTTGGTAGGCCCGGTGTTGTTTTCGGGAACGTACTCCGAGACACCGAAAGGCACGGACATTTTGGGTGTCTGCAAGATGATCCGCTTACTCCCGTCGTAAAGCAAAAACACCTGATTACCACCCGCCTTGTTCTTTGTCTGCTCCCCACAGACGAGCTTGGAAGCGTCAAAGTTCTTGTAGAGAATCACGTTGTTGGAAGCCATTTTGTTGGTTTGTTGGTTCTTAAAAGAGTTGTTGTTTTCGGGAGAGGTGTTGTTGTGGGTTATTATACTTATTAGAGCACGTATCCTTTAAGTGTATTTTCTTGAAAGGCTTGCTGTTGTTTGGGAGAGTTGTTGTTGCGGGTTATTATACTTACTAGAGCACGTATCCTTTAAGTGTATTTTCTTGAAAGGCTTGCTGTTGTTTTGGTGGGGTTCATTTTGGTTCCACATTTCCAAATACCTCGGGAAAGAAGTGACGATTATCGGGATGACATCGTTTTTTTATTTGCTGAATGCGATATGTTTCTCTTTTTTTGGCCAAACATTCTTCACAATGTCTTTTTGTGCCAATCGTCGATTGAAAGCAAATCACACAATCGCCGGTAATTGCCATCGAGTTTTATTAAAAGTTCGATTTTTTTGAGACACGAGAACCGCAAAAAGAGAGAGAGCAGCTTGTTACATAGAAATAGAAGTTTGTTAGATGTATCGGAATTAACAAATTGGATACATCTAAAAATGTTTTTTGGGGGGAGGGTTATTGTTCCTTTTTTTTTTAAATTTTTATTTTCGGAAATTTTTTGACTATAATTTCAAAATGGGACTCACCGAAGAGAATGTGCTCAAAATTGTCGGGATGCATTTGAACAAGACAAATCGGACGACAAAATCTGTCGCACAACTCCAGTCGTTGTCGAAAGGTCTTGAAAATACACTTGGTGTTACCGGAAATAAAGAAAGACGGTTTGTTAAATCACAGATTGTCGATTTTGTGAATGGATTTTTAAAGAAAAAGAAACGCTACAAATTTAGCGAGACCGAGGTCGGTGCGTTCGGTGACAGTTTACCGTTTTTGAAGTTCCAATATTACATTCCCGAAGAAATGATAGGATTTTGGGAATACTATCGGTATTATTATGATATTGGTCAACACAAAAAGGAGGATTTCATAATAGACAGTTTTTTGTATCATATTACAATCGAAGACCCAGAAAAATTGAACGAGTATTATGAAGATAGAGGAGAAATGTTGATACCAGCCATTTACATAAAATACGAACACATGAAAACGATACTGTCAACGCCTCCAACGTCTCGTACGGCGTTTAAAAAACTTAAAAAACAAGTGTATACTCGGTCACGAACACGTGGTTTCTTCAAACCGTCCGAAGTTGATGAGTATGCACAAACAATTATCGACTTTTACTTGGAGGATATTTAATCACAAAAAGGACGATTTTTAAAAAGTTGGCATTTCTTTTCGCAGCCGTTCGGGTGAGCATTTTCTCGTTGGTTCGTTTCGTTGGTTCGTTTCGTTGGTTCGTTTCGTTGGTTCGTTTCGTTGGTTCGTTTCGTTGGTTCGTTTCGTTGGAAAATCCGAACCTGTGAAGTGTTTTATTGAACCTGAGAAGCTGAGCATCCGTGTTTTTGCGTTTCTTGCTGAACGCAGGGTTTCGCAGCCGTCCTCGCTACTTTCGCAGCCGTTCGGGGTGAGCATCCGGTCTCTTTTTTTCTCGTTTCGTTTCGTTGGAAAACTTGAACCTGTCAAGTGTTTTCTTGAACCTGAGAAGCTGAGCATCCGTGTTTTTGCGTTTCTTGAGCTGAGAAGCTGAGCATTGTTGTGTTGCTGAAAACTAGGGTTTCGCAGCCGTTCGGGATTTCTCGCTACTTTCGCAGCCGTTCGGGTGAGCATCCGGTCTCTTTTTCTTCTCGTTGGTTCGTTTCGTTGGAAAACTTGAACCTGTCAAGTGTTTTCTTGAACCTGAGAAGCTGAGCATCCGTGTTTTTGCGTTTCTTGCTGAAAACTAGGGTTTCGCAGCCGTTCGGGGTGAGCATGTTTTTTTTTCTTGCGTGTATTGAGCTGAGAGAGCTGAGCATCCGTGTTTGCGTTTCTCACTGTGTGGTACTAGGGTTTCTCACTGTGTGTGTACTGAGAATCTCGCGACGTTTCTGTCGCAGAAATGGAATGGTCTTGTGGTCTACCTCTTGCGGCATGGACGGTGATTATCCTTCTACTAGACGGCGACGTACTAGGAGAAATGCGATTGGTCTGCAAGGCCTGGACAATTCACTGCGATCAAAATATCGTCAAGCTATTCCTATCGTCAGCTGGTCCGATCACGGTCATGGCAATGAGGAGGTTTCTGCGAAAGTTTCCCCAGCTACAGGAGGTACTAATAAACGAGGAAAACTATATGTGGGGCAAGGCACTGGACAGCCTTCCTAAAAGTTTAACCTGCCTTTCTGTGGATATGAACGCTAGACGTTCTGACAGCTGCGACTTTTTTCAAGCACTTGCCGGCTTCACCGCCCTTACCACGCTCCATCTTTGGGGCCGTTTTGACAATTTGCTGGGATTGGAAGGCCTCAGCTCCCTGAAAAGCCTCTGTTTGAGCGGTACCAGGTATGTCCTCGGCGACGGCGCCTTCCGTTCATTATCTGGGCTCACCAACCTCACGTACCTGGATCTGACAAATTGCCATAAACTGTCGCCAACACACGGATTCGCGACGCTTGCTTGCTTCACGGGACTCACCAGTCTTAATTTGGCTGGAACCATGGCTAACAACACCGTGTTGCTAGAAACTGTGTCAACACTGTCTGCCCTCGCACATCTTGAGATCAATAACGATGAACTTGAGAACCGCGTAATGATAAGCACGACCGCGGTACGGGATTTAAAAAACATCCTTCCAGGGATCCGCGTTTGGAAGCAAAGATTTGGTACAAAGAAGTATTTAGGGTTTAGAAGTGTGCTGCAGCTTGTGTATTGAGAGCGAAATTAGGAATCACTTTTGTAATAATTTTGTAATAATTGAACTTTTATAAATATTTGGTTGCTGTTTCTATTCTATTCTATTTTTAAAACTCGGGGTCGGAAAAGGACTCTTCGTTTTCGTCGTCGTCCGATTCGTTATGGAACGCAAACCCTTGCAACTTTCCAGCAGGAAGAGAGACCACTTCCAACTGAACGATACTGAGAGTCACACCAAACTGTTTGTTCACGAACCAAATCGGTGCAAAGTCGACGATACACTTGACCGAGCTACCCGATTGGAAATCCGTCATGTCGAAACGTTCGCGTTTGTTGTCGAACGCTTCCACATTCATACCGGCACCACCGTCGCGTGCGGGGCGAATCTTAAACTTGATGGTCGGCGCGTACTTCTCCGGCTGCTTGGAAGGCTTTACGAGCGGGCGATAGAGCTCTTCCACAACCTCACGGGACATTTGCTTACCGAACCAAGCCTTGGAGTTTTCTACCGCCAAATCAATCATGCGGGTGTCGATTGCGTTCGCGGTGTCCAAAAACCGGTTCAGACGCGTATCGTCGGGTACACCTTTGAACGAGGCGTCCAAACTGTACTTGGTAGGCCCGGTGTTGTTTTCGGGAACGTACTCCGAGACACCGAAAGGCACGGACATTTTGGGTGTCTGCAAGATGATCCGCTTACTCCCGTCGTAAAGCAAAAACACCTGATTACCACCCGCCTTGTTCTTTGTCTGCTCCCCACAGACGAGCTTGGAAGCGTCAAAGTTCTTGTAGAGAATCACGTTGTTGGAAGCCATTTTGTTGGTTTGTTGGTTCTTGAAAGAGTTGTTGTTTTCGGGAGAGGTGTTGTTTGGTTGTTGATTGTTTTGCAAGTTTGTTTCTGGAAAGAGTGGTTTGTTGCTGTTTGTTGTTATACTTGATAGAAGCACGTATTCTTTAAGTTGTTTCTGAAAGTATTGGTTGCGTTTCAAGTTTTGTGCGTTTCGGGTTTTGTTGGACGTTTGTGTTGGTGGTGGTGTAGGCTGTATTATACTTAGTATAGCACGTGTCCTTTAAGTTGTTTTTTATTTTCTCAACATGCTCGATCTGGGTCACGAGGGACTCGTCCGCCGGGTTGCTAATATAAAGCAAGTCAAACACTTTCATGACGGTCGAGTGCGCGATGTACTGTGACGTGAGTTGCTCGCGGTTCGCCTGCGCGAGGTCGAGCTCGAGTTCGAATTCGTAAGAGTCCAAGGTCTCGGTGCTCTCTTCGCGTGGGTTTGCGGAGCGTGCGTGGGTCAAGTCGTAGGACCATGTTTTGTATTTCCACGTGGTTCGCTCGCGCGACCGTAAGAACTTGTAACTGGGTGGTAGTGGTGCGGGAAGCTCTTGGCACACAGACACACGCAAGTCGAACGGCGTTCCGTGTAACAAGATGTCGTGTATCTCAATCTTTCGTTTCTTCTGACAGACCAACGGAGTGCCGGTGTGAGCGTCGGTGATTACGCGCACGTTGTTGTGGACGTACACATGGGTCGTCTCGTCCGTTCGTTCGAAAGGGGTCGGTGATAGAATGTTATAAATCATGTCGCTATAGTTCTTTCCGATGTTCGTATCGAACCGCTGACGACTTTTCCACCCGAGTCGCAGTTCTATTTCGATATGCGGCTCGTGACGGTATTTGTCCAGTAGTTCGCGCAGCTCATACACGATGTGGTTCATTTTGTGTTTGAAAAGGATACGTGTTCATTCCTTAAAAGGGTTGCGATGACGTGTGTGAGAAACACAATCACAAGCAGGTCCAATATCGACATTTTTAAGGTTTTCATTTATATTATTAAGGGAAAGAAAATGAAAGTGCACGCATTGACCGCGTTCTCGACACTGCTATCTACTTTGTCGACACGGAATTCTTGTTCGTCTTCCGCCGGTGCTCGGTACTGCGACAAGGACGAAACGTGTAGGTCCGTGAAGCATTCCCGGAGAAGGTTGGACAATTTTTTTGTTGAAAAATTAACTTTAAGGAAATCGTAACTTAGAAAGTATAAAAGAAGAAATCATGGTGAACGTACAACGTGTTTCCGAGACCGACCCTGCGCGATTCGTGTACTCCGCACCGCGAGTCAACAACTCCGGTGGTCAGACCATTTTCGTAAACTTACCGGAACACTTTTCGAACAAGGTTGTCATCGCGCTGCCTCGGTGTCCGTTGCCTTTCGGGGTATCGGACTACAACGGGCGAAAGTCTCTACAATTTTCTCTACCGGACGGCGACGAAAAAATCGACGAGTTCCGAGAGCTTCTCATGAAGCTCGACTTGCAAAACGTACAGACGGCTGTAAACAAATCGGTGCAATGGTTCAAGAAGTCTCTTTTACCGGGATCCATTCAAGAGTTGTACAATCCGTCCATGAAACAAACCTCGGACAGGTTCCCTCCCATGTTCCGCGCACGCTTTCCGACCCATCAAGATACCGGTAATTTCATCGGGGACATTTTTGACAAGGACAGGAACGTCGTCGGAATGGGCGCGATTACTCGAGGGTGTCAAGTGGAAGCGATCGTGGAGCTTGTCGGGCTTTACTTTGTCGCTAAAGAGTTTGGAACTTCGTGGAAGGTTATACAGCTCAAAGTGTTCCCGACGGAGCATGTCCGCGGATACTCGTTTATTTGCGATAGCGACACCGATAGTCAATCCGACGCGGAACCAAATTAGAAAATAATTTAACTTGAGGGTGATATAACCATTGTTATTTTAAAAAAAAAATGTGTGTAATTGTGTAATATATGATTAAATACCTGATTGATACTTTCAGTAAACGAGTGGACGAACCCCATGAGAAGATTATCTACGTGTTGTTGATCATGGCTGTATTTTCGTTCATGCATTATGGTCTCTTTTTGAAAAACCGGGCTCATTATCGCCACGAGAACATTAAACAGCCTACGTACGAACACTTTTTGTGGTACTCATTGACTTTGACTTTTACCATTCCGTTTGGTGACGTGTATCCCGAGAGTTCGGAAGCTAAAATGTTGAGCGGGGTACAGGCGATTATGTTTTGGATGGTCATGTTGGCTTAGTTTATTTTGTTTGGCTTGTTTTTTTGTTAGTTACTAGAGTTCCGCACAAACGGGACGAAACCCGAACCAACGCCTGGGTATCAACTGTACAATCTTCGTGGCAGGCAACTCGATGTCCGGTGCGTCGGGGTCGATTTTGATAAGGGGTACCATAATCTCACCGGTGTACGACTGGTCTATGATACCCACGTTGTTCGCGAGCATATACCCCGTCGTGATCAGATTACTTTGTGGAACGAGGTCGAAATAGTAACCGGAAGGAGGTTGGACAGACACACCCGTCCCGTACAAAACAACTTTACCAATGTGTTGTCGAATACCGATCAACGATAAATTAAATCCGGAATCGCTTGGTCGTACTCGTTTAGGAGGAATACCTAAATCATCGGTCAAGGTGTATTTAAAATCCAACAGCGACCCCTTTGTGCTCATATACATCTCCTCGAAAGTGTCTAGTGGAAGAAGACTCTCATTTTCGAGAAGATAGTCCAGTGCATTCGCGTCTTTGTATACCGTCTCGGTCAAGTTACCGTGGTCCAATGTACGCACAGACGAGGCGAGTTGACGGTTTCCCGTAAATCCTCCGACAGTCACCACACGAAGATCACCCGCGTTGTTAATGATGTGACGTTGCATTTTTCTCTAAAGTCGATTTTTTTCCTTAAGTTTGTTTTAAGAAATAACACAACAATTAAAAAAAGTAATATCAAATGAGTAGCGTTATTATCGAACGCATACGTAGCGACCGTTTGCGTAAAGAATGTTTGCATCTCGGCATAAGCAGTGTGGGCTTGTCTCGAAATGAGTTGATTAGTGAACTACATGGGAAAGGTTTGTACGAGATTGACCTACGTTTTCCCGCAAAACCCCCGTTGATCGATACGAGCAATCGCATCGACGACTTGTCGAACGTGTTTGTGGGGAACGGAGCCGGGTTACACGAGACACGTAGCGATCGTTTGTGTATCGCGAACAACGATACGGACGAACCTTTACTCGGTGGTGATTTTAAAAACAAACGTGTGGAAGTTCACGACACGTTGAATATCCGTGACACTTTTCTGAAACGATACGATCTCACAGCGGACACGCCGGGTGAAGAAGGTGACCTTCGGCGCTCCGGTGCGGACCTTTACATGTACCGCAAGACCACCGTACACCCCGGATGGTACCCGGTACAGTTCGGGTCGGTGATGATTTTTTGAAGAATTGATTTTTTGAAGAATTTACTTTTTTGAAGAATTTACTTTTTTGGACGTTTTGGCTCGTGATTTGGGTGTTTTTTTCGATGCTGTGATTATATCACGGAGATTGTTCGTCAAATTGTATCCGGTCAACTCTTTGAACATTTATTTGTTTCCGTTCATGGCTGCCAATCGAGCTTTCGTCGCCGACGGCGCAGAGTTGGGGCGCTGGAGAGCCATCTTATTGAACGGCAAAAACTTAAAAGTATTCTTGCGGTTCTCACCAACAACCATGACAGACTTGGGTCCAAAGTTTTCTGAGATTTTAGCGATACTCTTGTTCTTCGCAGATGACAGGAACGTCACATCCGGAAACCATCTCTTCAAAATACGCAACTTGTTCGTCACGGGGAGAGGGTTCTTGTTGTTTCCGACAGAATGAGAAACAACAATCACAGGATACTTATTCGTCTGCTTCGCCTTTTTAACGATTTACTCGATCATCATCTTGTGTCCCAAGTGTGGTGGATTAAATCGACCGTACGTGAATACGACGTCCATTGTTTTTTTACTTTACCCTGAGATATATATATTTTTTTACTTTCTTCTTGAATTACCCGGTATAATTCGGGTCGGTGATGATTTTTTGAAGAACTGATTTTTTGAAGAATTGATTTTTTTGAAACTCACTCATCATTCAGTAAATTTTTCAAGTTTAAATCTTTATACTTGTAAGAAAAATCGGGTTGATCCAACGCACCGTCACGAATGACTTTGTACGCACCCGTTTTCGTATCGAGATCATAAATATTGAAATTATTGGCTAAATCGAATTTGCTTGTTCGTGTGGAGAGATTGATACTAATACTTCCTTCCGAACCACTAATTATTCTGTGAAAAATACCTGCGGGCCACACAATCATAGCCGGTTGATTGCAATACAATTTGTTATTTTTGTAAACTTTATCGGGCGTGATAATGAACGATGATAATTTTTTTTGCGTGGGACAGTAAATGTCAACGAATCGTTCACCTTGTAAGACGAGTAAGTTATCATCTTGACCGGGATGCATGTACCATGGTCGTTTTACTCCCTCGCACGGCCCGGGAGAGATACCATTGGCCTTGTGAATAACTCTATCTATACCTTGAATGGATGGAATATCAGACGGAACCATCTCGTCGAATAAAACTCCCGCCGTTCTTCGTAGTTGTCGTAATGGAATCAATCGATACATCATTAGTGTGTACGACATATTAATATACTAAAATTCAAACGCAATTTCTTTTTAAATTTACTTATTCGCCGCCCTGAGTTTCGCGGTCATCGCTTTGAGCTGTTCGCTCAGTTGCTTGTTGGTCATCTTCTTCTTGGCGGGCTTCTTGGTGACCCCTTTGCGCGCGTTGAGCATACGATGGGTTTTGGAAACGGTTGTGCTAATACGGGCAGGGCATCGCGTCATGTTATTCGCGGGGCTCACGACCGCCATGTTGTTCTTCAGAGCCCACACGTTACGCTTCAGTTGGTTGACGAACCATTCTTTGTTATGCATGGGTACCAGCTCGGGATGTTTCGTTTGGTAGTTTTTCATGTTTCTTACGAGGTCGTTGTGGTAGTTTGACGCTTTGGGGTCGTGCAGACCAGTCTTGGCGAAAGGCACGGCCAACAAGTACTTGTACGCGTGCATGCTGGTGCGCAATTTGTTGTTGTTCTTGCTGTTGTTGTTCTTCTTCTTATTAACCGCCGCCGCCGTCTTAATGGGAACTTTGTTGAAAAAGTTTATTTTTGGTAACACGGGTTTTTTAACAGTAGCTTTGTTAAACACCATCATTTGGGAAGCGCGGTTGCCAATTTTCGTCATATTGGTCCTGCGGGTCATAATGTTCTTGAACAGACGTTCGTCGTGGAGACGCGTCATCGCCGCCTTGTTCTTCAGTAAATTCTTCGCGGGTTTCTTGTTGGATTGCATTAATATTATTAAAAAAAGATTTAATTTGTAATTTATAAAAATTCACGGACAATGACAGCGTGTGATTCACGCCTTTAAAGTCGTACAGTCTACCGTCTTGATTCTCAAACACAAACGTCAACGACGTCAGCTTTCCGATCGGGTGAAACTCTTGTGGGGGTAGTGTGTTGAAATCAAAACGCTCTTCGCGAAACCCGACGACACTCATTTTAAACTTGGCGATACCCGTTTCGTACTGACGAATCTCCGTTTGGTCCGTGTCCGGGTTCATGGTATTGAACGACCGGATGCTCGACATGGTATGATTCTCTATTTCCGGACAACGGAGCACGATGTATCGATCCCCTAATAAATTGTAAATACCCGGTGGAACTACGGAGTACATGTGTTCCGAAATGGTAAGATTGAACGCGAGGCTCATTGTGATGTCTAAATCGTTGGAGGTGATACCGAAATAGCTTCCTTCGATGTCGATATTACCGTCGGGGAGCACGTACCGGTTGATTTTGTTTTCGGACACGAACAGTTCTTCAACACTCCCCATTTGAACGCCTTGCATAAAGTACAGTTGTTGTGTTTCGCTAGACACGACGTCCACGGTGATGTCGTAATTCGCGTACATCACGTCGCTGTTGTTCAAGACAAAATAATACGCGGTTCCTTGTTGGAGTGATTCGTACGAGTCCCAATTCGAAAGGACGACCGACGTCTGTAATCTGAGGGCGGTCGTCGACCCTTTGGCGACAAGGGTCGTTCCGCGCATCACGCGTGCGTTCAATATAAACTCGTTTACATTTATAATATCAATATCATTGAGTCTTATCTGTAACCGAAGGGAGTCTACAAACCCCGTCGCGTTCGCTACAAAGTGTTGATACAGCACAATATCCGACCGCGTAACGGGTACGTTGACCCCACCCGTGGTAGAGTTTGTCGTGTTGTCGAGCTCGTGTCGGATGAAATGTTCCGGGTCGTCTTGACTGTCAATCACCGTGGCGTTCCCTTCATCGAAACCGAGCAGACTACGAAGCGTGGTCTTAAACGGCTTGATCTGGAACGGCTCGATCGATCTGAAAATGAACTGCTTACGTCGATCCGACGGTGAAGACAAGAATGCCATCACGATACGCCCGTTCAGTAACCGATTTGTTTCGTCGATGATATCGACGTCGGCGTAGTCTCCAATGGGTAATGTGATTGTTGTTTCCATGTTTTCGATAATAAAACAAAACTCGTTATTGTGTGCGTCGACGTTGTAATGCGTGCGCGGTATACTCGCGTCGAGTACTTGAATCGAAAACACGTTACGGAAAGGTTCGTTGAAATTGACCTCGTACCGTGACGGCGTGGGGAAAAATGTGCGGTCTCTCTTTGCGGAGTCCACGTAAAAGACGCTCGAATGTTTGTCTGCATTCTCTTTCAGAAACTGAACGTCCATTTCTTCTTCTTTTTTTTTTGTGGAGGACTGATTATTATTAACGGATAATGTTTTTAAATAGCATTTCGTCCATACCATAGGACACGCGCCGAATATTGGTACACACACGACTCGAATGTGTGAATACGGATGTGATATACCCCGACCAAGAGATCGGGTAGCAGTACTCTTGGTACACCATCTCGAGGACAAAAGACGCCGAGTGAATCACCCACATGGTTGTGAGGAAAGCAGTTAGTCGGTTCATGGTTTGTGTTTTTTTTATTTGTAATTATTTTAAAAATTATTGAGTCCTTAAAGTAAAGTGAAACAAGAGTTAACTCGAACAGGATTCGCACGGGTTCAGCGTGAACTGTACCGGATTGGCCGCGGGTTGGGTACGCAGGTAGTAAATACCGGTTTTGAGCCCCTGCGCCCACGCGTAAAAGTGCATCGAAGACAACGCTTTGATGGACGGTTTCGCCATAAACAAATTCAAACTCTGGCTTTGACAAACGTAGCGCCCGCGCTCGGTCGCTTGATCAATCAGATGGCGTTGCTTGATCTCCCACGCGGTCTTGTAAATATCCTTCATCGATTGTGGAATCTCGGGGATGTTTTGGATCGAACCGTTGTGGAAAATAATTTTGTTCTTCAGATCCGTGGTCCACTTCCCGAGATCCAACAAGTCCTTGACGAGATGCTTGTTGAGCACCACAAACTCCCCGGCGAGCGTTCGACGGGCGTACAAATTACTCGTGTACGGTTCGATACACTCGTTGTTTCCGAGAATCTGTGAAGTGGACGCCGTCGGCATCGGTGCGACCAACAGACTGTTTCGCACTCCGTGCACCTTGACTTTAAATTTGAGCGCGTCCCAGTCGTACCGCTTTTCAAACGTACTCTGCGTCTCCCACATGTCGAACTGGAACACGCCTCGGTTCACCGGAGACCCCGTGAACGTTTCGTACGGGCCTTCCTCTTTCGCCAGTTCCATAGACTGTTCCATCGCGGCGTGATAAATCGTCTCGAAAATGTCGTGGTTCAGTTGGGCCGCTTCGGGTGAATCGAACGACACTTTGTGCATCATATACACGTCGGCTAGCCCTTGTACGCCAATACCGATGGGGCGATGTCGCATGTTTGACTTGCGCGCTTTGTCCACCGGGTAAAAGTTCACGTCAATCACCCGGTTCAAATTCCGAGTGACGATCTTTACGACTCTGTGGAGGTGTTCGTGGTCAAACGTTTTGTTTGTAGTAACAAACTTCGGAAGCGCTAACGACGCCAAGTTACACACCGCAATCTCGTCTGGAGCGGTGTACTCGACAATCTCCGTGCACAGGTTACTGGACTTGATCACACCCACGTTTTGTTGGTTCGACTTTCGGTTCACCGCGTCTTTATAAAGAAGATACGGATTACCCGTTTCGATTTGCGAGTTGCATATGGCGATCCACAACTTTTGCGCGGACACCTGTTGTCGTCGATACGTCAAACCTTCTTCTTCGTAACGCTCGTACAACGCCCGGTACTCGTCACCGTACACGTTCTCCAGCTTTTCGGGAAGCGTGCTCGGACAAAACATCGACCACATCTTGTCGTCGCGAACGCGCTCCATAAACAAATCGGACACCCACACACCCGAAAAAAGGTCACGACACCGCTCCTCTTCGTCGCCGTGGTTCTTGCGCATGTCGAGGAGCTTGAAAATATCCGGATGGTCCACGGACAAATAAATGGCGATGGAGCCGGGTCGTTTTCCCCCTTGGTTCACGTATCGAGACGTCGCGTTGAACACGCGCAAAGACGGAATGATCCCGGTACACCCGCCTTTCGTGTTCCGAATGTTCGACCCCGTCGCGCGCAACTTGTGGATGTGTAACCCGATCCCTCCCGCCCACTTTGAAATTTGTGCGCAGTCCTCCAGAGTGGAAAAGATACCCGAGATCGAGTCGTCTTGCATTTCCACGAGGTAACAGCTACTCAGTTGCGGATACGGCGTGCCCGCGTTGAACAGTGTGGGGGTCGCGTGGGTAAAAAACAACTGCGACATGTGCGTGTACGTTTCCCTCACCCGGTCCATGTCCTCCCCGTGAATTCCGATTGACACGCGCATCCACATGTCCTGTGGACGCTCATGAACCACGTCGTCCGTCTTTAACAGGTACGATTTCATCAACGTCTTCAGTCCAAAGTAATCGAACAAGTAGTCCCGGTCGTAGTCCATCATTTTCGAAATCGTTTCATAATGCGTTTCCGTAATTCGTTTGAGCTCGTCGGAGACTATTCCGCGCGCGTGAAGGAATTGGACGACGTCGAGAAAAGACATGCTAATGCTCTTGTGTAGATTGTTTGCGCACAAATGAGCCGCGAGCACCCCGTAGTCCGGATGCTCCGTGCACAACGAAACGGCAATCTCCGAAGAAAGCTCGTCGAGTTCTCGCGTGGACACTCCGTCATACAACGAATTACACACTTTTTGTGCCACTTTGATCGGGTCGATCGTGGTAGAAATCTCTCGAGATAACTTTTTGATCCGGTCCGTAATCTTGTTGAAATCCACGGGCTGGCTACGACCGTCTCTTTTGATAACCTGCATTTTATTAATTAATCAAGTCGGTTTATTTCTTAATTGATTCAAATATGGTACACCAAAGTGCATTGCGTATCTCTTGATGTCGTTAATGTACTGAATTATACCCGCGTTATCGTAATAAATGTAATTGTTGTAGATTTCGAAAGGGTCGTCGCCGTCAAACCCGCGATAGTACCAGAAACGTAAGATGAGTATGTTGTATAAATACGACACTCGCGGAAACCGTATCGGACCTCGGCAACACGGACACGTGTTTCCATCCAACTGTTCTCGATACCACTTCTTTATACAACGTTTATGAAAGACGTGTCCGCAACACAAACGCGTACCCGCTTCCGCGTTCACTTCGTTTCCTTTGTTTACTTTATTGTTTCGTCGAGAAGTAGTAGTACGCAAAACAACGGGGTCCAAACAAATCGAACATTCCAACATTTTTTCTTAGTTTACTGTCGGTGCCAAACAAAACATAATATCCCCCAGGTTGGCGACGTTGTACTTTAGCATTAAAGGAAAGTTAGGCTTTAAATATATTTCGAGCATGTTGCTTAGATTCGTGCTCTTGGTGAACAAATTGATATACTTTAACGAATATCGCCCGCTGACGGGTTCCATACTGCTGCTGTCGTTCTTCATCCCGTGATTCGCTTCACCGATGACGGTTTCTTGGGACGCAAAGTCACCGTTGCACGACAACTTGAGTTTGTTCTCGTGACTCGTAATCTCGATGATGTCCGCGATATTCATCATGTCGCGACACATGCGTTGAAAATCGTTCGATTGCATTGTGATCACCGAGTCCAATTGTACGTTCGGAATGCGGAGCTCGTCCTCGTCAATGTCGAGCATTTTCAAGAAGAAAGTGGTATTTGTGTTTTTGTCCGAGTTTTCGATCCGCACACCAAACTCGTTACGATTATCACGCCTGATGAAAAAGGTGATGATGTCCATGTTTGTGATGGTTTTTGTAAGTTTGAACAAGTTGTTCATGTTCAAGCCCACCTGTATTTTTTCCTCACACGTGTACGTTTCGAACCGATCCCCGTGCAATTTCAAATGAACCAACGCGACGTGCGCGCCGTCCATCGCCATTAGACGCATCCCGTCCTCGTCAAAGATAAAATTGACATCGTTTAAAGTCTCTTTGAGAACATCACAAAGCGTTTTGATAACACTACTCTGTACGGTTTGAATCACCAATACACAATCGTCCATACTTTTATTATTACTACCCAAAAATTCTTTAATATACTTTTTTCTTTAAATGGTTTCTTTAAAAAACTCACCCACCCATCAAAAAGGCGCGTTTACAAATTTCACACTCTCTTTCTCCCTCCCCCCCCCAAAAGAAAGAGTTAAAAAAAATAAAAATAACTAAATGATAATAATAAATACTAAATGCGAATCACACCGACTCTTTTTAATTTTACACTCAACCCGAATGCCGGACTTCGTTTGGACATGCGCGATATGTTTGAGACCGTTGCGCGATCAAACGAGTTCCCACTGCGTTTAAACGGTGAAGATATCGTTGACTTTTTACAGATCGATACGGTCCTCGCGTGTCTTCCCGGGGGCAGAGGGTGTGTGGGTAAAGAACGACTCGGCCGCACCCTCCACGACCGTCAAGTGGCCCTCGTGGACTCTTCCGGAATCAAGTACAACCCGGCGCGTCCCGACGCCGCGTACGGGTTTCTCCATTTGGTCGGGTTTGTCCAGTACAAAGACGGTAAACAAAACAAAATCGTCATCCCGGTCGAACCGAGTGGCGTGATTGGACTACGCGCCGGATCGTCCTCTTTGTCCGCGTTCAACCCCAACGAAAACCTGACCCAAAACAGACTCCTCCAAAGTATCTCTGAACTCGAAACTATACTGTTCGCATTCTTGAACATTCCGAAACGTAACGAACCCAAAATGGCTATGCTCAACGCCATGTTTAACGTGTTTACGGACAAAACCGGTAAAGATCGTCCGCGAATCACCAACTTTGTGCGATTCTTACGTGACTTTTACAACACTTTACCCGAGTTGAAGGACACGTACCACAAAGGCACCACTCCTTGGCTCCGCATACAGGGCGGTCCTACGGTGATGAAGTCGTCTTTCAAACTCAAGTTTGAGAATGGTGAGGAATTACAGAAAAACTTTAAAAAGGACGTGAACAGTCCACCCACGTTTACTATATCTCCGTACGGGCATGTGGAATTTTTGGGTGCCAAGTCGTTTACAGGTATTAAAACGGCTTACAATATTATCGTCCGTGCGGCTCGTATCATACAAGAGCAAGAGCTCGTCACGTTCCAGGAACCGGAAGAAGCTCAAGAAGCAACTGGTACAACAACAGCAACAACAAGGACCCGTGTTAAGAAAACCCTCAACATTTCCAAGTATTTTCCAATTACTTTTTCGAAGAGGGATCGAGCGCTCTTCATCAACAAGAAACCGTGTGATAAGTACCCCAAAAATTTCGTGACTTATCTCGCCAACATCAACGGCATTCCTGCTCGGGGTAAGATAAGCACCGTGTGTCAACGTCTACACGATTTACCCCAACTGGTCCAAATTGCCGGTGAAAAGGAAGCCAATAATAAACAGAATAAGAACACGATCCGTACCAAACTGAATCGTAAAGGCGTCCCTCAAACGACCATCGATGGACGACAATGTAAAACAATGTCGAAAAAGAACCTCAAAAAGTACGCCGAAAAGTACGACATCGACCCGACTTTACCTGTGAAAGAAATCTGCCGGTTATTGGCAATCGCTGTAAACAAGAACAACAACAACAACCAAGCTGCAGAAGGTTCGCAGAGAAGCAGTGTTCGTTCGGGTGGAACTGTGTCGACCAGAAGTGGTGTAGGTTCGCAGAGAAGCAGTGTTCGTTCGGGTGGAACTGTGTCGACCAGAAGTGGTGTAGGTTCGCAGAGAAGTAGTGTTCGTTCGGGTGGAACCGTGTCGACCAGAAGTGGTGTAGGTTCCAAGCAAAGCAGTGTTCGCTCGGATGGAACCGTGTCGACCAGAAGTGGTGTAGGTTCGCAGAGAAGCAGTGTTCGTTCAGGTGGAACTGTGTCGACCAGAAGTGGTGTAGGTTCCAAGCAAAGCAGTGTTCGCTCGGGTGGAACTGTGTCGACCAGAAATGGTGTAGGTTCCAAGCAAAGCAGTGTTCGCTCGGGTGGAACTGTGTCGACCAGAAGTGGTGTAGGTTCCAAGCAAAGCAGTGTTCGTTCAGGAGGTTCCAAGAATAAAAGTCTTCCCGAAAATCCGATGCTTCGATTCGCAGGAAGTAAACAGACAATTAACTTTTTGAAAGTTTACAATCCTGACAAGTCCTTGTATGAACTCCAACGTATCGCTATGAACATATGGACGAACGACATGAACGGCGAACAACAGAACCAATGGATCCACAAACACGTTCGAAATTCACCGGTATTCTCAATCGTTGGCTCACCCAGTGGTTCCAAGAAAAGTACCCCTAACTCGGCCTTTTTGCATTCACTGTACGGCAGTAACAATGGTGCTAGTGTGCGTTCAGCCGCCGTGTCCAGTCGTTCCAAGAAGAGTAGTGTTCGCTCGGGAGCCACATCCAGGAACAGTGATGGTCGCTCTTCCCGAAAAAGTATCGCACGGAAGTCTTCTTCTTCTTCTTCTGCTTCTTCTGCTTCGGTCAATACCCCGAACTCAGCCTTTTTGCATTCACTGTACGGCAGTAACAATGGTGCTAGTGTGCGTTCAGCCGCCGTGTCCAGTCGTTCCAAGAAGAGTAGTGTTCGCTCGGGAGCCACATCCAGGAACAGTGCTGGTCGCTCTTCCCGAAAAAGTAGCGCACGGAAGTCTTCTTCTTCTTCTTCTGCTTCGGCCAATACCCCGAACTCAGCCTTTTTGCATTCGTTGTACGACAATAACGGCGGTGCTAGTGTTCGTTCAGGAGCTGTATCCAGTCGTTCCAAGAAGAGCAGCGCGCGGACTGCTTCGGTCAATACCCCGAACTCAGCCTTTTTGCATTCGTTGTACGACAATAACGGCGGTGCTAGTGTTCGTTCCAGTCGCTCCGGTCGTTCCAAGAAGAACAACAGTAGCGTGCGGTCCAAGAACAACGGTAGTATTCGTTCCATTCGCTCCAGTCGTTCCAGTAGCAGCAACAGCGACGCTGCGATGATGCGTTTTGTTACCCACCGTACTATTATTACACGTCTTCGTAACAACCATCCGAACAAGTCGGAAAACCAGCTGGTCGCGTTGGCGAAGGACGCGTGGAAGAACGATTACGATCACGAGGCCCGTCGGAACTGGCTTGCTAACCACCCGGTAGTATTACCAAACAGGAACGTGGGAATCGATCCCAATAGCGAGGCGGCGATGCTTCGTTTCACAAAACACCGTAGTGTTATTGGTCGTCTTCAAAACAACCATCCCGACAAGACGTTGAACCAACTGGTCGCGTTGGCGAAGGACGCGTGGAGGAACGATTACGCGAACCGCGATGCCCGTCTGAACTGGCTCGAGAATCATGACCGTAACAACAACATGGAACCTTTCACTCCGAAAACACCACCGACTCTGAAAACACGCGTTGTTCCGAAAACTTCGTATTATGTAGTCGAACCGGTCAAGAAACAATTGAAAAAGGTCCTATGTGCGTCCAAGTTGCTCACGCAACTCAAAAAGCTGGCCGAAGACCAAGGGGTGAGTACACAGGGAACCAAAAAGGACATTTGCGACCGTATCGCACAATTCCGGAACGCGAAAGGTCGTCCGATGATTATCGTACCTTCTAATAAAGTTACCGAGCGCACGACACTATGTGAAAACAAAACGCTCAAATTCTTACGGAATCTAGCGGAGCAAATGCGTTTGGGTACAACCGGTACCAAAGCTCAGTTGTGTAAGAGAATGGCATCTACACCACTTCTGGTCGCTTAAAAAAAATATCGCGAGTCCGGGCGCTTTAGGTCTGGAATTCTCGTGAGTTTGGGTTTTAAACCAATCAGGTGAATTGCCAAAAAAAAACACACATATTAACAACGTACCAAAATTTTTTTTGTGTATAAGAATGTATAACAAGATGTCATCCACAGATACATGTGTAGTGCGTCCAGAACTCATGGAGTTTGAAAAATATATTGGCGAAGCCAACTCGCTCTTCTTATCGCTGGTCGCTCGTCCTGATAGCGGCGCTGATAAGGCGGGGTTCATGTTTACGAAACGAACCGTCACCAGCACCAACGAAGCGGACGTCACCACGTTATCGTACACCCCGGAAGAACTCGCTGATATCCACTCCCGTCAGCTGTTCGTTTCCAACATCGAAACGGACACGATATCCAAAGTGACCAGTTTGGTGATGGCCGAGGCCGGTGCAGGTACGATTGACATGAGTCAGGGTAGCATTACCCAGGTTTCTTCCATGCAGTTTTACGAGAGCGGCGCTACGGCCATGCTCAATGTTACCAACGATTCGATCGTATTCGGCGAATCCGCCGGTGTGCTCGACATGACCCAAGGTGATATTAACAACATTCAGAACATCACTATGGCTCCTTTCAGCGTGTCCGATTTTACGGACGGTAGCGTGGTGAACGTAAAGACCATGACCCTTACGCAGGATACCGGTAGCATCAATCTCAACGGAGGTACCCTGTTTATGGGCGGCGGTAACATCGACATGGCGAACGGTGCTATCATTAACGTGACCGATCTGTCCGTGGGCGACATTCGTCTCCACAACACCAACGAGATTAACAACGACATGGGCAACAGTGTCGTTCTGGAAGGCGTCGACTTCAAGAACCAAGACATCACCTTGATTAAGAACGCCACTTTCGTCGACCAAAGCAGTGTCCTTGATATGGTCGAAGGTTCCATGAAGCACATCACCAACCTGAACATGACGACCACCGGTAACGGTATCCTCGACATGAAGGACGGTGACGTTAAACACGTGGAAAACATGACGTTCGGTGCCACCGACGCCAGTCTTACGCTGGTGATTCAAGATGCCGGTGGCGACGGTGATGCTCCCATGATTCAGAACCCTAGCGGTGGTTCTGTGGACATCGAAAAGATCCTTTTCAGCCAACAGACGATGGATAAGATCTCCAGTGCGACCTTCACCGTCGGAGGCGCTTCCACACTCAACATGAGCGAGGGTACGATTAACGACGTAAATGTCCTCAACATGAAGGTGGACGGTAGCGGTGTCTTCGATATGAAGGACGGTGACGTCAAGCACGTGGAAAACATGACGTTTGGTGCCACCGACGCCAGTCTTACGCTGATGATTCAGGATGCTGGTGGTGACGGTGACGCGCCCATGATTCACAACCCTAGCGGTGGTTCCGTGGATATCGAAAAGATCCTTTTCAGCCAACAGACGATGGATAAGATCTCCACTGCAACCTTCACCGTCGGAGGCGCTTCCACACTCAACATGAGCGAGGGTACGATTAACGACGTGAATGTCCTCAACATGAAGGTGGACGGCAGCGGTGTCTTCGATATGAAGGACGGTGACGTTCAAAACGTGGAAAACCTCAAGCTCGGGACGACGCTAGTGATTAACAAGGACAACTCGACCAACGAAGTCAGCGCGCCGACGATCCAGAACCCTACCGGTGGTTCCGTGGACCTCGAGGGTATTCTCTTCAACAGCAAGGACATGAGTCTTGTATCCAATATGTCATTCAACGCGGCTGGAACGATCGACCTCAACGACGGTATCTTTAACAATCTCGCTACGCTCAACATGACCGCGGCCGGCACCCTCAACATGAACCAGAGCGACATGCTGGATCTTAAAAATCTGGCGATGACGGACAATCTGACTGTGGGTACCGTGGATCTTCTTGGTCCGACCGGAACAATTCAGCACAACAACGGCGGTTATATCACGGTCGAAGGGGTGCGGATCCAGGATCAAGCGATGACCGAACTGACCAATCTGACTTTTACCACGGGCGGGGCCTCCACCATGAGCCTGAGCGACGGCGTTGTGTCCGACGTACTGATCCAGACCATGACCACCGGGGGTACGCTCAACATGAGCACTGGTACCATCGATTTCGGCGCCGCGGGTACTCTCGATATGACCGGCACCGCTCAGATCAAGATCGGTGCGATGAACATGGCGTCGAACGTGCTGAAGAACGCGACCGTGGGTGGTATCGTCAAGGTTGAAGACACCGAGTTCAACAACAGCACGGTCAAGACGGCACAGATCAGTAAGTACGACGGGGCGCTGAAAGTGAGTGTGGAGAACACCGAGTTTAACGGGGACGACCTCACCGTGACGAACGTGTTTACCGACAATATCCAAGCGAAGACTGCTAGCGGCGCGGTCACCCTCAAAGGTACCACATTGGACCTTTCCAGCGCTTCCACGAGCAAGGCTATCCGCATCACCAATGTCGCGACGCCCATCAACGACTTTGACGCGGCCAACAAAAAGTACGTGAACGAGGCTGTCCAGGAGAACGTCCAGGGTCTCAAGCCCCGTAAAGCGACCGACTACAGTCTTTCGGGTGGTTTGGAAGGCGGTGCGCCAAGCGACTTTGACAAGGCTATCGACAACGCCTTTGGTACGTTCACCAGTTACGCGATTGAGTTTGTCAAGAAGGATCCCAACGCCGATGGTGATGATATGTGTGAGTTAAAGTTTCACTTGGAAGATGCGGTCGGTGATAAACAGATTATATTCGACGGTGTTGCGTTAGACGCGACCGAACTAGCGACCATCGCCGCGTCCGGTACCGAGGCTACGGGTCCCGCGATCCCCAAGAAGCGCGTGCTGATTATGCACTTGGACGAAACCTCCATCAACAACTCGACGTCCTATTACACCGGTGTCGAGTTCACCGACAAGTACGCCCACAATGCGACCGATTTCAAGGGTCTGAACGGTATCTGGGAAATCGAGTCTTTCGTGGACTCCGCCGGCGTCGCCGACTGGAAAACCTTGACCATGAAGCGCGCGTTCGACATGAACGTGAGCGCCGAAGTACTCAACGGTGCGTACACCTACGTGAAGAGCGGTTCCGCCCGCGCGAACTACGGGTTTGTGGTGACCTCCAACGATCCCATCAAGCTCGGCGTCCTCGCGGGCCCTCCCTACGACGTCCGCGGTTTGACGATTGACGGAACAACCGGTGATATCATGCAGCTGGAGTGGATCGAGTTCAACAACATCGACTTCGAGTTGGCTTTTGTGAACGAACAAGGCACGACCAAAGAGCTCCTCAGCGACGTCAATGCCACCTTTAAAAAAGGTGGTCTCGCGATGAAGTTCGACGCGTCCGACGAAAAACAGATTATGGTGAACGCCGAACTCCTTAGGTACGAGACCGGTTACGGTGCGGACGGTCTGTCCAACGGAGAAAGTCTGTCTCTCCAGATTAACGGGAACGTCGACTTCAGCCTCGCCAACGTTGACAGTTACATCAACTCTTTCGGCGACGAGACCAAAGTGATTATTAACAACACCGTGTTTGAACGCCGAGGTGCGAACGCCAACATTTACACCACGAACATCACCGCGAACACGATCACCGCCGAGTCCGATCGAACCCTGAAGAAGAACATCGTGTCGATGGAAGACGGACTCGGTCTGGTTTCAAAGCTTCACGCCGTGAACTATCATTGGAAGGACGCGAACAAGTCCCAGCTGATGGAGTACGGTTTCATCGCACAGGAGGTCGAAGAGAACTTCCCCAGTCTCGTACAGACCAACCCCAACACTGGGATCAAGTCCGTGGACTACCCCAAGATTGTCTCTATTCTCACCCTCGCCTTGCAAGAGCTTACCGCCAAAGTAGACGCCTTGATGCTGACGAAGTGAGTTTTAACGGTACTAAAAAAAACTAAAGTATTGTATTAAAAATGAATCTAAAGTATCTGTTATCCGCCGTGGTTGTCGTGGTCGCCGTTGTGTGCGCGTTGTTCGCGTGGTACAAGAAATGCCCTCCACCGCCGCCGCCTAAGAAGCAGGAAGAAGTAGTTGTTGAAGAAGAAGAAGAAAAACCCGAACCAAAACTCAATGAAGTGGAAACACGACTCTACCAGTATTTAGAAACAGAGTCCAAAGAGAAAACGATCGGTATGGTCGAAACCGTCAAGGACCTATTCAACATCAACGAGGTCCCATTGAATACAGACTCTATTAACGACGACGTGGTGGGGTTTGTACGTACCGTGAGAGAATGGGACCGTTCCGTTCGTAAACTCGAACAAAAGGACGCCGAATCCATGTACAATACCATTAATAGCTTGAACGTCGATTCGGAGCTTTTCGATGTGGTTATTAACGATCATGTCAAAACATGCGGTGGTGGTAACAAGTCGATGATTCTTTTCAAACGAATTTTGAAACAACTCACGGACGAAGCAATCAAAGGTGAATTATTTAAGGTACTATTTGGTTGAACACTAAATTGAACGTACTTACCGGAGGATATCAAATGATACACGTATTAAACGTCTATTCATGTACAATTGAAATACACAGTCTCGTATGTCAGTGACCGACTTTGTGAAATTCTCTTTCCGACTGGCGTTTATGACATAGAGTTCTAAAGGAATCCCGTGGGTATTTTCCGGGAGATAGTCTAGCATCACCGCCGTGTCCTTGTCTATGATTTGGACATTCGTTTTAACATGTGCGAGTCGTAATTTCATGGACACAACCTCCACTTGTTCTTCAGTGACTTGATTTAACGTTAATTTTTGATCGTGACCGAACAACAATACCAACCCTTTCATGAACAAAGCGTACAACATGTGTGCGAGCTGTTTTTCACACATACATTGATTGAGATCGAACGACATCTCCCTGTTGTACCGGTTTTTCACAAATATCGATTCGGCCAGCTGGTCAACGTTCATTACTTTATTATTGTCAAAATCATTTTTTACTGTTTTTCAAAATTATTACGCGCTATAAAATAACCCACACCAAACGGTTTCCACACGTTATGTACCGACCGATAGTACGCGCACACTAGAGCACCGATACAACGAATCTTACATTTTATTTGTTGGATTCTTTCGTATAAACACAAAATCCGTACGATATCGTTATGGTACGGATTTTGCGAATAATATCTACGCGCGTACTGGACCGGTTTGTTCCCGTAAATATCTTTTTGACGCACATTGGCCCCGTGACGCAACAACCAGCGAGTCAAGTGTACGCGGTCGTATTGTACCGCATAATGGAGCGGCGACAAGTGATAAATATCCGTCATGTGAATATAGTCGCGAGCTTTTGGCAAAAGTTCAAATAAACGCTCGTCTTGGTCAATTTCTTGAATCGCGAAATGAAGGGCGCTTTGTTTAAACGAATTGGCTGGGTCGTACATAAACATTGCGGCTCCATCCTCTTTTAACAAGGCGTACTATTCTTTAAGTGATTTTGATAATTTCAATTAAATGTTTTACACATGCGTCCATATCGCGTAACGATTTGAACGCAAACATTTGGGCTTTCCCGCTATGATCAAACCGAATGGACCCTCCGCCTTGCGCGCATTTCATACACATGCTACATACGCGCCCTCGCCTCTCTGGTGCGGTGAACATCGTCGGTGGAATCACTCGTGAGAACAGGTGCGTTGGTCGAAGTTCTTTACACAAACGCATGTAGTTCTTCGCGTTGACGTCTTCCAGTAGATGCGAGCCGTTGAGAAGACACAGTTTCCAACTCGTACTCTCCGTGCGAAGAGCGCGCATCACCGGCGACACGACATGCTCGTCCAACCACTCGTCGTAGTCCCTGGGTTCTCCTTGTTCTTCGTTGAAGTCTTTACTCCCGCCGGATATTTTCACTTTGGTCTTGAACACAAACACACTGTACGTGTTTATCTTCAGAGACAACGACCCGATCTGCCACAGGTTTGTGTCCGGTACCGTTTGTCCCAATGAACCGGGACTTTTGGCAGTCACGTTGTCGTCGTACGTCTCGCGCAACACGCGGTATAACCCGTGCAAGTCCATTGGGTCGCGGGTAACGACCATGCACATAAACATGGTGGGTCTCATTGTGTGTTTTGTGTTTTTGTGAATTGGAATTACCCACGACCCGAGTTTTAAATACCACCCCCTCCCCCCCTTTTTTTATTCGGCGCGCGTAAACGTTTCGGCGCGTGAAATAAAACTCGCGCACATCCTTTAAAAAAATTCCTGACGAGAAAGTATATATATACACACACATTACATGGATTCATTTCAGATTTCCATACTACTTTTGTCGTTGGCGGTGATCGTCATGACAAGTGTTTATTTCTTATTTTTGAAAGGCGGCTCTAACGAAGACTACGACAACAAAAAGGAGGAAAAAGAGAAGGAGAAGGAGAAGGAAAAGGAAAAAGAGAAGGAGAAGGAGAAGGAGAAGGAAAAGGAAAAAGAGAAGGAGAAGGAGAAGGAGAAGGAGAAGGAGAAGGAGAAGGATTCCAAAAAACGTAAAAAACGTACAAAAGAGGTGAAAAACCCTGCAAAAGTAGAAGAACAAGAAGAAGAACAAGAACAAGAACAAGAAGTTGTCGTGAAACCACAAGTCATAGAGTCCGCGCCAGACGTTAATAACAAAAAAATGTGCTTTTACACGAACGTTTACGAAATGTGTAACACCAAATGTGGGCCTGGAAAAAGGTTCCGCAAACAAGTCGAGTACACACAAGACATGAACGTCAGTCATTACGGGATCGACCCAGCCGATCTTACCCTGCACGTATGTGAAGTGGACAACGATCGTGAATCCATGCCGTGTGAAGGGACCAACTGTTCGGACGAATTCACGTACGGGAAGTTCATCGAAAACAACCCGGGTATCCCTTCGAGCGACCAGATGACCAAGTACTGTGAATTTATCGACGCGAACGACGCGTGTACCGACCCGAACGTCCGTGGTACTGGTTCTTGTCGAGAAACGTGCATTTCGAAATGGCGTTAAGAAAAAAAAACGTAAACTAATTTTAGAGTAACAAAAGAAAAAACAATGAGACTAGTTCTATTTATGTTGATTTTATTTTTAATTATTAATCCGTGGAGGTCTTCGTCTCCGTGGTGGAGGTCTTCGCCCCCTTTCATTTATCGCACCGACATCTGCGACACTCGAGACATTCAACATTCGATTGCGCCTTTATTACGAACACGTTTACGAGCACCTTCACAACCCACAGACGTACACGTCGGCCAAGGCGGGCGCAAGTCGATTACTTTGACACCGGCTTCAAACAAAGAGTTCTACGACCGTTTGGATACACTGTTACCAGGGTACCACGTGAGACGCGACGTTCCCGTCGAGTATCGTCTGTACTACACCGGTTCAGCCGGAATGAACTGGCACCGCGACCAGCGCCTGTCAATTGACGCGGAGTATCTCGAAGGCGTACTCACACTACATAACGACTCCGATTCGGTGTTCGAGTACATGCAAGGACCTTTTGTTAAGAAACACATCGTTCCACGCGAAGGTACGTTGGTGTTGGTCAAACCCGAAGACCTACTCCACCGCGTCACGCCGGTTCGCAAAGGGTCGCGCGAGATTCTCAAGATGGTGTTCAGTCCAAATTCTCAAGAGTAGTAGTACCACCGCGTATGGTTCCCGCCGGTCGTAACACGTACGTACTCGCCCTTTTTAATAGTCACTTTATTAGCCATATTCAGAGTATAATATATTGTAATCCTTTTTTTTTTCTTGCTTAAATTAACTTAAAGAGTCTGGTAGACTTAAGGTAAGCAAGAATCAAATTCCAACAAATACAAAAGCAAACCGAATTAAAAAACCAAATAAATAAAGATATGCCTGGAACTCTCGTATTTGATGTGGAAACGACCGGTCTTCCCGTTCGTGAATCGATGTATCGTCGGTTTCCGGACCCCAAAAAGTACCACGCTTTTGATACCGCTCGTGTGGTGGAACTCGCGTACAAAGTCTTTGATGCCGATAACATGCTTGTTAAAGCGGTATCGGTTCTTGTGAAACCGGACCGATTCCAAATCGAAAACAGTGACATACACGGAATCAAACACGAAACCGCCGAACAGTACGGATCGCGTATCGATTTTGTGATTGCAAACTTTTTGATGGACGTCGAACGCTGTGACACGTTAGTAAGTCATAACATGGAGTTTGATCTGAACATCATGCTCTCTGAAATTTGGCGCATCGTCCTTGCGGGGGAAGAAGAAACACAAGAACAAGTAACACGACAAGAACGCGTGCATTTCAATTTCTTGGACGTTCAGACTCTTGTGAGCGCCCATAAAGTTTGTACGATGAAAACCGCACAAACGCGACTTAATTTGGTCAAGTACCCTAAACTCGTGGATCTGTACCACACTTTGTGCGACCGCCGCGCCGGTTGGAAACAGTCCCATCGCGCGTTGGACGATGTGGACAAGTGTGCGGAGTGTTATTTCAAGTTGTTTCCACTCGAGTAAACAAAAACGTGTTCCGACTCAAGAAGAACACCACTCGACCATACATTGTAAAAAGTGAAACACCATTTCTCGTTCACTCGTTCCTTCGTAGTACTCGTTACCAATGTCGGATCGTTTTATAAACTGTTTATCAAAAAAATCAATCAACCGCTTTTCCACGTCGTGGATGTTCGTACCACAATAATAAATCGCCATGATGCGGCTGTTTTTGGGATACGCGGGCATGCGATTTTTTATACATGTCGTTTTCCCGATTTTCAAGATGTGTTCGTTCGTTTTCAGAAACTCGCGTTCTTTGATCACGTACAAATGTCCAGGCGCCGACGCGGGAAACAATGAAGTAGTAGTAGCCCAAGCGTTGGGTTTTTTTAATACTTTAGGTTTTTGTTTGAAAAAACAACAGGCGAATACCATTATTTCCTTTATTATTTAACTTTTTAAAAGGTTAATTTAGTAGAATGGTCCGAACTTGTAACGTCTTGTTGTTTAGAATGTCGGTTGATTCTACGAATAGTTTGAAAGAGGTGGTGGTATGATCGGAAGCGGCAGCAGAGACCAGAAACGGATTTACGTTCGTATCGTCTTTGTAAAAAACAAATATCTCTTGGTGTGTTACAACTTCCTTGGAAAGTTCTTCGATATTGACATTTGTCCACTGTTGATAAGTCGTTACGCGGTCCATTTCCAAATCAGCGTTGAGTGAGTATCGTACGTTCACGATGTACGACGCGTCGGTAATCCGTGCCGTGAAACTCGTGCCGGTCACATTCAGAGTGAGTTCGATTTCCGGTCCATCTATGTCCTCCGCAACCAACGTCGCCGGGTCCGTTCGAGTCGAGTATCGCGCGTCGATCACGTCGGCGGAATACACGGGGTTTAAAAAGTCGTTAATATCGTACGAAGCGTAGTAAGCGGTCGCGATTTCCAAGTTACTCACGATGTGTGCTTCGTACAATCGCGTGAATACCACCGCGGTTCTCTGAATCGTCCGCGCCTCGTCTTCGTACAAACGGAGCGTTACCACGCGCTCGAGAAGGGACGCGTTTGCGGACCCCGTGATGATATCGAGCGTGACCAATTGAATATACAACTGATCGTACCCGACACTGCCGTGTTTTTTTTCGTCGTTCGATACGAAAAACTCAACGGTCGTCGGCTCGTTGGACGTCTCAAACACAATCACGTTCGAATAGTTCAAAGGACTCCAATGAACGTGTTTGTACTGTACGTACCCGCGCACGGTTCCTCTGTAAGAACCTGTTAACAGACTCGACATGGCCACCACCACGGTACCATCCGCTGTTGTTGCTGGTGGTACCGTCACTAACAAGTTCCCGTCGTTGTCTCGGAGTTCGACGATAATAGTTTCCGGTACTAGTTCGTTTCCGGTTGAGAGTTTCCATGTCACCCGGACACTGTCGTTCAAATTTACACCGGTCCGCACGCCTCCTGTGCGTGCCGGCTCGACCATAACGTCGTACACGCCATGGACAAATAAGGAACGTTTGATTGACGCGAACGTGATATTTTTGTCGTTTAAAATAACAATCACGTCGTACTTGTGTGGTCCGTATATCGGAAACGTCTGTTTCGTCGCAACGTCCACGTACTCGTCGTGGTTGTGCGAATGACTTTCGATGGACTGTTTGAAACTAGTCTCACGAAACATACGACTTTGATTCACCACGCTTCGGTTATCGTTTGCGTCGTTCCGCACACCGGTCGATCTCACCGGATGTACTAAAGTAGACCCCAATAAACTCAACGGAACCTCTTTCCCAAGACTCTCGAGTAACATAATCGTGGGTCGTTGGTTCAAATTATAGTATGTGTTTTCGTGGTCCTGTCTGATCGCGACAACACTACACTTCAACGAGGAAGAAGTGTCGACGTTCACATTATTGTAGCCAAAGTTATCGTACCCAACGATTGACACGTCCACTTGTGTCTCGTCATGTTGAACCAGTGTTATGTCCGTAATCTCGACACCGTAACGGTCTGGTGTAGCATTGTCGTACGTAACGACCACTTTGTTGTTCACACGTAACTCGGACGACGCGCGGTAATTTGTCAAGTTTGTTGTTATTGTTATGGGTGGTTTGGAAATTTTCACCCCTCCACCGATAAGAATGTCGTTATTGAAAACTTTAAAGAGAGGGGACAGAAGTAACATTTATTGAAAACTGTATTCTTTTTTTTTCATTGTTTCAACGCTTTTTTTTTTCTCTATATAATTTATTAGATGGCTTGTGGAAAATTACGTAAAGCTGAATGTCAAATCAGTCCTAATTGCGATTGGGTAGTATCGAAAGGTTGTAAATCCAAAGTTCCTAGAGTTCCTAGAGTTCCTAATAACAACAACAAAAACAACAACAACAATAACAACAACAACAACAACGCCGAACCTACTGGCGATGAATTTCGACTATCGTCAAGAATCGAAGAATTATCGACAATAATCGCTGAAAGAACCGAAGATATTTACGAAAAAACAGATGGAGCGCGTAACATTAAAATTACAGTTCCATATTTTAGATTGACAGATGAAGTGGACTATTTAATAGGTAAAGATCTTCAAATGATTATGACCGGAAAAGTTAAGTATATCCAGGTAGCTTATTCACACGGGAACAACAATGGTATTATAATAATAAATATAAACAAGAAATACATCACGGACGAGGATAATGATATGTCTAAGTTTTTATCACCTAAAAATACAAATGTACTTGTACACAATGGGGAAAGTTATTTTATCAAGATTAACACAAAAGCGGTTACTTTTTTGAAAAAACAATTGAGTTGGATTCAAGAAGAGTTTGAAGGAACAAGGAACAAACAACAAGGAACAAGGAACAAACAACAAGCAACAAGGAACAATAACAATTCTCTACCGAATATTGAAAAAGTTAAACAGGCGTACAAAAATTTATTTAAAAAGAATCCGTCAAACATGGGCATTCATAGGATGTTACATGACATTGTAAATCTTCTTCAGTTAAACAACAATTCCTGGAGAGTTCTCTTCAATTAATTAATCGACTTCCTACACCTTTAGGTCCGTTTCGGGCGTTTTTCTGTTTCACTATAACGGCCATTAGCTCTTCAACCGTCACCAAGTTAAGGTGGCGTAAAAGAATCCTCCGTCAACCAATGGGTATTCACAAGATGTTAAATATACATTGTTAAATTCGACTTTTCAAGCTTTGCATCAACTTTGCGTCCGGTATAATACGCCCCGACTCAATCCCTTGTATGATGTCGGGCTTTACGTTCATGGTCGCCGCAAAATCTTTTTGGTTCATGCCTTTTGAAAGTCGCACATTCTTCAAATTCGTCACAAACACTTTGGTCTTGGCGAGATCCCTCTTCACCGGTTCGTCATTCTCCAGGCGCGCGACGTCTGCGGCTGCTTGTGTACGGTACCCGGTTGTTGTTGGGGGTTTGTTGAGTTGTTTGTTCTTTGATAGAATCACCGGGGTCCAATCTGTATGATTCATTTGGTTTTTTTTTCTATTTATCTACTTAAATTAAATTAAATTTTTAGTCGACTTCCTCAACCTTTGGTCCGTCGTTATGATCCGTTTCTGCCGTTTCTGTTTCTGTTCCACGAGCAGCCATTTCGGCCCGAAGCTCGTCAATACGCGCTTTCATGTCTTCCACTGTCGCTTTCATGTCTTCCACTGTTTCTTCCAACATAGACTGTATCGCAGACACTTTTTCAGGGTCCGCGTCAGGTAGGTTCTTGTACGCATAAAAAGCAGCCTCGAGTTCGTTCTTGGTCTGTACGAGTTCCATGTGTTTGTCGTCGTCCGCTTTGAATTGTTTTGATTCTTCCACCATGCGCTCGATATCCTCCGTCGACAAACGCCCTTTGTCGTTCTTGATTTGAATATTCGACTGTTTACCGGTACCTTTTTCGATCGCGGTCACTTTCAGGATCCCGTTCGCGTCGAGGTCGAAGGACACTTCAATCTGCGGAGTCCCACGCGGGGCTGGGGGGATACCTTCCAGCATAAACTCACCCAGTAAGTGGTTATCGCGCGTAAACTGGCGTTCTCCTTCGAAAACCTTGATGGACACCCCTGGTTGGTTGTCCGCGTACGTTGAAAAAGTTTGGGTTCGCTTCACCGGCACAGTGGTGTTTCGCTCCACAATCTTCGTCATCACACCGCCCGCCGTCTCCAGACCCATACTCAAAGGCGTGACGTCCAACAACAACAGGTCGTTCAGCCTAGAAGAAGACGACCCTTCTCCTTGACTGCCCGTGAGAATAGCCGCTTGAACCGCCGCGCCGTACGCCACACACTCGTCGGGGTTGATGGACTTACAAAGTTCTTTCCCGTTGAAATATTCACTAAGACGTTTTTGAATCTTTGGAATTCGGGTCGATCCACCGACCAACACAATCTCGTGTACGTCCCCTTTCGACATTTTCGCGTCTCGAAGGACTTGGTCCAACGGGGACAAACAACGCTCGATGAGGTCACTCGCAATCTCTTCAAAACGCGCACGCGAAATCGTCGACGAGAAATCAACCCCGTCGTACAAACTGTCAATGTCCACGGTCGTCGTGGCTGACGCACTCAACGTTCGCTTGGCCCGTTCACTCGCGGTTCGTAGGCGACGCAACGCGCGTTTGTTGGACCGGAACGCTTCTTCGTCGATCGATTTGTTTTTGCGTAGAAACTCCTTGACGAAAAAGTCCGAGATGCGCGTGTCGAAATCTTCCCCGCCCAAATGCGTGTCTCCCGCCGTCGCTTTCACCTCAAACACACCATCGTCGATGGATACCAGCGATACGTCGTGTGTTCCTCCACCACAATCAAAAATCAGTACGTTCTTCTCGCCCGTTGAATCGTTGATCTTGTCGAGCCCGTACGCGATCGCCGCCGCGGTCGGTTCGTTGATGATTCGAAGAACGTTCAAACCCGCAATCGCACCCGCGTCTTTTGTAAACTGGCGTTGACTGTCGTTGAAATACGCGGGTACGGTAATCACGGCGTCCTTGACCTCTTTTCCGAGGTACGTCTCGCTGATTCCTTTCATCTTGGCTAGAATCATGGACGAAATCTCTTCCGGATAAAATGTCTTTTCTTCACCTTGGTAGGACACGTGAATGACAGGCTTGTCCGACTTGTTGTCCGAAGCCACCTTGTAACTGAAATTTCGAAGTTCTTTTTGAACGTTCTCGTCGGAAAACTTGCGACCAATGAGACGTTTGGCGTCGTACACCGTGTTGGACGCGTTGCTCGCCGCTTGGTTCTTGGCACCGTCACCGATCAAACGCTCCGTGTCCGTGAACGCTACATACGACGGGGTTGTGCGATTCCCTTGTTCGTTGGCAATGATTTCCACGCGATCGTTTTGCCATACACCCACCGCACTGTAAGTAGTTCCGAGATCAATACCGATAGCCGACATTATTCCATTTAAACTATTATTCTTCTTAAATGAAAAAACTAACTTTTTAAGTCTCTGACGACAAGGATTTGATTTGATTTGAACTTCCTGTAACTTCCACTTAAAGAGCGTCAAGAAAGAGAGACGAGGACCCCACAAAATGACCTAGAATATTGTCGTGAGAATAATAATAACAATGGCGCTACCGGCAATAGACACAAGCCTGTGGGTGACGAAGCATCGCCCAAAGCACCCACGGGACCTCATCGGCAACAGCGACAAGATCCGCCAATTGCAGCAGTGGCTGGAGAGTTGGCACGCCACACACCTCGGCAAAAAAAAGGCCACGAAAGGGGCAGCCAAGGACGGGCCCAAGAAGGCGGTGCTGATCAGCGGGCTACCGGGTATCGGCAAGACCAGCAGCGCGGGGATCATCGCAAAGGCGCTCGGGTACATGGTGACGGAGGTGAATGCCAGCGATACGCGGGGGAAGAGTGACCGCGATGTGGACGGCGGCGTGGACGGCAAACTGGCCAACGCCATCAAAGAGATGGTTACCAACCGCTCTGTGTCCATAGTTGGGGGGTGCACGGCGCCGCAGAAGAAGTTGTTGATCATGGACGAGGTGGACGGCATGTCCGGTAACGGCGAGCGCGGGGGCATGGCGGACCTGATCGAGACCATCAAGATCAGCAAGATCCCCATCATCTGCATCTGCAACGACCACTACAACACAAAGGTGAAGGTGCTGATCAACCACTGCCTCGACCTCAAGTTCAGCAAGCCCGTAAGCCCGCAAGCCCGTACCAAGTCGGGCTTCACGCGAGAGTGCAACAAGGACACGCGGCCGGTGCGCGACGCCAGCATGCAGATCAAGGGGATGAAGAAGTCCAAGAGCCGCAATAAGAGTGATAACGAAGAGGACAAAGCGGCAGGATCGGACGAAGAAGTTGAGAAAGCCAAGAAGCTCTCCAAGATATCGAATGCGAAGATGAAACGAATAAATTTTGAGGGTCAAGACGGGGCAAAGGCGCCGTCAGGAAGCGGCAAAGGCACAAAGGCCAAGAAAAAATAGAAATGTGTTTTCCAAAAAAATACAGATTTTCCAAAAAAATGAAGAATCTGAAATGTGTGAAAATCACTTTAAGATAATGAAATTTGATGTAAATAACATGCCGTGTATTCACGGAAAAGAGCGTAGTCGGTGCCGAAAGTGCGGCGGAAGTTCCTTTTGCGAACACAATAGACGGCGTAGTAATTGCATAAAATGCGATGGGGCTTCTATTTGTGAACACAAGCGTCGAAGGTCAGTGTGTAAAGATTGTAGCGGAAGTTCCTTTTGCGAACACGGAAAACAGCGCAATCAGTGCCGATATTGCGGCGGAAGTTCCTTTTGCGAACACAATAAACGACGCAGTGATTGCCGAGAATGTCTAGGGGAGGAACGGTACAAGAAGAAGTTTCTTTGTAAAAGCGAATGGTGTCCGATACACAAGAACGTGAAATATGAAGGCTATTGCCGAACGTGTTTCACGCGTGCTTATCCAGACAAACCGGTTTGCCGAAACTACAAGATCAAGGAACAACATATCGTTGATCGTATCAAAGAGCGGTTTCCGGAGTTCACGTGGATGTGCGACAAGCGATATGACTTTGCGCCGACAGACTGTGCGTCTCGGCGGCGTCCGGATATGTACTGTAATTTCGGAACACACATACTGATTGTTGAAATCGACGAAAACCAACACCGGGCGTACGAGACCACGTGTGACAACAAGCGTTTGTGTGAATTGTACCAGGATTTCGGACACGTACCGGTTGTGTTTGTGCGATTTAACCCGGATGACTACATAAACACAAACGGTACAAAAGTAACTTCGTGTTTCGGTTATGACAAAGCAAGCAGCGTGTGTACAATCAAGAAATGTAAAGTACAAGAGTTTGATAATCGTATACATGTGTTATGCTCGACGATAGAACAATACACTACCGAGTTTCGTACCGAACGTCCAATAACCCAAGACCATCTGTTCTACGACGTAATTCATCCTGTTTGAACTCATTTATTTAGGGCATTTTTAAATAATCTTGTCCACAAGTCCGTACTCGAGGCACTTCTTGTCGCTCAAGTAGATTTCTTTTGACATGATCTCTTCAATAATTTCTTTCGGCATTGTACTGTTTTGTCTGTAAATTCGCTTGATACTTTTCATAAGATTCTTGGAATTTTTCATTTCGTCCTTGAGTTCGTCGTAAGGTCCCCAAAACTCGGTCCGGATTTGATGAATCAACACACACGAGTTGCGACGAATCCACCGCCCGCTTGTGGCTCCGAGAAGTAAGAACGTCGCCGCGCTCGCCACGATCCCGTCCGCGATACACACCACCGGAACGCGACAGTTCTTGATTACACTCATGGCGCTGAGTCCGGCAAACGCGTCGCCGCCTTTGCTGTGTATGTACAAGTGTATCTTGGGCGAAGTTTCCAGTTGGTAGTCCATCGACAATTTCAAAAGATGTTTCTCCATCTTTGAGATTTGATGACTCAAAAACAGTACAGATTCGACCGTAATATCCTCGTAGAAATAGATATTGTTTTTGTGGACTTCCACGTTCAATTCTCCGCCCGCCTCAGTAGTACTTTCGTCCTCGCTCGCGTCGTTGTTTTGGTACTTGCTGCTGTTACCACGAGTCATTGTTGGTTTCCCAAAGGTTGGCATCCTTGTTTTCTGTCACACCTCCCTTGTTATATCCTGTATCACGTGCATTCTTTAAGTTATAATTCGAGTCTCTCTTTTTTCTCTCTTATTACAAAAAATAAAGAAATGCAACTGTACCATTCACTCCTTTTGTTGCAAATCGGGTTCATCGCGTATCACAAGAAACTCAATTCGAAAATAGAACAATGGAAAGTAAACAAAGCTCTGTATTACTTTGTGGTTTCGCTTCCGTTGTTCTTGATCACTTACATGGACATGATGTACAACTCGTTCAGTCTCGGCCAGATGGGTTTACCGAAACGGTACAACAAACAAGTCAACTACTTGTTAGTTCTGTTTGGTTCGTACGGTATGATACAGATTTTGGCCCAGGACTCTGGTCTGAAAACCGGTCAAATTCAACGCGATACCATTCAAAAAGGCGCACTGTTCGCTCTTATCGCGCTAGGAACCGCGTTTAGCGTGACGTCGAATCGATCACAGGCGCTCGTCGGCGTGCTGTACTACTTCCATTTGAAATACGTCATTTCGAACAATAAGACGTCTCCGGTTTGTTTCGAAGATGTATAAGTGCGGATGATGAGTCAGTCTAATATTATGGATGAGTCAGTCAGATAAAACCATTTAAGAATAAAAATTTAATTTTTATATAATAAAAAGGCACTTTACAAAAAAAAATTATTATTTTTATAAATATTTAAAAAAATATTTTTATTGTTTTAGACACGCGACTCAAGAATGCCTATTTGCCCTCGGTGTGGAAAATGTCTTTCGAGCGAACAAGCGCTCACGTACCATCTGAATCGCAAGTACAAATGCGGCACATGGAACTGTGTTCGGTGTAAAACGAATTTCAACACCAAATTTAATCTTCAAATGCACGAACTGGAATGTATTGGCGATCGGTCGCACATGTTACTCCCGAGTACCGACACGTTACTCGACGTGTACAACGCGCTTCCGTTTCTGTGTGTGCATTTGAACTCGGACACCAACCGGTCCGATATCGTGTCGCCTCATTCCGCGATGTTGTTCAATATACCGTCGACGTCTCTGCTGAAACTGTCCAAGGAGGACGTGCTGGATTGTATCCGGTCCACGCACGCGAACATAACGTACCACGACGTGAACGAACATTTGTTTTTCGTTTTAAAACATATTTAAAGGTTTGGCTCTTGTATAAAGGAATAAGGAAATGAACGAAGGCGCGTTTAAGCAAATGGTTGTCCAATTCTGTGAGATTGACGACAAGGTTAAAGAACACAATAAACAAATAAAGGAGCTCAAAGTGGCACAAAAAGACCTGACGGACTCCATCATGCAGTACATGGACGACCGCTCGCTGGAAGTGTGTAAAGCGGGCGAGTACGGCGTGCTCACGCTCAAGACCGTCACGTCCAAAGCCCCACTCAATGTGGAGACCGTGCGTGAAAACCTGTCCAAGATCCTAGGGGACAAAGAAATGATGTGCAAGAACCCCGAGGACTTGGCAACGTCCGGCGCGGAGTACATCGTCAACACTCGTGAAGTGGAAGAGAAGAAGAGTCTTCGACGCAGTATGGTGAAAAAGAAGAAGGAGAAGTGAATTTAAAAAGAAAACGCACCATTTAATTAAGTAGAAAAAAATGGACGAGCTTACCGAAGAGCTTTTGCGACAGACGGACGAACTCAACGACGCGCGCGATTCCATGTTCCAATTACAAGAAGAGAACGAGTCCATGCGGAAAACTATCGAGACGATCCTTCGAATAAAATGCAAACGCGGAGAAGGCGCGTTTGCTTTGAACGTCGATCTACGTATGTGTGTAAAGAAGAATATTGTGTACGCACTTACGAAAATGCAACGGGACATTGCGACGACCGGTAACAAACCGGTGGATGTGGTGGCGGACGCGATCGTGGACCTCTTGATTGGCGAAACCCAAGAGGATATTCCGTGCGCCGTACTGGACGCCAACACGATCGTGTACAAGACGGCGACCAATTTGTGGTACGCGTCCGGTGTTTCCGACTTTGCCATTGTTGTTCGCGACTCTATCGGAGTGAACCAGCTCGTCGAACATTTCAACGACAACTGGAGGGACGGTCAGTTCACACACGTGTACAACCTGTTTTTACACGAACCGAGCTTTATCGCTTGTTTGAAAAAGGCGCTCAAAAAGTACAACGACTTGTAATTTTTTTAAAAAATTTTCACTTAAAGAACTTGAAAGTAAAAAGCAGAAAAAGAAATAGTCATGTTTCTCGCACTCTTTACGGATCCTGCGCGGAACATGGACGTTTACGACAGTAACACCACCCTGATTTTTTATACCGGCCAGGCAAAACGCAAGACGTTTGATAAAACGATCAACTGTGAAAAAACAACTTTGTACGTGTTTGAACGATGTTTGAGATTCGGGTGGAAATTCCTCGGAAACGCGCGCGTGTGTTCGGAAACTCAGCCGCGCACGGACACTCACCCACCTGTGTGGCAACTCGCGCTGAAAAAACCGCTAATAGCTGAAGAAGAAGACTACACTTCTTTTAGTAGCACGCATTACAGATCCAAACAAGAGATTCTGGATCGTATGGGACTCGTTCCCAAGTACAAAAATCTAGCCCTTGGAATAGTGCCGCTTTACGACTAGTCAAACTTTTAGATTCTAAAAAGATTTGATTGCTTGTTTTTAAAGCTGTAGATTGAAAAAATAGTCCCCGCTATTTTACGAACTTTTAGATTCTAAAAAGATTTGATTGCTTTTTTTTAAGCTGTAGATTGAAAAAATAGTCCCCGCTATTTTACGAACTTTTAGATTCTAAAAAGATTTGATTGCTTGTTTTTAAGATGTAGATTGAAAAAATAGTCCCCGCTATTTTACGAACTTTTAGATTCTAAAAAGATTTGATTGCTTTTTTAAGCTGTATATTAAACACAAAATTGAAACTCATAAATTCCCAAAGTTTCCCGTAAGTTCCAGGAGTCAAGTTTACCGCTTGGGATTCGCCGCCGTTCACAAACTGAATTTCCCATTTGTCTTGTGTTTGACTCGTCTGTTTCGTCGACTTTCGGTACTTTTTGTGTACCAACGCAGCTTCTCGGTTGTTGTACCGAATCAACAAGTTCGGGTTCTGTTCGATGTCGTAGTTTGCCAATTCGCGTATCGTGTAGCTCGGGTCGGTGAGAAGGTCCTTGTAGTCCACCAACGGAACGTCCTTTGTGTTCGTAACGTAATGAGGTCCGTCTTGAATTTTCGGAGCTCTACGACAGTCGGGGCGAAGAAGCCATCGGTTATGTTCCACAAACCGCCATCCATGTTTTGTGTTCATTGCGTTATAATGTTTATAAGACAAAACGAGGGTTATGGAGTCTGCATTATTGGGGGTTTCCGGATCGGTATCCAACCGAAGGGTGAACCTATTATTACTTTTCCCCACAATCTGTGCGATATATATGAACGGGACTTTTTCGTCACCCGATTTGACCATGTTGATGAATATATATGGCTTTTCAGTGAGCAAAACGTTTTCCGATAAAAGGGACTCTATCGAATTCGTTTCCCGTACTACTTCTTCTTGTTCTTGTTGTTGTTGTTCTTGTTGTTGTTCCGTTCCTGGTTGAAGAGGTACTATTCTGGTTCGAACTGGATTGTGTAAATCCACAAACAACGGGTTTGGGTTGATTTTTTCCAATCGAATCTGGTCGCGGTTCGTTTGAAGGTCGAACAAGACCAAATTGTCCCTGTAGAAATGACGCACGTAACGGCCTCCGTTTATTGTTTTAATGTACACGGGTTGAGGGGTTTCTTCATCAGTTACTAGGTGGTACCGAACCGCCGCTAAAGTATCTTGTACGACGCGCTCGATACGAAACAAAGGTTTGTAAAACTTACTACGTCCCGACAAGTCGGCTGCGGTAAACAGGGACAACGGATACTTTTTCATATCGGGAATAGGACGGAACGTCCCTTCGAACGTCGCCTTGATTGGGTTTTGGAGCAGCTGATTTGGACCCACACGAACAAACGCGCCCATCATCTCGGTTCCGTCAATCACATGCGTCATCACGTGTACCAACGAACCGACTTTCATCGGGCGTTTCTTGGCCCGTTGGGTATTCTCCCGTTTCGACGCGACCCCTTTCAAAGTGTTCTTCACGTGACGCACGCGCTCGTTGTACACCACAGTCTGTCGGCTATAATAGTTCTCGAGGTCCGCGTCCGCGGGTTCTTCGAACAGCGTTTGAAACGCATTTGCTGCGTTATTGGGTTCGTTATTGGTCACTGTAAAGTTTCGTTCCGTCTGTCGGCCTCTGTGCAACTGCATCGGAGTAAACCCCGTCACACCGTGTTTCGAATTGTTTATGGTGTACGCCACTTGATCAATCACGTCGTAGTACGTGTTGTTGTCGTTGTTAATCATGTAGTACTTGAGTAAACGTTTGATCTGTTTGTTTTTATTCTCCACAAACCCTTGCGTTTGCGGACTGTACGCTTGACCCACAATCTGTTTCACTTTGAAATCCAAACACAGTTTGGACACGTACCCGTTAACAAACTCCCCGCCTTTATCACTGTGTAGTTTATCCGGAATGTCCCCCGACAAAAACAGTTTGTTTAAAATCATCGCAATACTGATCCCTTCCTTATTTTTCAGAGGGTAGATGTACACAAACTTTGTGAATATATCGATAATCACAAAAATGTACCCGTACCGTTTGTTCTGGTATATCCACGTGTTGTTCGGACCCGTCATGTTTATCAAGTCCATTTGCCAATGTTCGAACGGGTAACTGGGTCGGAACGACTTGATTACCGTCCGTATGTTTGGTTGGGTTTGAACACGCAACGCCAAAGTGGACGGGTCGCTTCTCAAAAACTGATGTACGAATCGTCGCGATATCCCGAGGTACCCTTCGCGGTGTAGACGGTCTACGAGCATGTGTGCGTTGGTCCCGACATTACGCATGTCCGTCATGAAACGACGCAAGACGCCTACTCGGTCGGACGCTTTCACCACTTTGAACGTGAAACCTCGAGGCGCCCCGTTGTCCACCAAAATCCGGTTGTTCACTTGGTTCCATGGTGTGGTTTGTACTGACAACACGATCTGGTCTTGTGGGTTCACGGAGTACCCTGTGCGTGCTCGTCGCCTAAACGTCTTCTTGATATGGTCGGGTAAAGCCGGGCCGGTAAAGACACCGTTTTTCAAAAAAAGAACCATGTCGGTGTAAAGCGTATCCGGCCACGCGTGGGCGTAAACGACGTTCCAGTTCATATTTTGTTAAATTAATCGAAAGTTCAAAAACGAAATAAAAAAATTAATAATAAGTAATAATAAGTAAAAAAAAATGAAGTGGACTACCACTAGTCCCGCGTTTAAGCGCGAAATCAACACGTTCAAAAGTTTCAAATGTACGTACTCCACACCAGAAGTCCAAGTGTACGACGTCAACCCAGGGGAAAACAAGTACGTTATCAAAAAGATTCGTAAAAATTCTCCTAGTAAAATGACAGAGTTCTTGCGCGAGATTGACTACGGAAGTAATACTCGCGGGTTACGCAAAGGGGTGCACGTGCGGATTCACGCCTACTGGATCCACCCCGAACTCACGTCCGGCGTGTACGTCATGGACCACGCCTCTTTCGGTGCGGTGGACGTCAAACAGACCATGACTGCAAAAAAGTACATGCAAAAGTATAATTTCGACCCTGTGGCGTTCACGACCAAGTTTCGTAACGCTTTACAAAGTTTTTACCGCGTGTTCCAAGGATTCCATGGTGACTTGCACGCTTCGAACGTCATGGTCAATTTGGGGTTTGGTCAAGATAGTAAAGTCAAGAGCGTCGTGATTATCGACTATGCAAACATAACCCCTTTTGTTAAAACAAAAAATTCTCAAAAATTAAAAAACGTCGTCCAAAATACGTTCAAAGCGCTTCCCGAATATTTCAAGTACGCAGAGTATCCCGAAAAGTCCGGTATCCAGGTCAAATGGAGCCGAACAGGCGACGTTCCCGTGCGTTCGAACGTCAACATGCTCCACAAACTCCGCGAATGGAAACCGCTCCGTGTTGCGTTTTCTAAAAAAAAAGGACCCGGGTTTTAAAAAGGACCCGGGTTTTAAAGGAAAAAAAAAGGGTTTCTCACGTGTGTTTTTCAAAGGACGGGTCTAAAAAGTTGCTTCAAAATCTTGCGTGTATCCGAGGCCGAATAGTCCGGTGGATCCCCCAACACGGGTTTCATACCCCTCTCATAATCCTCCAGCGTTCCGTACTCTATACGAGACTCCATGAGTCGTCCAAATTGAAACATCAATGTATTCCTCCTTGCGGGGTCCATACCCGGAAGGATCTTTGCGAGTTTGTTCCTGTAATTGGGATCTTTGGACAAGTCATACGCGGTGCGAGACAACATGTAACTATCACTTGTAAAATAGTCATCTAAAACACCTCTACCGCCACGCGGGCTTTTCCCATCACCACCACGACCACCACCAGCACCACCACCACCACCAGCACCACCGCCAGGGTTGATAGCACCACCACCGCCAGGGTTGTTCCCACCCCCACCACCAGGACGGTTGTTGTTATTGTTGATACCGCCGCCACCAGGACCGTTATTGCCCCGCACTTCGCGATACAACAGAAGCAAATGCTTCCGTCGCACTTTACTTTTCAACAGTACCAGTCGTCTACGTTGGTCGTCGGTACCAAACACTTTGATGTACGCATAAAGGTCGGTATGACACATATCCTCTTCCGGTTGTTCGACAAACCGTTGAGAACGAAACAACGAACAACTCGTGGTTTTTTTGGGAACCGTGATACCCGTAAAGTTTTTTCGTGGCTTGATAATAACAACAGGTGCGCGGTTCATTTTTTAGAAAAACCGTTCGATTTAATTAATAAAAAAAAAATTAAGAAAAAAAAGGTTATTCCATAAACAGATACCCATTGAAACGCGAAACTTCAAACGTGCCGTTTTCGAAACGCACGACGGGCATTTTCATGTGGTACACTTTCTTGAGTGATTGAAAACACTCGTTCGTGTACTCGACCAAAGCGTCCAGTTCGTGTTTCAAAGGTGTCGCTTGGCTGGCGGTCGTACACTGGTACATCAGGCGGTGGAAAATGTCGTTGGACGCATCGACGAAAAAGTGTAACACTTGGACGCGCCGGGCGTTGACCCGTGTTTCTTTGTGTCGTTTGTAAAGCACAGTCCCCAAATGTTTTTCCGTAATGTCTTTTTTGAGAAATTTCAAACGCAAGTCCAAATGGAGGTCCGTGTCATCTTGGCCGCGATTTGCCGCGCCGCCGCCGCGAAAGTGTTGTTCAATCTCAAAGAAACGGACGTGTGAATTCAAACGAAAGTGCTCGGTAAAGTACCCGTAGTCCTCGCTCGTGCCGAACAAAACCCCACAGTGTGTTAACAAATGTACATGGACCGGGCGACAGTTGTTATTATTTTCGAGATTACCGCCATTATTGTTCCGCGCCGCCCACTCGAAATAGTGGGGGTTGTGGATACGGTCTTCGGCGGACTCGACTTCACCTGTGCGCCACGAGAACCCTGTGCGGCATTGCGTACACCACATCTGGTCACACCCTTCAATCTTGTGGATTCGCACGGCGCATTTGGGACACGGTTTGGTGTTTTGTCGAATTTCACGCGCGGTTGCCAAAAAGTTTGGTTCGCATTTTTCCCCCAAATGTTCCGGTTGATGACACTTGTCGCAACATTTTGACGCACACGTCCCACACGCGTACCCGTCGTCCATCACAAACCCGGGACAGTCTTTATTTTCTTGGGGACACGGAAACACGTGTTGCGCGGGCTTCCTTTTTTTGTTGTTTTCTTCGTTTCCAGGACTTGTTGTTTTTAACTGTTCCGGAATGTACTCTGTGTACGTCATGCGTTTGTGAAAATTCCACTCGTCGAGGTGTTGGGACAACCGGTTAACTTCCCGACGCGTCGTTCGAATCTCGCGGTGGATATCGCGTACTTGTGCGTAAGGCCCGTCTTCTGGCCAACTAAAACGACCCGTTTCTTCTTCTTTTACCATCTCGTCCCGTAACTCTTGTATCTCGCGTTCTAACTCGTCCTGTAACTCAACCAATTTCCGCACACCTCGTTGGATACGCGGACGCACGACGTGGTCCATTGCGTGGTCGTACTGTAGGTAATACTGCGTTTCCGGTAGTTTGGTACGTTCCTGGTCAACCAAAAGTTTTTCCACGCGCTTCTTGTGTGTTACCACAACCGACCGTGAGACACCTGCAACAAACTCTGTGTCCCACAAATGGTTACATTGCATACACGTGATGTCTAAAAGTCCTGCTTTGCTCGGGGCTTGTTTTACGCACGCGACACACACGTTCAAACGACACGAAGGACACGTGATTTGTTTGCGCGTCGACCGGTTGAATGGGAACACACAAATCTCACAGTCCATTTTTTGTTAGTTTAACGTATTGAATTTCTTTAAGTTGTTTTTTTTTAATATGTTGTGTATTAGAAAGATGTTCCCCAAACTTACCGTCAAGTTCAAAGACTCCTCGAATCGCGAAACCCGTGGGGCTGACAACGTACGCGTTTCCGTCAAACAGAGTGATGTCAACGCCGACCCCGTGAAAATCAAAATCAAAAGCCCTGTTTCTTCTTGAAAAGTTTTTTAAAAAGTTTTTTCGTTTTTTCTTATTGCCGTTTTGTTTTTTTCTAGTTTATTCAGGTAGGCAATAACAAAAAGTGAACCTTTTTTTTTGTAAATGTTTTTTTTTCGGGGTGACCCCATGGTCTCGGGTAAATAGGTCGTTAGCAATGACAGAAATAAGTATCGTTTTCGAAAGTCGCGTCGTCTCGGGTTCGGGTAACGAGTCGTTCGAAACCACCGGTGTTTAATCGTTTAAAACGGTTCGATCGTCGTGTTTTGTGTACGGAAATCATCTTGTCCAGCTTTACACACCCACCTGATCATCTACCATTTTTGCATGGTACGCGCGTGTTGAAGACGATTCATTAAACTCGGATTGAACTTTTTTTTTGTTTTTAAATAGCGTAAAAATTAAAGGATAATTGATATGGCTTGTTTATAAAGAAGGAACCGTACCAGCTGCCGGTAATGCGGTGAATTCTTGAATAATCAAATTACGAATTGAACCGGTAAAAAAACGTGAGAATTGCGCTGGATCTGGATCTCCTTTGTAAGTAACGCCCTCCGCCATTTCGGCCCCTACTATGAACGGAATATTCTCACTACCGGATGGGATATTATTGGTCATTGTACGATGTATGTAACTATTACCAGAACTACTAATGTATAACGCGGCGCTTTGTGTTGTATTATCGTACACAGCATGTGCATAAACCCACTCCGTATCATCACCGTCAGGTAGCGGAAAAGAGTTTCTGGATTCTTCACTTGATATACTACTTTTGTACATGTTTAACTCTAATCTATTAGCCTGTATCTGAGTACCAAATGTGTACCAACGACCACGACTAACCATACCAACGTCAACTGTGCTAGTTCTACTAATTTGCTTAAACTCGAACGAAATGTCGTACGACCGCAAATCTAAAGTCGTGTCGTTGTTCATTAAAATATACGAATCAGCAGTGCCATCGAAAACCATTTCTCCATTAGGACCCATGGTAACTCCGGTGCCAATAGTGAGATCGATTGGGTTCGTAAGTCGATGTTTATAACCAACCACGTCTTGGTAATTCCTCCAATTCAAAATACCTGGAAGAGTCTCATACAAAATACCAATACCGGTATTCACCGCCGTTTCGTTGATTCCGTCTACGGTTAGGAAGTACACGTCGACGCCTGCCGCGCCCGTGACGTCGGCCGTATTTGTCGTGACGGTGTCGTCAACGATTCCGTTGGAAAACACTTTTGTCAGAACCCCCGTAAAGCGCTCGTCGCCGCGGCCGGAATGGTTAGTACTTTCGCCGCCTGAACCGACGTTGTCTAATTGAACAATCGCGGAACCGGTTAAAGTAGGGTCGCTCAGTTTCGGCAACACAAATGCGCGGACTTCTTCTTGGGTAAACACGTCCGTGACGCCGGCGACTTTCACAAACGCCAAACCGAACACTTTGGACCCTTTGACGTTTGTGTTGACGATCGTGTCCACTCGAATTAATAGACTTGTCATTTGTTTATTTTAACACCAGAAAAAATATTTTTTGTGTATTTTATCATATCCATTGTGTTTTCGTGTGTGTAATACCCCCCCGCGGTAACGATTTTTCATGAGGATTCGTTTTTCCGACCACGATGTGTGTTTTTTTTTGCGAAAACTCGTCACTACCAGCTAAAACCCGCTGTTGTATCCGCTGTTGGATTGACCCCATCCGTAAATAAATGTGCGAGATCTGTTATTTTTTTAAATGAATTTATGCTTTGTCCGCACGAACCCAGATTTGATGGTAAGTGTTTTTGGAAGAGTTGCTTGTGTGGTTGTCAACATCCCATCTAGTACCATCTTGACTAATACCCCAATATCTTTGACTAGAAATATAAAACGGATAGTTTGTCATTGCTGCGTTACCTACACCAGTATACAGAGTCACACTACCGGTTGGTAAAAACGCAGAATGGTTATTCAATAAAGTGAAATCAGTTCCTTCGGTTAAATTCACACCACCTTGTTGTGGTTGGTCACCATACCTAAAATCTTTTAGGAACTCGAATTTACCAGTTTTAAAGTGCATTATTCTTGGATGATCGTTCGTTTTACCCACAAACCTTACTTCTACTCCATTATCGTTTCCACTTAAACTGTCCAATGCGATACACGTTTTGTTAAATAGGTCAATACCAGCATGACCCCACGAACTAGGATCAGATGTGCTTCCGTTCTGAATACTTGCGTTTATATCGAACGTATTGAAATCGAGACTTCCGTTTTCAGGCAATACAGGCAAACCTTTTGTGGTGTTGCGTACGTTCAACGCAGGAGTAGTCCCCCCTTTATGCACATAATTCAACACAAGCACCCAAGGCGTTTTCGTGGAACGAGCGTTTGTGTCTTCGTCCAAAGTGATTTGGTAAAGTGGGTTGATCGCGGAAGGTGAATATTCGTTTCCGTCAATGGTAAACGTAAACGGCGGCGGCGGCGGCGCGAACATATCATTCTCTTCCTGAATCGCCGACCTTCCGCTGATAGTAGTAGTTCCCAAAGTGCGCGCCCACGCGTACAAGTACCCCGTGTTGACTGTGTAAAGGTCCACCAAGTCGCCGTTCGTGTCAAAAGCCTTGTTCACTTTGAAACCAGTCCGAGTGTTTACGGCGATGGTTGTCCCCGCAGGCACGAACAAAACTGGGCTCAAACGGGTTTCGGTGGAATAGACTTCGTTCTTAAAGTCACCGATACTTCCGGTAAGTTTTTCGTTCTTTAGGTCGCGCGTGAAGATTGCGGCATAAACTTCGGCGTTTTCGACACTTGAAGCGGTTACGGAGTCCAACCCGAACGAAACCGTGTGGTTATTTTGAACGGAATTGTCCAACGTCACGCTATGCACCACACCGACCCTGGCGATACTCGTGTCGAGTACCGCGTCCAAATCGAGTAAAGCCGGGTACTCGTACAAGTTGGTCGTACCGTTGGTATCTTTTGCCGCCATGTACACGCGGTAACTGTTACCAGACACCACGAGTTCGTTCGCTTCTGCGTTCGCAGTCTGCGTGAACGCTTGGGTAATCACCACCGAGTACGCCGGGACGTTGTACAGGTCGTCTTCTAGGAGGTCCGGGTCGAAATCGTTGTGTTCACCGAAAGGCGTCTTGTGACTGCCGCCGGCGACGCCGCCAGTAAACTCTATAAAACTTTCCAAGTGCGCGTTCACAAAAGTCAAAACGTCCGCGGAAGTTTGGCTGATATCTTTCATCGCAAAAATCATATACTTGTCGACGTTGTGGGTCGCACTAAACACGCTCGCGGCTTCGACAGTCAGTGTCCGTTCCGTTGGGTCCGCCGAAACCACGGTCAAACGCGGGACCGGGTCCGTGTTCGGGCCGTCAAAACCGTTAGCTGCAAAAATCACTTGACCGACGTCGCCGGTGGATGCGTTCACACCCCACGCGTACGCGTACGCCGCGCGAACGCTTTTGAAATCGACCAAATCACCACTCAAGTCCATTACTTTAGGGAACGCGTTAGCTAGCGAAAAGCCGGTCACGGAGGATGTCACACCGGACGCTAGAGTCACGCGCGCCGCGTTGTTTAGTTTGGGCGCGTTCAGTGCGTTGGTTATCGGGTACGTCGTCGCCAGTGCATAAAACGTTCCGGAAGTAACACTTGCCGGCACAATCAAGTCGACCGTCACTACGTCCGCCGTGTCGTCCGTGGCGTTGTACACAATCCCGAAATTTTCTACGGAAGGAATAGCCCCACCAAAGGCGACCAAAGACTCGCTTTGGGTCATCGTAAAAGACCCACCGTTCAAAACGGCAATCGCGACTATTTTGTACTCGACGCCGTGTGCGATCGCCGGCGTGATCCCCGAGTTGGACAAGTCCGTGTACGCCGCGGTCATTGTAAAGTCCACCACGTTACCCACGTTTCCGTCCGTCACAGGGAACGGCGTGAAAAGTAAATTGTTGTCCACGAAAAACCCGTAAAAAAGCTCGGCGGGGTACGCCGTCGCAATCTCGTCGGCGGGGAAAAGACCCAAGTAGTACCCGTCCGCGTCGTCGAAAATAGTCAACGACCCTGAAAACACCGACCCGTTTTCGAGTTGAACGGCGTTGTGAATCGCGGGGTACGGCGTGGCGTCTGCCGCAATCGACCCGGAATAAACTAAGGACTGTTCGACACCTCGCTCAAGCCACACGTACACGTGTACCTCGTTCACAAAGTTGGGGTCTACTTGTTCCAGTCTTGTTCTAACTTTGTTAATCGTCAAACCAGTCACAGTCACGCCGCTAGAACCGGAAATCACCGTTTTGGGGCTTGCACCAACGAGCGCGTTAACGCCAGTGGAATGCGTTGGGTTGGCGTACGTGAACGCAACCGCTCTGAGTGTTCCGGGGTCGGTGTTGCCGCCAGCATTGTCAAGCCCGTTGGCGGTCACGTCAAAAGTCACTTGGTTGTTGACGCGATCAAACACCAAGTTTGTAATCTCAGTCACACCCGGCAAGTTGATTGCATACATGACTGGACCCGTGAGTTCTTCCACTTCTACTTCTCCTGCGGTCGAGTTCTTCGCCAACAAGTACACGTTATACTGGTGGTTCGCCAACGCCGCGACAACGCCGCTACTACCGCCACCGCCACTTGAAGATTCGAGTGCGTAAAGTATCGTTGCCGTTTGAGTATCCGCCGCGTTTTGTGCGAGAAGTGTCGTGTACGCTTTCACAGGGCTCGGGTCTCCTGCCAAGTAGTCCGCGGTGAGTGCCGTGATTATGTCGCTGTCCGTCAAAGTGGCGGCGTAAGAAGATTCAATCACGCCGACGTAATATTCGGTAACGGCTTTGGCAAAAGCAAACACGCTGGTGTCAATCGTCAACGAGCTACCGGACACGTAGTCCACGTCGCGAATCTGGGTGTAAAATTGTTTTGTGTTGGTGTGTTTGGCAACCGCCGAAGCTACCGCGCTGTTGACTCCTCCCCCAGCTTCTTGATACACCCACGCGTACACGTACACGCGATTGACGTGTTCCAACAACACAGGACTCGAAGCAGCAGTTGTGGTTTGTGTCAGTGGAATACTGAAAAGGGCGCTCAAGTAACTCAATTGACCGGAAAGTGTGACGGTTGGAGAGTAGTAGTTCGCGCCCGCCGCAGTGACCGGGTCGGTTTGTGGGTTTGTGAAAACACCGACACGCACTTGACCGGGTCCGCGCGCTTGACCGGACATAAAACGCAACGACTTTTTATCCGCCGAGAACATCGGGCTGAACGCGCCGTGGATACCGGTCACGTCGCTCGGAACCGTAAACTCTTTGACGAACGCTTTGTACCCAGTGTCCGTGCTGACCGCCACAAGGACCACGGTCACCGTTTGGCCGGGACGAACACCGTCAGTCAACGACGCGTCGGTCGCGGACGTGTACTTGTAAAGAATATTCAGTTTTGTCGCGTTGGTGTAAATATCATCCGAACTTTGGTCGATATCTTCGGTGATTTTATCAACCGTCATAAAAGGCGAATAGTCAAAACTTGCTCCGAGCGTTGTAACTGCAGAGTCGAACGCCATCAAGTAAAACTTGTCCACTTTGGACCCACCGGACTCGACCACGGTGAGTCCACCTACGGGGACCACCAGCTTGTTCGTGTCTTGGTACTCGACCAAAGTCACGTGTGGGTACAGCTGGTCTGCGGGAGTTAGTGCGTTTGTCACAAACACAGACGTCTTGTTACCCGCGTTTTCGATCCACCCGTACACGTACACGTTGCGTGTGGAAATCGCGGCGTAGACTTCACCGGCGATATCAATCACTTTGTCGAGAATCACGCTAGACCCCGCCGAGAAAGACACGAGACCCGCTGTTGAGAAGGTACTCAAAGACGTACTCACCACAGCCTCGGCCGCGGCTGTGTACGCCGCGTTTTTATTGGGTAAAAGGTACGTGTACGCCACCAACTTGAGTGTTTCGTTCGCGGGGTCCAACACGTTCAAAGTGATACCAGTCAGTTCCACGTTGCCGTCAGTAGCTTCAAACCCGGCTGTGATTTCGCGAATCCCTGCTGCGTTGGGTTCCAACAAAGGACCGTGGTACACGCCGTGTGTGCTCGTGACGACGTTGACGTAGTACACTTGATCGGACACCAAGTCAATCGAATCATCTACGGAAGAAGGAACAACGATTACCGGAATACCGGTAGCCCCGTTGTTGACGATAGATCCCATACCTGAGTGAACCGCACAGTGCGCGAACAACGCGGTGTACGCCGCGTCCGCGGGAATTACCACGGTCGTGTAACCGGTGGCCGCGTCCGGCGTGAAATTGTACGGGGACACATCGTCTTCGTAGTCAAAATTGAGCGGGTGGCTGGTTTTTGCTAACCGGTTGTCGAAAATGTACGTGTGTCCCTTCAAAAACTCGGACACGTCCGGGGAGAACACGTACTTGCCAGATTCCACTCGCACGGTAATCTCGTGGGTCAGAACAGCCGCGTTGTACGCACCCGTAAAACTGTGTGTGGCCGCCGCACAAACTCGAAGTTCGTTGGGTTGCAAAGGGTTCGCGGGGCTCAAGTCGGTAATGCGCGTCACACCGCGGTTCGTTTCCGGGTTCGCCAGAATACCGGTTATCGGGTCCGACGTCAAGTACCCGTGCGTGGTCAAAACCACAAACGCGTCGGTCAGTGCACTGGCCCCTTTGTTGAAAAGGACGTCGACGTTTGCGTCCAGAGCGGTGTACTCCATGGACACGTCGCCGAACGTCACAAACAAGTCTTCGGTTTCGTTGCGAGACACGACGTCAGGGGAAACGGCTAAACGTCGGAACAGGTAACTTTCGTCTTCGGTGGTGACTAGAGCGTACACGTACACGCGCGAAACTTGTGAGACCGGGTACCCTTCCAAAGTCGTGGACAAACTGAAACTATCCATTGCATTGGTGGTTTCGTGGTACAGTCCAGAACCAACACCAGCGCCAGCGAGGAACGTAACCAGGTCGGTGACAGTCTTGTTGTCGTGAACCGACAAAACCACTTGGACTTTCGTTGCGGTCGCGTCGAGAATCAGCGGGTGTGCGTTCAAGTTGACTACACCGGAGACTTTTTGGGCGTCCAAAACAACAGCAGTTAGAGTCGCGGAAGGGTCTTCGGTGTCGGTGGTCAACGTTTGGGAAGTACCGGTCAGGGTCGGGTCTTCCAAGTTGGAGTACATGACTGCGTCCACGGAAGTTTTGGTGGCGTCGGACGTGACAAACTGAGCGTACACGTCGTACTCTTTGGAAAGGTCTAAAGAACCAGCAAACGTAAACGTGTGGTCAAACACACGCAACACTTCACCTGCAGCCAACACGGTCGAGGTCAAAGTCACACCGAGTCCGGAATCAACGCTCGTTCCGTGCGGCACCGCCACGGCTACAAACTGGGTAGGCACACTGAAAGCGCTAAACCCACGGACGTCCACGTTCACTTCGTTTCCGTTGGTACGTACCTGTTTCACACTCGCGTGGGCTTTTTCGTTGGCCGAGTTGATCACAAGAACACTCGTTTCTACGCCGTAATGGTTGGACCCAATCCCGTCGAGTTGGCTAATACCAGCAGGCCCGACGTCTTTCAGAATCACGTACACTTGGCCCGCGTTCACGTCGTCGATGTCGTACACTATGGAATTCGCCGCGTTCACGTGGTCGAGCACTCCGACCACTTTTGTGATTTGGGTTTGGATGTTTACAAAAGGAACGGACGTGGTTCCGAATAGTGCGACATCACTTCCTGCCGCCGAAAGCCGCTGGTCGGCGTACCAATGCGCCTCTTCGTCGGTGACGCTCGGGTCCGAAAACCCTACGACGGCGTAGTGCATGATGTTACCACCAAGACTCAAAGTACTCGAGATGTTCGCAGTCAGTGTGTTTTCCGGGTCGCTGTCGGTAAAAGCAATCACTTGGTTGAGAAGAAGGTCCTCCACAGACACAATCGAGTACCCGTTATGACGCCCCGCGGACTCGACCGAAACCAGTCCTAAATCGTTCTCCGCGGCAACGTACACGGTATAGTCTACGAAAGCGTGGGGAATCGTACCTGCTGTAGCTGTACCACCTAGATTATCGTACACACTAGTCATGGTTCCGGAAACGGGAACGGTGTTGTTGTCCACGTTGGCGGGAATGTGGGGTCCGAGCTGTGTCCACGAGGTTTGTTTGTTGGTCTCGAAGAAAGACTTGACGTCCGCAATAGAAAGACCGTCGATATTTTGTACGGCGACTCCGTAAACGTTCGCGCCGTACGCGTCCGATACGTTCGAACTCACGTTAATTTGAAACCCCATGTTATTTTTTATAGTATATTAAAATATATATTAAATAACATTACATGTCCGAAGCTACCAACAATCATAAGATTCGCGTGAGTGCATCTGTGCGCGACAACTCTGGAGGTACCGCGTACGCCTTTGCGCTTAACCGAAACCCGTCCATTGAGGACATCACACGGAAAATCAAACAAACCAGACTCGTACCGGCTAACATGACTCTACTGGGGGCGTTTACGTCCACGGCCACAACGCTCACCGCGGAAGTGAAAGAGTTTGTGGACTGGGACACTTTGACCGGCGCTACCGTCGCCGTCCCGTCCGGGCTTGTCAGTTACAACGACACCGCCGCGATTGTCGGTCTGTACTACGTGTTCATTTACGCGGTGGACCCGTTCAAAAACAGTACCATCATGCCACACCCTCAAAACCCGATCCCCATGACCACCGAAACCATCGAGGTTACACAACAAACACTGGGATCGTTCTTGGCTGCTGGTACAGCAAACTACGCGGAACAACACAACGGCGTGGTGGACGCGACTGTCGTACTTCAAAAGCCGTTTTTCGATTTTTACGCGGGGCGAACGGATAAACTTTACGCAAACGTTTCCGTCGACCCCAAAGACTCGGTGGTCAACGACGTGTCCGTGGTGGCATTTTCTTCCGCACAAACTCCCGGTTTGTCGCCAGACTCTTCTTGGCCAGCGTTCGCGACCCAAAAGAAGGTTATTTACAGTAACAGTGATCTCCCCATTTTCGGGGTTGAGAAAACCGGCTTGGCTGAAGTGTCTATTGACAATTTTTTCACAGACACGACCGACTCTTCCGCTACCGGCACTTCTTTTACCCAGTATTTCATTGATACCGGGTACGGTGCACAGCTTTTTTACGTGTACGTCACAATGCGCGACATTGGGTTTGACAAATGGATCGTGAAAGAGTACGTCGTGTCTGTGGGTGACTCCCCCATTCTGACGGGTTCCACCGCGGAAATTGTTGTTGTTTAAACTTTTCGTTGTGTTCAAATCGAATTTTAAAATGTATAATAAAAAGTATAAATACAAATGGTATACCCCCGAGTGAAACACGTTTCTTTCGAATCAGGTGTTGGATTACAAGTGGATGTGAGTGTGTACAGTAGTTTGGGGAACGTGACCGAATTGTACGTCGGAGCTTTCGCGCCCAGTCTTCTTGGAAATTCTCCTCCCACCGCCGCAGATTTCCAAGCTTTTGTGATTGCTAACCCAAGTTACTTTACGAACGTGTTGACTGCTGCAACAAACGTGCTTAGGTACGACCAAAAAGTGGTGTCGGCGTTGACCCTTTCTCAGCGATACACCACGGGCACGTTGGCGACCGGTGATATCGGTACGCTGGTGACCATTGCTAACGCAGCGACCCCGTGCGCCGTGTGCGTGTTTGCCGTGGACGACTCTGGCGCCATCGGTTTAGACTTGGCCGCCGTGTTTGAAGCCCCGACGGTCGTTGCTAGTTCGTTTGTTGTGTTTGATACGGTTTACATCAAACCGGGGACCGTTTCGGGTGACATTGTCGGTCAAAGCTCTGGCATAAACAACCTTGTGGCGACGTTCGAGTACAATGCCGGACCCAAATTTTTCCACGCGTTTGCGGTCGATTCCGTTTTAGACAAAAACCCTCTGACGATTCTAGGCGACTCTAGTTTGTCGTCTGCCGTCGTGTCCTTGAACTTGTCGGCGTCTCTTACCAGCGGGTCGTCTACCATCACCGTGACTAGTTTGATTAATACCACTACCAAAGAGATTGAACAAATCCCGGACAGTGGCGTGTACGTGTACATCATCGGGTCCAACCGGACGACCGGTAGTGCTACCGCTTTGAGCGGCAAGTACGACTACCAGTACGCCCAAGTGTTCCCCGTGTCCCGTGTGGTCGCCGGTTCCGTGACCAACGTGATCCAATACGCCACAACCAACGAGTGGACTTTGGACGCACAAGTCACTTACCTCGCAGGTAAAAAACAGTCTTTGTACGGTCCAACCCAAGGTTTGAGCGTGTACGGCGTATTCGACACCGACGCCGTTTCTTTCGAGCGCGTCGGTCTAGGTGGTGTGTCGTGGGTGTCCACTATCAAAACCCCTCAATGGGTCGCCGGCGATTACAAGATCCAAGGTCCAGGGACCGCACTGGCGGTTTCTGAATCGGGTCAAGGGTCCAAATTCGCCACGCTCAAAGGCGCCGGTATGACCAACGTAATCAAGTTCTCCACCGACTGGACGTTTGCGTACTGGGTCAAACACATTGGGGCAACCGGAACCGGGTCCAATGAAAGCCCCAATTTCGGCGGTTTGAGTGTTCAAGCGGGACAGGTTCACGTCCGCGTCCAACGTCAGAGCGCGACGCAGTTCAGAGTGTTTTCGCCCACTCTGGGGGCTAGCGTTTCACACACGCTCGCGACCGGACTCACCACGAGTATGTGGAACCACGTCGCGGTCACGTGGACCGCGGGTACCAAGACTTTGAACTACCTGGTGAACAACGTTTTGGCGGCTACGCACGTCAACACCGACGTCACACGCACGACGTTTGGTGCCGAGTTTTCGCTCGCTATTGCGGAGGCTATTACAGGTACCCAAACGGGCGTGTACTTTGACGACCTCCGGGTTTACAACCGCGTACTGACTTCGGGCGAGTTCCTTGCGTTGAATGACATTCAAAACTATTTCCACACGTTCGGGACTGTTCTTCCGGTCGAATCGAGGGACGCTTTGGTGACCGCCATGAAAAGTGCGAGGGTGACCGAGACCGAGACTTCTGCGACGGGGTACTCCAGCGTAAACACGACATTCAGAAACCAGCCGATGAAGTACGTGCTTGACAAAACCGGTACCAAGTTCCCCGCGACCACAGTCAATTACGTCCACGCCCACGCGATCGCGTCCGGGGCGACCCAAAACCCCGAACTGTTTGACGCTGACAAATTGGGAGTCGTTTCGGTGTTGAAACCAGCGTCCAATGAAATCCCTCATTTGACAATCCCAAACAGTTACTGGTCGCGCTTTTACAAACAATCGTACGCCGACGGTGCCGCTTTTTCTAGCGTGGCAAACATCGACTCGGTGTACGCCCCGATCGCGTTCACTACAGACGTGGACCTGACGAATGTGAAAGACTTTTTCACGGCACACCGCACCGTTTTAGCAAACAGCAACGCCGAACGGTACGCGGTAAAGCAACTAGAAGAAACCGTCTTGACCCACGCGTACGCGAACGTCGACGACCCCACGGATACCATGGTGATTACCGAAGGCGGGGAGTACCAAGTCGTGATTGTGGGGAAAGACGTCGACGGAAACGTCGGGGTTGGGCTGTTGGAAACGGGACCATCAACCACATTCAACAAGACACTTGTGTACGGTACAAACCAACATGGTGCCCTTGGTGTTGATTCGTTAGCGCCGGGTTCAACGACTGTTACTCCGGTGTTGACTTTGTCGGATCAATTGAGCAATTTGCCTTCAGGCCAAAAAATAAGTGCTATTTATACGAGCACTGATAATTTTTTTAACATATTTGAAACCATTGATATATCGGGTAACAAATCGTATTATTGTATGGGGTACAGTCAGTCTATTTTGTCATATATTACAGCCTCCGTACCTGGAGGTACGACCATAGTCAGTGTATTGACCTACTGTACTTATTTGACCGAGTTTGTGAATACAATACGAGCGAATGGGGATGACGTAAAAGCGCTGTGTGTTGGTAGGAGAAATATATTCATACATACTACCCAAGGCAAAGTGTATGGTATTGGACTAAATGGTTATAAACAATTAGCTAATGGAAATAATCAAATTACTCAAACCATTTTTGTGGAATGTTCGGATATTGCTACCGAAAAAACAAACAACAATGCGGAAGTACTATTTGTGTTAACCAGTCATATGAATGTTATGGTCATTTTTAAAAACAAAACAACTGGAAAACAATATGCAAAAGGTTGGGGGTACAATGCATGGGGTACTTTATGGGCAAATAGTGGTTCATCGTTGTGGTATGTTGATTGCACATATTTCAACAGTTATGTAGCTGATAACACGTACGAAGCGATTGACGCGTACTCCCCGAACTTTACAGGACAAACCGTGATTCAATTCAAAAAAGTTGCTGACGGAACAACCGAGTATCGGTATAGCGGTCTCTCAGGAATCCACGCGGGTAGTTCAAATGGTAGTACTAATCAACTAAACCAACCGTGCGATTTGATAAACGACTGGATAACAGCCAATCCTTCGGACGAGTTTGTGTGTTCGTATCACAACGGGTCGGCTTCGTACGGTACGAATATGTTTATACGCCACAATACCGACGATGGTAGCAAACGATTTTTTGCAGTGGGTTTGACTCTCGGAACACCCGGCGCGACTTACAATAGCGTAATCGAATTGACCCATTTGAATTACACGCCAGGAGATGCTAAATATACCATTGATGGCGTCACGTACGACCCCGTTTATTTTTGGCCTGGGGCCACAGGTTATTTCATAGGTTTGTCGTTACCTCCTGCAAGTTTCCCCGCCATTTCCACCTTGAACACGACCATCACCGCCGCGGCATTCAACGCTTTATCCGACAAAAAGCTCCAACTTTCTGGCCAAGTCGTTGCGTCAACCACTGAAGGTGCAACGACCATTTTCAAAGCTTTTGCCACCACACAACAAGGCTTGACCCCGGACCAAGTGCGTGACTTGATTAACGACCCGGTGAACGCCGCCGCGGTGTACAACGAAAGCGACTTTTCCACGATTGTCACGGTCCCCAAAGTCATGGATATTACCGGCGCGGTGTACGACAGTTCCGCCGTGAATTACGCGCACGTGTACTTGTACGGCACGGACGGCGTCAATGAAAAGCACGACGCTTTGAGTTACGCGGTACTTGATGACAACATTGGCGTATTCACAAACAAATTTATGAACCAGATCCCTCTAGCAGAAGCGCCAGCAAACCAGTTTCATTATATGATACCAGCACACCTCGGTTACTCTCTCACAGTGCTTGAAGTGGGTAGTTTCATAACTAACGACTCCACCACGTGGTTGTTTACGACACCGACAGTTGCTGGGGGGACGCTACCGCTTGTTTTTGACTTGTCAAACAACTACACGCAAATTTCGTTTTATGTAGGTATTGGTGAAGATGATATAATTGGGGGTATGCAACAACAAGCAAACAGTAACGGGGTTACAATAACCGTCCAGGTATCGAACGATAATAAAGCAACATGGACACACATGCAAGGCAAACTCAATGATACCGGTTCGTTGGTTGATATCAACAATCTTTTGATTTCGCCTGCAAGCACGGCGTATTTGCGCGTGAACAACTTTGATCTGACTGGAATGACGCACATGCAAATTTCCACTGGTACCAATGGAAGTGGTCAAAGCGACCAGGTATACTTTGTGAATACGAGCGTGACCCAGTACACGCCGCCCAACCCCATGCCGCATACAAACATATCAAACGCTTACTGGTCGCGCTTTTACAAACAAGCGTACGCCGACGGGACCGCGTTTTCGAGCGTGGCAAACATTGACTCGGTGTACGCCCCGATCGCGTTCACGGCGGACGTAGACCTAACGAGTGACCCGGCCAACGTCGCAGCCTTTGTCGCGGCGCACAGTACCGTTGTATCGAATGATCCGATTGAACGGTACGCGGTGGGTACCACTGGCGAAGAGACCGTCTTGACCCACGCGTACGCGAATATCGAGGACCCTACGGTCACGGTACCCATTTTGGAAAACTGGGTGTACCAATTGGTGGTCGCGGCGCAAGACTCCGCCGGAAACGTTGGGGTTGGGACGAGTTATAAAGTACCGTTTGTTAACTATGGATTTGGTTCTCGAAATTTGAGTACGAGCTACAAGAACTTTACCTCATATAACGAATCGTCGTACATTACGTTATCTGACAACTATGTTGGAAACCATGCTAGGGGTCCATCGCCGAGAATAGAAATATGGCGACTTGACGGAAGTAGCTCCATTTCTCAGACCATTTCATCGATATCAGGCAATGGTGCATTGGTTATGAATGATAATATTTTATTCTATGCCAATAATTCTAGACTCCATATGTATTATAGAGATTCCACTAAATCAGAGGGTTCGCAGTGGACGTTATCGAGTCAGTCGTATGTGACCTCTTCAGGAACCCTAGATTATGGGTACAATGGCGGTGTATATGAGAATACCTTTGTTTTTGCAGGAACGGGTCCGAAATTGTATATCATATCAGTGACTAACAACGGTCTAGTAAGCACGAACCCACCCACGTTTGAGGTGACCGAATTCGCGGACCCTAGCTACCTAAACTATACTTCTTATCAATCAGCTAGAATACATAAAGATACGATAGTCTTTTCAATTGGAGCAAGTGACAGAACGTTGAATTCAACAGGTATTCTTAGGTTAAAAAATAATTCTTGGTATTTAGAACATAAATACCCAGGGCTTTACGGTTCGTCTGTTGACATTTACGAAAACACGATGGTAGTCGCTCCTTGGACGTCGAACAATTCGCAGTATCCTACAAGTTCATCCGTTTACGAGAGACTCAACGGTACATGGAGTTCACAACCTACGGCAGTCTTAACGTTTCCAAGCGGGTCTGGGTTTGGAGTACACGGGTTGTCCATTTATGCAAACAATATTGTTCTAGGAGCATTAGATACCAGTAGATTTGCTTTGTTGTTTTCCAAAGACAGTAACGGTGTTTGGAATAACAGCGCGATCCAATTAGCTTACCCAAAAAATGATTCTCCATGGGTTGTGAAAATTAATAAAAACATTGTCGCGCTGGGTAGAACGGCGAGTATCATGGTTTACAAAACGGACCAGCCTACGTTTGAAACGTATGAGATAACGTCATTATCCGCCATTTCCACCTTGAACACGACAATCACCACCGCCGCGTTTAACAAAACGCTCCAGATGACGAGTGAAGTCGTTGCGTCAAACACTAAAGGTGCTAATACGACTTTCAAAGCTTTTGCCACCACACAACAAGGCTTGACCCCGGACCAAGTGCGTGACTTGATTAACGACCCGGTGAACGCCGCCGCGGTGTACAACGAAAGCGACTTTACTGCGGGAACAGCAGTAACGGTCCCCAAAGTCCTTGCGGATAACGGCAATGTTTACGACAGTTCCGCCGTGAATTACGCGCACGTGTACTTGTACGGCACGGACGGCGTCAATGCAAAGAACGACGCTTTGAGTTACGCGAGCATTGTCGCCGGGGACAACTTGCCTCATGTAGACATCACCAACGTTTCTTCGGCCGTAACGTCAGGCGTTTTGACAGTCACAGGCACGGTCTTTTCCAGTGTCGCGAACGTTACAGGCGGCGTGCGCGCGGCGGTGTTTGACCCGGCTTCGTTTGACTTGGCAGGCGCGGACCAATCTGCGCTCGCGAGCTTTGTGAACGCGAACGGAACGGACTTGTCCTTGACGACTGTCGTTTACGCCGTGGGAAGTTTCACGGACTTTTCTTTGAGTACGTACTTTTCAAACATCGACGTTGGTTACACGACCGGGTCGTTGGTGGACGGAAACATGTACAGGGTTGTGGTTGCCGCTGCAGACGCCACTGGGAACGTTGGGGTTGGGGTGGATGTCCCACCGTTCGGTACCTCTCTCATTAATTACGCGTCGTTAAGTCGCGCCACACTAGACTCTATCGGATCTGGGTGGACACAAATCAAGTATTTGCCCGGTACTTCGACCACATGGTTCCCTGGGACCGACAACTTGGAAGGGTTCCCTGGAACCGAATTTTTGTTTACCACCGGCGATTTCTCGCGTTGGCTCGTTTGCGACCAGTTCCAAGTGAATGGGGAGGAATATTCTAACGCTCTGCGTACCATTACAAGATCGTCTATTAGTGCAAGTCCGTACCAAGCGAGGTGGTATCATCGTAGTGTTCGTGATGCTCCTCATGATCCTTATATTAGTCTAGAAGACTATTCGGTGTCTCAGACAAACGGTACTATGATGTATATTGAAAACAGTATCCGCACTGCTTTAAATAGCATCCACCCCACAGGCATGTACGTGTTTGTACGGTAAAACACTTTTTTCACACAGACCGCTAACAAAAAAAATTAAAAAATCTTAAATCTTCCACCATACTCTAACATTAAGTCCACCCCTCCCTCAACACATATATGTCCCGGGGGGTCCAAAAAAAAACAATAACAACAAAAAAACATATTCCAATTTTTCGAAAATAAAACAAAAAATTAAATAATTGTTTTCGAAAAACCAATAGAACTCGTAGTAAAAGGTAAAGAATAACAATGCTTACTCGTTCAGTGGGCGAAAGATTGTATTGGCGCGTGCGTTTGTTCGAGCAACCGCCATCCAGTACTCGACGTGATTCTGCGAAACATCCAGTACGAAAAACGAAACCGAACACGAAAACGACACTGAAGGTTTTTGGCCCATCAACGGGATATCGCTTCTTTTGGTGTTCAAGACTCCTCTCTTGTGGTGGGCGTCATCTGCGGTGTGTGTCGAAGACGTGGGTCGATGTAACATGCGGTTTCGCAAACGCATGTTTGTCGCACAAATCCCGCACATATTTCGGTTCATGGGACGCACTGGCCGAAAACAAGGAACATATATGTGGGGGGGCCCTGTTTTTTCGGCAAACATGTCCCACCTACATTCGAAAACCTATATCGAGTTCGTAAAACAACACTTACCTGTATTTCGATCCTGTATTTCGCACGCGAGTCGCCGCGTACTAAAAAATAAATTTCGTGATCAATACTTAAATGAACAAGTTACTGTTTGCACTCCTTTATTTGATTATTGATATATGTTGGATAACACTGATGGCTGGACGGTTTTACAAGACCCGAATCGAAACTATACAGAAAGAAGCTATGCAGTTCAAAATCGTACCAGCCATGTTGGCGTATCTCTTGTTACTATTCACAATTTTTTACATATGTTTTCCGTTGGCGGAATACTACAAAGACAAGTACCATCCGTCTGTTGTGTTTGGTTGTGTTGGGTTGAGTGTGTACGGTGTGTACAATTTCACGAACGGTGCTGTATTGACCAACCATAATTGGGACTACATGTTGGTGGATACTTTGTGGGGAGTGTCGTGTTTCTCCTTTTTGGGTTGGGTATATCATAAACAATTTAATTCACTTTAAGCTTGTCCGGGATTTAATATAAAATAGAATGGTTAATTACGAAACGATCAAATGTCATGCTTGTTCGAAATCCCTTGACGTGGGAACCGCGATTTATATGAGATTTGATAAACCGTATTGCAAACCAAACTGTGGGAAACCGCAAACAATAACCACATTGGAACGACTAATATATTGGCAAAAGCACACTTGGAAATTATACTTGTAAACTATTTTAGTACAACGACAAAAAATGGTCATACAGCTTGAGTCCGTCACGATACATTGTGAAATATTTAATATGGTATTCTTCACTACATGCGATTTCCTTGAGTTCGCGAACGATCGTTTCTTTATACTCTTTGAACATATCGCGCGTCATCCACGACACGTTCTCGTGGTAAAATCGGTGCAACATCGCGTCGACAAATTTTGTCCACGTCGCTTGGTCCGTGAGGATCGGTGGGAAATTGAACGGGCTGACGATGTTGCCTTCGACAGTCAAACCACGGTCCGTCCGGTTATGTAAACATTCTGTCATGTGGTTTGGTTTTTTGGGAACGTCCATTGACAAAGCCAGGTTCGCGTCGCCAAACGCTTCCTCGATTTTTTGTTTCATTTGCGCCAACAGTTTGGGAATAGCCGTTTCGGTTCCTTCCCCGACCCACGAGTCCCCGTGCCTGAACTCGATCATATTGGACTTTTTGGTCCGCTTACGGACCGTGTGGTTCTCTTCGTGGTCCGCGTTGAAATAAAAGAGGTCCAGCATGGACGCAAAACTTTTCACAACTTCCCGGTACCGTTCGTCCACAGCATGTTTGTCACGGAGGTACCGGACGTCCTCGTTCCCAAAGACAATCACTTGTTGGTAATTATTTGTAGTTTCGTAAAAATTGTAAATGTTGGTAATATTGTTTGTAGTATTAACAACAGGGTCAGCTGGTGATTTGGTGGTATCGTTTCTCGCTTTACATGTTTTACGATGATTACACTTGGACTGTGCGTTGGCAAACGTTTTATGACAAAATTCACAAGTATTGGCCGGTACTTTTTTACACGTAATCAAATGGCGTTTTCGCTTGAACCTACCCATACAACTATGACAAAGTTTACATTCAAATTTTGAATCTCCTAAATCCACAAAACGAACCTCCAGTTTGTCGTCGTCGTCGTTTTTATTACCAATCGCTTTTTTATAAACATCGAGAATATTGCAAGGAATTTTTCTTTGATTATGCCGGTTCAAATTGCTTTTACAGTCCGTAGTGTACGAACACAAAGAACAATAATGTATCATCTGTTATTTTACTTAACAAAATGTTACTTACTTAAATTGTTTTTTTTAAATAGGGACGTACTAACGACAACCGGGTCAGTTATGTGTATTACAAGAGAGCGAATAATGATAATCGGGTCAGTTATGTGTATTACAAGAAAGAGAATAGTGATGTTTAGTTTATTCCTTTTTTAAAAATATTTTTATTAATTGCTTTGGAACAGTATGGAGTTCGAAATACTCATAGTTAGTCGATGACTAATGGGGGGGGGGAGGCTTTTTCAGGAGATAGGTTTCAAGAGTGTTCCATATTATTCAGATATTCTAAAAAGTTTTTTCATTGAATGAATGTTTTTAAAATATTAAAATATCGACTTTACGAGAACAGTGTGGTAATTTTATAAGTGCTTTCTCGTAAATTGTTGCTTATTTTCTCGATTGTTGCGTATTTTCTCGATTGTTGCGTATTTTCTCGATTGTTGCGTTATATTATATTATATTACATTGTTATATTATATTTAATTCATTCTCAGTAGTATTTTCTTATATGATTTCAATAATAAATAAAATGGTTTTTTTTTTGAGAATAATAAATTTTTATTTGTAACAAACGAATTACCCGGTAGTTTTACGACAATTTGGTCAGTTATGTGTATTACAAGAAAGTGAATAATGATAATCGGGTCAGTTATGTGTATTACAAGAAAGTGAATAATGATAATCGGGTCAGTTATGTGTATTACAAGAAAGCGAATAATGATAATCGGGTCAGTTATGTGTATTACAAGAAAGCGAATAGTGATGTTTAGTGTATTCCTTTTTTAAAATATTTTTATTAATTGCTTTGGAACAGTATGGAGTTCGAAATACTCATAGTTAGTCGATGACTAAAGGGGGGGGGGTCGTTTTTTTTCAGGAAATATGTAGATTTCAAGAGTGTTCGTAATTGTTGCGTATTTTCCCATGTAAATTGTTGCTTATTTTCCCATACAAGTAGGAAATTGTTGCATATTTTTGGAACCCTTGCGCCTACCGATTCAAAGTTTCGAGAATGATATATTTTGTTTGATTTGGGTTGGTGATATTAAATGTTGGTGATATTATTACTGCTTGTATTATTACTGCTTGTATTATTACTGCTTGTATTATTACTGCTTGTATTACTGCTTGGATTGCTGCTTGTAACATCAGGATCAGTGGGTGACTTGTTGGTAGCATTATCGTTTCTCGCTTTACATGTTTTACGATGATTGCACTTGGACTGTGCGTTGGCAAACGTTTTATGACAAAATTCACAAGTATTGGCCGGTACTTTTTTACACGTAATCAAATGGCGTTTTATACCAGATATCGACAGCTCTTTTTTACATCCATTACATTTAACCACATTGTTATCTAAAATAGTATAAGGTGATTCAGGGGGTTCTATTTTACACTGAATTTTTCTATTTTGATGGCGTACCAAATTGCATTTGACATGCGTATTGTAGTTACATCGATCACAGGTAAATTCGAACAATTTGTTAGGACTACAGGTTCTTTTCATTTCATTAGGATCTTCACTTTCTTCCTCATGTTGTGTTTCATTAGGATCTTTCTTCTTTTCTTCTCTTTCTTCTTCATTTTGTGTACAAATTTCATATAAACTTTTTTTCATTTTTGAAATGTCTCCTTCAAAGTATTCACGACCTAAATCTTTCTTACAAGTAAACTGCTTTGTAAAAACTGAGATTATTTCATTCTCTGATATAACAGAATCCTTCACATTTATATGTATGATCAATACACTTCCCTTAGAATACTGATTAAATCTTGTAAGTAAAGGCTGTTGAGTTCTTCCTATTTTATATATAGGTTGTTTATTATTAACAAATTCTCTCGTTTGTAACATATAAATTGCATGATTATTCATTTTAGATTTTTCAGTGTCGGGTCTTGGGTTTGGGTTTGACTTTATTTTATATTCAATTTTCTTTAAGTTGATTTCGGTTAGTAAATACGACAATCGGGTCAGTTATGTGTATTACAAGAAAGCAAATAACGATAATCGGGTCAGTTATGTGTATTACAAGAAAGCGAATAGTGATGTTTAGTGTATTCCTTTTTTAAAATATTTTTTAAAAATTGCTTTGGAACAGTATGGAGTTCGAAATACTTATAGTTAGTCGATGACTAATGGACTAGAGGGGGGGTCGTTTTTTCAAGAGATTTCAAGAGTGTTCGTAAATTGTTGCGTATTTTCCCATGTTTTACAGAATCCTTCACATTTATATGTATGATCAATAAACTTGTAAGTAAAGGCTGTTGAGTTTCTTCCTATTTTAGATTGTTTATTATTAACAAATTTTAACATATAAATTTTATATTTTTCAATGGGTTTGGGTTTGACTTCATTTTATATATTCAATTTTCTTTAAAGTTTTTTTCGGTTAGTAAATACGACAATCGGGTCAGTTATGTGTATTACAAGAGAGCGAATAACGATAATCGGGTCAGTTATGTGTATTACAAGAGAGCGAATAACGATAATCGGGTCAGTTATGTGTATTACAAGAAAGAGAATAGTGATGTTTAGTGTATTCCTTTTTTAAAATATTTTTTAAAAATTGCTTTGGAACAGTATGGAGTTCGAAATACTCATAGTTAGTCTATGACTAATGGACTAGAGGGGGGGGTCGTTTTTTCAAGAGATTTCAAGAGTGTTCGTAAATTGTTGCGTATTTTCTTGAAAAATTTAATTTACCGATTCACAAACCAAAGTTTCGAGAATGACATGTTTTGTTTGATTTGATTTTCAGTCAGTGGCCCGCGCACTGACTTGTAGTACAAAAGATCTTTGAGATATTTTGATTCGGTAATAATATGGAACTTGGGTAAGATTTGACACATTCGACGGATGATTTTCGGGAGCGCGGTGTCGATCGATTCAGGATTCCAACAATCGTTAACTCGAAATTCGACAATCCCATCTTTTTTGTCAAGTTTTCGGATATTTTGGTTTCGTTCGTGGTCTTTGTTGAAAAACACCAAGTCCAACAGATCGTTGACCGTTAGTTCGTCAAGTTTGATACCGTTCAAAAACGCAACGTCCTCGTGACCAAACCCGCGGCAACTTTTTGCGTTCTTGGTAAAATTCACGCTCAGAACTTTGTTGAAAACGTCTCGCATATCGTCGACGTCGCCTTCGAAATATCCACCGGGTCCACAGATCACGGGTTTGAAGTGTTGGTGGAAAGCTTGAACCAAAGCGCGTTCTACTTCCTGTGGGTTGGGGACGAGACCCACCACACAAATAATACGCGATTGTGCCGGGTACATTTTTTGAAGACATGCGAGCGTGTCGTGTTTGGTTGTGTGTCCGATCTTGTACCAACACTGCGGAACGGGTTGAATCAAGTATACGAGTCCCATTTTATTCTTGGTGTTACACTCGAACCCTCTTTAAGTGAAATTTTGTTTTCGTTGAAACATGGTAACGAAAACAGAATTAATTTTTGTGAACAGTTTATTTATGTTAAAAAGTTAAAAAGTTACCAAGACCATAAAATTTTGTGAAAGTAAGAAGAAGAAGGAGGTACGCTTAATGGTGGTGGTAACTTTTGTTGGTGTAAAATAGGTGTTTCGTTGCAATCTATTTGTTCATTTTTTGATTCGACAGTAGGTGTTCCGTGGATGGTTTTACATTTTCCATACATCGTGTAATATAGTGTTTGAGCTGTCATCATATCCATCTGTGTTTATTATCTTTATGATAACATTTTTTAAAATAGTCAAGTCAGTCAAACCAATCAAAAGGATGAGTAATATTTCCAGCGAGGTAAGTAATATTTCCAGCGAGGTAAGTAATATTTCCGGCAAGGTGAGTAGTTCTGTCGGCAAAAAGAGTAATTTTCCCGGCAAAGAGAGTAGTAGTTTCGGACCAACGTTCCGTCTTCCGATTACAATATATGATAATTACCATTACCAGTAGTGTTGTAATCACATCTCGAACAGATAAATACTTCACAATAATAAGAAATGATTTAGTCAAGTCAATCAGTCAAAGTCGGTCGAAAAAAAAAAGGGGGGGCACTATAGTCTGCCAGGATTCTGAATGGGAAATCAACTTAAAGAAAATTGAATATAAAATGAAGTCAAACTCAAACCAAAGACCAAAACTGAAAATCGACTTTTATACTCTAAAATGAATCATGCAATTTATATGTTACAAACGAGAGAATTTGTGAACAATAAACAACCTATCTACAAAATAGGAAGAACTCAACAACCTTTACTTAAAAGATTTAATCAGTATTCTAAGGGAAGTGTATTGATCATACATATAAATGTGAAGGATTCTGTAATATCAGAGAAAGAGATAATATCGGTTTTTACAAAGCAGTTTACGTGTAAGAAAGATTTAGGTCGTGAATACTTTGAAGGAGACATTTCAAAAATGAAAAAAAGTTTGTTTGAAATTTGTTGTCGTGAAGATGAAACACCAGACGAGAATGTTCAGGGATGTAAATCGTCTATCATTCCGGAGTGTGCTGATACACACACCAGCGACTACCTGGGAGATGAGGATGTCGTCAAGACTTTTGTCGACACATTGTGTACACGCACGGCTAACAAGAAGGATCGGGTTTCTAGTAAAAAATTGTTTGAAGCGTTCCAGTCTAGCGAATTCTATCGGCCCATTATCTCCAAGAACAATTTTCCGGCCCACTTATTCAGAATCAATTTACAGAAAATGCGAATCTCAGGCGTCTGGTACTGGACCCATCTACGATTAAACCCTCCAGTAGAGGAGTGTGCTGATACACACACCAGCGACTACCTGGGAGATGAGGATGTCGTCAAGACTTTTGTAGACACATTGTGTACACGCACGGCTAACAAGAAGGATCGGGTTTCTAGCAAAAAATTGTTTGAAGCGTTCCAGTCTAGCGAATTCTATCGGCCCATTATCTCCAAGAACAATTTTCCGACCCACTTATTCAGAATCAATTTACAGAAAATGCGAATCTCAGGCGTCTGGTACTGGACCCATCTACGATTAAACCCTCCAGTAGAGGAGTGTGCTGATACACACACCAGCGACTACCTGGGAGATGAGGGTGTCGTCAAGACTTTTGTCGACACATTGTGTACACGCACGGTTAACAAGAAGGATCGGGTTTCTAGCAAGGATTTGTTTGAAGCGTTCCAGTCTAGCGAATTCTATCGGCCCATTATCTCCAAGAACAATTTTCAGGCCCACTTATTTAGAATCAATTTACAGAACATCCAAATCTCGGGCGTCTGGTACTGGACCCATCTACAATTACCCCCCCCAGACCCATTTTATATTGGTGCATCTCAACCGTCGGATGAGATAGAATTAAGTGGTTATGAAAATGAATACGAAAGTGAAGAAGAAAGTCAATACGAAAATGAAGAAGAACGTGAAGATCTTAGTGAAGCCTGTCACTGGGGCTGTAGAAGCAGTTATGCACTTGAACAACTCTATCGGGTATCGGTGTGTTGACTTCGGTTTAAGAAATTCATGGACGGTATTTCGTCAAACACTACACTCGAAATTTTCATGAAAAGAACTTGTCCTAACTAGGTTCCGTTCACCACACGATACACACGAACTGTAACAGATTTATTTCCTGTTCATAATCTTTTTTCAATTCGGACTGGATGGCTTGTAGACGATCGTCGTTGTTATCTTTTTTATTTTTTCTAGTCGAGGGACTCCATGTTGTTATTTTCTGAATCGGTCTCAATTATAACGGGTTCTTCAACCGATTCTTCTTCTTCTTCCGCGCCACTACAACTCCCAACCAGACCGGCATGCATCATGTTGAAGACCCGTTTGGTAAACAACACGGGGTCCTCTTGCGTGTACCCGGACGCAATCATCGCGGTGTCGTACATCAGGCGTATAGTGTCTTTGACCACGCGCTCACTCAAATTGTTATTGAGAACCGCGTCGTGGATCGTCTTGACAAGCCGGTTATTCGGATTGATCTCGAGGATTTTCTTTTGTGCTTGAAACGACGACCCTTTTTGTGCCAAGGCTTGTGCTTTGAGGATACGCTCCATGTTCGCGCTCCATCCGTACTCGGTCGACACAAGGACACAAGGGACGTCGTCAGACAAACGCACAGACACAACCACTTTTTCCACGTGTTCATTGAGCGTGTCCTGAAACGCTTTACACACGGCGTTGTGTTCTTCGGTGTTGTCCACGAAATCTTTACTGGACTTGGAAACGTTGACCAGTTTCTTGCCGTTGAACTCACGCACGCGTTGTAAAACGTACTCGTCGATAGGGTCAACCATGAAAAGTACACGCTCGTGTTTGTGTAAAAACGGCGAGTGTTCCAACGCTTTCCGGCTTTCGCCAGTGATGTAATAAATAATTTGGTTTCCTGTTTCTGCTTCGGTGTTTCCTAAAAAGTACTCCTCGAACGAGATCCGTTTGCCGGCTTCGAGGTGACTACACTCAAAACGTAAGAGTTTGACGAGCTTGTCGCGGTTGGCGTCGTCCTCGTGTACCCCTAGCTTGAGACTCTGATGGAACTGTTCGTAAAAAGCATCGTACGTTTCGGGTTCCATGTTCTGGAACATATCGATACACTTTTTGACGAGATTTTTCTTGATCACGTTCATGACCCGGTTCTGCTGAAGCATCTCGCGTGACACGTTGAGAGGCAGGTCGTTACTGTCCACAACACCCGTCACAAACCCGAGCCATTCGGGCAGAAGCATGTCCTCGGTCTTTTCCGAAATCAGGACGCGGTTGACGTACAATTTCATTTTGGACTTTTTGGTGTCGTTTTTCCCAAACATATCGAACGGCGCGCGTTTGGGAACGTACATGACCGTTTTGTACTCAACCTGTCCCTCCGCACTGAAATGCTTGACGTCCGCGTACGTGTCATTGTCACCCGAAATAGACTTGTAAAACGCTTCGTGTTCCTCTTTGGAGACTTCGTCGGGTTTGCGTAGCCAAATAGGCTTTTGCGTGTTCAAGTGCGTCCATTCAAGCACGGTTTCTTCGTAAACCACCGGTGGTTCTACTGCTGAAGTAGGTTTTTCTTCTTCTGGAGTTTTTTCTTCTTCTTCTTCTGAAGTTTCATTTTCCACCAGTTTCTTTGTCACCGTCTGCAAGTATATAGGGTGTTGGATAAACTCGGAGTGTGCGCGCACGATACTGCGTAGTTTCTCTTCTTCAAAGTATTCGTGACAAGTATCCTTCACAAACAAAACAACTTTTACACCACCACCACCACATTCTTCTTCTTCTGTGATGGTGAACGACCCACTGGCTTGAGATTCCCAACAGTGGTTTCCGGAAAACACTTGGACTTTGTCCGCGACCAAGTACGCGGAGTAAAACCCCACACCAAACTGACCGATGAGATCTTCAGCAGCAGCAGCACCGTCACCAGCAGTGGTACTTCTATTAGCACTAAACTGTTTGGTACCAGAGTTGGCAATCGTACCCAAGTATTGAATCATCTCGTCGCGTGTGAGACCAATACCGTTGTCTTCGACCGTGAGTGTTTTAGCTTCTTTGTTCGCAGACACGCGAATATGGTACTCTTTAGTATCGGCGTTTTTGTTTTCAGTCAACTCTTTGTGACGCGCTTTGTCGATAGCATCGGACGAGTTGCTAATAAGTTCACGTAAGAAAATGTCTTTGTTGGAATAAAACGCATTGACAATGAGGGACATCAGCTGGTTAATCTCGGCTTGGAAAGCGAACGTTTCGGAAGTAGTAGTTGTAGTAGACATTATTCATATTGAAACAACTCTAATCTTTAAATTGTTTTAGTTAAAAAAAATGAATCTTTTTAAAATTGACTTTGTAAATATGGTCTAGCTTGCAAAGGCAGGCGTTGGCGTACTTGGAAATCTCGTCGAATTCGGCCAAGTAGCTCTTGCGGATCTTTTCTGTGTTTTCGTTCTCACGCAAGAGTCGGTGGAACACGTCGGAGCACAGAGTCACCACGAGACCGTACACATGGTTGGTGTGTTGTTGGACGATCCGCTGGTTGTGTCTGCGAAGAAGGGTCTTTTCGAACTTGGCGTCTGTGATTTTGTGCTGAAGCCACTTTAAACGGACATCGAGGTTGGTTCGGAAATCGATGTCGATGTCGATGATTTCCACGGCTCTGTAATGAACGCACTGCTGATGGTTCCAAGTAACCACTCGGATAAAATTGTTTGTGGGGACTGTGCCTTGGTTAAACACGACACCCAAGTGCCGAATGATGTGCTGAGCGTCGGGGAGCCCTTCGCAGTTGTTGCGCCCCGCTTCTTGTTGAAGATTTTGTTGACGTGCCCACTCGTAAAAGTGCGGGTTGTGGATGGTTTGTCCGACAATTTCTTTTCCGGACTTCCAAGAAAAGGGCGTGTTGCAGTTCGTGCACCACATCTGGTCACACCCTTCGATTTTGTGGATCCGCGAAGCGCATTTGGGACACGGTTTGGTCGTTGCGAGGATCAGTTCCGCGGACTGTACGTGTTCCTCGTCACACGTGTGAACGACGTGGTCTTCTTCTTCTCCTTCTTCCGTTTGGAGGCACCTGTGACACACTTTCACGCCACAAACACCGCACTGATGGTTCCGGCGCGTGACAAAGCCTCGACACTCGTTCGCGGGACACGGACACATGACGTGGGACTCTTTTTCAATTTCCCTGGTTTCTCCAAATTCCCCGGTTCCGAATTCCTTGACGTACAAAGGTTCGGGGATGATGTCCTTGAACATGATGGACAGGTACATCCCGTTGCGCCATCGGGAAATGCGGACTCGAATGTCTGACGCGTGGTTTTCGGCGAGGCGTATTTCCTCTTTGATATCGTTTTTGAACTTTCTATCGTTGGGTTTGTTATTCCCGGCGGTGATTCCGTGGGTGGCGAGGCGGACTACCAGATTGTTCGTTTTGTGAATTGCGTTCAAGTACTCCTCCACCTTGACCGTTTCCACTGCGCGACCGTACTCGACGTACATCTGTGTCTCCGGCATGAACGAGACCTCTTCATCACGGAGGCGCTTCTGGGTACTCTGTGACAAACGCTTGACGATGGTGTGCGAGACGTTTTCGCGGACGTGTTGATCTTCCCAAGGTTGTTTGCAGCTCATACACGAAATTTCAAACATACCGGACTGGTTGGTTTGGTGGGTTTCGAAACAGGTCGCGCACACTTGAAAGTCACACTTGAAAGGACAAGGGACGCGCTTACGTGAAGTATTGTTGAAAGGTTCCACACACACCGCGCAGTTTGAATAGTCCATTTGATTCTTTTTGTACATCTGCGCGTTGTTGTTGTTGTGGTTGTTACTATGTAGTATCGAAGTTCTTAAAGTGTAAATTTTTCAAAGAATCACGGCGGTGTGGGGGGGGTGGGGTTCCGAGAGAAAGAAAGAGAATTTACAAATTTCATGTCCCCTTTCAAATAATAAAATAGATGTTTTTAAAATCGACTTTGTACATCTGCTCGATGTTGTAAAGGCAGGTGTTGGCGTACTTGAAAATTTCCTCAATTTCCTTCATGTAGCTTTCGCGGATCTGTTTTGTGTTTTCGTTCACACGCAAGAGTCGGTGGAACACGTCCGAGCACAAGGTCACCACGAGACCGTACACCTTATTGGTGTGTTGCTTGACGACCCGCTGGTTGTGTCTGCGAAGAAGAGTCTGTTCGAACTTGGCGTCCGTGATCTCGTTTTGGAGCCACTGGACGCGGATATCGAGGTTGGTTCGGAACTGGACGTCGAGGTCGCGGGTTATTTCCACGTCTCTCAAATGGACGCACTTTCGGTAGGTGTCGGAAATCACACGGACAAACGTGCGCGTGGGGGCCTGCGTGTGACGAAACACGACGTCCAAGTACAGAATGACGTTCTGGGCGTCGGGGAGCCCTTCGCAGTTGTTGAACCCTAAACCTTCTTCTTCTTCTTCGGCTTGCGGACGGGGATGCTGACGCATCCACTCGTAAAAGTGCGGGTTGTGGACGGTTTGTCCGACAATCTCTTTTCCAGACGTCCAAGAAAAGGGGGTGTTGCAGTTCGTGCACCACATCTGGTCACACCCTTCGATTTTGTGGATCCGCGAAGCGCATTTGGGACACGGTTTGGTCGTTGCGAGAATTAGCTCCGCGGACTTCACGTGTTCCTCGTCACACGTGTGAACGCGGTCTTCTTGGTCTTCTCCTTCTTCCGTTTGAAGGCACCTGTGACACACTTTCACGCCACAAACACCGCACTGGTGGTTCCGGTGTGTGACAAAGCCTCGACACTCGTTCGCTGGACACGGGCACATGACACTGGACTCCCTTTCTTCCCCGAGACCCAAAGCTGCAGGTTGCGTTCCAAACTCCTTGACGTACAAAGGTTCGGGGATGATGTCCTTGAACAGGCGCGACAGGTGCATCCCGTTGCGCCATCGAGAAATCTGAACCCGGATGTCCGACGCGTGGTTTTCGACGAGGCGTAGTTCTTCTTTGATGTCGTTCTTGAACTTTTTATCGTCGATTGATTTGTTCCTGACGACGATAATCCCGTGGGTGGCGAGGCTGAGTTCGACGTCGTGCTTTTTACGAATGGCGTTCAAGTATTCGTCCACTTTGATTGTTTCCACTGCGCGACCGTACTCGACGTACATCTGTGTCTCCGGCATGAAGGCGGTTTCTTCGTCTCGGAGACGTTTCTGGGTGCTCTGTGACAAACGCTTGACGAGGGTGTGTGAGACGTTTGCGCGGACGTGTTGGTCTTCCCACGGTTGTTTGCAGCTCATACAGGAAATTTGGAACATACCGGACTGGTTTGTTTGGTGGGTTTCGAAACAGGTCGCGCACACTTGAAAGTCGCACTTGAAAGGACAAGGGACTTGCTTGCGTGAAGTCTTGTTGAAAGGTTCCACGCACACCGCGCAGTTTGAGTATTCCATTTCCGAGTTTGTTTGTTGTTGGTTGTTTGTTGGGGTACTATGTAGTATCGACATTCTTTAAGTAGTTAAATTTAAGAAGTCAAGAAAGAAGGAGAATTTACAATTTTTTACTGCTAAAAGTAGATGTTTCTAAGATTGACTTTGTAAATCCGCTCGAGCTTGTCAAGGCGGGTGTTGGCGTACTTCGAAATCTCATTGAACTCGGCCAAGTAGCTCGTGCGGATCTGTTCTGTGTTTTCGTTCTCGCGCAAGAGTCGGTGGAACACGTCGGAGCACAGAGTCACCACGAGACCGTACACCTGATTGGTATGTTGATGGACGATCCGCTGGTTGTGTCTGCGAAGAAGGGTCTTTTCGAACTTGGTGTCTGTGATTTCGTTTTGCAGCCACTGGACGCGGACGTCGAGGTTGGTGCGGAACTGCGTAGTGTCAGTGTCGCGGGTTATTTCCACTTCTCCCAAATGAACACACTTTCGGTGGGTGCTGGAAACCATCCGGACGAAATTGTTTGTCGGGGCCGTGGCATCGGGAAACACAACGTCCAAGTGCTGAATGACGTGCTGCATGTCGGGGAGCCCTTCGCAGTCGGCGAGTTGTCGGGGCTGCTGCTGTTGCTGCGCGGTGTTCTGCTGGCGCGTCCACTCGTAAAAGTGCGGGTTGTGGATGGTTCGGCCGACGATTTCCTTTCCGGACTTCCAAGAAAAGGGCGTGTTGCAGTTCGTGCACCACATCTGGTCACACCCTTCGATTTTGTGGATCCGCGAAGCGCATTTGGGACACGGTTTGGTCGTTGCGAGGATCAGCTCCGCGGACTGTACGTGCTCCTCTTCACACATGTGAATGTCGTCGTCATCTTCCGTTTGGAGGCACCTGTGACACACTTTCACGCCACAAACACCGCACTGATGGTTCCGGCGCGTGACAAAGCCTCGACACTCGTTCGCGGGACACGGGCACATGACACTGGACTCCCTTTCTTCCCCGAGACCCAAAGCTGCAGGTTGCGTTCCAAACTCCTTGGCGTACAAAAGTTCGGGGATGATGTCCTTGAACAGGCGCGACAGGTGCATCCCGTTACGCCATCGAGAAATCTGGAATCGAATGTCCGACGCGTGGTTTTCGACGAGGCGCAGTTCTTCTTGGGTGTCGCTCTTGAACTTTTTATCGGCGGGTGTTTTGTTCCCGACGACGGTGATCCCGTGGGTGGCGAGGTTGAGTTCGACGTCGTTCTTTTTGCGGATTATGTTCAAGTACTCCTCCACCTTGACCGTTTCCACTGCGCGACCGTACTCGACGTACATCTGTGTCTCCGGCATGAAGGCGATCTCTTCATCACGGAGGCGTTTCTGGGTGCTCTGTGACAAACGCTTGACGAGAGTGTGTGAGACGTTTGCGCGGACGTGTTGGTCTTCCCAAGGTTGTTTGCAGCTCATACACGAAATTTCAAACATACCGGACTGGTTTGTTTGGTGGGTTTCGAAACAGGTCGCGCACACTTGAAAGTCGCAATTGAAAGGACAAGGGACTTGCTTGCGCGTATTCTTGTTGAAAGGTTCCACACACACCGCGCAGTTTGAATAGTCCATTTGATTTTCGATTGTGTGCGTGGTTGTGTGTGCGTGGATTGTGATGGTTACTCTTTAGTGTCGGCGTTATTTAAGTTCTTTAAGAGGCGCGAAGCGCGGAGAGCGCGGAGCGCGGAGAGCGCGGAGCGCGGGATATGGTGGTGGTGATGGGTACTCTTTATAGTGTCGACGTTAATTTAAGTCGTAGTAAAAATACAATAAGGCGCGGAGAGCGCGGAGCGCGGGGGTCCGCGTTTTTTTTCTCTTGTGTTGTTCGTGTTAGTTAGGTAATTAGTGGGGGGGGGGTCATTTTTAGAATGATAAATTCAAATGATAAAACGGATCTTTGTAATATTGACTTTGTAAATCCGCTCGATCTTGCAGAGACATGTGTTGGCGTAAGTAGCAATCTCTTCAAATTCGGTGATGTAGCTCGCGCGGATCTGTTCTGTGTTGTCGTTCTCACGCAAGAGTCGGTGGAACACGTCGGAGCACAGGGTCACCACGAGACCGTACACCTGGTTGGTGGATTGTTGAACGGTTCGCTTGTTGTGCCTGCGAAGAAGGGTTTTCTCAAATTGCTCGTCCGTGAGCTCGTTTTGAAGCCACTGTAAGCGGACGTCGAGGTTGGTCCGGAACTGGGTCTCGATGTCGCGGGTTTCGACTTCTCTCAGATGGACACACTTTTGATGGTTGCTGGAAACGAATCGGACGAATAGGTCGGACGAGACTGTAAAATCGTGAAACACAATGTCCAAGTGCTGACTGACGTGCTCAAACTCGGGGAGCCCTTCGCAGTTGTTGGGGCCTTCTCCTTCGGCTTGCTGACGATGCTCACGCTGTGCCGTGTTCCGCTGACGCGTCCACTCGTAAAAGTGCGGGTTGTGGATGGTTTGTCCGACGATTTCTTTTCCGGACTTCCAGGAAAAGGGTGTGTTGCAGTTCGTGCACCACATCTGGTCACACCCTTCGATTTTGTGGATTCGCGAAGCGCATTTGGGACACGGTTTGGTCGTGGCGAGAATCAGCTCTGCGGACTGTACGTGTTCCTCTTCACACATGTGAATGTCGTCGTCATCTTCCGTTTGGAGGCACCTGTGACACACTTTCACACCACACACACCACACTGGTGTTTCCGGCGCGTGACAAAACCGCGACACTCGCCCGCGGGACAAGGGCACATGACACTAGACTCTTTTTCTCCGAGACCGACCTGTTCTCCGGCTGCTTGCGTTCCAAACTCCTTGACGTACAAAGGTTCGGGCATGATGTCTTTGAACAGGGGGGACAGGTGTATCCCGTTGCGCCATCGAGCAATCTGGCCTCGAATGTCCGATGCGGCGTTTCCGGTGAGGCGTAGCTGCTCGTCGATCTTGAACTTTTTGATTTTGTTTGCGAACTTTGTGCTGTTTTTGTCCGGGTTGATTTGGTGGGTGGCGAGGTCGAGTGTGAGATCGTTCATCTTGCGAACCGTGTCCAAATATTCCTCCACTTTGACCGTTTCCACTCCACGACCGTACTCGATGTACATCTGCGTCTCCGGCATGAAGGCGATTTCTTCATCCCGGAGGCGTTTTTGGGTGCTCTGCGACAAACGCTTGACGAGGGCGTTTGAAACGTTCTCGCGGACGTGTTCCTGTTCCCAGGGTTGTTTGCAGTTCATACAGGCAAATTCAAACATACCGGACTGGTTTTTTTGGTGGGTTTCGAAACAGGTCGCACACACTTGAAAGTCGCATGACGGACAAGGGACCTGTTTACGCGAGCTCTTGTTGAAAGGCTCCACACATACAGAACAGTCCATCTTTTGTTTATTGAAGAGGGGGTTGGAGGGGTGTGGTGTTGCTTGTCTAGGTAGAGGTAGGTGTGGTGGGGTGTTTGTGTGTTGCTTGGTGGTGTTGTACTCTTTAGTGTGGACGTTCTTTAAGTGAGTAAAATTCAGAAAGAGGCGCAGAGGGGGGGGGGGGTGGGGGGGGGGGGTGCGGTGCGGTGTTGCTTTTATTGCTTGTGTTGCTCGTATAGGTAGAGGGGAGGGTCCTCTCGTTTTTTCGATTTTCTTTGTGTTGCTCGTGTTAGTATGGGGTGGTGTGTTACTCTTTAAGTGTGGACGTTCTTTAAGTGAGTAAAATGCAGAAAGAGGCGTGGTGTTTAGGGTTTAGGGGTTGTGTGTGTGTTGTTAAAAATAAATGTAATTTTCCTGTTCAGAGTACACGGGGCGGTCCGCGTCGATAAACGAGAACCCTTTGTTGGTGGTGTTCGAGCTCGAGAAAGAGTACGGTTTGACGCCTTCCGGGTGGTCGGCAAAGTACTCAAACACGCGCGTGGTACCTTCGATCACTTCAGGGGTTCGGTTTCCTTCCTGAATAACGACGGTGGGAACCACTCTAAGGAAGTCGGGTAAAGTATCCGTGGTCTGGTCGATATCGAACGGTGTTAGTGCGCTCGCGTCGGGGTGTTCCTGAAAAAGCCGCGCGCAGTGAGGACACCGGGTACTATAAAACAACGTCCGGGTCGGGATCACACGTTCCATTATTCTTTGTTTACTAACACTCCCGAGTTCGTTTTTCGTTTTTCAACGCAAAAAACAGAATGGCCAGTTGCGCCAGTTGCGGCAGTTGCGGCGGAACCGATTTGATGGACGATGCGCGTAGCGGGGACACGGTATGTACGACGTGCGGTCTCGTGACGGGGCGCGAGAACTCTCTACAGGTCTCGTACGACTACTCTGGGGAAATCGCGGTATCACCAGCAGTCTCCATAACAATCGTGCGTGTGGTCCGCGCACTGGAGCTGGAACCCGCGTCGGACTGGATCGAGTTCGTGCATCAACAAGCGAATACTAATTCTTCAGCAAAGCCGCGGAGAATGACACAACGACGTGTGTGTGAGATCCTGCTTCGCGAAGACGGTCACCTGTACGAGCGCATACGCGCGCTAGGTTTCGAGAAGATCCGTCGCCCACAACAATCTTCAACAATAATAACAGCAGAAGGACAAGGACAAGGACAAGGACAAGGACAAGGACAACAGATGTTCATACGTGACGATTACGGGCATTGGATCCGTCGTTCGGGTTTGTGTGAGACCCGCGACGAAATACGCGCGTTGAACTTGGCTTGTCAACAGACTGTGGACCGCGTGCCCGAGCTACGTTTTGTGTTGCCTCCTTTGTTTGTAGTGGCGGTGTACGCCAACATGGTTAGCGCAGACAAACAGACCTTAGCATGTATCGTGTCGGACACACAGACCCATCCTCAAAGTGTAAAACGTATTATGAAAAAAATAAAGACTTAAAGAATCTAAAAGTGTGAATTAACAATAACAAACAAACAACAAAACGAGGATTATGGACTGGTCGTCTTGTTTGGGTTTTGAGACATGGAAACTCACGGACGAGACGATAAAGCAACGTCTGATGCGTCAGGTTCGGGTGTGGTGGGGGGTGGGCCCGAACACGGCGTCGTATTTTCCGGGACCTCAGCCGGTCAGTATCGAACGAAAAGACTTGAGTCGTATAAAGCGTGAGAACGACTATTGGGTCTGTGTGAAATCGGACGGTGTTCGATTTTTGTTGGTCTTTGTGCGCATAGACGACAAGGACTACAGCGTGTTAATCAACCGCAAGCAAGACATGTACTTGCTACGTATGCAAACGGTCGGGTCCGCGTTTGACGGGACGGTGTTGGACGGTGAGCTCGTCAACGACGGGCGTGAATTTGTGGTGTACGATACGACCATTGTGTGCGGTCGTTCCGTAATCAAAGAGCCTCACAGTGTGCGTTTGGAAGCCTCGATGAGTGTGGTGGATTTCACCCGCAACTCGGACGTCGACATTCGGACGAAACTCTTTTTTCCGGTTCGGGACATGAAACGGTACGTCGAACAAATCACACCGACCATCACCCACGGGATTGACGGGTACGTGTTCACGCCCGAAGACTGTCCGGTGTGTTCGGGAACCCATTTTGGGATGTTTAAATGGAAGGAGCAGTACAAGAACACGGTGGACTTCCATGTGACGCCGCGAGGAGAAATAAGCGTCTCGCGTGGGCGACATTTACACCGAGTGCCGATCCGAGTCACGTTGGGTCACGGAATTACAACTGCGGATCTCCCGGCTATTTTGGAATCGCGTTTCGTTCGACCGAACCAATGGGAGGCACTACTCTTACGCAAAGACAAGACTTATCCGAACAACGAACTGACGTACAACAAAACGTTGTTAAACATTCAAGAGAACATTCAACTAGGGGAATTGTACCCGTGAGTTCAAGAAGTAGGGGAACCTTACCCTTGAATCTCCCCGGACTTTTGTCGGATAGGTTTTCCGACAAAGGTTAGATCATCATACCTAGGATTGTTATCAAACACGTCGATACGCAAGGTGTCGCTGACATAGTCGGGCATGCTAAAGTCACCTTCGGTAATTTTTTTTTTAAAATGATTGAAAAATGCTTGATTGCTCTTGTGATGGGGTTCGACATTCTCTTTGTAAAGACGATCGTTCTCGCGTAAAGCGTACTCGAGAACCGAGTTTGGAGGACCTCGTTCTTTACGGCTGAGGCTCAGCTTTGTGGTAACGTGTCGTTGGAAATTACCAAACTGTCGTGCGGCCGTTTCGTGCAACGCGGCTGTTTCTGTGCAATTGTAAAAGCGTATCATACTTTGGTTGAGAATAGTGAGCATACCGATGAATCCTACGAAAGTCATGACGTATCTCGAGTCGAAAAAGGATTCAAACGCACCGGTCAGGGACGATACGGACACTACGGACGACAATATAATTCCAGTGAGATTCAGATGTTGGTCCCTATTCCGCCAGTAAGTTGCCGAGTTCATATGCATCCATCGTTGTCCACCCGCCTTTTCGCCCCAACGCTTGAGTAACAATTCGAGACTGCTATTTTCCCATTTCCTTAAATGCTCCAGCTTTTCCGACTCTGTGTAACTTTCCAAAGAATCTTCTTCGTCAGACCTTTCGCGATAACTGGCGAACGCGTTATTAATCATATGTATATATTGTACACACTACAAAAATGTCCGCGAACGGGTAGACTTTTTGTTAATTAATTTTGTTTGTGTGTGTGTGTGTGTGTGGAACGCGTTTATTTAAGTATTAGACTTTTAATATATTGTAATTACAAAATGTCCGCGGGAGATATTCTTACTGACGCGGCGTTCACGAATGTCGAAATCACTGGAAATCTAATTTTTCGAGACCGTACTTTCATAGACAAGGACATGAACATCAACGCCAAAACTGTGCGTTGCGACTACATCGAGTGTCGTAATATCCATATCCTAGACGCGGTCGTGAACGATCCGTTGAATTTTTTGAATAATAACAATAATAATACCACCACTACCACCACCACCACGACCCGTGAATTTCCGAAAATAACAGATCCTCTTTCAACAAACGAGGCGCCCGGCAAAGACGCGGCGTGTCTAGGTGGTACGTACAACGAAGCGCTCGGCGATCGGTCGGTAACCGTGGGTGGAAGTGAGAACCAAGCGGCGGGGGACAGTGCAATCGCAATGGGTTCCGCGGCGTTCGCGACACACGCTCACACGCTCGTATGGAACACCGACCCGGATCAACCTTTGGAAACTACCGCGGACAAGCAGTGTATGCTAGCGAGCAGCGGGGGGTTGTTTTTTAAATTACCGTTGTCCAGTGACGTAAAGACACACCAAGTACCCGAAGGGTTTGCGTGTTGGTGTTGGGACGCGGAACTCCGAACGGTAGCTTTGAAAACGAAACAACAGAATGTGTTTTACAAGACCCGTTTGGAGACGCTCGAGCACGAGATTGCGGTGCGTATCTCTGACAACCAAGACGAAAATAATGGTGATATTCGTTTAGTCATTCAAAACCCGGACGACACTTGAAGAAGAACACACACACACAAAAAAAAAGAAAAACATTACAATTTCAAAACCCGGACGACACTTGAAGAACACACAAAGAACATATCGGCACGTAGTCAAAGAGTTCACATTCGAGTCCGCGTAAAAGAGACACCGGGTCGTTTTCGGAACACACGAGGTGATTCGTGAACCGATGTTGGCATTGTCCGCACAAACGCTGTTTTTTACTATGTTTGGTATCGAATACGTACTTGAGTTTGGGGGTGTGTTTGTCAAAGAAACGAAACAAGCTAGTGTTGAGGTACAAGGTTTGTTTCGCGCGTGTCATGGCGACGTACAACGTGTTGTGAGCGTCTTCGGAAGACCCGTTAAAGTCGTCGTGTAGACGCACGTGGTCGTACTCGGACCCTTTGGACTGATGCGCGGTCGTGATGAATACCGCGTCGTGCGTGCGGTAAAACGCTTTGGCTTGGATCCAATGGTCTACAATCGCATCACCGTACGTCTCCAAAAGGATCACTCGATTCTTCCATTTCGTGTTTTGTATCGCTTGGTGGTGTTCGTACAAGTTTTGTAACGTGTCGAAAGACCCAATCTTTTGTACGGTGATGCGGTCGCGGAAATCTCCTTCACCTTGACCTTGACCGATAGCACGGAGCCATAGGAGCTCCTGCGCGTATTGAATCTCTTTGTCGAAATTAACCACTTTTCCCAAAATACACACGTAATGGTCTTGCTGAGTGAGCTCGAACATGAGTTTTAATACATTGATGTTGAATCGACACAACGTGACCATGTTCGGAAAGTACACGTCGTTGACTTCGAGTTTCGTGTCGTGTCTGCTTTTTGTGGACGAAAACCCTTTGTGTTCGTTGTATTTTTTCTGTAGAAACGTGTTTGTGAATTGCATGAGGTCGTACCCAAAACGAAAGGATATCGACAAGTAATGGAACCGTTTTTTTTCTTGGGTGCTGTGATTCTGGATGTACTCAAACGGGTTTCCGACATGCCTGAACCCGTAAATCTTTTGGTACACATCCCCGACGAAGAGCCGTGTGGCGTGTGTTTGTCGGAGCACGATATCGAGGATACAATCGGTACAATCTTGTACTTCGTCCAACATGATGACGTCGTATTCGTGCAACGTGGGACGAGACATCTGGAACAATTTGAGGTACGCGTCGTGCGCCACTTTAATGTTTTCACTTTCGAACATACGGGCCCACAAGGTTTGTGTTTGTTCGTTCTCTGCCGACGGTTCCAATGTGTCCGAGCTACAGTATCGCCCAAACTCGTTGAGCACAAGGCGGGTCTTTTCGTTCACGGATGCCATGCCGAGCAACTCTTTCACATGTTTCAGGCTGAGATTCCCTACGTTGGTCACGGGGACGTGCTGTAGCGCCAACGCGTGAATGGTCGTTACGTGAACGTTCGGAAGGGACTCGAAACGTTTTTTGCTCTCGTCCGCGAGCAGTTTGTTGTACGCGAGGTACAATATTTTTCGTTCGGTCCATCGTTGGGCGTAATGAAACAGGGTGGTGGTTTTGCCGGTACCCGCGTACGCTTGGACCATCACGATTCCACCGTCGGGTTCGGTGTTTACGACCCGTCGTTGTTCGCTAGTGACCCTGTCGTGTTTTGAACTGTTGTTGCGTTTGAACCGTTTGACGAGCTGCGATCGAACGACGGACTGAAAAGGGTCCTTGAAACGTTGAGTCCAGTATTCGATGTCTTCGTCCTTGTCGAGCGAACGCTGGTACCGGAAGATACGACTCGGGTTTATTGTGGGTGTTATTCCGACAGGAACTAACGGCGAATTTAACGCATTCATTAAAGGTCCGCGCACGCGATCCGCCACACGTTTGCCTTCCTTGCTCACACACTTGAACCGCGCCAAGTCCGCACATGAGAGCTCGTTCAGTATCTTGTCAGTCATTTCGTAAGGTAAATTTTGAAGCAACATCTTTTTTTTTACTTTAATTACAAGTAATTACAATACTAAGCGTAACATTTCCTTAAATAAAATGCGTGTTACCAGTAGAGTCTACGATATATTCAATCAGATCGTCGTCGTTAAGCATCAAACATCTTACATGGATGTCAAATAACACACTCAAAGAATTCAATGCGTTATGAGAATACCGTTCGTCCAACGCCAACTCGATCAACTTTCGTTCAATCATCCGATCAAACGATTGAAGCGTCAGACTTTCTTTGTACCACATATTGTTTATCAAGAATTCAAACAGTTTGTCGAGAACGCGACGGTTATCACCTGGTGTTGAGAACACTTGGTCGACATAATCAGCCACTTCGCGAGCAAACTTTTCCACCTTTTTCGCGATTAAATCTTCGTGTTTTTCAATTAAAACGGTCCGAATCGTGTTGTGAAAGCGTGTCAGGTTCGATTTCCCACAGAGACTCAAATGGACAATGTCCGCTGGGTCCCCCACGTGTTGAAGGATACACTCCAACATGTTGGGTTCGTCCAACACTTGATTGTACAGTTCGGAATGAGCTTGGTAACGTGTCAACATTTTTAAACTTGTTTGGTTTACTTTCTTGTCTCTGTTAACTTGTCTCTCTCTTTACTCCTATATGGTGACGCTCTTTAAGTGGTTTCGTAAAAAAAACCGTCGTATGGAAGGTCACAAGTCACAAGTCACAGATTACAAGTCACAAGTCACAAGTCGCAGGTTACAAGTCACAAGTCACAGGTTACAGAGGAAAGGAAGTTTTTGGGTCGCGAGCTTTTTATTAATCATAGATTCCAGAATTATCTATATATTCAACCAGGTCGTCGCCGTCAAGCATCAGGCATCTTTCATTGCCGTGGTACCTCAAACATCTTTCATGGATATCAAATAGCACACTCAACGATTCAAGTGCGTTACGAGAATACCGTTCGTCCAAAGCAAACTCGGTCAACTTTCGTTCGACGATTCGATCAAACGAGTGAAGAAATATCAAACCCTCTTTGTACCACATGTGATTGTCTTTCAGAAAATCAAACAGTTTGTCGATAGCGCGACTTGCCGTGAGCGTGTGGGTTGCTGAGAAAAACTGGTCGACATGAACAGCCACTTCGCGAGCAAACTTTTCCACCTTTTTCCCGATTAAATCTTCGTGTTTTTCAACTAAAACGGTCCGAATCGTGTTGTGAAAGCGTGTCAGGTTCGATTTCCCACAGAGACTCAAATGGACAATGTCCGCTGGGTCCCCCACGTGTTGAAGGATACACTCCAACATGTTGGGTTCGTCCAACACTTGATTGTACAGTTCGGAATGAGCTGTCGACATTTTTGTTTCTTCTTAACTTGATTGCACTTGTCTACTTGTCTTTCTCTTACTACTATATGGTGACGGTCTTTAAGTGGTTTCGGGTTTAGAAACCCGTCGCATGGAAGGTCACCGGTCACAGGTCATATGGTGGTTTCGTCGGAAGATCGTACGGTCGTGGCACACAGGTCACAGAGTAAAGGAAGTTTTCGTCGCGAGCTTTGATAATTTACCAGTAGAGTCCTAATAGATAGATATATTCAACCAGATCTTCGTCGTCGAGCATCAAACATCTTTCATAGATATCAAATAACACACTCAAAGATTTCAGTGCGTTCTGAGAATACCGTTCATCCAAAGCAAACTCGATCAACTTTCGTTCAATCAGCCGATCAAACGATTGAAGTTGCATACCCTCTTTGTACCACATATGATTGTCTTTCAGAAAATCAAACAGTTTGCCGAGAGCGTGACGGTTATCTGAGAACACTTGGTCGACACAAACAGCCACTTCACGAGCAAAGTTGTCCACCTTTTTCTCGAAATCTTCGTGTTTTTCAAGTAAAACGGTCTGAATCGTGTCGTGAAAGCGTGTCATGTTCGATGGACAGCTACTCTTCAAATGGACAATGTCCGTCGGTCCCATGTGGTGAAGGATACACTCCAACATATCGGGTTCGTCCAACACTTGATTGTACAATTCGGAATGAGCTGTCGACATTTTTGTTTCTTCTTAACTTGTTTGTCTTTTTTTAACTTGATTGCACTTGTCTACTTGTCTTTCTCTTACTCCTATATGGTGACGGTCTTTAAGTGGTTTCGTCGTTAAAAACTCCAGACAGTCGTCTCTTGTCTACTTGTCTTTCTCTTACTCCTATATGGTGACGGTCTTTAAGTGATTTAGACGGAAGGTCGTTACGGTCGTGTCACACAGGTCACAGAGGAAATGAAGTTTTGGGTCGCGGGCTACTTAGTAGAGTCCGGATGGAGTGATGAATTCAGCCAGCTCTTCATCGTTGAGCATCAAACATCTTTCACGGAATATCATTCTCAAAGATTTTAGTGCGTTATGAGAATACTCCAAATCAAACTCGGTCATCTTTCGTTCAATGATTCGATCAAACGAGTGCAGTTGCATACCCTCTTTGTACCACACATTGTTGTTTTTCAGAAAAACAAACAGTTTGCGGAGCACGGGACGGTTATCGCCTATTGTTGAGAACAGTTGGTCGATATAAACAGTCACTTCACGAACAAACTTGTCAAAATTTTTCTCGATCAAATCTTCGCGTTTTTCAAGTAAAACGGTCTGGATCGTGTTGTGAAAGCGTGTCATGTTCGATGGACAGATACTCTTCAAATGAGCAATGTCCACCGGATTCTCCATGTGGTGAAGGATACACTCCAACATGTTGGGTTCGTCCAACACTTGATTGTACAGTTCAGCTGTCGACATTTTTACTTGCTTTTTTTAACTTGCTTGTTTTTAACTTGCTCTTGTCGCTCTTACTACTATAGGGTGACGCTCTTTAAGTGGTTTCTTCGTAACCGTCGTCGTATAACGCGAGACTGCGACCCCGTCGTCGTATTTATTGTAAGTGTCCAGTGTAAATAAGTTTTCTAGTCATGTCACAGAGTAAAGGAAGTTTTCGTCGCGAGCTTTGGTAATATTTTTCAAATAAAATAAGAGTTGCCGTTGGAGTCTATGATATATTCGACCACCTCGTCGTCTTCAATCATTATACCTCTGACATGGATATTGTACAACAAACCCAAATAATGCAGCGCGTTATGAGAATAACGTTCATCCAGAGCCAATTCAACCAACCTTTGTTCGATGGTCCTATTGAACGATTGCAGATTCGTGTTTTTTTGGTACCACATATTTTCCAGCAGAAATTCAAACAGATTGTCGAGAGACTGACGGTTATCACCTGGTATTGATAACACTTGGTTGACATAAACAGTCACTTGGTGAGCAAAATTTCCCAACTTTTTCTTGATGAAATCTTCTTGTTTTTCAAGTAAAGCGATATGGATCGTGTCGTGAAAGCGTGTCATGCTCGGTTTCCGTGGACAACAGATGCTCTTCAAATGGACAATGTCCGCCGGGTCCCTCAAGTGTTGAAGGATACACGCCAACATGTTGGGTTCGTCCAACACTTGATTGTACAGTTCGCCACGAGCTTGGTAACGTGTAAACATTTTTTTAAAGCTTGTCTTTTTTAAACCCCTGACGCTCTTTAAGTGGTTTCGTAACCTTCGTTAAACAGTCGTTCCAAGTCGTGTTGTGTATACTTCATCATATTAACCCCTGTTTTCGGGGTGAGTTCGAGGACCGGTACATCGCCGTAGTCGTACGATTTCGAATCGAGAAAGATTCTAAACAGTGTTTGTATGTATCCGTGAAAAGTGGAAAAACAGGTGCCCGTAGCGGTAAGTGCCATCGCGCGATGTACGATATTTTGTGCGTGAATAAGGATTTCTACTTCTTTTTCAGGGAAGTACGTGTCGACGTACGTCCGCGTGAACGCTAACGGGAAGTTGTCCGTAACAAATCCGTCGACGTACGTTTTACCTTTGTATTGAATGTGAGGGAAGAGCAACGGCACGCAACACGATATTCGTAACGCGTCAATCACGGACATGTGTGGGTGTAAATGGCGGTGAAAGTACTCGCTACGTTGTGTATCGAGACACGTTCCAGTGACGACGAGGTCCACGTCAAAACGGGTATGTATTTCACGAAACGTCAACAATTGCCCGTCGCATTTCTCCTTGAGTAGTGTTTCGATGAAACGCGTTAAAGGTTCTTGGGACGCCGCGCCAAACCCGACGAGTTGAATGTCCGGTGTAATCAGTCCCGTGTCCGGCATCACGCGCAACAACTCAAGGGGCTCGTATCCCACCGCGAGCAACGCGCCGATAATTGCGCCGACGGATGTACCCGCAATCACGCGATACTTGTTTACTTTTTTGTGCAAGGCGCCTAAATGTAAAGCGCCAAAGACGCCCCCACCGGACAATACGAGAACATTCATTTTTGTTTATTATTTAATTTACAGACTGGCTCTTTTTATGACATCTTTTTCGCGGGTATCACGCAGCGCGTACATCCGGTCCATCACCGACTTGGCCGTGTCCTCTTTGCCGTTAAAGACTTCGGTGAGTACCGAGAGAACATTCTCTTTTTTTAGAGCGGACATGGTTTTTCGAGTAGACAAGACCAAACACTCGTTGTCGCCCAAGTCACATACGGTCTTGTCGTGGTTCTTCAGGTACTGTGATATAACGTCTGCGAGGTTCTGTTTGCGCTTGCGCTTGTCACGCAAAATCTTTTGTGCCGCAGAGAGCTCGTCCTCTATACGAACCCACTCAATCACCGCTTGTTTGAATTCATGAATATCCGATTCGACGTGTTCTTCCCGAGTCGCACTACTACAATCGCTCATTATATCAATAAACACGTATTACGCTTAAAAGCCTTTTTTAATTTTTTTTTAAAACTCTAAATTGGCCAGAACGACGTCGGTCACGGTATCTTTGACTTCAAAGACGTAATTCCCCGCGGTTACGTTTCCGGACACGTCAAACGTTACCACTGCGCCATAATAATATCCACCCGGGATTTCGCTCGAGTAGACCGTGATATTGTCACGACTTTGGTCTTTCACGTACACGCGTAAGGAACCAGAAGACTCGCCGGACAATAACGGACCTTGCATGGTGACGTTTCCTTCGACAAAAGTCAACGAAAAATCGCTCGAAGACGGGGTGGTGAACTCAATCACTGTGAAATAATCGGGACTCCCTATGTTTGCAGTGTACGCGGTACTTGGCTCCAACCCTATAATGCGTAACGTGTCCAAGTGTACATTGGTTTCGTGAATAATAGTATCGTTAGCGGATGGTGTGATTATGACCCTTACACTCGTCCCTTTTTGTAAATTTCGAAATACGATTGTCGCGTCGTTCGCTGAAACCATGGTGAAGGCCGGTTCAAACACATTCAAGCCTTCCAAAAGATCCATACGTTGTTTGAGAGTATGTATATTGTACTGGGTAGAGTGAAGGGCGGCTTCGACATTATTAAACACGACTTGTAAATTTGTGTTAATGGTTGGTAAAATTGCTTCTAAAGTCTCTACGTTCCCTCGGATGGAAGTGGAATTTTCCAAACCCGAAAGATACTCTGAAAGGTTGGTCGCACTTACTGGGACAAACAGACTGTCCAAGTTACCCAGCTCGAGTTCGATAGTTGCTACATTACCTTCCAAAGTCTCTACGTTCCCTCGGAGGTTCGTTGAACTGTCCAAGTTCAAAAGATACTGTGAAAGGTTATCCACGCTTGCCGGGGCAAACACACTGTCCAAGTTACCCAACTCGAGTTCGATAGACGCTACGTTGGTTTCCAAAGTCTCTACGTTAGCTTCCAAAGTCTCTACACTGGTTTCCAAGTTACCCAACTTGAATTCGATAGATGTTACATTAGCTTCCAAAGTCTCTACGTTAGCTTCCAAAGTCTCTACACTGGTTTCCAAGTTACCCAACTTGAATTCGATAGACGCTACATTGGCTTCCAAAGTCTCTACGTTCCCTCGGAGGTTCGTTGAAGTGTCTTCCAAGCTCAAAAGATATTCCGAAAGATTGGCTGCGTTTACTGGGGTAAATAGAATGTCCAAGTTACCCAACTCGAATTCGATAGATGCTACATTACCTTCCAAAGTCTCTACGTTCCCTCGGAGGTTCGTTGAAGTGTCTTCCAAGCTCAAAAGATATTCCGAAAGATTGGCTGCGTTTACTGGGGTAAATAGAATGTCCAAGTTACCCAACTCGAATTCGATAGA
>Ga0306872_100011_pt1 | contig 105894 bp, 181 predicted proteins | sample AntRauMeHopE1498_FD_190455 | JGI IMG/M metagenome (GOLD analysis project Ga0306872, IMG submission 190455) | Saline lake microbial communities from Rauer Islands, Antarctica - Metagenome Hop E1 #498 (v2) (version 2) | ecosystem: Environmental > Aquatic > Non-marine Saline and Alkaline > Saline ...
GATAATGCGAAACACAAGTTTTTGTTTGACATCGCCTTTAGTCACTTGCAGCTTTGGAACAGCGCAGAGGATTTCTTGGCAGACCATGCGGATGTGGTCTAGTGGCAGTGTGTCTTGAAATATAGAGTGGGCATAACCACCAGCGGAGTTGCAGTGAACCTACAAGGTGCAGCATGGTTAGAGCAGTGTGTAGGATCAAGAGACCTGCAGTGGCGCGCGGTAGTAGATGCCCTGCGCAGTGACTACACCTCAGTACATCAAAAACGCTGCTATGACATATACTTCAACTGCGATCGGCATGTTCGAATGTGGGTGCTTTGGTGTTCATTAAATGACGTTGAGGTAAGATACAGCTTTGTGGTTGACTAGCGCAGTTTATGAAGTTGTACTGGTTATTAACTTATTATGAGACTCTAACTTATGAGCAAGATAACTCGACGGTACGTTATAGTACTAGCAGTATCTCATTACGACTATGAACAGATGGATGCTGCTATTGAATGGATAAGCGCCACCAACAAGCCCGACACTTGGAGCAGGTGGTCATTCTTTTTTGCAGACTATTGGTGTGAACAAATTCAAGTAGATACGCAATCACAACAAGCTAGAATTAACTTGTATGCAAATTTGTGTAATATCGAGAGTTATAACAGTGTAAGCGAGTTTGAGCTTAAAAATCCAAACCGTTATCCGTTCATTGACGGCATTCAAAATGAAACATAAACTACGCGCAAAGTTTGATCCCAGAGAAATGGTCTCCAACCAAGCGGTTAAATCATATTATGAATGGGCAAACCTACGAAAGCAATCGGATCGATGGCAACAGCATAATCTCGGATATTGCGCTGCTGCTGCCGTGTGTACAGACGATCGCGATGGTCGAATTGCAGTAGTTTGCTATTTGTTCAAGAGTTCACGCGACCTACGCCGTTTTAAGTTATGGTGCGATTTACACGGACTACAAGTAGAGGACTGTTCTGGTGCTGATAATGCAGAGAAAAACACCTAGCGGATTTGCCTGCTTGATCGAACTGGATACTGATCAGCGACTCAAGGTCACTCAGTGGGTAGTATCCAATATAGCGGCTGGCGCAATGCCTTTCAACAATCCCTACATATTCACCTATCAGCATATGGACCGGAATGAGCAGCACCAGTTTATGCACAGCATGGCTTTCTTCTATCAGATAGACTTTGATAGCCAGCGTCTGCTGAGACAATTTGTTCTTTGGGCTACCTTCACAAACATTGTAATAGTCAGCACAACACACGAGGTATGATATGTACAACAGCGTAACAAAACCATTAACCACCAGTGAACGACTAGAGATGTTTGCTTGGTGTAAACAAGTGCTAGGCACGTGGCAGAACGGTGAATGCGAGGGAATCACATATGGTTGGTCTCATCGCATTAACCGAATTAGTAACTATCATGTGAATACGTTTTCCTTTCCAAGGGCATGCGACAAGTTTATGTTCGACATACGCTTTGGACACTATGAGATATATGACAGCTTAAACGATTACTATAATAAAGTAGAACGTGCAAAATTTAGTCCTAAACAACCACGGTGGACAATATGATTACGGACATTAATCGTTATGCGTTTGAACACGTGAGTTATATAAGAATGAAACATGAACACTTCAAGATTCTTGAGCAATGGCTATACAAAAATATAGGCCCGGCACACTTCGATTGGAGTAATGAGTTAGAGCGCAAGTATGCTAACAGCACAGTATTCAGCTTTAGAGTACACAAACACAAACGAGCGTTTGTTCTATTCGCGCAAATGTCAGGCTGCGCAGTGTTCGACACGTTTAATGAATATATTATATGGTGTAGCAATGTTAAAAGATCCGGATCCAATCAAACCCTATAGCTGTGCGTTTTTGGTCACTGAGAGACAAATCACAACAATACACAATTGGCTACATGAAAGATTCGGCCCCTACGGTGATCGATGGGCAATTAAGAGTGTGTCTCCAGGTTACTCTATTAGGATGGCTGCTGTGATATCGTTTGCTAAAGAATCACAGCAAACATTTTTTCAGCTGGCCTGGAGCGACACGGTTAAAAGATTCTACGACACAGCAGAAGAGTGCTTTAACGATCAATAGAGGAATGTTGTGATGTGTAAAACAAACGGTGAAGATCAAGTCGCCCTCTACGTGAGTGTGTTTAAGATTGTTAACTATAACGGCACGGATCAATTCACTGAGGACGTAATCTGCTGGCTTGAACATCGGTTAGGTGCTGCTAACAAACAGTGGAGCTACAAGAAAGCATACTATTGTGGTCATGCTGCCGCTATGATATCATTTAACAAAGAGTCACATCGAACATTGTTTCAGCTAGCTTGGAGTGATAATATACATGAATTCTATTCTTGCCTTGCACATGCCTTTCACAATTGGCTTTAAAGATTGACACCTCTGCTGTCTGACTGTATACTCTAAGTATATTAAAACACAAGGCAACACTATGAGCCAACTAACCTGTACAGTATACGAAACCAACATGCATTACTGGACGTGGATCAAGCTGGCCTTCGACGATCCCAAGTGTAAGATTGCTAGAGTTGACGAATCTCGAGCAGGGTCAAACCGATTGACATTTATTTTCAAAGACCGTTACGGTATGCTGTTCTTTTTTCTCAAGTACTCAACACATTTTGGAATAGTAGAGGAGAACAAACTTGATTAAATTTAGTAACCAATCAGTAATAGATTTTAGTTATGACCAGTCGGCGGAGATGGAGGAATGGTTAGTCAAACACTTTGGCTCCGAGGGCGAACTTTGGGTCGCTTATCTCAAACCACGAAGCACCTATGCCTATGTTATTGAGTTTTCTCAAGTAACGCATCAGATGCTGTTCGAACTTCGGTTTAGTGACTCCGCAAAGTGTTACGCTAGCATTGCTGAGTTTGAAATAGGTAGAGCAGCAGACCGAGAGGCACAAGAGGCAAAGTTCCCCAACGCGGCGACTAGGATAGAACAATACCGTAAAAAATACCGTAACCTATTCTCATACACCGAGGATATAGAATGAAAGAGTTCGACTACATTTCTGTAATAAACATGGACATACTAGCTCTTATTGGTATCAGCGAATGGATGACTACAGTCTTGGGCCGTCGTGGGATCAAATGGGACACTGAAGTAACTCGAGGGTATCCTCAACTAATTATAGTCATGTTTGAATCAGACAAGTATAAGACATTGTTTGATATGAAATGGGAAAGTGAGTATTCGATACATGCTAGTGCAGAAGCAGCTAATCATTATTGGACTAACAGCTACCACCAAGGCATATTAAACGCCAGTAACACAGTGCTTGGTATTGCTCGAGATACTAGTGCAAGGACGCAAATAAAGATCGAGAAAGGGAGGCACGTTGTTAATGGGTAATCATATAGTGAGTAGTCGAATGCTGGTCCCTGAACACATGGCCTACATACGTTATAATACTAAACAGTTGAGCAAAGTAATAGACTGGCTATGCGAATTGTCAGCTGAGGATGATAAGTGGAGTATTGATCTATGGACCAAACCGTTTGAAATATACTCTATAAAGTTTAAGAACCCAAGACACCGAGTACTATTTGAATTGCGATTCGCAGGAGAAATAGACTTCATTGAACTTACGGACTCGTTAACATGAAACTATCAAAGTTCAAACACCACACTGTGTTTAGCTACACAAAAATTCCTCTTCAAACAGCGTTGGATTGGTTGACTGCTCGCATGGGGCCGGAGGATATCAAATGGCAATGCAACCGCCCCTTAGGAAACATTGCAACTGTAGAATTTATGTCTAATCGAGACAAGTTCCTCTTCGACATACGATGGTCTGAACAAATGCGTATTCTGCCAACATCTGGAGCAGGTCCTGCTCCAAGTTTTGTAAAGTTGTTAATTGAGCTCGGTGCACAATCAAATAAACAGCATACTAAAATCACAACAGCAGGTCTGTAAGCTATGATGAAACGCAACTACCACACAATCTTTCGCACAAGCCACACTACTCTACTTAAGATGGAACACTGGCTGGCTCTCAGCTTTGGGCCCGAAGGGGGCCGGTGGCAGATCAAAGACGACTACCTTCGAGTAGACATGGCGGCTGTTGAGTTTGAGGACGAGCGACACAAATTATTGTTTGATCTTAAATGGGGTAACGATAATCGTATGCGCGTGATGCCGAGTCTAGGGCAAGGGCCCAGCCCGCGTCCGGTATCGGGCAGTCTGCTCGGGTACGCAGTGACAGATGAGACATCTACCCTGTGAGCTACATAATTGCAGGGTTTAGAAAATTTGAGCAAGCAACGCCGTTAATTGAATGGATCGAAACCAATCCCAACTATTCACTAGGGGAGTGGTTTCAGCATTACGGACAAGAATCTAACAACTGTTATTCAACAACGTCTGTTATAGTCCACTACGACGGACCAGTATACGGAATGCTATTTAAACTACGCTGGGCCGATAGATTATATATTTTAGAGGAAGTAAATTAGGATTAACTCTCTACTGGCATTAATTACCACGCCATTAATGCCAGTAGTCCTTGAGCAAATATATAGATTACTGTCCATGCTATTATTGTTAGTAAGGTCCATGATATTAGTACTATTTTAAAACGTCGGAATCGATAGAACAGCACAAATAACATGCACAGCAGCAGTCCAAAGAAATATACTATCATGGAGTAGCATACTCTACATCATCAATGTTCCAACAGTTATCCCATGATACTACAAACTCCTGCTCTGTCACAACGTCTATTAATTGAACCAGTTGATTCTTCTGATCACGTATTTGTATAATACCCGTGCTTTCGTATATTCCAGGCTTGCCTGGATGAGCTTGCCCAACCTGAGGAGCTGCTTTTATCGGCACTCCTGCTGGGTCTACAAACGTAGTTACTTTGAATTCGCAAGCATAAGGCTTGCCTGGTGTAATATCAATTAGCTGCATATCTTTATCCCCTTGTATACTATTTAATTATCTCATTGAGGCACAAGTGATAAATATATTTGAACCGTTACTTAAAGGAGACTTGCCATGAGTAGAATGCGCAATATATCTTTAAACCTAGAGTTAGGTCAAAAGATACTAGTAGGCCCAAACAACGAAACAGCCGAAATAACAAAAATTGAGTTTCATGAAAAGAGCGGAGAGATAGACATAAACACTACAAGAGGTCCTCGCAAGGTTTTAACATTTAGGCTATGCGAGCAATCTGACCAAGAAGAAAATACTAATCCTGCTGACAAATTTAGGTAAATGAATATGAAGATAAATGAAATTATAGACACAGTTACAGAGTGGAAAGCCTCTAAAAAGCTTTGCACTAGTTCTAAGCCAGACAGCGCAATAGGTGCAAGTGCACTAGCGTCCTGTAAGTCACAAGGCTATCGCAGTCGCGACGGGAACAAGAGTCACAAGATTGGCAAGAAAAGAGTTAAGATGGGCGGAAAGAAAATTCGCGGCGCTCCCTATGGAGGATCTATACCGAATTATGGTAGCGGGAGCTAATCAGTGCTGGAAATAAAAACAGTCGAATGTTTAAAAGGATCAATTATAGTTAGCACTCCTTTACTTGTAGACCGTCTTTTTGAGGAGTGTGTAATTTATATATACGACCATTCCTCTAGATGGGGCACACAGGGCATTGTGATAAACAGAACTACTGATCTAACGGTATTAGATTTACTAGAGAAAATGGAGCTTTTCTCTCAAGACCCACAACTAGACTTTCCATTGTATCACGGCGGACCTATTGAAGAAAACGGTATTGCCATGGTACATACTAGTGAATGGTACTCTTCCAACACTTGTGCAGTGACAAGCGATATTAGTATTAGCTCAGATAAGTTTATGATAGAAAAGCTCTTAGACGGCAATGCACCTGCTAACTGGTTGATGAGCGCAGGCAAGTGTGAATGGGAGCCTGGAGAGATAGAACAGGAAATAGCAGCAGGCGCTTGGCTGTGTGCTACGGCGTGTGAAGAGATGTTATTCTCGTCAAAGGATAACGACAGCCAATGGAGAATAGCTATTGAATATTGCACCAAACAAGCAGTAAACAGTTGGCTCTAGACAAAGCGATTGACAGCTAAATAAAACACTGCTATAATGGCAGTTGTACTATGAAGTCATACAACGGTATGACTACTGATTAAGGAAAAAGAGGAGATAACATGGATTGCTTGCTGTTAAATGCTAACGGACAACCAGTGTCTTATCTTCCGTTAAGTGCAATAACGTGGAAAGATGCTGTTACTTATATGTGGCTGGACAAATGCATTGTACTAGATTGGTATGATGACTGGATAGTACACGCAGAAACTTGGGAAACGCGAGTTCCCGCAGTCATCATGATGAAAGAAATGATGAAGTCCAAGACCAAGCCGAGATTCTCAAAGGGAAATATATTTCTACGAGATCTATTCACTTGCCAGTATTGCGAGACTAAGGTAACGCGAAACGAAGCAACATTGGATCACGTGAGGCCACAAAGCCTCGGCGGTAAAACTACCTGGGAAAATATAGCAACAGCATGCGGTCCATGTAACCATAACAAGGGCAATCGGCTTAGTCCTAAACCTATTAGGCAGCCCTACAAGCCTGATTACTATGAGCTAGTAAGTAAGCGCAAGCTGTCATCATGGGAAGTAAAACACCCGTCTTGGAACACCTACCTACAATAAGCTACTTAAACCAAGCAATACGTTTACCAGCGTCTATACGGCGCTGGTGTTCTTGGTGGCTTCCAGGGTAGCGCCACCCCCATATGCTAACCAAGAACATAAATCCTCCACTCCACGCAATCGCAGCAATATTGCCTGTGGTAAACCAAAGCACAGCTAGGCTAGTTGACATTGTAATTACCATTAGGTATTTAAATTTAGTAGGGAAGATACGTTTCTCTGTCCAGTTTTTTAAAAACGGTCCAAAGATCTTATGATTATAGATCCACTTGTGCATACGCTTGCTACTTTTAGCAAAGCAGTATGCTGCACCTACCGCAGGTGTGCTCCACGGTAACATAGGCATATAAATCCCTACAAAGGCTACTCCTACAAGTATAATGCCCAGCGTAAACCAAAGTGCTTTTTTAATGTTCATCTAATATCTCCTTGAGTGATGCTACTAGATAGCTCATCATCTCGTCTGTGTGCAAGGGAGTAGGAGCAATACGAAGACGTTCTTGGCCGACAGGAACTGTAGGAAAGTTAATGCTTTGAACGTAGATTCCGTAATCTGTTAATAACCTATCGCTCAGCATCTTGCATCTAACTGCATTGCCTATCATTACAGGTACGATGTGAGTGCACGATGCCGGATGTACGCTTATGCCTGCGTCGGCTAGCATCTTCTTGAGACGGCTAGCACGTTCTTGGTGCTTGTCTCGTAGTTCGTTATGGTCCTTAAGATATTTTATGGATGCCAAGGCCCCTGCACAAATCACCGGACTTGTGCTGGTAGTGAATATAAATCCACTGGCTACACTGCGCACTGCATCTATGACGCTTCCATGGGCTGCTATGTATCCGCCTTGCACTCCAAAGGCTTTACCTAGGGTGCCATTAATAATATCGATCCTGTCTTCAAGTCCAAGCTTTTCACACCACCCTGCACCGGTACTCCCGTACAGGCCCACAGCGTGAACTTCGTCGATATATGTAATTGCACCATAGGCATCGGCCAGGTCGCAGACTTGAGAAATAGGAGATATATCACCATCCATGCTATACACAGATTCAAAGACAATACAGGGTGTGAGTCCTCGGGCTACGGTATTCTTTAGTTTCTCTTCTAAGTCGCTCATATCATTGTGTTGCCATACTAATTTGTCAGCACCGCTGTGTCGTATACCTTGTATCAATGAAGCATGGTTCATTGAGTCAGACAGGAACACAATATTGGGAATGATTTGTTTGAGAGCGATCAGTGTCCACTCATTAGCAACATAAGCAGAGGTATAGAGCAGTGCGCTGCCTTTTTTGTGCAGACGTGCCAGCTCAGATTCCAACGCTACATGATAGTGGCTTGTGCCGCTAATGTTTCTAGTTCCACCTGATCCACTTCCTGTTTGATCAAGTGCGGTATGCATTGCGTCAATAACTACTTTATTTTGCCCCATACCTAGATAATCGTTACTGCACCAGTTGACTATGTTCTTTATAGCATAAGGCCCGTACCAGAGGCTTTTAGGGAATAACCCGCGTTCGCGAAGTACGTCATTAAATACTCGATAGGCACCGGAGGCTTTTAAGGAGTCAGTTGTTTTTTGAAAAGGTGTTAGGTTTATCATCAATTGTATTTATTAAAACGCTGATTGGCTATTCCTTGTATCATTAATAATTACGATAAATATCTAGTATAAAGGAGAGTATAAAATGATTAAGATTGCAGGAACATATTGTGGCAGCTAATGGAATTTCAACACTAGAGTTTAAACGTGATAGACAAAACGCAAAACTGGCATTGGCAGCAGCTAACAGAGGTATTAGTGGAAGACGTAGTAACCTGGATATATCACAGCTTCCTACAGTTTATAGCCCGACTAACAATACTGTCATTAATAATCCAAACCTGGGTGGATTGATAGTGGGCCGACCGTGGACTGACCTATCACTGTTGCAAGCCCTAATTACCTCGCTCTTCGGCGCAGGCGAACAGGGCGCATTCTACATCCCTCGGCCCATCGTCAACGGCGTGCAGTCGCTCTTTCAAGATGCGGCAGGCACTGTGCCGGTGACTGCGGACGGCGATCCCGTTGGGCTAATGCTGGATCAATCTGGGAATGGGAATCACGCCTTTCAGACTGTTAGCGGGAGAAGGCCGATATATAGAACTGATGGGACGTTGCATTGGCTAAAGTTTGATGGGGTAGATGACTTGCTAGTAACTGGACAAGTCGCATTCGATGGTGACGCCTTTCTTCTTATCTGGGGCGGGATAAACCCAACAGACTCTAGCTTATCGGGTAGGCCAGGATATAATTTCTTAAAAGTTGGAAGCAATAAGTATTTTGTAGAGTATTTAAACAGTTTCGATGAGAGCGCACGCAAAGTTTTATTAGAAGAATCCCCGCGTGGCACTATTTTTGCAAATGAAAGCCCCGCTTATCCGCCAAGGGGTACTCCTTTTGTGTCATGGTCTACTCAGGGCACCGTCGGAAAGATTGGCGTAATTGACACCCTGAGTGCTGTTGATGTAGGGAGTAAGTCGCTAGAGTCTTTTAATGCGAATCTTCGATTGGGATCTGGATTTGCGCAAAGTTTAGGGCCGCTTGTGCTTTTTGGCTATGTATGGCTATCTCGTACGCCAACAGAGTCGGAGCTTACTAATACCAATGCCTATCTTGCCGGATTATCAGGGATAACTCCATGACCACCTCTTATGTCCAGCGCGCCACAATCGCCGCCCCCATCAACCACATCCCCGACGCCAACCAACTAGCCCTATGCCTCGGCGAGTCAACACAAGACGATCAGACATTCAACACGGCATCGTACCAAGACGCATCCGGCAATTTGTACGCAGTAGCCTCAACAGTCACTAAGCCCATCTTTGCAGAGCTAGCAGGCCAGCCGTTAAAAGCCCCTGACCATGCACCGGATATGGACATAGAAGCGGCTACAAGGGCACAGGCTCTGCTACAGATTAACGGCGGCATTGCAAGCCCGGATGTTATCGCGGTGATACTGGGCGACCGTAAAGAGTCACCGCAGGATCACATAGCGGCGCTAGGGCTGACGCGGGTAGAGCAGGATCAACCAATTAATTAGCTATAGATGATTTACCCCTGGTGTATTGCTACAGTCAGGGGCAGTTGTTTCATTTTATTGTAAAAGCTATGCTTTTTTTAAAAGACCATCGTCTCATTGTAGAAAACTATTTATCTCTTGACCTTATGGTAGTATAATGTAGTGAAGTGTGAACTAAATACTGCCACAGCAAGGAATTTCTATTATATGAAAAAGCGCACGCGAAGCATTCTCGAAGAACTAAATCAAATCCACGGCGGGCGAGATAGTGATTTATTCATTGACGCTACTGCTAACAATATTATTGAAAGCGCTATCAACTTGCTGACCAGAGTGCACAGTCTCTATGACGTTGACACTGCATCAGAGCTTGAAAGGCGATTCTTAAACAGCATAAAGAACGGTGACCCTAAAAAGTTTCAACGGTCTATGCAAAAGATAAAAGAGAGTAAACGCAATGATCCTAAGTGAAGGCGGCGCAATGTCAGGTGTAGGAGCAATACACATTTCAGAAATAGAGCCCACTCTCAGCGCATTAGAAAAAGTACTAGGCATTGATCTTAAAAACAACGTGCTGGGCAGCGTAGGCAAGAAAGAGTTCTCGGGGGACATTGATGTTGCTCTCCAAATAGATACTGATAAGATTACAGAGTTTATGCAACGCCTCAAAAAAACACCCGAGGTACTAGATATTGCTAAAACTAGTGTGATCATGACCAAAGTAAAAATTGTAGGATACGATCCACAAAAGCAGACAACTGAACCAAGGACAGGATTCGTACAGCTAGACTTTATGCTGGGCGAGCCTGAATGGATGAAAACATATTATCATTCCCCGACTGATAAAGAATCAAAGTATAAAGGTGTGTTTCGCAACCTAATGATTGCGTCTATTGCTGGTGCGTATGATAGGCAAGACTCAGACGAAACACTAGATGACGGAAGACCACTGCGCAGCCAGCGGTGGATGTTTTCTCCTACTGACGGACTTGTACGTGTGATTCGAACTCCTGTGCCCAAGAAAAGTAGCAACGGGTATACAAAAAAGAACGCTAATAAAAAGTTACAGGACGGTATTAAAAATCCTCAAGAGATTGCCAAAGCACTAGGACTAGATAGTGCATTAGACTTGAATTCTTTTGAAAGTCTAATAGCTGCTGTTAATAAAAACCATGCTGGACCATTAGCTAAAACTATCAAACAAAACTTTATAGCCAACAGCACAGTACAAGACATTGGTATTCCCAGCGAACTAACAGTAACAGAAACTCTAGCAGACAAGCATTTTGCACGTATTAAAGCACTACTGGAAAAACTAGCCTAATGATGGAATTTATAAAGGAACTGCACGAAGCACGTATGACCAAGGGCAGCAGCAACGTTGCCCAGTTGACATACACAGACTGCGGCGAAAGAATGTATCTATTGCTGCTGGCCCTCGAAGTCATGCGGTTGTATCCTGCATTTAGGCCCATAGTACAACGCTACGCTAAGAGCACTGTTATGTTCGACAACTACAAGTACTACTTGAGCTCAGGAACAGACCTTTATAATTTTATCTACTTTTTAGTAGGCGACAACAGTGCGCAAGCCAAGCTTAAAGATCCACAGGCAGCCACAGCACTAAAACAGAAAACACGCATTCCGTTGATAGCGCTGAGCAGACATATGGAAGCACTGGCACAGGGACGAGAGCCCAGCTTGGTTACTAAATTGTTTATAGATATCGAAGGCGCTATTCGACTGCCCACACAAGACTACAAGAAGATACGCCGTGGAATTAAAGACTTTCCTCGGTTAACTGCCAAAGAAAGACAAACACTGGTCACTAGACTTATATTTGCCGTGAGAGCAAAACTGAGAAGCTCAGACTTCATCAACAGCTTCGAAAAGTTTGCAACTGTTAAAAACCTAGAGAATCCCAATGCTAGAGACCCAGAGCCCGAACTGAGCACGCCTGATGTTAAAACCAGTCCCGCCAACATAGCACTCTACAGTTATCTAGTAGGCCCGTCAAACATAGCACAGACCAAACGATTCCTTGATATGGCCAAGAACGGCAACGCAGTGAGCGCGGAGATGTTGAAAGCATATATTCCTGTGATAGATATTATAGACGATATAGTGCAAGGCGGCCCGGCATACGTACAAAACCTAAAAGCACTTCACAATAGAGCTAAAAAACGCAATTAACCCCGTAAATCTTAAAAAGACATAAATACTTTCATACAAGTTCATTAGAACATGAACTTACCATTTAGATACAGGAGAATATAAAATGGCGGTAACATTAGATTTTGCAAAAGTAAACAGTAACCTATACACACTAGGTACACTAGTAGGAACAGGTCAAGTACGTGCATATAAGGCAGTATTTGGAACAGCACTAACTTCCGACACACGTGCGGCCGGCGACGACGGCGAACCTGGGTCAATTCGCGGCCCTATTACCACTGGTACGTTGCGCCTAGTAGCTAACGAGCTAAATGCATTGGTGTTTGAAAGCAATGGTGACGGTACTACTGTTGGGTTTGTTACTGAATTTCACCACGTAGATATAGCTAGTCTAGAACGTAGACTAGAGCACCTCGTAGACGATGGCACAGCTTCCCCACCACAAGTAACAGTTACTGAAGTAGGTCTAAAGCTTGCTTAATTAGTATCCCTACCTAGTTTAGGCAAAAGAGTTCAGTTTTTACTGAGCTCTTTTTTTATGACTGTAAATACACTATGAAATTCAAACTATACACACTGATCGATATAACAGAAACGGGTGGCCGCAAAGGTGATGATCCCAGAAAGATACAACAGCAACAAAACTTCCTTACTATTTTACAGACAATTGGGCTGAGAGTTAATCCAGCATACGACCAAGCTCCTGTGCTGTTTTACGCTACTGCTGATGAGTTTAATCTAGGTACTAATTTTAAAAATAGACAGAACGTATGGGTGTTTGAATTCGACATAGAACACGAAGACGCAATGTCTATTGACACACTGGTAAACGATTTTAATCTAGTGCCAATAATAGATCATCTAGACGAAACTGCTGAGTTCGAAAACGCACACTTTGTTACTCATAATACACAGTATCGAAATATCGTCTTTGAACTAGTTGAATATAAATAAGACTATACAACGCGGTTCACCGTAAGGAGATTACATGTCAGGGATAGAACCTACAGCATTAGAAAGATCTAGTCTAGAAGCGCATGTTGATTTATGTGCTCTAAGATATAAAAACCTAAATGATCGTATTACCACCGTAGAAACAACTCTAATGAATATACGCACTGATATAAAGGAAGGGCAGTCATCCTTAATTAAGGTATTAATAGGAACTGCTGGCACTATTGTTGCCGGTTTGTTATCTACTATAGTTGTAATATTAGTTACCTTTTGAGAACACGATAAATACAATATGTTACTACGTGAACTTTTTACTAACCTACTAGACGAATCACAGACATGGGCTCGATCCGGAAAAAAGGTCGTGCGCAAGTACAGATGCGGCAGTGGACCACGAAAAGGAAGAGTAGTGGCCAAAGCTGCACAATGTTTTGCAGCACCGGATATCAAAAAACGCCAAACAATGAAACGAACCAAAGCAAGACTGGGTTCAAGAATGATTCGTAAATCTAAGAAGACTAAAAAGATAAATCCTGCTAGTCGTAGAGTTCAATCTATGAACAAAGCATCAAGGAGAGTCTAAAATGTTTTTACGAGAGCTGTTCGAAGGTGTAGCCACAGTGTTTGGTACCAACAAAGGCAAGACTGTGCGCAAGTACCGTTGTACTAGCGGTAGCCGAAAAGGACGAATTGTGGCCAAGCCTGCAACTTGTACAGCACCTAAAAATATGAAGGCATCTAATACTCTAAAAAAGACTAGACGCAGCCGTGGATCGTCTATTGATATCAAACGATCAAGAACCAAACGTACAAATCCTTCGACTCAGAGACTAAGTCGAATCAACACCGGACGTAGGACTATAAGGCCTAAGAAGCGTACAGGATCAAAGGGGAGAATATGAAGATACACGAAGTAATAAATAAAAATCAACAGGAACTACAAGTTGTTAAGGATACTCCCAGAGAAACTGAGCTAGTTGATCCAAAAACAAAAGTTAAAACTATTGTTCCTAAAGATCCAAAGATGCCCGGCGCAATTGCCAAAGATGCCCAAGGCAAACTCACAATGAACAAGCAGGATAAAGGTTCAGTTAGTAGGGGCATCAAGCCAGGCGACAAAGTGAGTGTGAGATAATATGAGACTTAACGAACTAGTAGGCGAGTTTTCAATATATCTTACTAACGAAGAAAAGTTCGTGCTAGAATCAATTGACGGAGTAATGCCGCTAAATGGGTTTGAAGAAAGGCAGCAAGTCATTATAGGAAACCTAATCCGCAAGAGTGTGGTAAGTAAAGTTATGTACAAACAACAACCAATGGTAATGCGCAATGAGTACTGAGACACTGGCTAGAGATTTTGAGAACATCATAAACAAAGGACTAGAGACTAGCTTTTTACCAATGGTGCGCGGCAATAGTATACGAATCAAAAACTACGTGATTAGGTCCAACCCAAACAAAGGCTATTTAATTTACGATACTGTAACTAATGTGCAGACAGCAAGAACGCAGTTTAAATCGTCAGCAATTGCAATTGCCAAGACTCTAGCTGCTGGCAAAAATTCAGTATCTACTATATTGCGTTATGACTGTGAACTTAGTAAGCATCAGAATGACATTATGTTCTACAAAAACATGCTAAACAATACTAGCGACGATTTTGTAAAGCAGGTTAGAAAGGTGCGAGTTGATGTTTCTCTTGAGAAGTCTCGATTGATACGCAAGAAAATAGACAGATTTATATTTAGCTTTTGATAAATAATACAAATACATATACTTTCATTTAGGACCCAACAATGAACATTAGAGAATTCTCAAAACCAAAGACAGCCAAGACTTTAAATGAAAGTCTTGCTAAGAAATTCGGCGCAAAGATTGATATCGACGCGTTTACTACAGAACAGTTAATGAATGTTCGGAACAAACTGCGCACCAAAGTGTTCAACGTTGAGACTACTGAAAGCTTCAACAGTGTACAAACAGCAGAATTTCAAAAGAACAAATTGTTCTTAGAAGTGTTAAACACTGCTCTTGCTGAGCGTGACGACAACATTTCTGATGCGCTAGACGAAGCTGTCAAGCAGGTCAATGAAGGTGCAGAAGACACTGCTCAGATCGTAATGGCTTCTAAAGACATGGTTGATCGTGTTACGGGCTGGATGGAAGACACGTCTGAAATGGAAACAGAAAGCATGCTGGAACTAGCAGATGCAATTCGTGACGAAATGGGTTCAGAAAAAAGCGAAGCATTTGTTGCATTAGTTAAACAATCTCTTGAGTCACTTTACACTGCATTGGAGTCAACTCGTACTGCACTAACTCAAGGAGTGAGCATGTTGACCGGCGAAGGTGATCCTGTAGTACCAATGGGTGATCCGATGGACGATGAAATGGGAGATCCAATGGACGACAGCAGCTCAGAAGACGGAATCGACTCATTAGATGACGAAGACTTTGGTGCTGCTGACGCCGCTGCCGGCGGTGACGTGCCAATGGGTCGTGAAAAGCGTGAATCAATAGATCGCAATCGCTCAAAAAAAAAGTAAACGAAGCTATTGATGCTACCTTTCTTTATAGTACGCTAAGGCAACAACAAGCAGCTGGTGTGGCTGCTTTGTCTATGAGCAAGCTAAACAAATACATGCAGAACCAAAGCCAAGGACACTTTGATTTTGAAGTGTTCAAAGCAGCATACGACCAAGACGATCGGCTACAAGAAATTGTTACTAACTTTGATGACAAAAAAATTGAGCTGAAACAACACGATACGGACGAACTGTCTGTCGGTAGCGATGACATGGGCGACAGTAAAGTAGCAGCCATGGCTAACCGTGCAACCAACCTAGACGACACCCTCTAATATAGTTATTGACATCCTGTAGAATATATATTATAATTAAGTATATTCTACAGGAGCAGCAATGACAACTCGTACACCACAAGAAATAGAAACTAGTATTAAAGAAACAATGGACACCTTCGTAGCTCCGGCAGTGGTCCAACATGGAGGCAACGTTCGGTTTGTAAGCTACAACGATGGCAACGTGGTTCTAGAAATGAGCGGAGCTTGCAGTGGATGCGCAGGGTCAGCCGCTACTCTACAGTTTGGCATACAAAGCATTCTTACTGAAATGGTTCCCGAAGTTAAAAGCATTCAGGGATTCGACGACCCTAATTCAACAGTTGATCCTTATTTTACCGACTTTGACGATGACCCGCAATGGGGCTTTGAATGAGTTTAGTAATCACCAAATACAACTACACAAAACTAAGCCGCACAGAGTGTAATGGCGCGAGACGCTATCTTACTCCTGACGGCAGTGCAGTAGCCAGTGTAACAACCATTCTAAGTGAGACAGCAGACAAGAGTCACTTAGTAGCATGGCGCAACAGGGTAGGACACGCTAAAGCAAAAGAGATCACTACAGAAGCCGCCGGTGTAGGCACAAGAATGCACAAGTATTTGGAAGATTTTATAGTAACAGGCGAATGGCCCACCCCGGGTAGCAATCCTTATGCAATTAAAGCACACGCTATGGCAACTGTAATCAGAGATCAAGCACTGGTTCATATGGATGAAATCTGGGGCACAGAGGTTAGCTTGTACGTACCTAAAATATATGCAGGCACTACTGACCTAGTAGGAAAGTACAAAAAAAAACCGTCTATTTGTGATTTCAAGCAATCAAACCGATTAAAGAAGCCTGAGTGGGTCAGTGACTATCGACTTCAAATAGTAGCGTATGCTGACGCTCACAACGCGGTACACGGCACCGATATACGCGAAGGCCATATATTCATGTGTACAAGAGATTTGGAGTACCAGCAGTTTGACGTGTGGCCTAATGAGTTTGATAACTGGCGGCACGAGTGGTATGAAAGAGTACATCAGTTCTATTCAATGTCAGGAAGTTGATATGAAACTGGAAACTAAGAAAAAGTACTACACTAAACTATATAAGTGGGCATACAAAAAGTATAGAGACACACACCTTAGTATGTTCCATAATGACATCAAATGCCCAGGATGTAACGAGTGGATGAGCATATCCGGTATCAATCACAAACACTCAAGAGTAGAGCCACAGCCCGAATGGAACAGTCATATACATTGCGGACAGTGCGGCACCGACGCCTATTGGAACTTAGAAGCATTTCCGTTCCCGGCAAGTTGCGATAGCAAAGGCATGCCATTCCCGGATAAATAATACTAGCTAACACAGGAGTATCATTTACATGGCCGTTGTATCAATTTCACGAATACAGCTTCGTAGAGGCAGAAAGAACCAAGGAACTGGATTGCCACAACTAGCAAGCGGAGAACTTGGTTGGGCAATAGACTCCCAAGAACTGTATATCGGCAACGGATCGGTATCAGAAGGAGCTCCCTACATTGGCAATACTCGGCTGCTTAGTGAGTCCGACGATTTGTTTGCTCTTGCAACCGGCTATATCTACGCTGGGACAGCAGGCAATGTACAGACAGGACTGTCTCCCAGCTTGCCAGTTCAACGGTCATTACAGGAAAGACTGGACGATAGGGTTAGTTTAAGAGCATTTGGAGCTAGTGGAGATAATACTGATCACTCTGTTTTACTACAGCAAGCAATTGATCAGCTATATCTAAACACCAACTCTGGTTCAAACATTGCTGCCAGAGTAGAATTAATAATTGAACCTGGTGAGTACACACTGCTAACCACAGTAAAGGTGCCTCCATATGTTACCCTACGCGGCGCAGGGTCAAAAAAGACTATATTTAACACAGGTGATAACATTGCTTTTGAAACCGTAAACAGTAGCAGCACAGTTGGAAACTATGACATCGAACCAACTAGCGGGACAAATCAATCTAGAGACATTTCGTTCAAAGGACTTACTATTAACACACAAGGAGCACCTGCTCTTAAACTTATAAGTTGTAAGGACAGCATGTTTGACGACTTGGTTCTTCGTGGTACTTGGGAGTTTGAAGACTCCGACTTAGAGACCCCTAATGAAAGTAATACTGCTATAGAGTTAAGCATGCCTAATGGGCTAGCTCCTACTAGCAACAACCAGTTCAGTAGAGTTGAAATCTATAACTACGTATACGCTGCAATAGGAGATGACGATATTAGTGATAATACATTTGACAACTGTATCTTTGATAACCTGCAGAGCGGAGTGATGTTTGGTGAAGCCGTTCAGATTACTGGACCTCAGAACAACTGTGTAAGAAACAGCAGCTTTGGCAAAGAACACGGCATTGTTGAATCCGGCTTTAAGGCACTGTCTGGATCAGGTAATCTGAGCGAGTCCAACAAGTACTACAATGTAGGCAATAATCAAGGTAGTTCAGAATTTAATGTATACCCGATTGTAGAGTTTTCAAAAAATGCCGGAACTAGTCACAATGATTGGTTCCTTCGTTCAACAGAATTAGGATATAGCCAAGACTTTATTACTAATGTTCCCTACACTACTGAAATAGAAGGATCGCAAATTACGCAGTTAAACACCTCACATACGTTGAATGTGGGACAATCAGGGGAACCCCTAAGACTATTCAAGCTTCCGGCTGCATCTAACAAGAGGGGATATGTAATTGACTATTTCTATCGCAGCTCGTTTATAAACGCAGCAAGAAGCGGAGCTATAACCATAATAGTCGACCCTGTAAACGATAACGTTAGCTTTAGCGACGAATATGACTATGCTGGTGATCCTACGTATAGCGATAACATCGAGCTTAATGCAATACTTTTTGATGAGAATAGTGACGGAGAAGTTGACACTGTGGTTATTAGTATGTTGAACTCTACTATTGATGACGATGCTGAATTTACTTACACAGTAAGGTACAAAACGTAAACAACTATGTTCAATAAAAAGTACGCCGACCGCCTGGTCTATTGGAGTGGTTTTCGCACCTCTCTAGAAACTTCCGCAACTCCTGTTGAGGATACTATTGCCTTATTTAACGCAGCGCCTATACGGTTATATGCCGCTGATCCATACGACTCTAGCACGTGGCCTGATCCTTGGGAATTGATACATGAAAATAGTTTCTGTCCTTTTGTAAGGATTTTAGCAATTTGCTATACTTTGCAATTAACTGCTCGTTTTTCGAACAGCAATTTTGAGATACATATTATAAAGGATCGATCTTTATCAACAACTGAATATCTGTTGTATGTCGATGATCTAATACTAGGAACATCGCAAGGAAAGTGTGTAATTAAAGATAAACTACCCGAAACTGCATACTCTGAATACACACATGTGATGCCACTGCTTCACTAAATATCATACTAACAACACACTAGATCCACAACCCATAAAGGGTGCCTGGCCTATAAAAATATTAATACACGAGGAAACAATGATAGAAACAATTATTAAACGCAACGGAGATAAGCAACCATTTTCACCTACTAAGGTAAATCAGTGGGGTGAGTGGGCTGCAAAAACTCTAGGAACCAGAGTTGATTGGTCAAGTGTGGTGTTATACACAGTAAACACTCTTCCAAAAGAATGTAAATCACAGGTTCTACAGGAACGTTTAATCAAAACGTGTCTTGAGTACAACGCCTGGTCCTATAATCGCATGGCCGGACGACTGTACGCGGCTCTACTTTACAAAAACGTATTTAATGACGTTATTCCAAGTATAGTTGAATTACATAAAAAACTAAAAGCACTCGGCATGATGGAATACCTGAACTATAGTGATCAGGAATATGCACACGTTGAAAAGTTAATTGACCACAGTAAAGACCTAAAAGCAACACACTTTGAACTTAAACAGATTCGTGAAAAGTATTCTTTAATGAATAGAGTTACTGGTGAAGAATATGAGACACAACAGTTTGTGTATATGCGTATGGCTATGGCTTTGTCAGAAGACCAGCCAAAAGAACGCCGTATGGATGATGTAGCAGCATTTTACGAACTTCTATCTAACAAAGAGATCAACGCTCCTACTCCCAACTATGTGAATCTTGGAACACCACTAAGAGGATTCGCATCTTGTTGTTTATATACAGTTGATGACAGTGCCAAGTCTATCGGCGTTGGTGATCATATCGCATACACAATGACATACATGAGTGCAGGTATCGGCGCCCACCATCAAATCCGCTCACTTGGCGATCCAATTCGAGGCGGTGCTATTAAACACCAAGGCAAACTTCCGTATTATAGACAGTTAGTCGGTGCTATTAAAGCAAACTTACAAAATGGTAGAGGTGGCGCTGCAACAACATACTATTCCATGTTTGACCCAGAAGTAAATGTTATATCTCAATTAAAGAATCCAATGTCAACAGAAGACAAAAAGATTCGTGGCATGGATTACAATGCAGGAACAAACAAATTCTATGCTAGAAAAGTAGCTAAGAAAGAAGATGTATTTTTGTTTAATAGCTTTACTGCACCAGACCTGTACGCAGCATTCTATGGTAAAGACGAAGAGACGTTTGCTACTTTATATGCAAAGTATGAAGCTGATGATAGTTTCAAGAAAACCTATGTTAACGCTAGAAAAGCCCTGCTAGTGTCATTAAACGAAGCTTATGAAACGGGCCGGTCCTACTTGCATTGGCCCGACGAAATGAACAGACATACTCCGTTCCATGACACTATTTTTAGTTCAAACTTGTGTGCGGAAATATCCTTGCCCACACAGGGATATGAAAGCATGGCCGACCTGTATTCTACAGAGGATCATGGCCGGGGCGAGATTGCACTGTGTAGTTTGGCCGGTATTGTAGTTGGAAATATTAAAGATGACGAGCACTACAAAAAAGCGTGTTATTACTCGTTGCTGATGATCGATAAATGCATTCATAGAACTCACTACGAACTACCACACTTGTCTGTTACTGCTAAGAGTAGATTAAATGCTGGGGTTGGTATTATTGGACTAGCTCACCATATGGCCAAGAAAGACCTGCGCTACAGCAGCAGCGAAGGCAAGAAAGAGATTCACGACCTCTCAGAAAAGCACATGTACTACATGATTAAAGCAAGCTTGCAATTGGCAAAAGAACTAGGTAATGCGCCATGGATACACAAAACAAAGTGGCCGGCAGGTTGGTTGCCTATTGATACATACAATAAAAATGTCGATGCAATTGTTGGGACTGAATTAAACTATGACTGGGAAGCGCTGCGACAGGAAGTTATTCTCAACGGCGGCATTCGTAACTCTGCCCTAGTTTCGATGATGCCCTCGGAATCTAGCTCGAAGGCATCCGGAACCACAAATGGATTATATCCTATACGTGATCTTGCTTTGCTAAAATCCGACGACAACATTATTATAAACTGGTGTGCGCCAGATGGCGAAAAGCTGGCGAAAAAGTATGAAATTGTTTGGGACGTACCAACTAAAGATTTAATTGACTGCTACGCTATTGTGCAAAAGTTTACTGACCAAGGAATTAGTGCTGATTTATATAAAAAACTTGTTGGTGATGCATCTATTGGTTCAACAGAAATGTTGAGTGATTATTTCTATATGACAAAAATGGGTTTAAAGACTCGCTATTATGTGAATAGCAAAACAAGTGACGGAATAGAACTGGACACAGGCGACGACGCTTGTGGTCCTGACGGCGGATGTATACTTTAACTAAGAGAGAATAAATGACAATTGATAAAAACGTTTTTAACACAGAAAAAACAGACTACGAAAAGCCTAAGCTGTTGCTTGGAGAACAGGAATCTGGTTTGTTTGATATCTTAAATACAATCCCAAATAATGCACATTATCTTAATAGGTATATTAGATTTATCTATTATTGTGTTAATTACAACAAATATAATGTTAAGTATGAATTGCATCATATATGCCCAAAATCAAAAAATATGTTTCCTGAATATACCAATTTAAAAATAAACCCTTGGAATGGTGCAGAATTGAGTCTTAGGCAGCATTTTATAGCCCACCATATATTATGGAAAACGTATGGTGGGGATATGACAATAGCCTTCAAAGGGATGAACAATTTTGGGAGATATGAAAATAGATTAAATTCCAAATCATACCAATCTCTCGTTGTGCAGGGCAGGCGAACACAATCTAAAAAGATGAAAATTTATTATGAGAATAATCCGTGGAGAATAGAGGAAATTAGAATTTCTCGAACAGCAGAGAATAACCCACTATTCGGGAAACCTATATCAGAAGCTCACAAACAAAAGCTATTGGATGGTGGAAATTTATGGAGAGCAAATCCAGAGAATGTTATAAAATTTAAAATAGAAGCTAGAAAGCGTTGTAGTATACCAACCAATTGTCCTTTTTATGGAAAAAAGCATTCTGATGAAACTAGAAAACTTCAAAGCGAAAATCATTCAGGAGTTAATAATCCGTTTTACGGAAAAAGCCATTCAGAGGAAACAAAAAATCTAATAAGTGAAAAGGCCAAAGGTGAAGGGAATGGGATGTTTGGAAAGATGGGGGCTGAAAATCCGAATTATGGACAGAAGCGATCTAAAGAGTACAAAGATAACATAACAGGAAGCAAAAATCCTAGAGCAAAGTCAGTCGAAATAAATAACACACTATATGGTTGTATAAAAGATGCTGCTAAAAGGTTAAATTTATGCTATTCTTCGCTTTCCCAAAATTTAAAATACAATGACACAAGAAGACTAGAAAAAATGGGAATATATCAGTTTAAATTATTTACTAACTAAGGAAAAGAAAGCATGAAAGATACTATAAAAGATACTATATTTAACACGAAAAAGACGGATTACAATAATGTTTCCCTTCTAATGGGGGATCAACCAAATGGATTGTTTGATACTGTTAATAAAAAATTTCCTGAAATATGGGAGTTGTACAAAGTTTGTAAATCTCTTGACTGGGATGAAAATGAGTTCGACTACAGTTCATGCAACGTAGAATTTAAAACATGCTCAAAATCAACTTATGAGATGATGATTAAGACTCTGGCATGGCAATGGGAAGCGGATAGTGTAGCGTGTCGTTCAATCGCTCCTGTTATGGCTCCATTTATTACATCATCCGAATTATGGGCTGCAATCCAAAGAATTAGCGACCAAGAAGTTTTGCACTCTGCAACCTATTCTGAAATTGTTCGCAGCAGCTTTGATGATCCATCAGAGATCATAGCCGAAGTGTTGAAAGTAGAAGAGGCTATGGCTCGCATGACTTCTGTTTCCAGAGTGTTTAGTGAAGCGTACAAAGCTTCACACATGTATGCTCTGGGTATGATTGAGAACAATCAAGATACCTATAACAAGGCTTTCATGGTGTTTGTGGCACTGTTATGTCTTGAGCGCATTCAGTTTGCATCTAGTTTTGCTGTGACGTTTGCTATTTGCGACACTGGCATGTTTGGGCCTATTGGGAAAGCTGTTCAAAAGATTGCACAGGACGAACTAGAAGTTCATGCTGAATTTGACAAGCGTGTTATCACAGCAGAACTAAAAACCGAGCGTGGACAAATTGCCATGGAGCAATGCGCTGATCAGATCAAAGATTTGGTTGATGAGGTTGTGAATGGTGAACTGGACTGGACTGAGTATTTGTTCTCAGAAGGGCGAGAACTGGTAGGATTGAATAAATCACTTCTATCTCAATGGGCACTTTTTTGTTCAAAGCCAGTGTACAGGTTCTTGAAAGTTAAAAGCGAGCATACACTGCCAAAGTCAAATCCGTTAAAGTTTATGGAAAATTGGCTTGACATTTCTAAAACGCAGGCATCTCCACAAGAGCAGGACAATGGTCAGTATAAAGTGAGCATCATGCGTAGAGATGACGAAAACGAAGACTTCGACATTGGATTCTAAAGTATACGGTCATAAATAATAGAAACATACAGGATCTATTATGAGATATCAAGAGTTTAAGCTAAACGAAGGCTACAAAGAAGTACAACAGAAGTTCAGTCAAGAGGCAGATCCTACTGAAGTGGCGAGTGCCTTTGATGTGTTTAAAAAACTAGTCAGTGCTAATCGCATCTCAGGCAATGAACGCAATATTGATTGGTGGGGTAAACAGGGGTGGCCTGCATTTATTGAATATGTGACCGCCATTGACGAAAGACCTAGCGAAGCAGAACAAAAATCTCGCACTAAAAAAGGCAATAGCTACGTACTAGAAGAAACTGCCGAGTGGCTGATTGTGGTGCCTCTGGACAAAGACGCCAGTTGCTTTCACGGCAAGAGAAGCGATTGGTGCACAACTAAGCCAACACAAGCATATTTTGAACAATACTTTCGTGACGATGGTATTACACTAATCTACTTCTTCCGTCAGTCAGATGGAGCAATGTGGTCCATGGCTGTTTATCCAGAAGGCGATGTAGATTATTTTGATCAGCAAAATGAACAGCTTGATGATGAGGAGTTCCTCGAGCAAACAAGACTAAGCTACAACAAATACATTAGAATGGTCGGCGGTGAAACTGATGTTGGACAAAAAGCCACTGCTAGTCGAGACAGCATGAATGCTGATTTGAAGACTCTACAAGACTACATTGAAAAATTAGAACAAATGGCTACCCCTAGACGAAGCGCAAAGGTAGAAACATTGCTGCTAAAAATTAAACACCAGAAGTTATTAGGAGAGTATTTTGAGTTATTACACGACGCTACCGGTCCAGTAGAAGTAGACCAACAATTACAAACGCTAGTTGCTACCACCGCACGCTCTGCTATTAACTTTTTAAAGGGAGTTACTTCAAAGACAATTCGGATACTTCAAAAGCAAGAAACCAACGTTCGGAAGAAGATCCTAAATATACAATACCCCTCTAAAGAAGCGGTATCATATATCGCAACTGTAGGAGAGCTAGCAGCGTCGTATGCAATTAACGTAATAGAAGGTCCTTGGCCGCCTGGCGAAGCTGCTATTGCCCAAGATACCACTTCATCAATTCGTTATGCAAAGGATGCTATGCAAGGTCTGTGGCCGCCGGGCGAAGCTGCTATTCTTACAGACTCAGAAACAGCTCTAGAATATGCTCGCGACATAATAAAAGACCGATGGCCCGAGGCCGAAGAGGTTATAGCTAAAGACTACCGTAGCGCATATAGATATGCCAATGAAGTGCTAGAAGGCCCATTTCCTGCCGGAGAAGCTGCTATTGCTAGTAATGGATATTATGCATACAGATATGCAATTGATGTACTAAAAAAGAGATGGCCTGAGGGCGAAGAGGCTATGAAAAATTTCTGGGACGATACGCTGTGGAAACAGTACGTGAAGTTCGTTAATGGTGAAGATGTAGAACCTTATAAAATATAGTCTGACTAAAAGATTCATAATTGTAACGTTTGCAATTAACGATAGATATATAATACAAACAACCAAACAAAGAGGCGAAGACATGAGTAAAGCAATTGTATGGAGTAAAGAAGGATGTTCGTTTTGCGAGAGAGCAATTACACTGCTGGCCGGAAAAGGTATTGAATACGAACTTCGCACAATCGGTGAAGGCTGGACCCGAGCGCAGCTACTAGAGTCAGTTCCTAGCGCAACAACAGTTCCTCAGATTTTCTTAGAAGGTGAATTCATCGGTGGGTTTACAGAACTAGCAAACCATTTCAACAAAAGGAAGCAAGCATAATGTTAATAGACGTACCCTATAAGCATGGCGATGTTGTTAGTATTAAACTATCGTCTGGTGAGGAGATGATCGGAAGGCTTGTTGAAGAAAAGAGTGACAAGGTTATTATCGAAAAACCAAGAATGATTACCATGATGGAACAAGGCCTAGGACTAGGACCATTTATGTTTAGTGTAGGAGTAGATCAAAAGGCTACGATCAGCATGAATTCCGTGACGTGTATTGCCAAGACTCATGTGGACTTCTCCAAGCAGTACACAGAAGGTACCACAGGGATTAAACTATAAATGACAACCGCAACAGCACCTCTAATAAATGTTAAAACTCTAGTAGATAACCAAGTTGCAAGTACTTCGGGGCTCACTGATGACCTTATACTAGTGGCTGCCGATAGCTGTGGACTATTAGGTACTGCTCAGTCAGCAGTTGACGAAATTGCTGCTGGCGCTGCGAATGCGGCCGATGCCGCAATTAATAAAACTATAGAATCAGTTGGTAATATATCTAAAAAAGTTAATGACTTTGCTGAAGGAGCTGTCTCGGCGGCTCGAGCAAAATTAGACAGCGCTGTTGCTGCTATAAACACTAAGATACAACAATTGTTTGATGCTGTTCAGGGTGACCCAGAAAAACAAAGTATATTAGACAAATTTTTAGCAAAAGTAGCGTCTGTGACAGCGGCTATAGGTTCAGCCTTTGCAGCAGTGTCTGCTTTTGCAAAAGACGCATATGATAAAGTTAGTGCCTTTGTTAGTGACATCATCACTACTGTCCTGGAAATTGCAAATGACGCACGTATCATGGCGTGTGGCGGCGCAAACGCTGCTCTAAGCGCAATAGGTAGTGGACTCGGCGGAGCATTTAACAGTATGGCAGAATCACTTTCTGACGATAAGAGCCCACAAGACATAATCAAAGAAAGAAATAGTGGAGCAGTTAAAGCCAAATCAGATGCTGTAAAAGCAAGTGCTGATGCTACTAACATTCAAGCTGATAACATCTCAGCGGGTGTAGACACAGTAGATGCTAATTTGGATCAACTACAAGCGATAGCAGCAGAATGAGCAGAGGACTGGCTAGATTTGGAGATCGTACATTTGGTACCTGCAAACATCCTAGTCACAATAAACCAATAGAGATAGCAGGAACTATAATAACAGGTTCTCCATCTGTTACAGTTGACAAGATGGCCAGCGCCAGAATAGGTGATATGGTAATAACTGACTGCGGACATCTCGATCAGATTATCTCAGGCAGTGCTAGTGTGCTGGCCGGCAACATTGGAGTTGCTAGAGTTGGCGACAAAACAGGCGGACGAGGAATATACAACGCTGTTATAATTACTGGCTCTCCAGCTTCGACTACCTCATAGCGTGATTGACAATCCACGTTAGCGAGCATATAATATAGATTAACGCGGCAAAAGAGGTAGTTATGAAAAAAATATTGACAGATGTAGACGGCGTGTGTCTCTGGTGGGAACCAGCATTTCATCACTGGATGGCACGACGAGAACAGCATCCGTTGGACCGACAAGACACATACAATGTACACGAAATGTATCCAAGTATGAGTCAACAAGAAGCTGTACGTACTATGAGAGAATTCTGCAACAGTAGCTGGATAGGCTTCTTAGACCCTCTAAGAGACGCTAAGACAGGCATTGCAGCATTAGTAGCTCAAGGGTACACCTTTGACGTCATCACTAGTTTGAGTACCGACCCATGTACCACGCAACTGCGCACAATGAACCTAAACAACCACTTTGGTATTGAAGCGTTTGACAAATATACGTATTTGCCACAGGGCGCTAGTAAAGAAAAAGCACTGGCACAGTATGCAGGCACAGGCTACTACTGGTTGGAAGACAAAATCGAAAACGCTGAAGCAGGCCTTGAATTTGGTCTGCAACCAATACTAATCGATCATCCATATAACCGATGGTACAGCCATCCTAAGATCTTTCGAGTAACTACTTGGGCTCAAGTGGTTGACATTATCCTAAATGATAAAAAACTGTAAATACAGGAAGAGGATATAACTATGGCAATAACAGTAGCAACACAAAAATACTTTGAAGAGATTTCTAAAAAGACACAGGAATATCACAATGCTTTTGTAACTGGCAAAAAGTATGTAATAGAAAACGAAATTACACAAATACGCAGCGCTACTAATTGTGTATTAATGAGTATACTTTGGTGCGCAGCTAACCGCGGCGACACACTGGATGAGCAAGATGTGTGTTTGTTCTTAAACGTTAGTGCAACCGATGTAAAGAAGGGTGATGTTGCAATCAAGCTGATGCCCGAAATGAAAGAATGGACACTTGAAGAAATTCTTAGCTATGTGAAAGAAGCATAAGCTAGTTGACAAAGTGATAGATTGATAGTATTATGTATATGTGAGATAAGAAATAATCATTCGCAATAGATTAAACAAAGAGAAAATAACATGAACACAGGCCAAGTATATTTTTATTACTATAAACAAAAGTTAGCCGACTGTGTATTCGACTATAAACAAAAGTTAGCCGACTATGTATTCGAACAACAGCGACGCAATAACATCAAGGAACACGGATACTGCCCGCTACATCTTGTGACCAAGTACAATGTGGCTATTGAAGATGCTGGTCGATATCGTTGGCTACGTGACAGCGGGCACCTTGATGCGTTTTGGAGCGTTGATGGTACAGAAGTCCGCTGTGATAACATCGACGTCGAGATTGAAGACGCAATGGCCGAACACGCATTGCATAATATGATGGCAGACTTAGAAAAAGAAGAGCATGCTCATGACAAAGAGTGAATGCACACTGTAAGAATAAATAGTAATAATGGTAGTAAACTAGCTTAGGAAAACACGGGAACACGCCGGGGCAGTACCGGCCAGCTCCACCATAAGCGCACTGCTAGTGTCTGCATACACTGCTAGCGTGCTTTTGATGGGGCTGTACTAGATTCGACTTTCGGAGCTATTACTAATGTTGGCTACTCGGTAGATGACGGCCGTAAACGCATAAAACTAGGAAATGACAAAACATCATTTACCACAGAACTAACAGTAGAAGGTCTTTTCGAAGATCAACTGCTAGCTGCCTAAACCGTAGCAAGTTCGGGGATATCGCTATCCTGCAACAGAAAAGTGATAAGAGCGCTTCGGCGCTCTTTTTTACGGATATTCAGTTGACAGACCTTTTAATTATTGTTATAATTTATGCTTAATGTAATTAGAGGCAAAGATTATGACTATGCACCTTGTTAGAGGAATGAGTTCAACTAGAACTGCTAAGCCTAAAGAAGCAACCATCACTATAGCAAAACGCAAAGAGCTCGGAGACCAGCTTGCTGTGTACAATCGTCAGCTTAGACAACAGGGACGACATGACGAGCGACTTACGTTTGACCAGTATTATAACTACGTACACGGTAGAGGCAAGGTTAAGTTAGCGCAGCCTGTGAAGCGCAAGACAGTACCAAGGTACCGTCGAGAGACACAGCATATACCCAGCTTAGACAAAGACCCAGGAATTGCGCCCAAGAAAGAATCTATAATGTATTCGGGCTCCTTGGTCAAGGGGATCTCCGTTCTACACAAGAGCAACGCTGTTCCCGTGATCAGTGACGAAGAAATAAACGACATTGCACGGATGAGACGCTAGTATGATTATTTCAAATATTCGTAATGTAGAAGTCATACAGTCTAAGAAATATCACTCGCTACATTCAGTAGTAGCTGAGGTAGACGTTACTACCACTACAGGATATTGGTTATGGAAGAAGACGGAGACTGTAACACGACAGGTTTTTAAAGATGAACTATCAGCTTCTTGGGTATGGACAGACACTGGCGAATGGACTCCTAGCCGAGATGTCGAACAACTTCATGCAGCGCACGAAGCCCAAGCAAAGATCAAGGAGATGCGTCGATGAAATATATTATTGCTATACTGCTGGTCTGTACTGCAACTTTTGCAGACTCACGCACACTGATGAGCAGTCCTATTATTGGCAATACCATAATGGCCAATAACCCAGCCGAAGAGTGCTTGGCGTTAAACGTATACTACGAAGCTAGAGGCCAATCAGTTATAGGAGCAATGGCAGTTGCAGAGGTCACAATGAATAGAGTCAAAAGTAAAAAGTTTAGGAACCATGTATGTCAAGTAGTATACCGAGCTTGGGCATTTTCGTGGACAAGTGATCGTTCTTTGCACCGAGTCACTCCAAACCTAGACAGCGTAGTAGATGCTCGTGCCTGGACAAGATCCTTGCTGATAGCAAGAAGGTACATAGATGGTGTCAACTCAAATATCACACGCGGTGCTTTGTTCTTCCACGCCCGCTATGTTTCCCCTTACTGGGCAAAATGTTTTACTCAAACAATAGTCATCGATGATCATATATTTTACAAAAATAATTTGCAGCGTAGGTCGTGCTAGCGAGAATAATCACTTTGTGCTACACCAAAATAGCAATAGCGATAACTAAATGTAAGAGGCAATAGAGTTGAACAAGATTCACATAGTTACATATCCTGATAGACTGCACAATGACAGTTACGAAATACTCCTAGTTTACCCTAGTCAAAAAGTGTTAGCAGATTTGCAAAACACCGTTCTAGCGCATTACGAAAATAATGCAAACATCTATATATATGACAAAGGAGTATATGTAAAGGAAGAAATAAATTGGGTGTTAACCACATTAAAATGCGTTGATGTCTGCATTGCAGATATTGATAACACATTACCATTCTTTAAAGACATGATGTCTTATATAGTTGCAAAAGATAAAACTTACTGGTTGACTAACGCTGAGGAATCAGTATATAATCATATCAGTAAAAATAGAATATACAACTTAGAGTTTTTATTACACACCGGAGAAATGAATGAAAAGACATAACAAAGCAAGTCAAGAATCACTGATTATCAAGGGGATCAGTGTCGAAGTCCGAAACGGCGATGTAAATTTTGCATTACGCAAATTTAAACGTAAAGTGCAAGAAGCTGGACTTTTGCAAGAACTGCGTGATCGCGAGTTCTATACCAAACCTAGTGAAAAACGTAAGCGGGCTAAAGCTGCTGCCCGTTCTCGCTGGCTCAAGAAAGAAACCAAGATAGACGAAAACACCAGCCAAGGTAATAGCTAAGGAAAAACAATGATTAACCCAGTACAAGATAGAGTTATTATTAAGCCGTCTAAGCTAGAAGAAAAAACTGCCAGCGGATTAGTTATTGCTGGATCAGTTGATAAAAAAAACGAACTCGAACAAGGACAAGTAATAGCGGTCGGCCCAGGGAAAACTACTAGCGGAGGTCAGCTAATTGAGCCGCTAGTAGAAGTGGGTGAGATTGTTGCTTACCAAAAAGGCACAGGAATAAAGACTAAGATTGATAACGTAGAGTATTTGGTACTTGATGAGCACCAAATACTAGCGGTTATCTTGGAGTAAAGTACAACTATATTTGATAAATAAATGTGGATGCCGCAAGGGTCCACAACAAAGTATCTTGCTTAATAAAGGAGAAATAATATGACAAGACTACATACCTTAGATTTACCTTCACTACACAGAGCTTCAATCGGTTTCGACAGACTATTTAATGAGCTAGATCGTTCATTCACTAATAGTCAGTCTCAGGGATATCCTCCATACAACATCTTGCAGATTAACGAAGACGAATTTATGATCAGTCTTGCAGTTGCCGGGTTCACTATGGATAATTTAGATATCACTAAGGACCGCAATGTGCTAACGATCGAAGGGGCAATGCCCAAACTTAGCGACGAAAAAACACCAAATTATATACACAAAGGTATTGCAGAGCGTAACTTCCGTAGAGAATTTCGTTTAGCAGAACACGTAGATATAGTAGGTGCTAGTCTTGAATTAGGAATGCTCAATGTACACTTACATAGAGATGTTCCAGCAGAGCTACAACCAAGAAAGATTTCAATAACCGGTCCTGCTAACAAATAGCAGTAAACTAGTAGGGGCAGTTAAACTGCCCCTACTACTTATAGGAGGAACTTAATGTCCACAAATGCGCAACCAGTCACTGACGAAAAGGTTAAGATTAAAAAGAAAACGCCTAACAAGTATAAGGTAATCTTACTAAACGATGATAGTACTCCGATAGATTGGGTTATAGGAATCTTAAAAGAAATATTTCGTCACACTACGCCTACTGCCGAAGCGTTGACTATGGAAGTGCATAATCAAGGATCAGCCGTAGTAGGAACCTATACTTTTGAAATTGCCGAAACAAAGATTGCTGAAACAATTAACATTAGCCGAGATAACGGCTTTCCGTTAGTAGCTAAAATAGAAGAGGACAAATGAATAATTTAAAAGAATTAACATCAGAGCAACACAGAAATGCTGAGAGACAAGCGTTTGTGAAAGAGATGTTCTCTGGAACGATATCTAATGAGCGTTACGCGAAGTTCTTGTTTAATCAGCATCCGATATACAACTTATTAGAAACACTTGCTAACATCCATGGGTTGTTTGACGATATGCCGGAGTTGCGCAGAGCTCCAAAAATTCATGAAGACTATCAGGACTTGATGAAGGGAACTGAAGAACCACCTGTGCTGTTACCGGTCGTAAAAGAATACATGGATTACTTAATGTCTATCTCCGAAGATGCAGATAGACTAATGGCGCATGTATACGTCAGGCACATGGGTGACTTATTCGGCGGACAGATGATTTCTAAAAAAGTTCCTGGCCTTGGCAAGATGTACCAGTTTGATCGAGATAAGGACGAACTAAAGACCTTAATAAGAGAACGAGTAAACGATAGTATGGCCGACGAGGCAAAGGTATGCTTCGATTTTGCTACTAAGCTGTTCCAACAGATGAATGAGGCAAAAAAGTGAGCGAAATTTGGACGCAGCTAATTAAATGTAAAGATAACTTTATTTCTGCGTTCGACGAGGTTGCTACAGAAATAGAGGAGCCAGGGTTGTCTGCGTTTAATCAACCAGAAAATGGGTGGATTAATCGAGTCTGGACCAATGACTACATACGAAGAGCACACATCGACGTAGTAGATGCTCGCGATGCTAAAGGAATCTGGATGATGCACGTCTGCATCTTTCCGCAACTGCACAATGATGCTCCTATCTTTGGATTCGACGTAATTGCCGGCAAGAATAAGATTACTGGGGCATTTCACGATTTCTCTAAAAGTGTTAATTTAGATCATCCTATGATACAGCAATATTTCGACAGTGTTGAAGACTTTGTTCCCAAGAAGCAACGAGAACTACCGGAATGGGCCACTAACATCTTTACTGACAAAATGTTAGCTGCAAGCAATGTAAAGCAAGAAGAAAGTGCAGACATTATTAGTATTGTAGAAGACAATTTAAGATTGTACCTTAACAGAATCACGCAGTACAATCACATGTGTGATACTAACGAATGTCTTAAAGCGCAAAACTATTACTGCACCAACCAGCAAAAAAACCCACACACTCCCGCAGTAATGAAAAGTTTAGGACTTCCTCCCGAAGAAGTAGATATGTTCTGTAAAGATATGTTGTTTCCTAAAGTTCAGCAATAGTTAAAAGCTATTAGTCTTGCATTGTGTATATAAAAATTAATTAAAAAAAATATCTTGCTCTAGTACTGAATCGACGCTATACTAGCGTTAACGCATAAAAGAAAAAGTGCGTAAATTTTGAACCAACAGGAAACACTAATGTCCGATATAACTACCTACAAAGTTAGTGACATCTTTGAAGACGATAAAAATGATCCCAACAATGTGTTAATGAATATTCCGCCTGAGGTATCACAGCGAATGGGCTGGATTGAAGGTGACGTTCTAAAAGTAAGCGTCGAAGAAGGACGTATTGTATTAACCAAAATCGAAGACCAACCTAAAGAGAGCTAAAATGCAAAACTGGAAAGCACCCGCACAACAGGCAGTAGACTACTGGAGCACTCAAGCCACCGACGTACCTAGTATAGTCAACGGGTTTAACGGAACTTGGGCTATTAGTGATTACAAGTTAATACCATCTTCACTAATGGATTTTGTATCAGAAATGTTCTTTAGTTCTACTAAGCTTTCACGTGTTCCTATGAGTGACATTAACAAAGTACTAAATGACGCGTGGGACGGTCCTGGATCTATGCCCAAAATTATCAACCTTACCTATCAAAGTCGTCGAGCTCGACAGCTGGGACGCCTTAACGACGATGATGCGGAACTAACAGGAAACGATGCTTCTTCGATCGCACATGATCTTATAATGCCAGTTAAGGACTAATTAATGTTGGTCATTGTGATAGGTGGTACTGCGTCACAAAAGCAGCGAGTTACTAGCATGGTTGAGTTCTGTGCTCGGCAACTAGTACCGAGGTTAACGTCTTTAGAAGTTATTGTAAAACTTATATCAATACCAACGGAAGCGCACGGCTATTGTATGGCTTACACTGACAGTCCTAGATTAGATCGTCCTCGAGACTTCATAATTGAAGTAGACCGAAGAAACAACCTGCGCCTGGTACTAGAAACTGTTGCCCACGAGATGATACATGTAAAACAATACGCCCGAGGAGAATTATACTACAGTCCAATTAAACGCAAGTACAGATGGTGTGGAAAATGGATAAACTATAGAATAAGCTATTGGCAACAACCCTGGGAAAAAGAAGCTTTCAAAAAAGAGAAAGTATTATTGAGCAGCTGGCTTAAAAAAGAAGGGTTGCAAAACAGAAAGTGGGCTATAGAATAATCTAAAAATAGGTACAAGGTATGTCTAAACGCGATAAGAGTAAAGCAAAGTTGTTTAGGGCATGGAAACAACACTTGTCAACTAGTCGATTATCACAGACTGCACAAGTAAAACGGGCCAAAGAATTTACTAGAAAAGGAATGGAAGTTCCTAGCAACATAATTTATTCTTAAGGATTGACACTATGACTAAAGAGAAAACTACTGTTACTGATAGCTTAGAAGACGATGATTGGGCGTTGATTATTAATTCAAAAGGAGACCTTAAAGGTGTTTATATTCCCCACGAAGCAGATGAGAAAGATGTGCCTGAGGCTATTGTAGAGATATTAGAACAATATTATAATATCGACTTCTACGACAATGATGATAATACAGATGAACATCCAAAGACAGTACACTAATGAAAGATGATACTAAATCACAGTTAGCTCAACTAACAAAAGAAGAAGCTGTCTTTGCTGATAATATTGACTGGACTATGCTCGGAATGACAAAAGAGCAAGCCATCGATCTAATGGCAGACAAGGTTATACATCAGCTTACTAGTATTAACGAAGACGATAGAGCAATTGTTGCAATGGCAACCTTGTGTAAGCTGCTAGTAGAGAATCTAGCATTCCAAGCTATGCTTGAAAACAAAACTAATTCAACGGAGAAGTGAATGAGTAATCTAGTACCTTTCGTAGTGGAAAGAACAAGCAACGGAGAAAGGGCCCAAGACATTTTCTCGAGATTGTTGCAGGATCGTATTATTATGATCAACGGTGGAATACATACAGAAATGGCGCACTCGATCGTTGCCCAATTATTGTTTTTGGAAGCAGACAACCCCGACAAAGAAATCAGTGTTTACATTAATAGCGGTGGTGGAGAAGTAACTGCTGGACTGGCAATTTACGACACTATGCAATTTATTAAGAGTGACGTGCGCACTATTGTAATGGGACAGGCCTGTAGCATGGGCAGCTTTTTAGCACAAGCAGGCACAGCAGGCAAGCGAGTAGTACTACCGGAATCACGTACAATGATACACCGCGTTAGTTCAGGTACACCGGGTACCAAAGGCAGTATCCACGTACAAGAGCTTGAGTTCGAAGACGCTCGACGTCACTATGAAGAATCTCGTAAGGTCAATAAGCGCCTTACGGAGCTGTATGTTAAACACAACAGCAAAGAAAAAACTTACGATGAACTTTACGAGTTAATGAAGTTTGATACTTTCTACAATGCACAGGAAGCAGTTGATGCAGGCCTTGCTGACAAAGTAGTGGAGCGCAAAGATGCTTAATCGCGCGCCAACGCTTTATACACTAACTGATATTGTAGAAGCAGCAGTTGACCCAGAAGTTCTAAGTGAGCACTCAAGTGGACAATGGGTGCCGGCTAGGCGACTAGGTATGTACGGGCTGCGGAATAGGCTCAAGCTAGCACTTATGGTATTTACTGGAAAAGCCGACGTAGTAATTTGGCCAGGAGAGCAGTGAGCTCTTAACAAGACCCAGCTCTAGGAGTAATACATGATCAATATTGAAGTTACCGAAAAAAGCATAAAAGAATTAGTCAACAACAAGGAAGTTAATGTTATTGTTCACGGGTGTAACTGTTTCCACAAGATGATTGGTCCTGTATCCGATAGTCTCAGACAGCTAACTGACAATAATATATTAGTTGTAGATGTTGACGGCTCTGACTACGGCGACATTAATAAGTTAGGAACATGGACTAGCGGCGGCTATGAGTTTGCTGGTCACGCAGTAGACATAGTTAATCTCTACTGCTCGTATACCTACCCGGCTGCCGGATGCGATGCTATACACTGGGCAAGTGTAAACGATGCTTTGGTTGAGATTATTTCAAAGGTCGAAAGCGGTCATGTAATGGGAATTGAACACATTGGCTTTAACTCACTAGACAAAACTGAATTTATGAGTGTACTTGATGACATTGCAGACCGATACGACAACGAACTACCAGATGTTAACATAGTAGTGTTTGAAAAATGACAGAAAAACTTAAACTGTGCGTATGTGGCAAAGACAACAATACTGAACTAGACAGAATAGACAGTGTGTATCCGTTAAACAGAGAACGCACTGAGTGGAATGTATGCTGTCAAATACATAACTGTGGGTGTGGCAGGACAGTATACGGCAGCAGCGCCGACCAAGCAATTAGTCGATGGAACAGCGGCGTTACTGACGAATACATAAGTTAACAGGACAACACAAATGAAAACACCAAGCGAACTAGAAGCTGCTAACCTAGCATTAACTGTGGCACTAAACGAGGCTATCATAGAATATCAAGATACCTTAATATACAAGAGTGAGTATCTCACTGAGAAACATGGTGACTGGGAGACCGTTGCTGAGCTAAAGAAGATACTAGAAGTACACCGAACAAAAGGTGCAGACATACTCAAAGAGATCCAGGCGCAGACTATCGAAGACCTAAGGTTTCCGGCAGATTTGCGTAAAATGTGGAGTGGAACGGAGATAAAAGAATGGCTCAAAGACCAAGCACACAACAAGAGGACGTAATCCGCAATAAGCTAGTGGAGTTTGCTGAAGAGATGCTGCCTCTAGATGCTGAATTTGCGCAAGTGCTACGCGACAACCTATGGGACTTGTATATGTTGTCTACACTTACAGAAATTAGTCGAGACATTCCTGACTACATTTATAAAGAGGATATAATCACATTACAAGATTGGAAGTTATTACAAGAATCAAATGACTTTACCTTCGACGACGGCGATGCATGCTACGGAACAGAAAGTCGAGTTTCTGATATCTGTGCTTTTATCTCCGATCCTCCAAACTGGGCAACTCACGTGATACTTTTCGGAAAATAATAGTTGACAATGCCCTACTATGGCCGTACACTGTAGATAACATAAACTAACTTACGAGCATAAAATATGGTATTTAACCCAGCAATGTTAGGCTCACTGAGCAACAGTGAACTGGCTATCGAGGCCCAGCGTACAGAGAACCTTGATGCTAACACAGTAGCAGAACTAGTCAAGTGATTCGTTGAGATGCTAGATAACGGTACTATACAAGAACACTACGACGAAGATACTCGCGAAGGTCGAAGGAACCACGACGAAGACGAAAACGACGACCTGCGTGAAGCAATTCGAGAAGCAATATCTGTGCTATAGGGGGTGTAACACGCCCCCTAGAGATGCACGACTTTTCTATATAAATAATAGAACCAGACAGGATCTATTATGAGATATACCGAGTTTAAGTTAAACGAGGGCTTTAAAGAAGTACAACAAAAATTTAGCCAAGAGGCAGATCCTACAGAAGTAGCATCTGCCTTCGACGTGTTCAAAAAGCTAGTAAATGCAAATCGTATATCTGGTCAAGAACGCAATATTGATTGGTGGGGCAAACAGGGGTGGTCTGCATTTGCTGAGTACGTGACAGCCATAGACGAGAGGCCCAGTTCTTCAGAACAAGACAAGCGCACAAAGAAAGGCGAAAGTCACGTATTAGAAGATTCTAGTCAGTGGTTGATTGTAGTGCCACTAGACAAAGATGCCAGTTGTTTCCATGGTAAGAAAAGCGATTGGTGTACAACCAAACCCACTCGATCACATTTCGAACAATACTTTCGTGACAGTAGTATTACGCTAATTTATTTCTTCCGTCAGTTAGATGGAGCCATGTGGGCCATGGCTGTTAGCCCAAATAAAAGATCAGAATACTTTGATCAACAAGATGAATCGTTGTCGTCTGCTCAATTTAATAAGCAAACAGGCCTAAACAGCAACAAGTACATCGAAATGGTTGGTGGCAAGACAGAAGTTGGTCAAAAAGCCACTGCTAGTCGAGACGTGATGAAAGCTGACTTGAAGACTCTTCAAGGTTACATTGGAAAGCTGAGACGGATGGGGAGCCCGCGACGAAGTGCAAAAATTGAAACACTGATGCTGGTTGTTAAAGATCCGACGTCAATAGAAGAATATTTCTATATACTGCATGAAGTCGACGGGCCGGTAGAAGTAGATCAGCAAGTACAAACTTTAGTTGCTAACTCTGCTGAAGATGCTATCAAATATCTACAAAATGTTAGTGTAAAGACAGTTAAAGTACTAGAAAGAAACCTACCTCCTAATCAATCAATGAGCAATATGCTACACCCTACTGAACAAGCACTTGCTTATATAGCTAGTAAAGGAGCATTGGCTGCTGCGTATGCACGTCGAATAATAAAAGGTCCGTGGCCCGAAGCCGAAGCTGCTATTGCGGAAGACGGCCTAGGAGCAGCAATTTATGCACTGGATGTCATTAACAAAGACAAAGAACAACCAGTTAGGTGGCCACCAGGTGAGGCAGCTATTGCACAAAGCCCTAGAGGATCATTAATATACGCACGTGATGTACTTAACAAGCCATGGCCGCCAGGTGAAGCTGCTATTGCAAAAGATGCCGAAACATCTCTAGAATATGCTCGCGAGATAATTAAAGGCAAGTGGCCAGCAGGTGAGGAGACTATTGCACAAGACCCTTCTACATCCAGTAGGTATGCTATTGAAGTGCTTAATCAAGGAAAAAATAAAAAAGAAAGATGGCTTCCTGGTGAAGATGCTATTGCTACTGAATCATTTGCGGCTTATCAGTACGCAAGAATGGTAATAAGAGGACGTTGGAAACCCGGTGAAGATGCTATTGCGCTGGATGGGTACAACGCTGCAATGTATGCTACTGAAATATTAGAACGTGAGTGGCCAGCAGCCGAATCTGTTATTTCTCAGGACGCTTACGGTGCATTAGTATACGCTCGCGGAATAATCGAAGGAGAATGGCCCGAAGGAGAAGCTGCTATGGCAACTTTATCTGATGCAGCATACGAGTATGCCATAGACGTACTAGAAGATCAATTCCTAGAAGGTGAAGATGCAATACGTGCCGACACGTTCTTATGGCCGAAGTATAAACGACGGTTTGGCATCGGTTAATAGGAATACAAAAATAAAGGACCATTATGAGATATCAAGAGTTTAAGCTAAACGAGGGATACAAGGAAGTACAACAGAAGTTCAGTCAAGAAGCAGATCCTACTGAAGTAGCAAGTGCTTTTGACGTGTTCAAAAAACTAGTAAGTGCTAATCGCATCAAAGGCAACGAACGCAATATTGATTGGTGGGGCAAACAGGGGTGGCCTGCGTTTATTGAATACGTGACCGCCATTGATGAACGACCTAGCGAGGCCGAACAAAAAGCTCGAAAAGGCAAAGGTGAAAGTCATGTACTAGAAGAAACTGCCGAGTGGTTTATTGTCGTCCCACTGGACAAGGACGCCAGTTGCTTTCACGGTAAAAAAAGCGATTGGTGCACAACTAAGCCAACACAAGGCCATTTCGAATCTTACTTTCGCGACTATGACGTTACACTGATCTACTTCTTTCGTCAGTCAGATGGAGCCATGTGGGCTATGGCAGTTTATCCCAATAAAAAAGCAGAGTATTTTGATCAGCAGGATGATTCGCTTGATGATGAAGAATTCGAGAAGCAAACAGGTCTGGATCCCAACAAATACACCGAGCTAGTTGGCGGTAAAACTGATGTTGGACAAAAGGCCACTATTAATCGAGACATCATGAAGACCGACTTTAACACCTTAACAGGTTACATTAAAAAATTAGAACAAATGAGTAACCCACGCCGAAGTGCAAAGATTGAAACCTTACTGTTGAAAGTTAAAGACTCTAGACTAATAAAAGATTATTTAAGGACACTATATAATTATAGCGGACCAGTGGAGGTAGATCAACAACTACAAAGTCTAGTTGCTGGCGGTGATGGGGCGGTTGGTATTAGATTTTTGAACAATGTTAGTGTAAAGACAGTTAAAATACTAGGAAGGCAAGAAGATCTCAGGCATATGATGAAAAACTTGCGGCACCCTTCTAAAGAAGCGATGGAATACATTACCGACACAGGTAGACTAGCAGTCGCATACGCAAGATATGTGATCGAGGGTCAGTGGCCTCTAGGCGAAGCTGCTATTGCCGCAGATGCACAATCAGCGTTCAGCTATGCTAGAGAAGTAATCAACGACGGTGGTGGGCCTTGGGACGAGAAAGTTAGGTGGCCGCCCGGCGAAGCTGCTATTGCCACAAATGCAGAAGCAGCCTATATGTATGCTGACCAGATAATTAAAGGCCCCTGGCCCCCGGGAGAAGCTGCTATTGTTACCGATACACAATCAGCCTATAGATATGCCAGCGCAGTAATCAACAGAAGTACCTTTGGCAACGATCGTGTTAGGTGGCCGCCTGGTGAAGCTGCTATTGCACAAGACGCATATACTTCTATTGACTACGCAAGAAATGTCGTAAGAGGCAGATGGCCACAAGGTGAGGCTGCTATTGCCTCAGATGCAGATACGGCCTATAAGTATGCTCGCGAGATAATTAAAGGAAGGTTTCCAGAAGGAGAAGCTGCTATTGCCCAAGATGCCGAAACAGCTTATAAATATGCTGACCTGATAATTAAAGGAAGGTTTCCAGAAGGTGAAGCTGCTATTCTTACAGACGCATATACTTCTATTGACTACGCAAGAAATGTCATAAGAGGCAGATGGCCACAAGGTGAGGCTGTTATTGCCGCAGAGGCTGCAACTGCGTATGCCTATGCAAAGGATGTGATAAAAGGCAAATGGCCTCCAGGTGAAGCTGCTATTGATAAAGATTATGATTTTAGAAGGGCGTATTCAAGCTTTTTAAATCCGATTCGTAACAATTAACAGGATCTATTATGAGATATAACGAATTTAAACTAAACGAGGGCTTCAAGGAAGTACAACTGAAGTTTAGTCAGGAAGCAGATCCTACTGAGGTAGCGTCTGCTTTCGACGTGTTCAAAAAGTTGGTCAGTGACAATCGCATCTCAGGCCAAGAACGAAATATTGATTGGTGGGGCAAACAGGGGTGGTCCGCATTTAGTGAGTACGTGACTGCAATTGATGAAAGACCTAGTTCTTCTGAACAAAAGATGCGAAAAAACAAAGGCACGAGTCACGTAATAGAGGAATCTGCTGACTGGTTCATTGTAGTGCCACTAGACAAAGACGCCAGTTGTTTCTACGGCAAAAAAAGTAGCTGGTGTACCACCAAGCCAACGCAAGCACACTTCGAATCGTACTTCCGTGGCAAAGCTATTACACTGATCTATTTCTTCCGTCAGTCAGATGGCGCCATGTGGGCTATGGCTGTTGCTCCAAATAAAGGAGCAGAATACTTTAATCAAAAAGACCAATCGCTTGATGTAATTGAATTCAACAAGCAGACAGGTCTAGACAGCAACAAGTACATTGAGATGGTAGGCGGTAAAACAGAGATAGGTAAAAAAACTGCTGCTAGTCGTAAAGAAATGCGAGCTAGTTTAAAAAATCTAAAGGACTTTCTTAAAAAATTAGAACAAATGGATGCTCCGCAACGAAGTGCAAAAATAGAAACAATGATGTTACAGGTTAAGGATCCAAGATTAATAGAAGAATATTTTAAAATATTACACAAGCAAAGTGGGCCAGTGGAAATAGATCAACAACTGCAAACTCTTGTTGCTAATATTTCTACTGATGCTGTTAGATATTTACAAGACGTTAGTATAAAGACAGTTAAAATAATGGAAAGAAATGCTACGCCTGGTGAAGTAATAAATAATGTCCGAAATCCTACTAAACAAGTACTTGCTTATATAGCTAGTAGAGGAGCATTGGCTGTTGCTTATGCTGCTATAGTAATAAAGGGTAGATGGCCTCTGGGCGAAGTTGTAATTGCACAAGATGGTTATTATGCAGCGTTATACGCCCGAGATATATTAAAACGCGAGTGGCCCGAAGCCGAATCTGCTATTGCCAACAATAGCTCCGGTTCATTTATGTATGCACATGCAGTACTCAACAAAGCATGGCCTCCTGGAGAAGCTGCAATTGCCACGCACACTAATTACTCTTTTCGATATGCTACAGAAGTACTAGAAGATCGATTTTTAAAAGGAGAGAATGCAATACGTAAAGCACAATCGGCGTGGAATGCATACAAAAAACGGTTTGGCATCGGTTAATAGGCATACAAAAATAAAGGACCAGTATGAGATATAACGAGTTTAAATTAACCGAAGGTTACAAGGAAGTACAACAGAAGTTTAGCCAGGAGGCGGATCCTACAGAGGTAGCAAGTGCTTTTGATATCTTCAAAAAATTAGTAAGTGCCAATCGCATCTCAGGTCAAGAAAGAAATATTGATTGGTGGGGCAAACAGGGATGGTCTGCATTTACTGAATACGTAACAGCCATTGACGAACGCCCTAGCTCTTCAGAACAAAAAGCTCGCACTAAAAAAGGAAATAGCTACGTATTAGAAGAAACTGACGAGTGGCTAATTGTAGTACCATTGGACAAGGACGCCAGTTGCTTTCACGGCAAGAACAGTGATTGGTGCACAACCAAACCCACTCAAAACCATTTTGAACAATACTTTCGTGACTTCAGCGTTACATTAATCTATTTCTTTCGTCAGTCAGATGGTGCTATGTGGGCCATGACAGTTAGTACAAAGAAAGGGCCAGAGTATTTTGACCAGCAAGATACATCATTATCTATGGAAGAATTCAATCAACAAACAGGACTAGACAGCAACAAGTACGCCGAACTAGTCGGAGGAGAAACTGAGGTTGGCCAACAAGCCACTGCTAGTCGAGACGTAATGAAAGCCGACTTAGAGAATCTAAAAAGTCTTATTGAAAAATTAGTACAAATGGATGCTCCGCGGCGCAGTGCAAAAATTGAAACAATGCTGTTGAGGGTTAAGGACGCAAAGTCAATAAAAAGATATTTAATAATACTATATCAAGCCAACGGTCTAGTCGAATTAGATCAACAACTACAAACTCTAGTTGCTACAAATGTAACGGGATCTATTAAATATTTGAAAGGTGTCACTGCAAAGACAATTAAACAACTAGAACAAAATAATGAAGACGAAGATGAAGATGAAGATGGACCCAACTACGAAATATTCGGGGATTTACAAGACCTTACCAAAGAAGCGCTTGCTTATATAGCTAGCAAAAGCTATTTGTCCCTTGCGTATGCACTTCACGTAGTCGACGGTACGTGGCCACCGGGCGAGGCAGCTATTGCAAAAGATCCAGACATATCTTTAGAATACGCACAGAATGTAATTGGCGGAAGATTCCCTGCAGGTGAAGCTGCTATGACTAGTGACGAAAATATTAAGCGGTTGTATAAACTTACAATACTTAATCATGAAACAAGTTAACCAGTTGAATATTCGCAACATAAAAAGACATTCCTCTTGACATCTAGGTCCGTTGACTACATAATGTGTAATTACAAAACTAAAGAGCAGTTTATGCACACTAACGTAGAAGTTATTTCCTATAGAATCCCCGAAGACGAGTATGACGAAAACAACAATATTGTTGAGAGGGCTGGCAGCGTGGTTGTTAGCCACGGAGTAGACCATTCTACTGGCCGCATTGTTATACTGCCCGACGAACCGTTTCTTCCATTCGTAAAAGAGCACTGCGAATATTACCGCGGCGCTTACTTTCTAAAAGAGTAAACTAATATGAAAACACCAACAGATGAGTTAACAGGCACTCAGTTAGATGTTGCATTTTGTTCGGCACTTAATATTGACGTTAGGTACTCTTCTATGCAGGGAGTGATACAGGAAGGGCCGGCGGACGAATGGCATCCTTTTCGACCGTCGGTTGACATAACCAAGTTATGGCGTTATATTACTAGTCGTAGGGTAGAACTATCACCAACAGCAGACGGCATGTGGCAGTCGCAATGCTGGCAGCCCTACGGGATTAGTACAGGACACACGCCAGAAATAGCAGCTTGTCGCGCAATAGTAAATTCAGTTTACGGCGACGAGTGGGGAACACGAATTTTTCCACAGTGAGAACAATATGGAATTCTTTTTAATGATGTTTGCTTTGATAGCAGGCTATATGCTCGGGTTTTCAAGCGGGCACCACAAGGGCACAATCGATGCGCACTCAGAAGTGGCAAGAGAGTGCCACAAGCTAGGAAAATTTTACGTGGGCAAAGAAGTTTTCACTTGCTCTGAGATTAACAAATGCGTCCCCAAGAGGAGAAACAATGAACAAGCTATGTGAAATGGTACACGGCAGTCACCTATACGGTTTAAACACCGAGAACAGTGATATGGACTACAAAGGTGTGTTCTTGCCCACGTTGGACGAAATGGTCACAATGACAGCCAGCCACGAAATCCGACACAGTACAGGCGATGCACACCAAAAAAACTCAAGTGAAGACGTAGACACTGTATTCTTTAGTCTACAAAAATTTATCAAAATGGCTTGTGACGGAGACACGGTGGCGATAGACATGATTCACTGTGACAATGCCCATCTTATCTCAAGCAGCCCTGTATGGGAGGCAATTGTAGCAAATCGTCACTTGTTCTACACCAAGAACATGAAGGCGTTTTTAGGCTACTGTCGCAAGCAAGCGTCAAAGTACGGTGTAAAAGGTTCAAGGCTCAAGTCCATGGAAGATGTGTTAACAGTGCTACACAGCGCATTACTTGTTAACCCCGAAGCCAGAATGGACGAGTCTACCAGCACAGAAACACAGTTGCTTGCTGTCGAAGCAGCTCACCCAGGAAAGGTCACTATTAAGGACGGGTTCTATAAAGGCAGTAGATTCGTTAACAAGAAAATTGTAGAAGTGTGTGACGCCAAGTATGACTTTACTACTAAAATATCATATGTTGTGGACTCACTACAGAAAAAATATGACGCATACGGTCATCGTGCGCAATTGGCCAAAAACAACGAAAATATTGACTGGAAGGCCATTTCTCATAGTTTGCGGGCAGGGTACCAGTTACTAGAAATCTACGAAACTGGCGATCTAAAATACCCGTTAAAGTATCGTGAGTTCGTTCTTGCTGTCAAGCAAGGTAAATTAGACTTTACTGCTACTGTGCAACCTGCGTTAGAGGACGTAATTGCAAAAGTTGAACGGCTGGCAGCCATTGTGGTACTACCTGAAACTGTCAATCGCAAGTACTGGGAACAGTTTATTGTAAACGTTTACGACGGATTCTATGACTACACTGAGCATAAAGAATCGTTAACTGCAAAATAGTGGTTGACGCTAAGCTAAAAGGCTGTAAAGTAGTACTTGTTGTAGCAAGAAGCTACTTTTAAAAACTTAAACTTAAACTAAAATGAACCCAAAGGTAATACAATGAAAAAGACAATGCTGAAACTATTTGCCGTAATGGCAGTTACACTTGCAATGGTTGGCTGCGGCCAAGTTGTAGAGGTAGGGCCTGCTCAAGTTGCAAAGGTTATGTCTCAATCGGGATATAAAGCAAATATTATTCCAACTTCCAAGTTCCGACTTGATATGTGTTATGCATATTGTGACAAGCTAGTTGTACTTGATGCCAGTGACCGCAGCTTTAAAGAAAGCATGGACCTGTTTATGCCGCAAGACAAGCTGTTAATGACGTTCGAGATCCGGGCAACTATGTCACTTGCGTCTAAAGACTTTGAGCAGGTGTTTAATAAAGTACAGCCGGCACCAATGGGCGATAGCGAGCGTATGTATATGATTCCGCTAGAAAAAGTATATATGACCTACGCTCGAGATATCATCCGAGCCGAGGCACGGGAGTTCCTATCACAGTACACTATTGCAGAAATTGCAAGCTCACGTGAGGCCATTAACGCACAGCTATCAGAACGCCTATCTAAGAGCATCGCAGAACGAACTCCGTTTATGGTGCGATATATTGGCATTGCAGACCTTGCATACCCAACAATTATTGTGAAAGCGCAAGAAAATGCGGCAGAGCGTCGTGAGATGATTAACCAAGAAGCTGCACAGCTTGAAATCAGCAAGGTACAACTTGATCGTAAGCTACAGGAACAGACCATGCAGCGAAAAATCGACGTTGAAAAAGCTGAGGCCGAAGCACAAGTCAACAAGATCATGGGCGAGTCAATGACACCAGAGTACAAGGTGTACAAAAGCTTCCAAGTAATGGAATCAATGGCTAGCTCCAGTAACAAGGTGTTTATGCCAGCAGAGATGCTTAGCACAGTAGCAGGACAAATGCAACTAGGCAAGTAAACTTAACTGCTAGGGGACTTGCTCCCCTAGCATACTCTTTGTTAATAAGGATTATAAAATGGAATACGTAATTGCCTTCGCGCAAACATTTGTGCCTAAAATGTTGTTTGGTTTATTTGCTTGGGTTGCAATCAGCGCAGTAATGAAGCAGTTTAAAGAGTTTAAGGGTAAGCCAGTCTACAAAAACAATAGCTGGTACCTTGGTGTTTTTTTGCTAATAGCACTTGTAATGACTGCGTCCAGTACTAGTATTTCGTACAAGCACCAGACGTTTGATGCAGACCAGGAAAGCTATCAAATCGAACTAATCAAGCAGCAAGAACAAGAACGCACTGACCTAGTTATTGAAGATCGAACACGCAAAGATTACACAGTAACGGATGAAGAATGGAAAGATAACTCCAGCTACACCAAGGGCGTAAAATGAACAAGCACCAGGGTTTTACACTAATCGAGTTAATGATTGTTGTTGCTATTATTCTTATCTTAGCAGCAATTGCTATTCCGGCTTATCAAGAGCATAACAACCCCACGACATCAGAACAAAAGTACACACAATGTATCAACGGTGTTAAGTTTACAACAGCTAACACTCCTACACAAATTATCGGTGAAGACGGGCGCGGAATTAGTTGCAATAGTAACTCAGCTACTAGTAACCCAGCGCCCAGTGACACCTATAACAACACCTTCGAAAACACCTGGAATAATTAATACAAGTTGACAGGGTTGACAATCTGTCATACACTCTATACACACTAACAACACAACAAGAGATCAATATGCATGCTTCACTAAATATCAATTCATATATTGGTGACGGCTTTCAAAAAGTCTGCTCAGTAACTTCTGACAATTCTGTAGACAATAAATGGTTTTATACTGATATTAATCCAGACCTAATGTTTGCAGATCACAGATCATGGATCTATTTTATTGTAGTTGATGAAGAAGTTTGGAAGGTAGGCGAAACAGGAAACCCGTTAGGCATTCGTGCAAAGAACCCAGAAGCAACACAACCGTTAACCGGAACACGCGGACGGCTGGGTCGTTACCGATCCGGCGACTATCGTGTAGGAACATACGGAGACACTGACTGGGACATTCGAGTACGATTAAACGATGTAATAGCAGATGGCAGTAACGTAGAATTTTGGGCAAGACAGTGCCCCATTGATAAAGTAGAAGTCACAGTAGGAGGCAAACCTTTCACTGTGGGCACAGCGTATCATAAAGAACTTGAAATGGCGCACTTGGATTATATCTTTAACAGCGTCGACGAGCTTCCTACGCTCAACAAGTTTAGAAAATAGACAAAACAAGTTGACAAGGACGTCAACTGAGCTTATACTGTATACACACTAAATTAAAAAGGTAAGTTACAATGGATACTGAAGGACTAGGCAAAGGCATTAGCAACATTGCTATCTGGGGAGCAGTGGCAGCAGTAGCATACTTCACCCAAGGTACCGGATGGGTCGTTGGCTTTGCATTCTTTGCAGCTTGCTGTACCTACGAAATGTACAACAAAGAAGGCAAATAGTATGACAATCACAGTGACATCATATACTAACGGCAAACACAACGTTCCATACGAATCGTTTACGTTTAGTGGCGGTGAAGAGCACATTCGATTTAGTGGTCCTAGGCGACACGCAGCGTGGGATGTGCATATTACTGCTATCCTTACCAGCTCAGCTGAGATTATCAAATTGGCTATGGTCACTGACGCAATCCGTAGACACGCAGACAATGTAAAGATCACACTAAAAATGCCTTACATTCCCTACGCTCGTCAAGACCGTGTATGCGTCGAAGGAGAAGCGCTCGGCATTCGTGTGTTCTGTGATATAATCAACGCTATGCAATTCGATCGCGTACACGTACTAATGCCTCACAGTGAAGTTGCTCCAGCATTGCTTAACAACTGTGACGAAAACCTGTATACTTCAAACTGGAATCTTTTTATTCCAGACTCTATTCCAAGAGATTTGAAAAATGATCTCATTATTGTATCGCCAGATGCAGGCGCAATGAAACGAACGCTTGGGTTTGCCCAAATGCTTAATACTACAAAACACCATCGCCTGCCGCAAGTGGACGTTGTAATGGCAGATAAGGTGCGTGATGTGGTCACAGGACAGATCACTAGCACAGCAGTACACGCAGGTCCAGAGCTTGTAGGCAAAGTTTGCCTCATTTACGATGACATCTGCGACGGTGGATTTACGTTTATTAAGCTGGCAGAAGCACTACGCGAAAAGGGTGCTAGTAAAGTAATCCTAGCTGTGCCGCACGGTATCTTCAGCAAAGGATTTACTGAAATTGCTAAAGTTATTGATCAAGTGATTACAACCAATATTTTTAAAGATAACATTCCAGAACACACCAGCATTCCTGTTAGTGTGTTCGACATTACAAGGGCGTAATATGAAATACGTAGACGGCAATTTGTTAGACATAGCAGAGCAAGGCAAATTCGATATTATTGTACACGGTTGTAGCTGCCAGAATAGAATGGAAAGTGGTATTGCTAAACAAATTCGTGATCGCTACCCGAAAGCATATATGGCAGATCAGCTAACACAGAAAGGCGACAGCGACAAACTAGGGTGCTTCACGCAAGCAAACATTGACGGTACCTCTATGTTTCCACCCGAAAAGGGAAGTCGTGGCTTATATCAATACCGATACTCGTTTACGCTACTCAATGCATACACACAGGATCACTACGGCTACGACCACTCAATATATGTTAACTACGAAGCTGTATCACAAGTGTTTAAGCAGATTAAACTGTTGTACGATATGAATCCAATGGCTCCTGTGCGAATTGGCATTCCAATGATAGGAAGCGGAGCAGCAAACGGAGACTGGACCACAATAGAAAGCATTATTGCTAGTATGAACTTTAGTGATCTTACAGTAGTATGTTTTAACGGAGACAGCGATGATACCTGAGAGTTTAAGAGACTATAAATCAAATCGAACACTAATCGACGAGATGGACTCTGCTGAAACTGAGATTGATAAGCTTCGTTTAAAGATCAAAGTAAATCAGGGCAAGCTAAAGTACAAGTGTCCTGAATGTAAAAAGTTCTCAACACTGCGCGATACTGATGCTATACAAAAAAATTACTACGTAGAACCACACGGATGCACTGGAGGAGACTATTGGGATCGAGACGGAATTATGTGGAATTGTCCTAAATGCAATCAGAAGCAGAGTCTAAAATACGAAGAACTCACTAGCTGGCAGTCAATGTCACATCACTTTAAATCAATTACAGACGAAAAATAACTAGGAGAAACATATGAGATTAGACGCCCTTTCAGCAATCGACTTTTACAAAGCAGATCACAGACGCCAGTACCCAGAAGGTACTGAGCTAGTCTACAGCAACTTTACACCACGCAGTATGCGCCTGTACAAAGGCAACGCTACTGAGACTGTAGTGTTCGGACTACAGGGATTCTGCAAATGGTTCCTCATTGATATGTGGAACGAAACTTTCTTCAACAAGCCAAAGGCAGAAGTTGTAGCCAAGTATCAAAGAAGACTTGACTCTAGCTTAGGTGACGGCGCTGTGCCAATGGATCACGTCGAAGCATTACACGACTTGGGCTATTTGCCTTTAGAGATTAAAGGTCTGCCAGAAGGCGTAAGTGTGCCGGAAAAAGTAGCTGTTCTTACAGTCAAGAATACAGTACCAGAGTTTTACTGGCTGGTTAACTACATTGAAAGCGTGATGAGCTCAGAGCTGTGGAAGCCAAGCGTAGTTGCTACGCTCGCAAAAGAGTATCGCGAAATACTTACAAAGTATGCTAATCTAACTGGCGCATCACTCGATGGCGTTCCTATTCAGTGTCACGACTTTAGCTTCCGGGGAATGAGTGGACTACACGATTCCGCAAGCTCAGGGGCCGGGCACTTGCTGTCCTTTGTGGGCACAGACGGTGTTCCATCAATTGACTATTTAGAAGAGTACTACAACGCAGATCCAGCTAAAGAAATGATTGGGTGTAGCATTCCTGCAACCGAACATTCGGTCATGAGCTGTAACGTAGGAAACTTATCTAAGTTAATCGGCGAGCAGCTGGAAGAAAATCCCAACCTAAGTCTCGAAGACGCGCACCGACGTGTTCTTCAGATAGCCAAGGGTTAGTTAACATTTGCTTAGTAACAATCCTGTCAGGATTTGAGCAAAAGTTGCGCACTGTTCCGGCGGTATAAGGAGTGCTTCGGGCTGCTTGCGGAGCAGACCCGAAAGTTCCTTTAGGGGTTACATAGTGCCCCTTAAAGTTAGCATTCCTTTCAGGATGCGCAAGTTTTGTATTTCTTATCTTGTCGACAACGTCAGGTGTTCTTGGTATGTTATATAAGTGAGATTCTTTACCACCTTTATGAGGGTTGTTAGTTTTAATAAGTTGTCTAATAATATTAATGTGCTCAGGCGATAGTGTTTTTCCAGAATGTAAGTTAGAATTAGCAATAGCAAATTGCTCTTTAGCAGTCTGAAATGTTCGAGAAGTAATTTTGTAGTATCGTTGAACATCACCGTTAAGTTGATTGTTCATTGCCCAGAAAGCAAATTTTAGTTTATCAGATTCTGGATATATCTTACAAAGCATCCTGTGACATATAAAATGTACACGAGCAGACAAGTATACTAAATTAGTAGAACAGTTGGTTCCGCCGATCGACTTAGGAACAATATGGTGCCTTTCAGAATAAACGTCTTTTGGCTTGACACGTTGCCCAAACTGTGCTATTATAGCGTTATAAGTTTTTATGTAATTCATTATTTTACACTCCGTTATGTGTATTTATACAAAAAAGGAAATTTTATGTCGTATACCGAAAAAGAAATCATGAACTACTGCGAGCAGGAACTGTTTCGGCACTTGGTCGAAGACCTGTATCCAACAGGGCTTGTATCTATTGTTAGTGACACGTGGGACTTTTGGACTGTGGTTACTGAGTATATTCCTGCGCTCAAAGACGTTATTATGGCTCGCCAACCAAACGCCATTGGCCTTAACAAGGTAGTGTTGCGTCCAGACAGCGGAGACCCTGTAAAGATCATCACAGGCTACACTGAAGACGAATATTACATCGAAGAAGACGGTGAGCTCATTAGCTACAAGGACGGTATCACACTGTCTCCTGCAGAAGTCAAAGGCGCTATCGAATGCCTGTGGGACACTTTTGGTGGTACGCTAACCGACTGTGGTTATAGAGAATTAGACGAGCATATTGGCTTAATCTATGGCGATAGCATTACGCTAGAACGCGCACACGCAATTCTACGCAGACTGGCAGACAAAGGCTTTGCTAGCAGCAACGTTGTTCTTGGAGTGGGGTCATACACTTACCAGCACAACACACGCGACAGCATGGGGTTTGCAATGAAGGCAACCTATGGTGAGGTCAACGGAGTAGGACGTGAAATCTTTAAAGACCCAGCAACAGACAGCGGCACAAAGAAGAGTGCTAAAGGTTTGTTACGTGTTGATCTAGTAGACGGAGAATACGTAATGCAAGACCAAGTAACGTGGGCTGAAGAAGCAGGCGGTGAGCTAAAGACTGTGTTTAAGGACAGCAAGCTCTACAACCAAACCAGCTTGGGTGAGATCAGGCAGCGTATACAGGGTTAATCTTAGAGGTTGACAATCAGCGTGTTGTAGTATATACTTAGAGTATAATACACAACACGCTTTTTTTTAGGAGAATAAAATGATCACAGCAGGCGATGTTTACAATCGGATGATTAAGGCAGGTGAAGTAGACAATACTGCGCTAGACGGATTTCTAGAGCAAATTATTATTCCTCGATTTGAGAAAGCGCAAAAAAATAAGATTAAACTAACAACTGCGGTGTTTATCATTAACCCACTGTTTGCTGGCAAAGTTCCTGCCGAGATTGTCGATTTGTTTAATAGTCGCGGGTTTAGAATGGAATTCGAATGCGAGGACAGGCCTTGCGGAAACTCTTACTACGAACTAGAGATTCCGCCCCAAGGCGAAGATAGTTGCGGATTCGGCAAGGAGCATGACTGGAACAAATAATGAAATACTATGCCGGAATCGGCTCTCGGGTAACTCCTGATAATATACAGACCGACATGACCAACATTGCTAGTATATTAGCAGACAACGGGTATATATTGCGCAGTGGAGGAGCACTTGGCGCAGATCGTGCGTTTGAAAACGGAGCCAAAAACCGAGCAGAAATATTTCTTCCTCGGGCAGATTCGCCTGCATGGACACTAGTGTTTACTCAACATTTTCATCCTAATCCTAGTGCGTTGTCAGATAAGGCGTGGATGTTGATGAACCGCAATGCAATGCAGATACTAGGACGAGACGGTGACACTCCCGTTGACTTTATAATTTGCTGGACTAGAGACGGAAAAGCAAGTGGTGGGACAGGGCAAGCTCTGCGCATTGCTGCTGATTTTGGAATTACTGTATATAATATGTTTAACAACGACCATGTTAGTGAACTTGCTAACAAACTAACAAATATTAAGGAATAAAATATGAACGTTAAATTTGTAAGTCGAGGAGATGCCAAAAAGTACATCAGCAAAAATCACTTCGCTGACGCCGATTGCGACTTAGTTAGTATTTCAGATACCCATAAAGAAGCTGAACAGATGAAGGAGTTGTGGCTAGCTAATAAAAAACACGCGAACGCCGCTGTGTTTCTTCGGTTTGCAGATATGGACGACAGTAGCAGCGGATTTGATTCTAAAAAAGCCGAAACTATCTGCAACTTCTTAGAGCAATCCTTTAGGAAGAAAAAAGACGTGATAGTACATTGCTTTGCTGGAATTTCACGAAGTGGTGCTGTTGCTAAGTTTGCTAACGAGTATTACGGACTAAATGACGTATACTTAGACACTTACGCAGGACATAACTTGTGGGTGTTCTACACTTTGTTAGAGCAAGCAGGAGTACCCACCCAACGACAATATTACGGTGATCTAGAGAAGCGCCTCGGAAAAGAAAACAGTTGACAAGGACATCAACTGACTTTACACTGTACTTACACTAAATTAACTTATTAAAAAGAGTACTTAATATGCCTATCGAAGCAATGTTCGCAATTACTGCTGTAATATTTACTGGCGTAGGTTGGTGGTTTGGTATGCAATCATCAACTGAAGAAACAGTCGGTCATACAATCGATTCACTAATCGAACGCGGGTATCTTAAGACTCGTGTTAAAGACGACGGCAACACTGAAATCCTCAAACACGATGAAAAATAAGAATTGGGGACTCGCCCAATACTACGTCGTGCCTATGTTAGAGGCAGACCAAGTACTTGTCGTTCCAGTAACTGATTACAAAAAACCCGGTGAAACTCCAGTAGCAGCACTAGGAAACGAGATACACGCCTGGTGCGCAGACGCTAACATCGAAGCAGATCTGTTAGGTGCTCATATGCTCGATAACGACACAACTATGCAACTGGTTTGGAAAGTACCTAGTGAAAAGCACAGACTTCTATTTTCACTAAAGTGGGGTGCAGAGTGAGCATACTTAGCAATGTCAAAACAGCATATCAAGATATGAAAACTGCACGGCTGTTTAAGAAGCATAACGTATCTACATGGTCCGAATACAACCTAAAGTTTGATCGTGACTACAATAAACGAGCAAATACCATAAGAACATTGTTTCACGGTTATCCGTTTATTGCAGAGATAGACGATGTCAGTGCGTTATTAACTAATACATGTGATAACTGGGAAGCGGGATCCTGCATCTCAGAGGATGGTTATCTACAGAATGCAGAGGCAAAGCTAGAGCAACGATCGCCCACACTATCCGTTTTGAACATCTATATAACGACGGAACCAAACTTGTAGATTGGGACATAAACACATTTGGAGAAGGTAGTGCCTTTATAGCCTTTCAGGACGAGCGTGACTACCTGATATTTTTGTTAAAGTGGGATACAGCGTGAATAAACAAGAACTAGTTTTTTGTAAAAAATATCAAGCAAAAGTAAACATCACCAATCAACGCATATACCGGCACACTACCGAATCTAGGTATATACCCGACGGATACCCTGGCGATGTTATGTCAACAACTGTTAATATCGTACAGATCGAAATGCCAGAAGATAGATATCGGGCGATGATGGAAAAAGAGCGTATGCTTGAGCAAATGTTCAAGCAACACAGCACAGCAAATAAACACCCTATAGACTATTTTTGGGATACTTTTCTTAACGAGTTAATTACACGTGAACAAGTGCCAGCAGTTAAGATAGCATACGACAAATACAAAAACTTGCTAGAATTAGTACGAGGAAACTATGACTAAAGCCATTAGTCTGTCACAACACGAATGGAATATTCTTAGAGCAAAGTTAGAAGAAGAAAACCCTCGTAGCGTGTTTATGATACGCAGTAAGATGAAACGAGTTCTAGGATTTGTCCCCCGAAAACATCGAATAATTGAGAATCAGAAAGATAAACACGGTAACGACATTACTAGAGCATACTACAGCGTCAGGCTAGACTTTTACAGTGAGAAAAAATACACTTGGTTCTTGCTTAAATATTCAGATTTCATTAACGAGCTAGAAAATGTCTGATTTAGAATTAATGAGCCACTTTGGTATAGTGAACGCAGTTAAGTGGCACCTGCTCAAGGGCAGTTGTGTAATAGCAGCCTGGCCAGAGTGGAGCGAAGTTACTGTAGACCACAATGACCTAGCGTGGGTAGACTACGGTGGCGCTGTAACACTTACAAGAGACACCGACGATCCGAATTGGCACTATCGGCCGTTTTTAGATAAGAACGTTGGCAAGTTTGGAAAGGACTGGATGTGGAAGGTACACCCCGGCACAAAAGAAGCCGCAGAACTAGGCACATATGATGTAGATCACGCAGTACTAGAGATTAGGCTACACAAACGCAAGGCAAAGTGGGCATCTATTCTACAACTAAAATGGAGTAGTAAATGAAAGCAAAGTTATATAAGTTTCTAACCATGTTCGACTGCGAAGGTTTTGAGTGTCTCATTGACATTACTCGTCGAGAAAAGGACTGGTTAATAACCACGCTAAAGGGCGAAGAGTACAAAGACGATCTTAACTTTAATTCTATGATGATGCGAGCGCGATACAACCCGCAGCGCAGGCCAGAAATTTGGATTTTTACTAGCACCGTAGATGACGCAACTCTACAAGAGATCAAGGACGAACAGCCACAGGCACTAGTTGATCTAATTCGAGAGAACGGACATTGTTTGTGGGAAAATACTCCAATCAAACAGGTTATATCATGAAACGTTCATCATATTGGAATCCTACATTTAGTCAGAAGTTAGCACAGAGTGCTAATGCAAGGAATACCCGTCAACTGAAGAGGTCAGGCTACAGTCTTTATCGTTTATATAAATCAGTAATAGAAGAACTGCCAATGCCCCCATATTACTACAAACTTGGCCTTGGCAGTATGTACGGTACAGTCACATTACTAGACGAAGTAAGATGGCTAAAACCCAAGCACGTCACTCTAATTAGGATGAAAGGCACTACTGTTACTCCGTTGCTGAGGAGTAGAGTGGACCGTGAAGAAAAAGTAGGTTATATTTTAGACATCGAATCCTATTGACACTCTGCAACTCTGAGCGTATAATTTAATAACACTAACGAAAAGAGTCACAATATGAACATCAAACACGCCCCGATTTTTAATATCAAAAAACTTGAAGAAATTTACAGTAAAAAAGATGGCGTTTTGGTTAAGTACGTGTGTACGAGCGAACTTGTAAACAGAGATGTTCCTATGGACATTTTCTATCGTGAGACTCCGCACCCAGAGTTTGGGAACAAATACTTTGCTATTTTTCTTAAGCCGGGCACCGACACAATTATGATCACTGATGCTGACAAGATCGAAGATTTAGAATTTGGCATGATTGATGTAGACGGTGAGTGGATCTACTCTCGTTACAACCACGAAAATATTATGCACACAGACAGTGCTGGCAATCATAAACACATTGATGGTGGTCGGCAATATGCTCGTGGTTGGGGTTATGAGTTCTTTGAAGTTAAAGACGGTGAATTTATATCAAAGGAGATACCATGAGCAACAGCAAAAATCATAGTTTAAAATTTGAAAAAGCACTTGAAAACAACGACTACGGACTAATTATCGGCGAAGAAGGAGAGCTTAAAGGAATTTGGGTTCCAGATCATTTGTATGACGATCCAGTACCCGAAGCACTTGCGCAACTTTGCATGATGAACTACGGAATTAATCCTAACGGACAAACACCTATGGTTATATCAACAAACCTACATTAAGGATCAGAAATGAAAATTGGACTTAGCCTAAGCCTGTGTGTGCTTGATATCTTCTTGAAAAAGGTTGACAAATCTGATGTCATAGTGATTGTGAGTCGCACTGATTTTGACCCAGAGAACGACGAGCAATGGAAATCTATCTGGCAGGGATACGCTAATCAGGGAAGCTACCTCGGTATCTGGGGGTTTCACTCAGCTTACGAAGTAGAGTTTCGTCAAATTATATTAAACCTACACAAAACTGGCAAGCTGCATCAACCAAGGCAGTACGGTGCACATCCTCCAAGGATAATGTACCATTGGTTAGAGACCCTTGCCCCTGAAGAAGATGTTGAAAAGAATCCTGCTGTTAAAAAGGCGTGGGAGAATTATAAAATACTTGCGGGGCTAAGCTAATGGAAAACAACGAAGATCTCAATCAAGCACTGCGGGGCATTGCACAGGGGATGGCAGAGGCAACAGCTAAACACCAAAAAGAAGTTGATCAATGGTGGGACGCACTGTCGCAGGAAGACCGCGAACGTGCGTTTTATGCCGTCTCACAACGCATACACACCGCCGATCTCAAGGAGCAACGCAGCTTTCGCGGGTCAATATACGGTGTGTTTGGATTTGGTCCAGATATGTATGGGCGAGCAATGGACTGTGGATACTTAGATATACACAATGCAATTGTAAATGGCAATGACTATGATTGATAACACTCTAACACATCGCGGATTTGCACACTCCAGTTTCGAAGACAGATACGGTGCAAGGTGTAGCATTCAAAAAAGCAGCTTGGCATTCGAGGATTGTATCTGGTTTGGCGTGAATGACGCAGATCCTAAGATTATGTGTAATAACGCTGCACGCAACGGAGTGCCAGCTCAAAACAACTGTGGTTGGCAACCTTATAAAATTCCAGAAGACGTATTGCTCACTACTCGTATGCACCTTACACAAGAACAAGTAAAACAAATTATTCCTGTCCTTCAGCACTTTGTAGACACAGGCGAACTTCCGGTCTAACTATCAGTTAGCTTCCTAAGCAGAGTATAAAGGTTTGCACGCCGAATATAATTGTGCTATGTAATGTTGCCGCTTGCGCGATCGATGCATTAGAACTGGCTGTCTGCTGTCAGACTATCAACACTAACCCTCACGGGCTGCTGATTAGAGTAATGTCTAGTTTGTTGTTAGAATAAAAATTCCAATAGCGTTTAAGTCCTATGAAATGTAATCGTCACCTGAAAGCATTCTTAAAAATCGTAGCGGCAGGGTTAGGTACAGAGCCCAAGGACTAGCTATATAAGCCCGCTGACATTCGTGCGCGAGAACAACTCACATGAAACCTTTGTCATCTTATTAGCGTAAGGTGACTCATGGCTCTGCAATCTACATGAATCATCTACTAACTAATAATAATTATTCACTTTAGTATAATCTATATAAAGTATTTAAACTAACAACAATTATTCATTCTAATAAAACACGAGATGCGTTAGCAACGAGTACGTTGACTTAGTCAACGGTATACTATTATAAAGTCTATAAGTACATAGAGCGTTTGGTGATGCTCTGACTCACTCATCAGGATTAAAATTATGAATTATGACAAATATAAATTAGTTAGAGATAAAATTCCTGCTTTAGTAAAATCTGATAGATTATCTAATAGCGAACCACTTCGACCCTGTGAACGTGTACTAGACAAAAGTGCATATTTGATGCTGCTTAATCGTAAACTTAAAGAAGAAGTTGCTGAACTGGACGAAGCGCTAGGGCACGGAAATCAGGATGCTATAGAAAATGAACTAGCAGATGTACACGAAGTTCTAGTTGCAATTAGTGATGCTTATAGGTGCAGAGATGTTGTGGACCTGGCTAGCGAAAAAGCTCACAAGCTGGGTGGTTTCTACCAAGGACATATATTAAAAATAGGTTGACACTTGCAGGGTACGAAACTATACTAGTTAAAACTTAAACACTTAAGGTAGTTGTAAATGAAAGCTCAGACGCCAGCAAAAGGTATTTCGGAATCAAGCAGTTGGGATAACGGAAAGATTTATCATATCGAGTGTGACTGCACTTGTGAAGATCATGCTGTTGATACTTGGATAGAGGCTGATGCAGAGCCTGACTTTGGAGTCAACGTGACTTTCTATGTTAAAACATGGACTCCTTACAGCTTGAGCGCAGACGGCATGTGGCAGCGTATTAAAAAAGCTTATAATATCCTAGTCAAAGGGGTTGACACCCAGGAACACGGTATACTGCTAAAAGAACAAGCTGCTCTAAATTGGGTAGCTGCTGTACAAAACGCAATTGCGGATTTTCAAGACTTAGAATAAAACAACTAGCTACGAACAGGTGAAAATATGCATTGGTTACATACAATCGGCGGCACAGCATTATACCTCAACAACACTCTTATTGGGTGGGTGACCTCAACGCTGAATGGACAATACTTCTACGGCCTTGTAGTACAATCTACTCGGCAAAAACAAACTGCTGACACCAAGCACGATGCTATGTTACGCTTGCTAAACTCAGTTGGAGACTAGATGCGAAATCATGACATGGTATGGGACGTAATGCCAGACGAACCTATGATGGTAGGCATATGGCTTACTAAAGCAGCACGTGATGCTAATGAGGCACCAGCAATGCGTATGTTTGTAGGAGAAATTATAGAGAACGCAGGCAGAAAAGGAGTAATGCAGCACGTTAAAGAGTGCGATCGTAGTCCGTGGTTACGTAGTTGGAAAGAAGACTATCACAAAACATTTGACGCATTAAAATAAGGAAACCGCATGCAGCACAACTACACAAAGGCTATTGTAAAGTTTGATAACGGCAACGGTGCTCTGTTGTGTAATGGCTGCTCAATTATTATAGCACGTGGATTTGAACATCAAGACCGAGAACACTATTGTACAATGTGCATGAGTGGAAACTGCAAAACTAAATTTAAAAAAGGTAAGTAGCATGAAGTTTATAACAGGCAAGTACAAAACATTTTGGGGTCCATACCAAATTGCAGGACTGCTCAAGTACGTGGGTGTTAAAGAAGACACTTACGACAAAGTAGGCGAGTGGCTAGGTGAAACCTGGGTTGATACTCTAGCACAGTGGTACTACAAGCATCATGGTGATCAGAAAGTTCAAGTTAAAATCTCACCTTGGGATACTTGGAGCATGGATCACACGCTAGGACATATCGTGCTGCCCATGCTGCGCCAGCTAAAAACTACCAAGCACGGAGCACCTTATGTAGAGCCAGAGGACGTGCCCCTGCACCTTCGTCCCACAGTTGAAGCTGGTTTAGATGGCAGCACTGACGATACGCATTTTGAACGTTGGGATTGGGTGTTGGATGAAATGATCTTTGCGTTTGAAAGTATCTACAACGAGTGGGAATCTGAGTTTACTAGTGGTGTGCATCACATGCTGGATATTCCTATCAACTTTGCCGGAGACATCGTGGACGAAAAAGACGCTGATCTGTTTCGTTGGGAAGAAGGCCCCAACAACACCTACAAGATAGACTTTGAAGGAATGAAGGTATACGGTGCTAGGGTCCAAAACGGATTTAGGCTTTTTGGAACCTATTTTACTTCACTTTGGGATTAGTAAAATGGCTCTACTTTGTGAGATTAACCGAGTGTCAGACATTGATCGAGCTCCAGCACAGGATAGGATGCAGGACATATTCTCGCTGGACTGGATCAGTCTTGACGAGGAATTATTGACTTTGTATTACGATAAGGATCCATTAGCAGAATATATTAACTTAAGAGAGTTAGGGCATGTTACGCCCAACATATTTCAAACTATTGTCAACACCCCCGACGGCCCGTATATAGCTGCTGATGCTTTTAAACGAGTTAGCGAAAAACACTATGCTGTTGCACAAGCAGTGCGCAACCATTTCAAAAATAAATTTATGTTAATTAGGCTGCATGCCAAGCTGCTTACTCAATTTCAAGTTGACGTAGAAAAAATGTTAGAGCAGCCATTAGTAATACACAGCAGCAACGTGGCAGCATTCTGCAAACTTTATGACTTCTATCTAGAGGACAAAGCAAGTGAAGAGATTTTTAAGAAAGCCAAACCCCTTCCGCAAAGGCTTGAATTCTATAATCCACAAGGTGAAATAACATTTATCGGGTCTGTGGATAGAAAAGCTAAAGATTCTGTGTATACTACCTACTATTGGCTCAGTGTTGACCAGTACCTAATCTCAAAAAAAGTGAAACAATCAGAGCAGGCAGTATGGCAGTACATATCCAAAAAAGGAAAAATAAAGATTAAGGGAGACCTACTAACTGGAATAACTGCGGGTCACGATTTTAAACTAGCGAAAATAATTGGAGAACACTATGAAATATACGACTGAAGAAACCAATCTACAGGATAACCCGGCTGTGTCAAAAGAAGTCCCTACACATGCTGCATTGGTTGATCAATTAGAACAGACCGTATTGGTAGTTACATTTGACAAGAAGGACGGCGCAGAGAGAGTTATGACCTGTACCAAGAGTCTTGCTGTGATACCAACAGAAAATCACCCTGGCAACACTAAGGCTGCCAAGGAAGGACTAATCAACGTGTGGGACACCACAGCACAAGGATGGCGCAGTTTTTACTATAATCGCGTAAAAGTAGTATCATTAGAAAATAGACAAAATTAAACCATTAGCAGGTTAAAAAGTCTGCAAAGAGATAAATAAACGTATAACAAAGGAACTAACGCTTTTAATGAAACTTACTACACTGCTGTCATCACTAACAACTACTTGGAATAATTCGAGTAATAGTGTTATGGTGGGTTTGGTGTAGAGCGAAAGAACAGTTCGACACTTTACAAGCCCACTGCACACGCACTGGGCTTTTTTTGTGTAAGAAATTTGTAGCATTACTAGTATTGAAAATAACAACTATCAATTCTGAGCTGATAAATATGAAATGTGTACACTGTGGAAAGAAATTTAAAGATGATAGCAAAGAGTCTGCTCATGCTAGACTATGTAAAATGAACTTGGACAAACATAGTGATCCGCTGAGCAAGCATCATACTCCGTCGGGGTTTTCTGACCGCGTGGCCTTTCGCTTAACCAGGCTGTTGCGGTTTTTTGCAGACCTATTTTTTGCCAAACGCTATGGCCATCGTGCGGTAGTATTGGAAACCGTAGCCGCAGTACCGGGAATGGTCGGAGGAATGCTGGGGCACATGCGCTCCCTCCGTCGGATGGAGGACAATCGGGAATGGATTCACACGCTGCTGGAAGAGGCTGAAAACGAGCGCATGCACCTGATGACGTTTGTGCAAATTGCTCAGCCCAGCTTTCTGGAACGGGTGTTGATTTTGTTGGCGCAGGGAATTTTCTTCACCAGCTTTCTGTTTCTCTATGTTGTTTCGGGCCGCACCGCACATCGGCTAGTGGGTTATTTTGAAGAAGAGGCGGTTTACAGCTATAGCGAATACCTGGCTGAGGTGGACAGCGGCCGTTTGGAAAACGTGGCCGCGCCGCAGATTGCAATTGACTATTGGAAATTGCCCGTCGATGCGACTTTGCGCGATGTCATTATAGTGGTCAGAATGGACGAAGTGGGTCATCGAGACACCAATCACCGCTTTGCAGATAGTTTAATTAATTTTAAAAAGTAGTTGACAGGCAAGTGCACAGGCCATATACTTAGTGCATAGGTTAGCAAAACAGCTAACACGCTCTTTAACAATAGAAAGTAAAAACAAAAGTTTATCGGAAGGTGCCGCTAATTGGATGGCAACTGGATTTGAACTCCAGGGTATTTGCAAAACAGGTAGGGGTTCGATTCCTCCACCTTCCTCAAACTTTAAAGTAAAACACACTAAGACGTGGATGTCACTCCAGACGTGGGGAAGACAGGTTCGAGACCTGTAATGGTAAATCCTGGTTTCGAAACCAGGTAGTGTGTTTTACTTTAAAGTTTATAGTAAAGCATACTAAGGCATGACAGACACTTTTAACGTGTTTGACTAGGTCCTACACCCAATAGTATGCTTTACTATAAAGTTTATAGTAGATTGGCTGAGTGATCTAAGGCGTTCCGCTGCTAACGGAAAAGTTCACATTGTGGGCTCGAAGGTTTGAATCCTTCATCTACTGCCATTTAGGAGGACAACCCCCGGGCTCTCCGCTATTTTAATGTAAATCAAGGAAATATAATGTATCCATATCCAGGATTTTACGTAATGAGAACGAACTGCGGAAAGTGATGTCTAGGACAATAATAGACCGTGGAGCAGCAGAAAGTTGGAAAAGTTTTTGTGAAGACTCAGAATCCAAACAAGAGTTTTTTATTGTAGAAATAAAGTAAAAGTTTATGCCTCAGGTACAGGGTACGGATTGGTCTCCAAAACCAGTAAGCGGGGTTCGCAAAATGATAAATAGTCGTATGAACTATAACAAACATTATGCGACATTGATTGAACGAGCAAAAACACGAGTATTTGACGGTTACACTGAGAAACATCATATTGTTCCTAGATGCTTAGGCGGCACAGATGACAGAGAGAATATAGTAGCATTAACTCCTGAAGAGCACTATGTAGCACATCAGTTACTAGTTAAGATGCACCCAAAGGAACATAAGTTGGTATACGCTGCTAATATGATGACTGTTAGTAGTAGAAAGAATTTGCGTAGTAATAAACAGTACGGATGGATAAAGAAACGTTACATTAGCGAGTGTAGAAAACGAAAAGGAAGTGAAAACTCGTCGTACGGGAAGCCCTGGTATTATAATCCTGAGACTTTAGAAAACGGGAAGTTTCTTAAAGAAAATGTTCCAATAGGCTGGATTAAAGGGAGAAAATCAACACAGAAGCATTGTACTGGTTGTCTGGTTAAAATTACTTCACAGCATGCAAAATATTGTCAAGGATGCCTTACTAAATTACAGCTAAGTCGTGTAACAAAAAACGAATTAGAATTTTTGAAAAGAAAAGACAAGTTTATTAGCCTAATAGAAGAAGGTTATGCCTTCTCGACAGCACTCGACAAAATGGGATATGGCAATTCATATTCGTTAAAGTCCGGGGTAGGCAAGTGGGCTAAAGAAGTTTTATATGCGTCGGGTACTGGGTACTGATTGGTCTCCAAAACCGATCTTGTGAGGATCGTAACCTCGTCGACGCGCCAATTTAGAGGAAGTGTTATGATAGCGTGTGTATGCAGAAACATTAAAGACAGCAGCTACGACACGCTAGAGGCTCTTAAACTGCGTATTATGCAGGATGACGCTGTATGCGGTAAGTGTCAAGTTTATTATAAACGAACAGAAAGAGCAGTAAATAGTACAGCCAACTACGGGGTGTCTAGATTAGGCTAGCATAGTGAGGACCTAGTCCAATAACTGAGCAGGGCGGTGCTGCTACACTCCACATATTGTAAATGAGGAGTTGACAGATAGTAAATACATTGCTATTGTAGTTAAACATTAAAGTAAAGAGGATAATGAACATGAAGGTCAAACTGTTAGCAGGCGTACTTGCAATTGCTCTATCTGCTCCTTTAGTTGCAGGACAGCGAGTTAACGCACAAGTAGTTCATCACTACCGAGATGTAGCAGTACAGACACCTCATGTGAGCCAGCAGTGTGGTGTCGAACAGGTTCCGGTCTACGGTACAGTTCGACAGCAGGGCAGCACATCAGACACTCTGATAGGTGCAGTAATAGGTGCAGCAGTAGGAAGGCAGTTTGGCGGAGGAAGTGGACGTGATGCAGCCACTGCGGCAGGTGCATTGATTGGTGGCGCTAGAGGACACTCAGGTTCTACCTCCACAGTAGTAGTAGGCTATAGACAGGAGCAACGTTGTTTTAACAGTACCACGTACTCTACGTCGTATCAGCAGCAATATGATTACAGTATTGTGAAATTTGTTGAGAACGGACGAGAAGTAACTTTACAGTATCAGAAATAAGGGATTGACAAACACAACACAGATGTTATTATAGTTATACATTAAAGCAAGATAAGTGTTATTTGCTCCTAAGTAGCTCAGTTGGTAGAGCGTCGGTCTGTTAAACCGAATGTCGCTGGATCGTGCCCGGCCTTAGGAGCAAATAACATTTTTAGAATTTATTCCTCGGTAGACAAAATGGTAAAGTCGCCGGACTGTTAATCCGGTTCCGCAAGGAGCTGTAGGTTCGAAGCCTACCCGGGGAGCATTTGAGTCTTAACTTAGTGTTAAGACTCGAACTTTGTATAAATACAGTATGAACTATACTATATACAAAGTTACAAATAAGATGAACGGCAAGATCTATATCGGATCTCATAAGACCCCTAATCTTAATGACGGCTATATGGGCTCAGGTAAGTATTTGAAGCGAGCATTAGAAAAACACGGAATTGATAATTTTGTGAAAGAAATATTGTTTATTTTTGATACTCCTGAGCTAATGTACGCAAAAGAAGCAGAATTAGTAAATGAAGAATTTTTGACAGAAGCTAACACTTATAATTTAAAAGTAGGTGGATTTGGTGGATGGGACTATGTTAACAAAAACAATTCTTCGCATTCAAAAGAACATATGAATAAAATGTGTAAAGCTAGAATATCAAAGTATCCAAACGGTACTTTTTACGGCAGAAGTCATACAGAAGAGACCAACAAACGCATTAGCACTTCCTTAGCAGCATTGGCCCTTAGAACTTTTTTAGGAAAAAAACATACTGACGCAACTAAACAACTAATTAGTGAAAAGGCTAAAATTCATAGTAAAGGAAAACGAAATTCGCAGTTTGGTACGATGTGGATTACAAACGAAGTAGAATCAAAGAAGATTAAGAAGACTGAACTTATACCAGAAGGGTACAGAAGAGGCCGAGTAGTAAACAAGACGTTACAGTAAAACATTTAGGACATAGGTTCACAACAGACGTAGAGGAACAAGTTTGAGTCCTATAATGGTAGATCCTGGTCCGTCCTCGGTCGCCAGCACGTTCCACCAATTTATGCAGGGTAAGTCCAGTGCTTTCTGGTATGAATCCATAAGAGGTGTTAGGGGTTATCCACAGCATCCACCAGGGGTTAGAATCCCCAACCCTGCTCCATTTTTATTGCCTCGTAGCTCAATTGGCAGAGCGCCTGACTTTGACTCAGGAGGTTGTAGGATCATACCCTACCGGGGCTGCCAAACAAACAGTTGACAAAACTGTAAAAGACTGTATACTGTGTATAACAGTTAGATAAAAGGTAAGCGGTATGATAGTACAAGTTCCAGGACATCGCTCCTACAAGTGGTTTTTAAAAGAAGAGAACAACAGTTGTGCTATGATAAACTTTGCTTACACTACCAACTTTCCGTTGGTTACACAAGTAATTGATCGAGAGTACGAAGAACGAGTTAGGACTAGAGGAAACAATGCATCGTATCATTGGCCTGAGGTCATACGCACGTTGCCAAAACCTAACAATTCAGTACCTGCGTTTGAAAGTTCGCCGCACGTTTGGCACTTTAAGGACACTGAAACTGATATAGAATTTTTATTGCTTAGTGACGGACTTCGCAAGAATCATTACAAAGGCTCAAAGATTGAAGTAATGTGCGACACACACAGGCATCATAAACAGGACGCAATGTTAGCAGCAGCGTACAGCAGATTGTTAGAATTTGTTGAACAGTGCCATAACAATGCGCAACAGAATAACTCCTAGTCGATTAGTGGCTAAATCACTTGGCTTATTTTTAAAACTATACGCTCTTATCGTCTAAAGGTTAGGACACTGGACTTTCACTCCAGTAATGTTGGGTTCGAGTCCCACTAAGAGCACCAACTTAATCGTATAGAACTTTATAGTCGGTAACAAAATAGAAATCAGTAACATAATCAAATACAAATTTTAGATCCTTTTTATACAGTATATCAATAGGTTCCGACACTGACTGTAATTTTAAGTCAACAACATGGGTGTAATAACCTTTGATCTCAACAAGACGCCCGTTGACACGAAAATCTGGATAATACTTTCTGTGCTTACCGTTGTAATAATATTTCCAAGATTCTTTATTACGTTCAATGCAGATTTGGTGATCAACACAAAAAATATAGTAACACAGTTCGTATGTAGATGCTAAATAAAAACCTTTATAATATCCACCTTTACTATTTCCGGATCCTTTACGTTCGCCACCAGAATACGGTATAAAGCAGCTAAATGAACAGTATTTTTTACTTTCTTCACAAGGATAGGCATAAAATTTATTTTGGCAAGTTTCAGAAGAGCAAGTTTTATACGTTCCTTTACGTTGAAAAGTCGGCCTATTAGTAACAAATCCGGAAGGATTATTTTTAGCATACAACGAAAGTTTCTTCTTGGTGCTCTCCTTTACTTTCCGTTTAGTATTTGTAAATGTCGTTGAACAAGATTTTGAACAAAAAGTGCTGTGCCGTTTTTCAAATGGAAGAGCTAGGGTGCACGACTTACAAAACTTATCAGCTGTTTCCTTAAACTGATTAATTGTGTTTTGTTTTAGTTTACTTGAAATTTGTGGAGCCACAAATTTCATTCGCTGCTGATGTGCAACTCTTTGAGCAGCATCATGAGAAAGTCGATGATGTCCAGCTATGCCTTTGGCGGATAACTGTTTGCCGCATATGATACAAGAACATATAGGTGATTTATAAATATGCAAGTTAGTAACTCCGTTTTTATCTAATAGTGCGGTTAATTCACAATGTATTTATGTAAAGTCACCCAAGAGCAAGGGGATCGATACCCCTCTAGGAGACCATTTTATAGTACCATAGTATAGCGGCTCTGTACACTCGGCTGATAACCGAGAGGTCCTGGATCGACACCAGGTGGTACTACCAAGCAATGGGGTGTTAGCTAACGACCAATGCGCTCGGTATAATTTCAGAGCCGAGAACGGGTAACTACGCAGTCCCGTACATTCCACCAAACAAGTAGTTGACACAGCGCTTATTGATGCTATACTTTGTACATAGTAAACAAACACACGTTAATAAAGAGTAAGAAACATGGTACGCTTACCAGAACAGTATATCGCAACCAAGCATAGAGGCTACTTTTTCAACACTGAGAACGAGACACTGTACTCGATCAAGATAGACGGCATACTAAAGCCTATGAAGTTGCTACGGCCTAATCATTTTAACTACATGAAAGAACCGTTCTTTCGTATTAGTGTCAAAGGAATACGAAAGTGTTATCCGTTAACAAGTTTGAAAGAGTTAGCAGAGAAAGAAAAAGCGAATCCCAGGATTGATGTTATTCCTGAGATGGCAACAACATTTTAAAGTTTAATGCGCCTGTATACCCTCGGTCTACGAAATCGTTGAAAGGTTAGCAGGATACAGGTAGGTTCGAATCTCGCCATTTTAAATGGCAGATCAGCACCCTTTTAAGGTGAAGACAGGGTATCGATACCCCTATGTGATACCAAACATAACGCAGACGATAAGTTGTAAGCCGTGTGAATAAAGATTTATCTCTCTGTAGTGTAGTCTAGTAACACCCTACGTTTGAGACGTAGAATCTGGGGTTCAAAATCTCACAGAGAGACCAGTTTTAGGAATAGTTCAATAAATATCGAACTTGTATAAATAGTAGTATATGCTATACACACTATACAAGATAACGAATATTATTAACAATAAGATATACGTAGGAGTCCATAAGACTCACGATATCAATGATGACTATATGGGATCAGGTAAGATCCTAAAGCTATCAATAAAGAAAAATGGAATTGAAAACTTCACTAAAGAAATATTAGAAGTTTACGACAACCCAGAAGATATGTTCTCTGCTGAAGCAAAGATAGTTAACGAAGAATTTATTAAAGATAAAGATAACTATAATTTGAAAGAAGGTGGTCAAGGTGGGTTTGATTGGATTAACGAAAATGTTGATCGTAGTCTTGTAGACTATAAACCGCATATTGGTTCAAAAGTTTTTGTTGATAAATGGAAAAATGATCCTGTCTTCCGCGCAGCGCAACTGTCACGTATGAAGGAGTTCAGTAGACTTGGAGTGGAAGCTCATAAGCTATTATACCCAGAAGGAGTATGGAAAGGGAAATTCCATAATGAAGAATCAAAAAAGAAAATAGGTAAAGCAAATAGTATTCACCAAACTGGTAAAGGTAATTCTCAGTTTGGTACAAGATGGATTCATAATTTAGAATTAAAGAAATCTAAAAAAGTTAATAAAGAAGAACCTCTACCTGAAGGATGGTTAGAAGGTAGAAAAATAAAGTTTTAGGGGGATCTGTATGGGACAGACCTTGCAATGCGAGAGAAAGAGATCGTTACTCTTATCCTCTACCCGAGGAGCAAAACGACATAGTTGATTTGCCCGTGCATTGTGCCAGTGAACTATAATGCGAACTTAGCTCCTATCGAGAGCGCCAAATTTATTAGCTTGGCTAGTAACAGAAAGAATGCTTAATCGGGGCTGCGAACCTTTACTCTGCCCGAGGAGCGGAACGACATAGTTCATCCGCCCATGCGTTGTGCTAATAACCTATTATGCGGACATGGTGTGAAGGGTAACACGAGTGTCTTCATTGCTAAATAATTGTATGAAACATTATACAGTATACAAGACAACAAATATAATTAACAGAAAATATTACATCGGTACACACGTTACTAATAACCCAACTGATTCATATTTAGGTTCAGGAACACGCTTAGCTAAATCTATCAAAAAGTACGGAAAAGAGAGCTTTTATAAAGAAATTCTGTTCGACTGCACTAGTGAAGAAGAAATGTTTAGAAAAGAAAACGAGCTAGTTAATGAAACGGTCTTGAAAGACAAGCAGTGCCTTAACTTAATTGTTGGTGGGAAAGGTGGATTTTCCTACATTAATAAAAGCGGTATAGCTAAATTTAAAGGAAGGAAACATACGCAAGCGTCTATTAAGAAGATGCTAGCAACAAAAAGAGATAACGGAACTTGGTGTCCAACAGACGAGTGCCGAGAAGAAAGAGCCGAAGCAAATCGTATAAGAGCAAAAAACCCTGCTAGAAACGCAGCAATATCTAAGACAGTGTCGGGAAGAATAAAAACCGAAGAACATAAAAAAAAGATTGCCGAAAGTCTGAGAGGCAAGAAACAGAACAGAGTACAATGTCCTTACTGTAAAAGAGTAGGCGGCGAACAAGCATTTAAGCGTTATCATTTCGATAACTGTAAAAATTTGCGGATCTAGCTCAATTGGTAGAGCACTGTCCTTCCAAGTCAGATGTTAGGGGTTCAAGTCCCCTGATCCGCTCCAAATAAGAGGTAATTATGAAGTCAATACCAATGAACGTCAAGCAAGGCGACCGCGTAAAAGCACGATTTAACCCTTACACTGATGAGAATAGTAATGACTGGAGCCCGTCTCTATCAGGAGATATAGAACAAGTTGAGTACAACGCTAAAAACGAAGTTGTAGCTATTGTAGTTGATTCTTGCAGGTACTCTGCCGAGCATTACCAAAGGTCCGCTGGACAACAGAATGAAATTCATTATTTTGATGTTGGTCATGGGTTAGTTTTTGAATTTACAGTAGTATGAGCGGTTCGAATCCCTGTGTCCGCACCAAACAAAAGGAAAACGTAATGAGCACGATTAAAGATATGGTAATTGACAGAAAGCAAGTTCAGTTTAAGTTTTACCGCAAGGGCGAACTCTTTTACGAAACTGAATGCGGCTTTATTTTTCCAGTGCCAATCTCCGACACTGGCGACGGACAGTTTAACCGTTCGGATAAGGCAATGATGTTCATGCGTTACATCCGCAAAGAACTAGCAGTACGAGAACAAGCTGTAAGCTAATACATTACCCTCTGTAGCTCGGTGGATAGAGCTACATAATTATTTGGCCCTATGGTGAAATGGATATCATAAGAGTCTTCGAAACTCCTGTTCCTTGTTCGAATCAAGGTAGGGTCGCCAATATTCTTTGTTTGTAGCACTCTACAAATATACAGATAAGTACACGGTTAATCCAAACTAAGGAACCGTATGAACAATTACCAAAGTAATACCGCTTGGACAACACAACACCAAAATGTGTATGAAACTAACGCAATTAAACTATTACAATTCTCACAAGGTACAGGCACGCCGGCTGTAATTATTCCACCACAAGCAGGCCATCACAGCAACATAGCAGATTATGCACCTAACCAAAGTTTAGTACAAAGTGCTGCTAAAAACTACACAGGCAGTGTCTACACAATAGAGTGGAAGAGCTGTACATATACTCGCCGCAACGAAGGCATAGAGGACTTGCTATCACAGCTTAATCAATGTGTATCGCACGTCGGCGGAACAGCAACATTAGTAGGGTTGTGTCAAGGCGGCTGGCTAGCCACAATCTACGCAGCATTACATCCAAATCAAGTATCGTCTCTAGTAATAGCAGGAGCTCCTATTGATACTAAAGTAGGTAACAGTGTAATACATCGCGCTACGAAGACGCCTTTAGTCTTATATAAAGCTATTGTAATGATGAGCGGAGGTCTTATGCTAGGCCAAACTATGTTAGCAGCTTGGAAGAGCAGCAATCTAAGTAAACACTATTTTGAACGATATGTCTATCCAGACGACGATGCTCGACGCTTTTACAAGTGGTACGATCATACACAGGATCTAGCAGGTAAATGGTACCTATGGGCTGTAGAACAGTTGTTTAAGAAGAACTTACTAGGTAAGAACGAACTCACAATAGCCGGTGTCAAAGTGGACCTTACTGTGCTAAACAGCTTAAAAGGTGTACACATTGTTACAGGAGTGCGTGACGACATTACGCCAAGTGAACAATCTCTTGCTCTGCAACGCTACACCCGCGCACAAACCTACTTAGTTGACGCAGGGCACATAGGAGTGTTCATGAGCCACCGAGGAATATGTGACGTTTGGAATGGCTTGTTCGCTAGGTTGGATGCAGCTTAGTAAATACTAGTTGACAGAATATCTAATCTCTCTTATACTGTTAGAACATTAGAAATACGCAGAGTATCTAAGATTGAAAGCAAAGTTTGGAGAGTAAAATGTTATTTGATGATGTAGTTGGCAAGACTTTTAAGTTCTATGGTGTTCACGATACGTTCTTTAAGATTGGTCAACACATCTTTGAGGCTATAGAGGATGAAGACGACGGATATCGTAGCTACTTAGATTCTGTAGAAACTCGCAAGGACGAAAAGCTAGTGTTCTTAGGTCGCAGCTTTGCAACTGTAACAGTAGAAGAAAAGTGCAATGGATGCTTTGACGGCTACGTATTGCGAGACACTACAGATGATCATATTTGGTTAAAGTTTGGCACTGAAAACACCGACGACTATTATCCGTATTTTGTATTTGAGTATCAAACCAAGCTAGAAGTAGCTGAACGTGTAGAACGCAAGGCTGCTAGAGAAGATGCCGAGCACACACGAGGCCTAGTCAGTCAACAACTGGCATTAGTGGACCGAGCACTAAAGGGCGGACAATTAGATGTAGCACAAGAACTTCTGAACGACTTAGCAAATAAAATGTAAACAGTGGTTGACAGCAACAACGTTAGACACTATAATTAGTACATAGGTTAGCAAAACGTTAACACGTTCTTTAACAATAGTAACTGGGCAGTATAATGTCCTTAGACTAAGCATAGCAATATGCCAGAATTGGTAAGATACCGTTAGTTAAGTTAGACAACCAAACGGTGTACCCATATTAAGAACCTTGTCTAATACACGAAAGCTGAAATGCGCCGGATTGCTTTGACTACGTACTAAAATGTAGTAGCACTAGATGGTAAAAGTGTAGGTGACTTGGCAGTGGAATAGTAACTGTCTAGCTAATTTTGTAAATAATTAATAGGTGACGTATGTTAGTAGTAGCATTACATGAGTACGGCGACTTTGATATGCCAATACTGAATTCAGTTTGGACTTCTTCAGAATTTGACAGCTTAACACAAACAGGGCTTTCATCAGACACCTTTGATTACTCAGATATCAACAATGCCATTAAGCAGCTTAGAAAGCTAGGCTTTAAAAATACTAAAATTGCTATTGTCACAGTAGGCGGAGGATTCTAACTATGCACACAGAAATTACCACATACGCAAGCGAACAAGAAATACTCGAATTAATCAACAGCTACTTTAATCTCGACGAGGATTCGTTGGTTGCTCTCGAAGAACTAGGTAACCAAGACTGGTGCATAACTGTTGAACCAGCTGACAAATACGACATGGACGCTTTATTAGAGGTCAAAAACGGTAACGCTCAATTTAGTACCAACGCGATGCTAAATCAGCTTTGCAGCTCAGGGGTACTGTTGTCGGGTAAATACGTTATAGACTGTACTTGGTAATATTTGGAGAACAACATGAAAAAACTAATTCAAGCAGCACTAATTACAGTAATGTTCGCAGGCTCATCTGCTGCGCTAGCATCAAAAGTAGTAACTGTGCCCACTAAGATGGTGTGTACTGTATACTTAGAAATTGAACAGCACCTGCGGGATAAGGGACAATCGCCTATCCTTGAGGGTAATTCCAGCATGGCTGATCGAGCAGGAACTACATCTCTGTTCTACATGGATAATGACGGCAATTATACATTGGTAATTCGAAGTGATGTTAACTCCCTTGGCTGTATCATTGACTTTGGAAAAATGTCAAAATACGGCATGGAAAGCTAATCTAAATATACGAGTAGGTTGTTATGACTGACAAATACACGCTGCCTGTGATGTACGATAAGATTTCGTCTAGAGACAAGCGAGTAGTTCGAGAACAGTATATTAAACAGCAGGGCGGTGCCTGTATGTTTTGCGAACGACAGCTGACCGAAGAGCCGCCTAAGTCAGTAACTTCTAAGAAAGTAAACTGGAAACTGTTCCCGCCATTCTTCCTAAAACATCCAATTCACTTACAACACTGTCATGACTCAGGGCTAACAGAAGGTGCAGTACACGCACTCTGCAATGCTGTGATGTGGCAATTTCACGGTCGCTAACCAAACTAACAAGGAGTAAATTTTATGGGATGCTGGAATAAAACATGTTCATTGACAAACCTTCCAATCTACCACGGCGACGCAGTGTACGTCTTTGCATTAGAGAAGAAGGCAACATACGATCAGTGCTATGCTACAGGGCACTATGCACCGGTTCTGATACCGTTCGAAGGTGTTTATAATGACTACGGCGGAAGCGATGAGAATAGCGGAGTGGGGCTAACGTATGTGCTAGGCGCAGTTAGGGAAAACTTAATAGAAATGGAAATAGAAGTGGGAGAGAACCAGCGCCACGACGTTGCTGTTACTCGCAGCTCTTTTGGAGAGGAACAGTTTTTTGAAAGTGTTCGCGAACAGCGTTTAATTATTGAAAATAAGTTTGGCAAAGAGTCCTATATTGACTTTGCAATGATGCGCAAAGACTGCGTGGACGCAATTCTTAATAAGTGGCAAATTGAAGACTGCAAATATAACCATGAGTCTAATGAGGTAAACTACTTTAAATACGGTTACAATGACCTTGTTGAGGAAGCAACTGATTACATCCTGGCAATAAAAGACCTTGTTGAAAAGAATGACGAAATAGGATTCATGCTTATAAACAACATGGCCGAATACCCAGTGTGCAGCAAGCTGGCGAAGACGCTAAACTTTAACGAGCACCGATTTAGTGGAATGTTACGAGGCCAAGGAATTGTTCGTGCACTAGTTGAAGCAGGTGAGATCGAACAAGCAGAAGCGTTCATCAAAGAATACCTCAAAGGAGCTATGCTTAACCTATTCTTTGATGAAACGCGCAAGCAATGGCTACCCGGAGGACACGAAGGTAGCCAAGGACAAGAATACGAGCCTTACGAATTGCTACTACAAGTGACTCAAGAAACTATCAACAAAAGAAAGACAGAAATGGAAGAATGGTAGTTGACAAACACTACAAAGGTGCTATACTAATAAAGTAAAGATTTACACTGTGCTGGAATAGGTATACAGGGGTGCGGAATAAGCCAATATGGATAGGCGGTGAAATATTAATAATACACCGTTTTGCGCTCAAGACTTGTATAACTGAGTCAGGCGAGAACTACCCGTTTCATAACAGCGCAACGTAATTGAAACATCCGGGTTCGATCCCCGGCAGTGTAAATAAATAATTCGGTCTGCTCATTACAATTAAAATGAGCACACGGTACTCTTAGCGCAAGCTAAGGGGCGCAGTATAACTAAACAGTAGAGCATACTGTGAAGAATCCTTATTCGGGCGAAGAAGCGACGGCTTCTAGGATCGGAGGTACACAAGTTGAACGCCAAGTGTTACGTAGTGATCTTTGGTATTGCTTGAACGCCACAGCTGGGACCTGCTAGGCAACCGAACTAGCTACTGCGTTAATGTCCTTTGCCTACGGGTAGAGGACATCTTAAAGCACTTTGACACAGAGTGCTTTAAGATGTGACAGATGCGTAGACTGATACGCAGTGCTTGAGCTTAGCGGCCAAGCATGAGACGAGGCGCTGACCCTGGGCAGATTTGAACAAACAGGGGAACCGATATTGGTCGCGAACTGTGTCGGGTTGCTATGCTGGAGATCAGTACCAGTTGTCACACTACTAATTCACGAGGTTAATATGATAACTAATTACTTGTTTCTAAATCGTGAGCTGCTTGATGATGTTTATTCCGCTCATGGGTCAACCCTTGTTGTTGTACAAAATCGAGGAGATGCTGTAAACTTCTTTAATGAATTGCTGATGTGCCATAAAATGGACACCGAGTCAGCTATGTGCTCTCACTCTGGGTTGTGGATATCATGCAAGGTCAGCAAGACCACAGTAAGGTCGATACGTGATCAATCATTTCGTTCGTCAATTCGCGGAGCTCAGTTCACACAGGTATTTACAGTGGGCAAAATGTACGAAGAAGACAACGAACTAATAGTAGCTAGTCTTCTGTGGCAGCCAAGGCAATCGCCAGAAGAATAGAGGTTGACACAGACAGTAAACATAAGTATACTGTGTACTGAGATAAGGGAGTAAGACAAATGAGATTTATTGCAAGATCTAAGTCCGACCCAAATATCAGCAACGGCGGAATGGAATATGATTCGGAGTCATCTGCACAATTACATGCAGACACAATGAACAAGTTAATTGAACGCTATCCGGATAAGCCATGGAACACAGACTTTTGGAAGACTAAACCAGAGGCTTGGGTAGTTTACAAAAAGTAATATGGCGGGTTGGCCGAGCGACTAGGCAGTGGACTGCAACTCTACGCACACAGGTTTGAATCCTGTACCCGCTTCCAAAATTTAGAATAGAGACGAAAAAAGAAAGAAATGCCGGAAAGCAGGTTCGATTCCTGTGGTGGTCAAGATGGCTGCTGAGTTGGACTCTATAAAAAATTCCGGAAGTCCTAGGTAATTGTCTCGAGGCTTTTACCTAGGGCGGTACTAATTATGCAGGCGGAGAGCGAACGGCGGTCCTGAGTCTAAACTATGAGTATACCGGTAAATGCTCGTAGGAATAAGACTTAACAAAGATTATAGATCTTTGTGAATAGGTTAGAATCCTGTCGTCTGCTCCTAATTCAACACAAAAGGTAATAAAATGAGCGCATTACTAGAATTAATTCGTGCAGATCAAGTTGCTGCACGAAAAGCAAAAGACACATTTGCAGCATCTGCACTAACTACTCTATTAGGAGAATCAAGCCCTAGCGGTAATGATACCGTTACAGATGAGCAGGTAGCAAAAGTTGTTCAGAAGTTTCTGAAAAATCTGCACGAGCTGTTAGAGCTTACTAACGATATAGCCGCACAAAGTGACATCAGAAAGGAGGTAGGTTTGCTGGAAAAATATCAACCTACTCAGCTAACACCAGATCAAATACGCAGTTTTGTAGCCGCTATTATTGGCGGATGCGGTGATGTACCTGATGCTAAAAAAGTGGGCCTAATGATGGGTGCGCTAAACGCACACTATAAAGGTCAATACGACGGCAAGGTTGCCAGCGCAATTGTTAAGGAGTTAATTTAACATGATAAAGTTGGGAGGCAAAAGCTTGAGACAGTTTCTAATAGGCAACCTAGCTGGTTGTAGTGATGGAAATTGCCTAGTATTCGGCACACGTGCCGGCATGCATACTAATGGTGGATGTAAATGCTTCGTCAACGCTGATCGATCACAGCTGAACATGATAGGACAAAAGTTACACGCAGTTATAACACACGACGAGAATCAGCCGCTAGGCAATGATCAATGGAAATTTGCGCTTTTAAAACTAGTGGCTAGATACGACATGGCAGATTGTCTAATGTGGACAGATGAAGAACTTGAGTTTGCGGTACTGTGCAATGACGTATTCTTCTGGGGTGGCGCAGACTGCGAGGAGATACTTGAAGAAGATCTGCCCCAGTTAGAGCAAGCGTTTATTGACGCAGGCTTCGAAGGCGATACACTGTACTGTGCAAGGAAACGCGAGATGCGTCCACAAGGTGCATTGTATGGCCACCTTGACCCTAAACATTGGCACTTGTTTGACGCCGCTGGGCCCGAGCGAGATCCTAAAGAATTTGGAAATACAGCTAAACCCGAAAAATAGTTAGCAGTAATATTTGACTTTTTCTATACACAGTGTTATTATTAATAAAATGCAAAACACACAAAGGTAAAGGTTATGAAATACAACTACGATCATAGAAGTTCACGTCACGAAGACACTCGCAACTATAAACAAGAAGCGCAGGACTTGATAAAAGGACTTAGCAGTAGCCAACTGTATACCCTTTATGAAATTGTTGTAAACAAACTTAAACATTCAAACTCCGAAACTCGAGACAAAGAGTTGAAAGCTGTGCAAGCAGTTATTGAGAAAGTCTACGGTATTGACCGTGACCGACTCCGTAGTATATACCAAGGTTACAAAAGCAGCATGGCAGCTGAAGCAACTCCGGCTAGTGGTTATAACCCACTGCTGAGAAAGAAGAAAGGTTAACTTAAAAATTCAACCAGCACAAGGACTAGTATGAAAGATTTTGATCAAGACAGCAATACGATTGCAGAGTTCATTAATACAATGACATCTTCAGATATTTTAAAAGCTTGCGAAATGCTTAATACCTACTGGACTGAGCATTGTGAACATACTGTCTGCTACTTTCATATCTTGTGCTGGACATTTCACAATCACGCTGCCAAAAGCGTATGGGCTAAGCTTGATTACAGACTGCGCCTAAAACTTAAACTACTGCATGGCGATCATCAATGACGAACACTACTGATCACAGTTTAGAGTACATTCGTCAGTATTATCAACTACCGGCTTACGTAGGTCAACGTGTTTGCTACCGAAGTAAGTTCACAGGCACTATTACAGGCGGCAGCGGCTCCTATATCAAGATTACGTTCGACGGCGCCGAACACGAGGATGTTGGAAGATTCCACCCAGACTGGGAAATGGCATATCTTGAAGCGGAAGAGTAAGAAGCAAAGTGACGGATGGATCCGTGTGTTAAAAATGCCGCCACCTAGGACTATGGTAATTGTATGGTGTTCTGCTGCTGAAAATAGCGGATTGGCTTACTGGTGTGGCGATCATTGGATGATGCCGGAACCACAGAGTATAGGCTACAACAACATTACCCATTGGCGCTACAAACCTTCTGGACCAAAATAGCCGTTGACATACCTCCTACACTACAGTATAGTGCGTACATATTAATTAAAAAGAGACAAGAGAGATGAACCCTTTTAAACGTTTCAAAGAATGGTTGTGGCCTAGTCTCGCTACTGACGACGAGGAAAGATTGTGTGCTTACTTACAAAGTTACGGCTGTCCGGACTGCGCTTGCGATACTTGGAAGGTAGGACCTAGCGCTGGGGTGGCTACCAACATACAATGCGCTGGATGTCACAGTGAATTTAGCATTTCAACTGTGCTAGGATTTGCTGAACGAATTAGGAGCAGGAAATGATATCTCGAACCTGGGAAATACTCAATGAACCACTAACTACGCTTGAAGTAGACATTAGAGGCCCTGAGGACATAGCCATTGCGCTGTACTCTTCTTACCACGATCAGTACGTAGACGTTGTGTTAACTGACAAAATGGCGCGAGAATTTATCGCATTTATTGAACAAGCAAAGGTAGCAACGTCATGAAGATAAGAATACTACAACGTAACGCAAATGAGTACAAATTACAAAGACGGTATATGGGTATTTGGCTTGACGGCCATACCAACGGCGAGTTTGGAAAGGACGGCGGGTATCAGCCATTCATTGGCAATCAATTAACTGCTGCTAAGGCTTTCAAAAACCAGCTAGAAAACACATGTGTACACATGCCAACTATATGGGGAGTCAAAGAGAGCGAGAATCTTTATTAAATAAATGTGACATAGTATGTGCAAATTGTCATAGAGAAATACACGCAGAAATGAGGAACGATCAGAAAGCATAAAGTACCTCTGGTTCCTGACCGCAGCCTCCTAAGCTGTGTCTTAAAGTTAGGTGGATGGTTTTGAGGTTCGATTCCTCCCAGGGGTTCCAAATACCCAGATACACAATTCATTGTGTATAGCATTGGCAACAGTGTTATACACAATGCAGAGTAGACAAGTAGAGTAGCATAGCTAACAACTGGTCAGCCGAGAGTCAAGTAGGCAAAGTATGGCCGTGGTACCCGAAACACAAATGTCTTGACAATGGGTATTCAGGGATCGGATGCAATTATGCCGACCCAGTATACGGTAGTTTACGGTGGAAATCCGCTAAGTGGTTTGCGACCCAGCTGCATTTTTAGTAGTTAGCACATTAGTTTAAAACATGACGGCTCGTAGATGTGTAAAGGGTACAAGGTCGCCGTCCTTCCTTGTACGCCGGACGATACCTAACCAGCACCTTGTTATAGACGCGGTGGCAGAGAGGCTATGCACCGGATTGCAGCAATCCGTGAACGCCGGTTCGAATCCGGTCCGCGTCTCCACTTACAAAGAGATTAAAAACAGGTTGACACATACTGTTTTACCACGTATACTATATTTTTAGTTAAGAAATAATAGGGCCTCTAGATTACAACCGAGATTCTCTAGTTAACCTTGCCTTAGGAGTCTAACTCCTTTGAAGCTGCTGGTAAAACCGTTAAATGCTTTCTCAGGCTTCGCAGTTGCACTAAAGGGCCCTACCCTAAGTTAATCAACCAAAAAAGAGAAATTGTTATGGGATATTCAACACGCTACGAAGTTGAAGCAACAGGCTTCCAAGAAGAAATCGAAGCAGAGTTTTTTCTGTTCAAGTTAAATCGAGCCGCCAACTATTGTGCGGCTGCCGGAACCACTACTAGTAACCGAGCAAGTTTTGAAACTGATGACATCAAGTGGTACGAATGGCAGACAGATCTAAAAGAATTGTCAGTACATTTTCCTCATGTTACGATTGACGTAGAAGGCTTCGGCGAAGAAAACGGAGACATCTGGAAGGCACGAATACGCAACGGAGAAACTGAGGTTGTCAAATCAGTGCTTACATTTCCGGACTTTGAACAGCTAGTATAAACTAGTTGTCAACAGACTGCTTTGAACGCATGCTATATAGCACTAACGCATAAGGTGAGACACGAATGTATATAGATCGAAATCGAGTAATGGCATGGATAGCTAAAATTGAAGAAATTAAAAGTATACCTAACGCAGACAATATCTGTGCTTATCGAGTCGGCGGATGGTGGGTAGTTGATCAAATAGCAAAATACAACCTAGGTGATCTTGCTGTATATTGTTCAATAGATTCTTGGATTCCAGAGCAGTTGGCACCGTTTCTTAGCAAAGGTGGCGGAGCTAAAACATACGAAGGTATTGTAGGCAACCGACTGCGCACTGTAAAATTGCGAGGACAAGTTAGTCAAGGACTGTTGCTTCCAGTAAGTGACTTTATTGACGGCAGCGGCGCAGATTTCGAAGGATTAGATCTAAGCGAGAACCTGGGCATTGTAAAATACGATCCACCGATTCCAGCTTGTTTAGCAGGTGAAGTACACGGCATGTTCCCTGCGTTTATGAGCAAAACTGATCAGGAACGTGTTCAGAATCTCATCAGTATGCCAGACTGGTTTGTGGGAGAGTGGGAAGTTACTATGAAGTTGGATGGTAGCAGCATGACACTGTTCACTCGCGAAGGCACTGCGGGGGTATGTAGTCGCAATCTTCACCTCAAGGACAATGAGGCCAATAACGGCAACACTCTTGTAACGTTTGCGCGGGGAATGAACTACAGTGAGGCATTGCCTGCTGTTGCTGACAAGGTCGGGTTTGACTTTGCTCTCCAGGGAGAGATCATGGGCCCTGGTATTCAGAACAACAGAGAGAAGTTTACCAAGCCTAGATTCTTTGTGTTTGACGTCTACAATATTAGTGAGGACAGATACTTAAACGCAGGCGAGCGTAGAGCAGTGCTTGATCTAGTCGCAGATTACACCAACACTGTAGAGCACGTACCTGTGCTAATTGAAGGTCTTTTGATTACTGAAGATCAAGTTAACGTTGATTGGTTCCTTGCTATGGCAGAACGGCCCAGCATTAATCACAAGTTTGCAGAAGGCATTGTATTCAAGAACCTAAAGGACGGCGACAAGAGCTTTAAAGTCATCAGTAACAGGTTTTTGCTGAAAGAGGAATAAAAATGAGCAAAAGCAAGTATCGAAACGTGCATGTGGACGGCATCCTGTACAAGTACGTGGTCGGCAAGTCTTACGTAAAAATAGTAGGGCCCAACGGAAACGAACTGGTTGAAAGAACAGCAATTTCTATAGAGACGTATTACGGAGAGCTGATTACAACACCCGGCATGATAGTTGCTTCTATGCAGTTGGTAAGGCTATAGCGGATCAAGCAAAGGCTGGGGCCGTTGCAGAAATAAAGCGAAAGCAGGCCGAGGCTATCGAAGCGTTAACTGATGCCTCTGAAATTGCGCTGTGGCACAACCGAACGTTCGTCAAAGTAGACTGTATAGAGGGTGTTGCTCAACGTCTGCACAATGAAGCAGACAGTCAACAGACGTAGACCTTAATTAAAAGAAAGTTAAAAAGAAGTTGACAGCTAGTAAAGTTTGCGCTATACTAGCTGTATATTAAATAAAAGACACATTAAACAGGCTAAGAGGCTAATATGAAAATTACACTACGAAAAGCACACGCACTGCAAGCAGCGTTAAACGAAGCTGCAAACAAGCTAGCGTTTACGAAAGAAGTTGCGCTGAACGAATTCGAACATCCGAGCTCGGTTATTGAAGCAGCCATCGAAAAATTCATCAGAGAAGAGTACCTGCGCAAGGAACTGTTAGACACGCTATATCTCCTACGAAAGAGTGTAGCACTGGCAAACGTTGCTGCTGGAGTAAACGAGATCTTAGCAGACGTTGCCCGAGCAGAAAAAGATATTAATTTTTATGCAATGTCTGAACAACTTAGTCCGAGACTAGCTAATGAGGTTATCAACGGAAAAGTTGGCAAGCTCAAGGAGCAACCGTCAGACACAGGTCGTTCACTATATGACCGAAGCGACAGTATTTCAACTAACATCTTTGATAAAGATGCGTTGGATCAGATGAAACATGCACTGTCAACTGCAAAGAAAGAAAAGGTTCGTCTGCAGGATATGCTACTAGAAGCCAACATTAAAAACGAAGTTGAGCTAACGAAAGAACAAGTAGATGTATTACACGCAGCAGATTTGCTGTAAAGAATCGACGTCGGGCCACCGGACTTAGATAGCCGGCAAGTGATTATCACGATAAACGCAGGTGGCACAATTTCAGTTTTGGTAGTTATGCTTGCGTAATGTGTAAGTAAACTACCCAGGGGTAAATGAGAGACGAGAATGGATCTTTAGGAGAGATCCTAAACTAAATGGAGGCCTCAACAGCCGACTCCAATGACGTGCTCCTAGCTAATATGACGTTGTATGTTGCTGCTAGGAAAAAGTCGTTCGTTGTAGATTGTCCGTTGTATGTTGCTTTAGCTAACTAAGCATTGCGCTAGTGTGCTAATGTACTTTGTTTCATCCATTACTTACTTGTTTATTCCTGCCTAAATTACTAAAATGCTCCATTGTTAGTTGACAATGGAGCATTTTTCGTTTATAATATGTTAAATTAAATAGAAAAAGGAATTGAGAATGGAACCTACACTGTACATTATCATGCGTTCAGACTTGCCCGATTGCAACCCTGGCAAGGGAATGGCAGCCGCCGCACACAGTCAGGCAGAGTTCAACGCTCACATAGAGTGGGCTAAAGAAAACATAGTCGATTATGACGGCGCCGATTGTGACCGTAGTGTTGCGTTTAAAAACACAATAGCAGATTATGAAGAGTGGTGCGGAGATGGTACCTTTGGAAGGACCATTGTATTGTCAGCTGATTTGGCTGTGATTAATGACATAGCAACGTATAATAACGTTTCCGGCAGCACTATAGACCCAACGTATCCGTGGAAAAACTTCTATGGAGAGCTGCAAGTCACAAGAGAGACTACCTGCGGCTGGTGTTTTGTTTCTGAAGGAATTCAAGAAGATCTAAAGCGGATAGAAAACCTGCCACTACACAAATAGGAAGGACGAAATGTTAAAGCCAAACTTATATATGCTGATCGGAGTGCCTGGCTCAGGCAAGAGCACCTTTGTAGACGCGCAAGACCATAACTTTGTACATATCTCAACCGATTATTATGTTGAGAAGTTTGCTAAGAAAATGGGCAAGACCTATAATGAGGTGTTTAGCCTAACCATTAAACGTGCAGACCGCTTGATGATGCGAGCAGTCCGTCGAGCTCGAGAAAAAAGGCTGGACATTATTTGGGACCAGACCAACACAACAGCTAAGTCACGAGCCAAGAAGCTTGCTATGCTACCAGAATATAACAAGACAGCATTATACTTTGAGACACCACCGGCTGATATCTTAGCAGAGAGATTGGCAAATCGCCCGGGCAAAGAGATTCCAGTCCGTGTGATGAAAAGTATGATTCAACACTTGAAAAAGCCTACCCTGGACGAAGGTTTTACTAAGATACAAGCGTTTACTACATTTTAACAGGAGCACAATGAAGGAAAAACATTTAAGAGCGTACATGGAGTGCGCTGAGGCGTTTGCTAAATGTAGTGTAGGTGAACGCCTCAAGGTAGGTTGTGTAATAACCAAGTCCAATGGCGGTACAATAGGCGAAGGCTACAACGGACTGCCTATACATATGGAAGGTAGCTTAGAAGACGGCACAGGCACTACTAAACCGCAAGTAATACACGCTGAGCTAAACGCTCTTAAAAAGATTATGCGCAGTCACGAAAGCAGCGTGGGAACTTGGCTGTTTGTTACTCATGCGCCGTGTGAACTTTGCGCAATAGATATTTGTGACGCTGGCATCACGCGGGTGTACTATAAAAATGTTTACCGCAACACACTAGGAGTTGACTATCTAGTAGAAAACGGTGTAACTGTGATACATTTACCTCCGGAAAACAGTTGACAGTACAATATTCTGAGCATACAATAGTATTATGAAAACTAACAAAACAACAGAGAATACAGCAATGCGTACATTCATATCGTCTGATTTGCACCTGGGGCACCGAAATATTCAAAAGTTTTGTCCTAAGACACGCGGTCACTACACTGACGTAGATAACATGAACGAAGAAATGGTGCGTGAGTGGAACACTATGATCAACACAGACGACCTTGTGTACATCTTAGGTGATGTTGCGTTTATGCCAGCACCTAAGGCAGTTACATTCTTAAAGCGCATGAACGGCCGTAAGATTCTCGTAGAAGGAAATCACGATCAGAAGCAGCTCAAGGACAACAGCTTTCGTGCCTGCTTTGAAGAAATTCACAAGTACCTAGACATTCGTTACGCTGATCGAAAGATTGTGATGTTTCACTATCCTATCCATTTTGAATGGGATCAAGCGCATCGAGGATCAATTCACTTTCATGGCCACTTGCATGGAAGTCCGTCAGGTCTGGAAGGGCACCGAGCACGAGATGTAGGTTACGACGCCACTGGACAAATAGCAATGCTAATGGAAGACGCTATTGCTAGCGTTGCTAACGGTAAACTACCAGAACACCACTAAGAAAGCAGGTGTTTACAATTGGAACCATGCCAGCGGTTATAGTTTACTGTAACCGCTGTTATGCCACAATGTTCGCAAGTCCACCGAGGGTAACTTTTACGTGACTCAATGAGTTTTTGTTTAGTTTCTTCACTCCTTTTACTACCTAAATTAGCTTGTCTAGTCTTTTCTATGCTTTCCGGAGAGTTCTTCCTTCCTGTCCGAGACTTGCTCATTTTAGCACGAGTATCGTCAGATGTTACTTGAAGTGCTCTTTTTGCTCGTATCTTCGCCTTTGTTTCTTCTGGCATCGGATTATCCTTCCATCGTCGATAAGCTGCTTGGCTCTTCTTTTTTCGATTCCCTAGTGACTGTACTGCTCCAGCGGCACCCTCTCCACCGTCTGTCCTATTTCTTAAGATTCCAGTACCTATGTCTTTTCGCCCGTGCCACCTTATCACGCGCCGCTCGATCGCCAGCGCACCTAAGTCTGTTAAATTTGATTCTATAATGACAATGCGAGACAAGTCCGAAGGTATTTGGACTAGGTGGTTAGCAAGATACCGATTGCCCTTGCCGATGTAATACGGAGTTCCGTCTTTTCTCAAGTATGCGTACACATAATAAATAGTCATGCTGATAGTTCCTTATTAACTGTTAGAGTCCTTGGATATTTCCGTACCGCGAAGGACATTTTTCTCTTGACACCGATCGTTTCTAGTGCTATACTTATTTATAGTACTTGTAACTAATTACGGAGTGAGACGATAAAGATTGGCTAAAGATCTGCTAGGCAGGGAAATTAAAGTAGGCGATTATGTAATCTTTCATAATCGCCTATATGAAGTTAAACAAACCTGTCAGCGCAGTTCTATATCAATTGAACTAGTAGAAAAATTAAAAACAACTCGAGCAGTTAGAAAACAAGCAAACCAAACTTGTATTGTATCTAAAGGCGATGTAATGAAATGGTTATTAACCAAAGGTAACTAAAATGGATACACAACAATAATGATAGAACTACACATTCTCATAATACTAGTGATCATGCACTTCATAGCAGACTTTGTCTTTCAAACGGACAAGATTGCTATAAATAAAAGTCACAACAATTGGATACTAGCCAAGCATGTTGGGCTCTACGCTCTGCCGTTTCTAGTGTTTGGCGTATTCTACGCACTGGTTAACGCAGTGTTGCACTTTGCCACAGACTACTGCTCTAGCAGAATTGCTAGTCACTTTTGGAGCAACGATCAACGGCACTGGTTCTTTGTGACCATCGGCGCCGACCAGGCAATTCATATGATTTGTCTGTTTACTACCTATGTTTGGCTAATCGCCTAAGGAGAAATATATGTTCGCACACTATCATAAGTCAGGTAATCAGCTCAGTCAGGCAATGCTTGATGACAATGTAGAAGAACTGCTAAAATTATACAGGGGCGAGAGCCGTATGCTATCCCAGCGCATAGTCAATGATGTACTAGAGCTATTAGCACACAACGCCCCTGTTAACAATAATCAAGCAAGTAGGGAAGAACTGGCACTAATGTTTGTTCACAGGTTACTGGACTCTTACCCATTGAAAGCTGCTGTGGACGCAGCGTATACATTAGCTGACGAAATTATTGAGCAACGACATATTTGATGTGGTAACTATAATTCATTGAAGAGGCAGAGATAATGGGCAAGGCAAATTGGCGTGCTATTGCTGTTGATCGACCGTTTATACACAACGGACCAATATCCAATCCCGAACAGAGAACAACTCCAGCAATGGCGTATTATCGCACAGAGGCGCTTGCTCAACTGGACAGCGGAAAAGCGGGTGACGGAGGAGAAGTGAAAATGGCAGACTTTGTTTACACAACTGATGATAATCGCGTTATTAAAAACAGACTGGGCTCAGTTGCCGAACTTTACGAACGCGCATTAAAATACGACCAACTAAGGTCTCACCCAGACGCAAGAGTAAGATCGGCGCTGGATAAAGTCCTAACACTTGCTGCACTGCTTGATTAAGAAAATACTAAGGTCATATTATGAAAATTAAAGATTTACTTAAAGAAGGACTCTCTCCTGTACTATTTCATGCTACCAGTCTGAAGGGGTTTGACGGAATGATGCGGTCTAATGAGATTAAGCTAAGCCGTGATTCTGCTGCTAGAAATAGATACTACATTTCATTCTCCAGAAACAAGGCAAACGGATTTATACCTTACCTTCTTTCCTTAGGGAACGAAGCAGAAGAGGAAGCATTTGACCCCAGAAATGATGCATTTGTTGTGGTTGAATTTTCTGGGGTCAAACTAGGACAGAATTATAGCGGTGCTGCATTCAACACGTTTCATGATCCTGACGAACCCGACGAAACAGATCACACAGCGCCAGACTTTATGGAAGACAGACTATACAACAATAAACCAATTATTCCAAATGCTAAAAAATATATTGTTGGCCTTTCTTTGATCACAAACGGAATCAAGGTCAACGATAGAGCTATTGTTCAATTTATTGAAAGATACGGTGAAAAGTTTAAGTATTACGAAAGCACTGAATCTTATACTGCTAATAAACAAAAATCCTCTTGACATAGTGCTAATTTATGCTATAATTTATTAATACAAATTAGGAAAGAGGATACTATATGTCGTTTCAGGCACAATTAAAAGAGTACGTCCGAGATAATCCAAAGTCGGTCTCGATGAAGCCGTGCGGTGACGGGATTTACATTCTTAAATATAAAAAATCTGTATTTTATAAAGGAACTTGGAATGAGTACCTTGAAGAGTGTCGCGGCACTATTGTTGACGAGGACTTTAACGTTGTATCTCGGCCATTTACTAAGATTTACAACTACGGAGTTGAAGCAAAATCGCCTATATTAGCAGACGACACTCCTGTTACTGCATACCGCAAAGTTAACGGATTTATGGTGGCAATGACATGGCACGACGATGATATTTTAGTATCAACTACCGGCAGTACATCTAGCCCGTTTGTTGATTACGCAAAGGAAATTATGCTCAAGCACCAAAGCTGGTCAGCGTGGCAAGCCGCTATTAAGATGAACACAGGGTTTACGATGATGTTTGAGTGTGTTCACCCAAACGATCCGCACATTGTACCAGAAGACGTAGGCATGTATCTGATCGGATGGCGCGCTAACACTTGGGATAGCCCAGCAATAGGTTATGGCGGCGAAATTGCCAAGACTTGGAGAGAGTTTGCGCTTACTTGCTTGAGCTGCGGATACGCAGAATCGTTTGACACCACAGTAGGCGAGCTTGTGGCACTTAGTAAGACTGTAAAACACGAAGGGTTTGTCGCTTATACACAGGACGGGCAATCTTTTAAAATCAAAAGCCCCTACTACTTGGTTGCAAAATATGTGTCTCGCAACCCAAAAACAGACAAGTTATTGACGCAAAAAGCCAAGCAAATTGTATCCGAAGAGTACTATCCGCTAATCGACCACTTGCGCGGCAACATCAATGCGTTTACTGTTCTTAGTGAGCAGGACCGTTTACAATATGTAAGAGAATATCTAGAAGCACAATGACTGAGGAATATCGTCGCAGTAATAGAGAAACAGCTAAGCAGCCAAGACAGGCGATTGCTTGGTGTAACCGATGCGACGCGTATTACGGTCCAGTTTTTGGTAAGTGTCCTGTATGTGGGCTTAAAAATAAATCCAAGTTTAAAAAAGAAACTAATGCGAGGTAAGTATGGTCCAGGTTTATGTAGTTATAGCTTCATTGCAGTACAAGTACGACTCGGAGCAATATCATGAGATTATAGGAGTAGCTAACTCTGCTGCCGGAGCTCGAAAGCTTGAGAAAGCTGCAAATGCGCGAGAAGAAGTTATTGACGTTGACACTGAACTGGTTGAGGTAACAGAATGAAAATATTCTTTTTTAAGCAAGGCTCAAGCGGCCGGTCTGTTCCTTATGAATCTGTCAGTGAACCTTTTAATTCAAATAACGGCGTAAAGTTTATGGCTGTTAATCTTCAAACCGGTAAATTAACTACCGTATCTATAAGTTCAATTGACTGTCATGAAGTATATACTGAACGGATGCACGAAACATTTATGAACATTCTTAACAATATGAAGGACCAGTAGAATGCAGCATATATACGACGATCCGGAGCATACTAAAGACAGATTGATCATTGAGGCTATTGCCTTTATGCAGGCAGTGATTGCTGAATACGGTGCTGAGAAAGGAGAACAAATGTGGGACACTATTGTACTTACTCTTGACCCCAGTGTGAAACGCCAGATACTAGTGAAGATGATTACCGGCGACTTTGTAGGTAAGGTTGTTATTAGAGGTTATCGAGGCGAGCGGCGACTAGTTCACGCAATCAAGGCAATTCGAACAATTACAGGACTAGGTCTTAAAGAAGCAAAAGATTTAGCTGACAGGGCATACGGTACCAACAGCCAAGGTGGTCTCCCTACAGAAATTCAAGTAGATTCACATAAGCGTCGAGACGCAATTAAAGAATTAGAGGCAGCAGGATGTATAGTGCTATAAAGCAGTCAGCAGAATATATGTTGGTTAAAGAATTTTACGGTGATAAGATTTCTTGTCGCTCAGAGGTTCCGTTGATCAATCACATTAACGAAGGTATTATTATTCTTGAAGACATGGAGGCAGAATATCACGCAGCTACCGCATTCTGCCTTCACCCGTTGCTACAAGCAGACGAGGACCTAGTAGCAAACCTTGACAAAGTACTAGCTATCGCTAGTCCTCGCGCAGTTGCTCTAGCCTTAGAATATCGCAGCGTGGCTAACGAATATCTTAGCCCCAAAGTAAACTTCGGCCACGAAATACGGTTAAGTCCTATCCAAGCAGTTAACGACATGCTGATTGCTGACAAGGTACAAAACCGTAAAGACTTTTATACCTATCATTGGCCCGATCACCCGAGATCAAAAGAGTTAGAACAGTACTTTCGAGAGTGGATGGAAGTACTAGGCGTAGAAGTTGACGACTACGTTTACTTTTGTGCAGCAATTGACGCAAACAAGCACCACGAAAGTGAGATATCTCAACTGCGCAACAAGGTGAAAGTATACGAAGATGTATTACACACAATCCAGATGAACGCTGAAGTAGTAGGTGACCCTGAAAAAGTAGAAAAACTTATCAAGGGGATATGCAACTGGAGTTACACACAGCGCTCAGGCAATGGGGAGCTTAGCGAACAAGAGCAAGATGAACGCATTGCTCAATCTCTTAACACACTTAAATTCTTACGCTAAGGACACAGTATGACTACGCTAAAGAAACTGCTTAAAAAACGCAAACGTCTCAACAAACTGCTCGAGTATCAAGAGCGCGGAATTATAAATATGTCAGGAAACTACCGCACACACGTTGAGGAGGAGTATCATAGAACACAGCTTAAATTAGAGAAAGCAGAACGCAGGATCAGAATAGAGGAATGGCGACATGATTCAGAGGAGCTAGAAGCATTACACATGAACCTTGATGATGCAAGAGTGCCAAGATACGACGATAAACGCCAAGAAGAATTGAGCGTCTGGGGCAGAGTAGTTCGTTTCAAAAACGGTTGACACTTTCTCTATGTGAGCATATACTTATAGTACATTAATTACATAGAGAAAGAATTATGCCACGCATCAAAGCCTACAAGGGCAACCGATCAATTATTCCGGTTAGTACAGCCAAGCTAAGCACAGCGTTTCTGTGCCCGTGGACTAAAAAAATCTTCGGAACCAAGCGGCAATATGTTGCTCATCTCAAAGCACTTAGAGGTTCACGTATGCACGCCAGAGCAAAGACCGTACATTACAACAAGATTCGAGAAAACTTCAATAATCAACCTACTTTTGAAAAAGTAATTGAATGGATTGAACTGCATCCAGAGTTTTTCTTTGATACTTACGTTATGAGAGATCCGTTTCTGCGCCACGAACATACTGCTAAAACGCTAGCTTACCTGCGAGAAAACCTTGAAATAAAAATTGTGGGTCTTAGCCTGCGCTGGAATCCAAACGTCTCAAATACTCACAACTGTCCGCACAACGGCGTTACAAACTGGTGCGATCGAACAGAAGGTGCGCCGCGGGGGTACCCAGGTTGGTATGGAAGAATTGAATTTACGACTAAAATTATTAATCCAGATACTGGCATAGCCAGTATTCGCCGCAGCATCGGCGGCCGCTGCTTTGAAGGCACTGGAGTTCATACTGGAACGGGTGGTGGTGGTAACGTTTTCGGGTACGAAGCATTCTTCTTTGACGCCGACTGGCCAGAGATAGCACACATACACGATAAAGTAGTTGTAATGGACGCACTTAAAGGCAAGGTCTACAATCCAAGTAACAACAACGGCCTACATCATTTCCGATATTCAGCTGCTGAAAAAATAGAGACAAAAGTATGAGCACCGCAAAACTGTATTTTATAGCGGGCGACTACTTCGCCACAGGCGAGGGTATGACCGTGGCAACAATGATCACGCTGGCTAGACCGCGCACCGGGCGGGACTACACTATCGAACCTGACTTCGACCTAGAAACCATGGTGTATTCGCCAGGTGTGCTTAAGCATACACAAAAAGAAGTTGCGCTGATTGAGTTTCGAGAGCAATTCAACGGGCTAGTAGGTCTATGTGCTGAAGTACTACCAGAACAAGAGTTTATGGATAGATACAGTAACCAACTTCCGCCAGCAGTTACAAACTTTATATATCTTTGGAACGAACAAGGGCCAAATGCTGGTAACTATAAATGGCATGGTGAAATGCATGTAAACTACTCATGAATACTGTTACAAAGACGTGGTCGTTAGAGTGGCAAGGACAAGATGCTAACGATATAAAATGGCTGAGTATGCATGTTAATAGTGCAGAAATTATATACTCAAGTTATCAACCGTTTCCGCACATGGATAAGGTGCCGATTGTGTGGGAATCCCACATATTGTGCACTACAGTGCTAGACAACCAAGAGTTACTGCTTGTTCTTAAGTACAGTGACGCAGTACTAACTAATGTCAGTACAGAGGATATACGCAGCGGTGAATATCCTGTAGTATATACACTTACACAATAAGGAAATAAAATGAGAACTCAACCACAAGATATCATCGCTCGGCTAGAAGCAGACCCTAGCAAGCTAGCCAAGCAAGCAATTATCCAAGAAGCAGTAGAAGAGAATCTCACAGAGTTCTTTGACGGGCTGCGAATGGCACTAGATACGCTGTATACATTTGGCGTAAAGAAAGTACCAGTTAAAGAAGAAGCAGGCGGACAAGGACTTCCGTGGGAGGCGTTTGTTTACTTGGCAGAAAAGTTACACAGCCGTGAACTAACAGGTCACGCAGCTCGTGATGCTATCCTATTGTCAATGGACACTGCTACACAAGAACAGTGGAATGGATACTACCGTCGTATTTTGATTAAAGATCTGCGCTGCGGAATGAGTGAAAAGACAGTGAACAAGGTATGCAAAGCAGCCAAGCGTGAAGACCTTGGCATTCCCATATTTTCTTGTCAATTAGCACACGACTCAGCTAACCACGAAAAAAAGATGAAGGGCAAGAAGCTGTTGGACGTAAAGTTAGATGGTTGCCGTATGTTAGCAATTGTTAATCCTAATGGCACTGCTGAAACGTTTAGTCGCAACGGCAAAGAATTTACTAACTTTCCCAAGCTAATTTCGCAGTTTGAAGAATATGCATCTATGCTAGAAGAACCAATGGTGTTTGACGGTGAAGTTATGAGTGGTTCGTTTCAGGATCTAATGAAGCAGGTCCACCGCAAGGACAACGCACAAACAGATGATGCTAAGTTTTGCGTGTTCGATATGATTCCACTAAAAGACTTCCTACAAGGTAAGTACGAAGTGCCGCAGTGGCAGCGAGCAGAAGCTCTTGCAAAAACCCTAGACCGAGCTTATAGTAAGGGTATGCTAGAAAACGTAGAGCAAGTAGACCACGAGGAAGTTGACCTAGATACCGAAGAAGGACAAACTACGTTTGCTAACATCAACAGATCAGCGCTAGAGCTCGGGCTCGAAGGTATTATGGTCAAAGACCCAGACGCTATTTACGAATGTAAACGATCACACGCTTGGCTCAAGATGAAACCGTTTATTGAACTTACACTAACTATAGTAGGTGCAGAAGAAGGCACAGGCAAAAACCTAGGCAAACTGGGTGCATTTGTTTTTGAAGGCGTCGACGACGGAAAACTGATCCGCGTAAACGTGGGCGGCGGGTATTCCGACAAGCAACGCGAAGACTACTGGAAATACAAGGACGAAGCAATAGGTCTACTGGGTGAAGTACGAGCAGACGCAGTAACGCAGAATCAAGACGGTAGCTACTCTTTACGCTTTCCAAGATTCAAAACATTCCGTGGGCATGTGGCCGGCGAGAAACTGTAAGGAGATTAATATGGGTGTTGATGTAAGTGCAAAAGTTATGGTCGGTATACACTTCGAATCACACGATGAAGGAATGGAGTTTGTTAAAGAGTACTTTAATCCCGAGGAAGACTTCGACACTGATGACATTAGCGAGATTACTAATGGACTGTCCTGGCAATTGATCACTGCCTACTCTGACAGTGGAGGAGTAATAGGAATAGAAATCACGGAAGACACCCTAGACGCATTTGGTATTGGAGTTAAAGACTCATGGGAGTCAGTGTACAAGCGTCTACCGGCAGACGTACATAGCAGAGTAAAGCCACATATTTGGGCGCAATACTGGTAAAACATCTATATACAGCACAAACAAAGGAAACTCATGTCAGATAATTTTAAGCTATTAAGCGATAAAGACCACGTAATACAAAGATTTAGTATGTACGGTGGTAGCCAGGTCCTGCAAGAGGAAACTGCTTTTATAGACGCTGAGTTTCAAATAGTAAAAGTAGTAGGCGGTTTACTCAAAGTGATCAACGAGATCATTGACAACAGTGTGGATGAGCATGTTCGTACCAAACATGAGTTTGCAACAAAAATTGATGTAACTGTAGATGCTAACGGCACTGTCTCTGTGTCCGACAATGGACGAGGAATCCCTACAAATAAAGTAGATACGCCAGACGGTCCAGAGTATCAAATGGTAGCAGCGTTTACAAGAGCAAGAGCTGGTTCAAATTTTGACGATGACACTCGAGAAAGCATCGGCATGAACGGCATAGGTTCTATGATTACGTTTGTAACCGCAGCTAAATTTGAAGCTAGAAGTGCCGACGGTAAGAAAGAAGTAAAGATGATAGGTATTAATGGGCAGGTAGATCAGATCACAACCAAGCAAACAACTAGGCAGGGCACAACTATAAAATTTACACCCGACTATGCTTTCTTTGGTATGGCCGGCATTGATGCAACTCACATCAAGCTGATTGGGGAACGAGTAAAATCATTAGCACTAGCGTTTGATACTATTAAGTTTAAGTTTAACGGTGAGCTGCAAAAGGTTAAGTACGCTGACTACTTTGGTGAGTGCGATACCTTTGCTACAGAACACGCACTGTTCAGCATTGCTAAGTCAGACGGTAGTTTCCAAACACATTCGTTAGTTAACGGACTGAGCGTAAAGTCAGGCACACACATTGACTACTTTGTAAGCAACGTAATTAGTGAGTTCCGTGAGGTACTCAAGAGGCGTAAGAAGACCGACATTACAGCAGCAAGGCTCAAGCAGCACCTGCGAGTGCACGCAGTAGTTAACGGGTTTGGACAGCTCAAGTTTGACAGCCAAACTAAAGAACGCGTGACAAATTCGTCAGCTGAATGCCGAGAAGCAATTGGTGAAGTTGATGCCAAGAAGATTGTTGCTAAGCTGATGAAGAACATTGACCTAATTGACGAGATCACAGCTTATACCAAGATGCAGGAGGATCTGCTGGCCAAGAAAGACCTTAACAAGCTGGAAAAGAAGAAAAAGATCATAAGTGACAAGTACGTAGCAGCCATTGGCGGAACACATCGAATTTTCGTAGTAGAGGGAAATTCGGCGGCCGGAGGAATCATTAAATGTCTCGGGCGTAAAGGCAACGCATTTTACGCACTCAAAGGCGTGCCATTGAATGTGTTAGAAGTAAGCCACCAAAAGTTTATGGCCAACAAAGAGCTGAGCGAATTGTACAGTATTATTACAACTTTTCCAGATGCTGAAATCTGTATTGCTACTGACGCTGACGCAGATGGATCACGTATACAAGGTCTCTTATCTTTGTTTATGTTCAAGTACTTCCCTGAGTACTTGAACAATGGTAAAATGAAACTATTACAAACTCCCATTGCTATTGGCAAAAAAAATAATATCGTAAAAGAATGGGCGTACTCGTTTGCTGATGTGAGTAAGATCAGCAAAAGTCTAGATGTACAGTACCAAAAAGGACTAGGCAGTTGGAGTGTGAAAGATCTACAACATATTATTTCTACAGACACACTGTCAGAAATGCTCCCAGTAGTGTCAATTACCGATACTGATCTATTTACACAATGGTTCAGTGGTAGTACAATAGACTTTCGCAAGCAACAACTACTACAATCAGCTCCCTTCGACATAATGAGAATATAATATGGCATCAACAACTCCTGTAGTCCAGCTAGAAGACTTCTTTAAGAATGATTATATCTCTTTCAGTGTGTACGACAACGTGCGCAAGCTGGCTAGCTACATTGACGGCCAAAAGAATAGCGGACGTAAGATCGTATACACTGTGCTGCAACAGAACGTTAACAGCTTCGTTAAGGTGTCTAACCTAGGCCCGAGGGTGCAGGATTTTTCACAGTATTTGCATGGCAGCCTTGAAGGTACTATTGTTAACATGACTGCTGACTATGTGGGCAACGGTAACAACCTACCCTTGCTGGAAGGTGACGGTAACTTTGGTAGTGCGTTTATTAACGATGCGGCTGCTACACGTTATATTTTTGCTAGAATGGCGCCGGCACTTAAAAACCTGTTTGTTAAGGAAGACTTTGTAAACCTAGTAAGCCAAAGCTTTGAAGGAACTAAAATTGAACCGAGGTTCTATGTGCCTACATTACCTGTACTGGCCATAAACGGTAGTGAAGGCGTGAGCATCGGCTTTGCACAAAAGATATTTCCGCGTAGTCCTAAAGAAGTGCACAAGTGGGTTCGACAACGTGCAGAAGGCAAACGAGCAACTGCTGATCTTACTCCCTATTGGAACGGAATGAAGTGCACAGTAGAGCAAGGTGAAACATCTGTGCAGTGGCTGGTTAAAGGCAGCTTTACACGCAAGACAAAGCATCGCTTGCTGGTTACATCAATTCCTGTGGGCTATACACTCAAACAGTATCAGAGCGTTTTGGACAAGCTAGTTGACGATAAAGTAATTAAGGACTACGATGACCTATCAGACAACGACGAGTTTGAATTTGAACTACATGTAGATCGCGCATTTGGTGATAAAGACGACGAGTGGATTTTGAACAAACTCAAGCTGATCAGGAAGATGAGCGAGAACTTTACTTGTATTGACGAGAACAACAAGATTGTAATCTTTGATAGTCTCAAACACTTGCTAGACGAATGGTATAACAAGCGCATTGAGTTTAATCAACTGCGCAAAGAATATATACTTCAAAAGATGCAGGACGATATGGACCATGCCGACGCAAAAGTTTTATTCATAAAAGGTGTTATTGAAGAGAAGATTGAGCTACGTAATAATTCAGAAGTCAACATTACCAAGCAAGCCGAATCATACTCCTCGGTACTTGTAGGTAAAGTTGACAAATTCCTAACATTACCTATGCGATCACTGACTAAGGAAGAAATTGCTAAACTGAAAAAACAATCGTCTGAACTAAAAGCATCGATTACTGAATATAAGAAACTGTCGCTTGAAGAGATTCTTGTAAATGACTTGCAAGCAATAAAACTATGAGAACACGTTATCAGGTTAATGATAAAAATCAAGTAGAGGAAATAGTGCAGGTTGTAATAGCCACAGGCCATGTTAGTATGGAGATTTTCCTAGACACTGCTATAGATATTATGTTTCGAAACAGCATCGAGCAGTGGAAGGATACATTTGAGTCAGGCAAGTGGTGTAAAAAACATTGCCTGTCTTTAGAAATTATTAGAACACAGGATCTAGGCAGGCAGCAGTATAGGCTAAGCATAGTGTCAGACATGACAGCTCGCGATCACACTTATTTTCTGCTCAAGTGGGGGGAGCAGGCTGTGTCCAGAGAGTTATTTATTGACACCATGCTGAGTAATGCTAAGTTAGAAGCGAAATAAACTAGTCATAATACCCGGTAATAGTACAGCATAAATAGTAGTATGCTAAATTATAGAGACAAGGTTGTTACTATTACTGAACAACTAAGATTTTGGAAGTGGGTAGCTAAATTAATAGTTATTACCTTTGCAATCTTAGTAATAGCTCTTGTCCCTCTTGAATTATTACTGTTTAATCAAATAGTTTTTATAGGATTATTATTATTTGCAGTTACGTCTGTTGTTTGGTGGATATGGGCAGTAATTAACATTAAAATTCTGTTAGAAGCATTGTTACAAGCAGCAAGTGGTATTGACGCAGTTAATAATGAATTTGTGATCATAAAATTAGAAATTAATAAAATTAAGTTAGATCACACTGCTATTGAAGACACAATAGCACACAAAGAATAAATTAGAATTGACATCTTCTTTAATTGAATGTATATTGCACTAAGTGGCCTACTTCATTCATCCCACTTTAAATACTCTGCATGCAAACACTAACGAGAAATAAAAATGAGTTTTGAACCAGTTACATATAAATTTGTCAGTACTAAAGAATACGTTGACGAGTTTGCTTGTGCTTATAGACAATGGCGAGCAGATAGTCATTGTAATGTTATTCACGGTTACAGTTTTACTATGAAGTTTTACTTTGGAACTAACGAGCTAGATACAAGAAATTGGGTAGCTGACTACGGCGGATTAAAAGAGTTAAAAGGTGTGTTGCAAGACCAGTTTGACCACACTACCATATGCAGTGAAGACGACCCCCATCTTGACTGGTACAAGGAAGCTGAGCGTCGCGGAATTATGAAGTTAAACATTCTGCCCAGATTAGGCTGCGAAGGCCTAGCAGACATGCTCTATAAGTATGTAAATGGCGTTTTTATTCCGGACTACTGGGGGCCAGGTGAAGCAGGCAGACTATGGTGCTTTAAGGTATCTGTGCGAGAGACTCAGACTAACGAAGCACATCGTATCGGACACAGAGAATGGAACGAAGACTTGTTTGAGTAGATATGTTGTTCGCTTAAAGTACAGTAATAATAATTGGAAGTAATAAATGCTATTAACAGTAACTGAAGTAGAGCACTACACTGACACACTTTTCAGAATAAGAACACATCGGCCTCAGACGTTTAGATTTTCCGCTGGTGAATTTATAATGATCGGAATTAACGATAGTGTAGAAAGAGCATACTCGATTACCAGCGGACCTTATGATAGCGAGTTAGAATTTTACTCGATCAAAGTTCCTAACGGATTGTTGACTAGTAAACTGCAACATATTAAAGTAGGTGATCAACTTAAAGCAAGCGAAAAGTCTACTGGTTCTCTTACTCTTGCCAATGTAGAATTAGGTGGAGATCTTTGGATGCTAGCAACTGGCACGGGGATTGCACCGTTTATTAGCTTGTTACGCGATCCGGCTACTTACGATGCGTTTGATCAAATCCACCTAGCGTGGAGTGTGCGTTCTCAACAGGAACTAGTTGCTTACGACGCGTTTCTAAAAGAATCCAACGTCCAATACATCCCTATAGTTACACGCGACCCAGTATACACTGGGGAGACGAAACGCATCACACAGCTAATCACAGACGGTGTTATTCTTACAAACAGCACTCCGCAGCAGAACAAAGTAATGCTGTGCGGAAGTATGCCGTTTAACAAAGATGTTAAGGATCTATTGATTAGTCGAGGATGGCAGGAAGGCACAAGAAAAGCAGCCAGCACTTTTGTACAAGAAAAGGCGTTCGTTTTATAAACTAGTTGACACGCTGGTTAAAGGTGCTATAATAGTGACACACTCACTTAGACACGAGCACACTATGTTTGATCAGAATATACCAAGAATCGGATGGGCATGCAAATTTATGGATGCAGACCAGACTCAACCTAAAAAAGTGCTAGAAGAAATACAGCGCCCTCTCAATACCAAAAGTACTACTGTACAGTGGCTTAATAGACAAACACGTGAAGTTGCTGAGCAGCGCTTGTGGGACATTATGGTACACAACATTAATTCATACAAGCTATTGATTGGGCATATAGCAACTCTGCCCAAAAACCGTAGAATGATTAGATTAGGCAGTGATTGTTTGCCAGTGTATACTCAGCAGGATTGGAGCTACTTCTGGAAACAATCCGATGTACGCAACTATTGTGAACAGCACTTTCTCGAAGCAGGAGATATTGCTAGATCAAAAGACGTAAGGCTCAGCTTCCATCCAGGACAATTTCTGGTACTAGCTAGTGATTCTCCTGATATAGTTGAGCGCAGTATAGAGGAGTTTGAATATCATGCAGATATGGTACGATGGATGGGCTTCGGACAGCAATTCCAAGATTTTAAAGTCAACATACATATATCGGGTCGAAGAGGCCCGCAAGGCATACGAGAGTCAATCCAACGACTATCTCCAGAAGCAAGAAACTGCATCACAATCGAAAATGACGAAAACAAATGGGGCATTGAACACAGCCTCGAACTTGTCGACGATTGTGCCCTTGTTTGTGATATACACCATCACTTTATTCGTGAAGGGGAGTACATTCAGCCAACCGACGATAGATATCTACGTGTAATTGATAGCTGGAGAGGTGTACGTCCTGCAATACATTATTCGTACAGCCGTGCCGAATATGTTGAGCATGTTAATGACAAGTTTCCCGATATGAATATGTTGTTAGCAGATGGTTACAAAAAGCAGAAATTACGGGCACACAGTGATTGGTACCCGAATCAAGTAGTTAACGAATGGGCATTGCAGTTTCTTAACACCGCAGATATTATGTGTGAGTCGAAAATGAAAGGTTTAGCATCTAAGAAGCTATACCAAGAGTGGATGGCATCACAGTGAAAGTAAATTTAACAAATGACAGCTATTCATATAGAGCTTGGTTAAGGAGCGGCACTAGATCATATAGAGCTTGGTTAAGGAGCAGCACTAAATCATATAGAGCTTGGTTGAGGAGCGGTACCCACCCAATGTCGCTGAGTAAGATGTACGAACTAACTATTTATGAGCCCTGGTGGCGAGAAAGCGTACTAGGAATGATAGCCACTGCCGAGAAATTGCAAGAGACTCGTTGCTTACAGGTTGGACGACATTGTTTCTTAACAGGCAAAAAATTATTCCTAAAGAAAGCAGTAAGAGTTAGTGCAAAGATGAATATTGGTTACTCGAAGTTTGTAGACAATGAAGTCTGGATAGACCGTAAGGAATATTTACTACTGCTATTGAAAGGAGGATAAATGGATCTGACTCTGAGAGGTAAGATTATAAAAGCTACACTATGCAGGTCTTGGCTACCCCGGCATTGCATAAGTAGCGGTCGTAATCTACATGGCAAATATGCTTATAAGATTACAACCCAGCACTACACAGAAAACGGATATGTACATACTAACACACATTGGATGGCATCTAGTGCATATCTATTACTGCAATTAATGGCAGTGTAACTATGTTTATGAGCTTAATCCCAAAAGACAGACAAATGCGTCGGATTGTAATTATTCAATGCCACAGTCCTAAAGAAAAAATCAGTTTGCTGCCACGTAAGTGCTTTGTTACTGGCAAGAGTTTGTTTATGAAGCAAGCTACCCGAGTACAGCGGGAGATCCGGCGTGGGGACTCTTACACAATCAAACAATTTTTTTGGGTAGATGCAAACGAATTTCTTTTAATCCAAATGGGTAAACAATGAGCGTAGAAAAAATAACCGGAACTAGAAAAGAGAGAATTCGTGTACTAACTAAGCACCGATTAGTAGTGAAAGAAGCTCGGTGCATGTGGTTCTGGCGATGTACAATTTCCAACAGGGTATTGTTTATGAAGCAGGCCGTTAAGTTAACTCGTGTGATTACCGGCCCGGGATCGCCTGTTCTATTCGATTACTGGGTGTCTCCTAGGGAATATACACTGTTGCAACTAAGTGGCAAACTTGAGGAGCCAGATTATGATTTTTGGGGACAGTAGAGCAGAATACATTGACTCAGTATCAAGAAAGGCGTTTGCAAATATGGAGATGAGATTAAGTCCCAAGAAAACTTCTGAAGGACGATGCTTTAATTTTAATGCTCGTTGTTTCGTTACTAATAAGAGACTGTTTGGCAGGAAGTGCGTTAAGGTAGGATGTCTTATTACTACCGCGATACACTATGCCTATTTATCTAACTACTATTTTGAACCAAAACAATATACTATGTGGTGTCTAAGAGAATAAATATGTTCATGAACCCATTAAAAAGAATGTATAACAGTGGTACCCAAAACGCTACACCCTCAGATAAGAATCCTAATCGTGTAAGCGGCGGTCTTAAAGCACAAGGACAAGACAGTTTTACTATGCTAGGTGAAGATGGCTTTGATAAAGAGGTGCCTACCCAACGCTATGTAAAAAGTTTAGAAGATCAGGTCCGGAAGCTGCGAGAAGAAACTCAGCTTACTAGCAGAAAGCTAGCAAGACAAGATACTAATGTTCAGCGTCTTTCTGCAATAGTAGATCAACTTAAAAATAATCCCAGAGGTTAACTAGTTTACTCCTTATAAACGACCTATTTTCCTAGAGCTGCTAGCAGACATATTCCATACCTGCTTGCGCTCGACTCCCTTCTTCTGTGCGAATCGTTTAACGTCACAATTGCTGCATACATGAAAATAGTTGTTGTTTAGTCGATTAGGATTCATGCTTCCCCTCGGCCTTGAAAACTCAGTCCCACAGTTATCACAGCGAAGTTTGACCACTGTAAGGTCGCGGAAGTACTCGTGCTCTATGCCCGACTTTGATTTTCGTTTATACCTTCTTCTTACGTTTGATTCGCCTAAATACATAACTATATTTACATTAAGATTATAAAATTAACAACTAAATACACTAACAAAAGGATAAACATGAATATCTGTAGCCTAACTGAACAAGCAAATAAACAAGTTACGCAAATCTGCCAAGAACATGAGGTTTACGCAGTGAGCCTGAACCTCAAAGGTGGCGGGTGTGCTGGATTTGAATACGAATGGAACACAGTGGACACAATAGAAGACGTTGAGCCAGGCTCGTACACGTTAAAAGCCTTAGGTGGCAATCTAGTCATCGGTCCAGCTAGTCTCATGTTTTTAGCAGGCACCGCAATTGATTACAAAAGGTCTATTGTTGGGTCGAATTTCGAAATAACAAACCCTAACGCAAAATCATCATGCGGTTGCGGAGTCTCAGTAGAATTTGATATGAATAGTCTATCCACACAAGAAGAAATTGACCAGCTGACTAGTTCAGCAATATAACGGAGTATTGAAGAATGGCAAGACAAGGCGTTGACATTGGTGTAGAAGGCAACGACGGAACAGGCGACAGTATTCGTGAATCGTTTCGCAAGGTAAACGAAAACTTTCAAGAACTGTACGCAGTGTTTGGAATTGGTGGCCAGATATCGTTCACTGATCTAAGCGATACACCCGACAGCTATCTCGATAACGAAAATAAGATCCCTGCGGTGCGCCCTGATGGTTCTGGACTTAGTTTTCTCGAACTTGTGTCAGACGGGTACGACGGCGAAGCTGTTAATACCATTGGATTCGACTTTAGTGTTGACGGCAAGGTTATAGTTAGGCAGCTGGTCTCAAGAGTTTCAAATGATCCAGAGCCAAGTCTAAGTGGACCACTAAATGCCGCAACACAACCTATTGCAGGCGTTACTGTATCTCAAGCAGCAATTGATACATTTAACTCGGTTTATAATACTGACTATACAGTTGGTGATCTGGTTATTAATAAATCCTTTGCAGACAGAAATTACCAGACTAAAACAGTGCCTGGAGGTGGCGTAAGACTACCTGACGAACCAGACACTATATCACAATATACTCTTACTGCATCTGGGCTAGATCAAGGAAGTTTAGTAATTGTTGATCACGGACTTTCAGATGCGTTTAACGGTGCCGGATTTGTGTTTAATTCAACTGAAACAGATCCTAACAACGTTACGTCTGGCGGTGATGTATACATTAGAATTAAGAATAAGGATACAATTTCTCTCTATGGATCACAACAAGCTGCACTAGACGGTTCCGGCAGAATATTGTTGGCTGGTGGCACCGGCGTATTTACTATTACAGATGCTGCTCTAGATCTTGCCCTCGAAGGAAATTGGCTGGACAACATAGCATTACCACGCAAGTCAATTGTACGAAGACAAGGCGACACTATGGAAGGTATTTTAAACCTTTCAGACCATCCTGGTGATCTAGCAGGGACCGGCCTTCCAAACGGCCTTGATGATCTTCAAGCAGCTACTAAGTTATATGTGGACAATGCATCTGCTGCAAGCACTGTAAACTTGTATGTAACCACAGTAGGTGATGACTCACAAAAAAATACTCCAGATGGCAAACAAGGACGCAGCCCAGCATACGCATACAAAACTGTTAACGCCGCAGCAGAAAAAGCAGAAGAAATTATACAAGCAGCGCCATTTGAACCTGGACCATACGTACAAACAGTTACTTATAACTCAGGAGCTACAGATGGAATAGTAGTTTCGCAAGGTATAACTCCTACAATAGTTAACAGAATAAACGCAAGACAGCTGATTACGCTGAATAAAGAGTTTGTTAGTAAAGAAGTAACTGCATACATAGACGCAACATATCCTGAATTTGCAGGAAGATATAATACATCTACGTGCGAAAGAGACGTAGAATATATTCTAGATTCAGTTTCACTTGATGCGCTGCTGGGCAACAATGCCAACTACTTATCTCGTTGGGCTGGAATTAGATACTTTTCAAACGCTAGTGCAAGTGCTGCAATTGGTTCACAAAGACTGTATACCCTAGCAGGAATAAACTATGCTAGGAATCTTGTAGTAAATTATATATTAACTAATACTGCGCCACCTGTGCAGTATCAAGACAGAGTTGATCAAGTAATTGATAATACTATCATACCAGATAGTGCAGCTGACGAAACCATCGATGCTAAGTTTAACGTATTGCTCGACGTGATTAACCAAGGCGTTTTAAACGCTCCTACAATTGTAGACGGATTAACTAATTACAAAATTAACATCTCTAACGGCAATTATGGATTTATTGACCAAGCCAACCCGTTAAATGCAGATATAATCCCCGGCAAGGTAATACGAGGTAAGTCCTCAGGCGCAGTTGGTCGCATTGTTGACTATAAAAACGAGTCGGGTGACAGAGCAGTTAGCCTAGCAGAAACAGATGAAGTTGAAGTGCAACTACTGGAACCTATAGAATTTCAAGACAGTGAAACTTTAGAATTTGGAAACATTGTACGCGAAACACAAGTTTCAATAAGGGTAGAAACTGGTATCTACGAAGAAGATTATCCAATCAGGGTATCTGCTAACGTGTCTATTAAAGGTGACGAGTTTAGACGAGTAATAATTCGCCCTAAGAAACGAGTTTCACAATCACGCTGGGCTAACTTATATTTCTATAGAGATGCACAGTTTGACGGCCTGGTACTTGGTCGCAGTATAATTGAATCAGTTAGTGTCACGAACCCGGATGATTCTAACAGGGCTGGCGGAGTCTGGCGAATCGATAACTCCGATTGGACTTCAAACAATCTAGGTAAAGACGCTGTGTTTGAAGTAGACGTTAATACATCCGGCACAGTAATTGGCGTTACTATACTAAACCCTGGCGTAGACTTTGTTAAAAACGAATTAATCACAATACCAGACAGTGCATTAGGCGGTAGTGGGGCTGCTCCGGTTATTCTGTCGGTATCTAGAATCCCAAACGGGGTCGAGTATGTAAATTCACTAACTGGTGAAGTAGACGGTTACTTTGGCTATCACTACCTAGAAAAACCAAATCAACAGAAACAAATTGGGGCTGGTTACACAAACGTAGGATCGTGGAACACTTCAGCACTGGCGTTAGTTGACAACAAAGAATTTATACAGGAACAAGTAGCTGAATACCTAGACGATCAGTTTTCTATCTTTAATAACACCGCTGACAAAGTTGCATACTTTAATGGCGTTGGTAAAATTGTCGATGCATTGATTAAGGATGTGCGGCTGGGCAGCAACGAGTTCTCACTAGAAGCGCAGGGAGAGTACTATGTTGGGCAATCTCCAAACGGAACTGTTGAAGGAATACAGTATATTGCAACTATAGCTAACAAGATAATTAGAGGTCAGGGGCCAGATACCATATACGGCCTAGATAATCAGTATGCAATAGACACATTTAACGGCGATACTATTCCAGATATGTGGAGTAGCGGCATTAGATATAGAGCAAGAACTGTTGTATCTAATACAGTATCAGGAACAACTCGGTTTTACACTACAACTATCGAACATCTTTCCGGAGATGAGTTCAATCAAACTGAAGAAAATAATTTTTGGAGGGAAATTGATGGACCTGAGCTAGTAATTAGTAATCTAATCAACACGATTGCATTTGCATTCGAACCTGAGTATAGTCCACCTCTTCGTAACAACGAAATGGACGTGTTCCTCATGGACAATGCCACTATCATTCGTAATGTAACAGTGCAAGGTCACGGTGGATTCATGCTAGCACTAGACCCAGAAGGGCAAGTTCTAACTAAATCACCATATATTCAAACCGGTTCAAGCTTTTCAAAAAGCCTTAATAAACAGTCGTTCCGAGGCGGAATGTTTGTTGACGCGTTCGTAGGTAACACCGCAGTTCAAGTATCTGATAGGGTTGACGGATCAGCGTTTAGGCTTAAGA